>Ga0105047_10016641_pt1 | contig 11514 bp, 10 predicted proteins | sample MAT04_FD_78384 | JGI IMG/M metagenome (GOLD analysis project Ga0105047, IMG submission 78384) | Freshwater microbial communities from Lake Fryxell liftoff mats and glacier meltwater in Antarctica - MAT-04 (megahit assembly) | ecosystem: Environmental > Aquatic > Freshwater > Ice > Liftoff... | reverse complement strand
GGCCGGCGGCATCCTTCAAGTCGTAATACCGCTTGATGACGCCGTAGCTGTAGAACAGCCCCAAGAACATCAGCATCATGGAGAATGTGTACAGCTAGCCCTTCGCCACCGTCGCGCCAAACAGGCCGACCAAGGTCATCAGCCCGGGCATGATCATGAAAAACGCCGAGGATGCAGGCATGGTCAAGCTCGTTTCTTGAGGTCGTCTTCAAACAGGATGCGCGAAGCGGCGCCGTCCAGATCTTCATGTTGGCCCGAGCGCATGGCCCAGATGAAGGCCCAGATTAAGGCCCAGAGCCCCAGCGCGCCCAAAAACAGAATGTCCATCAGCGCCGCCCCACGGGCAGCGCATTGCAGATGACCACCAGCGAGCATGTGGCCATCACAAGCGCCGCTAGCAGTCGCGTCGCGAAGCCCGCAACGGCCACTGGCATGGCGATGATGTTGTAGCCGAAGGCCAGCGCGATATTATGCCGCGCCGTTACACTGGGATGGCGCGACATGATGGCCAACAAGGCCATCAGCCTGTCCTACGGCGCGGTTTTGGTGCTGGCAGGCTGGATCGTGTCCCTGCTGAGTTTTGGCCTGGGGGCCGCCTGGCACATCTTGCCGGCAACAGCCGGGTTTTTCATGGTGGCACCCATCCTCGCCACCGGGCTTTACGAAACCAGCCGCCGCCGCGCCTTGGGCGAGCGCACGACCCTGTCGGACGCGGCCAGCGGGTTTCGCCGCAATCCGACACAGATCGCCATAATGGGCGTGATGCTGGTGGTGCTGCACCTGTTCTGGGTGCGTATTGCGGGGCTGCTCTTCGCGCTCTTCTTCGGGCTGAATTTCGCACCCTCGCTCGCGCAGTTGCCCAACGCCATGCTACGGAGCCATGATCTCCTGCCCGTCCTCATCATCGGCACAGGCTTTGGGTTCGTGCTGGCCTCGGTAACCTTAGCTGTCTCGGCCGTCTCCATCCCCATGTTGATTGATCGTCGGGAGCTGCGCTTCCTGGAGGCGGTGACGGTCTCCATTCAGGCAGTGGTCGAGAATTCGAAGGCCATGGCGCTGTGGGCGGCGCTGATAGCGGTGTTCATCGGCTTGGCACTCGTGCCGTTTTTTTTCTGGGGCTGGTCATCGCGCTGCGGCTGATCGAGCACGCTACCTGGCATGTCTACCGGGATCTGGTGGTGGCGAGAACTCCGTCTCCTGGCGGAGGCTGCGGTTGAATCAGTGGCTATAGTCGCGTGAAGCTCCAATAAAGCGGCTTCCGGCCGGCGGCGAAGGCCTTGGCCTCGTAGCGCGTCCCCGGCCAGGATTCCGGGCGTGTTGTTGCGGGCGCGCTGCCGACAAACACATCCTGCCCTGCGAAGACCTCCGTCACCCAGGCCTGATAAGTTGGATCGTCGCTTGCCAAGCGCCATTCGGCGCCGGGCTTGAGCACCCGCGCCACGATGGGGATCATCTCCGGGTGGACGAAGCGGCGCTTCTGGTGCCGTGTCTTTGGCCACGGGTCGGGGAACATGAGAAAGAAGCGATCCAGGGTTGCTTCAGGCAGGGCCAGAAGCAATTCCCGCGCATCGGCGGGCCACAGGCGCAAGCGCGGTGGAATGGGCGCTGTGGCCTCGACGCCATCGGGAATGATCTCGGTGAGCAGCGAGCAAAGCCCATGCTCGTAAACCTCGCTCGCGATGATGGCGGTGGTGGGGTTGGCTGCCAACTGGGCGAGCGTGTGTTCGCCTCCGCCGAAGCCCACTTCGAACCAGAGCGCATCGGCGGCTGCTGCGAAGGTCAGGTCCTGAAAACGCAGCCGGGGCAACGCCTCGCTCAGCAGACGCTCCTGCCGGGGGCGCAGCTTCTTGCCGCGTCGGCGTCCATAAAGCCGGTGGGGAATTCCCTCGGGCCAATCGTCATCACGTTCATCGCACATGCCGGCCCCTTGGCGCCCCCCCGTTGTTTGGCGTCAGCCTCGGGCATCCTCGCGTTGATGGCGGAGGGGCGCTGGGATGGCAACAGGGCGGGCGTGCTCTCATGCGCGGTGGCGGGCCAACACGCTCGGGGACGCGCTAAACCTGGCCTGCCGCCGCGCCCTCGGCAAAGCCCCGCAGACGTGTCGCGATGACCTCGCTCAACGCCTCCAGCGCCACGCGGCGGGGGAAGCGCGCGCGCCAGATGATGCGAACCGTCCGCCCTGCCCGCGCAGCCAGCGGCCGCAGGACAATACCCGCATCCTGCGCGGCACCCGCGGCCAGTCCGGGAATCAGCGTGGTTCCGTAACCGGCGGCGACCATGTTGAGCAGCGTGGAGAGACTCGATGCGCGCAGCGTGCCCCCCAGCGCTCCGCTTTGGCCGCAGGCCGCCAGCGCCTGTTCGCGCAGACAATGCCCATCCGCCAGAACCAGGATGTCCTGGGCAAGGTCCGCCTCATCCACAACTGCCTGGCCTGTCAGGGGGTGCTCGGCCGGCAACGCTGCAAAGAAGGGTTCGTGAAAAAGTGGCTGGCTGAGAAGTTCGGGCCCATCCACATCCGTGGCGAGGATGGCTGCATCGAGTTCATGGGCGCGCAGCCGTTCCAGCAGGGCCGCTGTCTGGTCCTCCCAGGGCTCGATTTCCAGGGCGGGCAGGGCCTCGCGCAGGGGGGCGAAGATGAGTGGCAGAAGGTAGGGCGCCAGTGTCGGGATGATGCCGAGGCGAAAGCGCCCGGCCAGCGGGTCGCGCAGGTTGCGAGCTTCGGCGAGGATTGCGTCCGTTGCCGTCACCGCGGCGCGGACGTGGCCGATCAGCCGCTCGCAGGCCTCGGTGGGCGTCACCGCCTTGCTGCTGCGCTCGAACAGCGTCACGCCAAGCAGTTCCTCAAGCTTGCGAAGCTGAATGGAGAGGGTGGGTTGGCTGATGCCGCAGGCCTCGGCGGCCCGGCCGAAATGACCGTGGTTGGCGATGGCCAGCAAATAGCGCAAGTCGCGAAGGTTCATGCGCCATCGTATAGTCGTCAGATAGACCCTGTCTATCGAGACCATTGAGATGAAGTGCTTCCCTTTATCGGCGAGATGCGGCTATTCAAGCACAGCCATGGAGCGAGAGTTGCGGTCGGCATCGCGAGAATTCTTCGCGCTGACCAGCAATTTTCATCACGCGAGGCGGGATGAGGTGCCAAACCCACGCGATGCGAGATCGCGGGCGGGGCACCCCATCCAACACGACAGTCGAGATTGGAGAGATACATGGACGGAATTACTGCGCAGAGCACCGGCAAGTGCCCCGTGGTGCATGGGGGGCCCAAGCACGCGACCTTTGGCGGAAGGTCCAACAAGGATTGGTGGCCCAATCAGCTCAATCTGAAGATCCTGCATCAGCACTCCGCCCTGTCGAACCCGATGGGTCAGGCTTTCAGTTATGCTCAGGAAGTCGGCAAACTCGACGTCGCGGCGCTCAAGCGCGACATCACTGCATTGATGACGATCTCGCAGGACTGGTGGCCGGCCGATTACGGCCATTACGGCCCCTTCTTGGTCCGCATGGCCTGGCACAGCGCCGGCACTTACCGCATCGCCGATGGTCGTGGCGGCGCGGGCGCGGGGCAGCAGCGCTTCGCCCCTCTCAATTCCTGGCCAGACAACACCAATCTCGACAAGGCCCGCCGCCTGCTGTGGCCGATCAAGCAGAAATACGGCAACCAGATTTCCTGGGCCGACCTGATGATCATCTCTGCAGACTGGGGCATGGAATCCATGGGCTTCAAGCCCTTCGGCTTCGGCTTTGGCCGCGCCGATGTCTGGGAGCCGGAGGAAGACGTCTATTGGGGCGCGGAAGACACCTGGTTGGGCGACACGCGCTACACCGGAGACCGCGTCCTGGCCGACCCGCTGGGTGCGGTCCAGATGGGCTTGATCTACGTAAATCCCCAGGGACCCAACGGCACGCCCGACCCGCTGGGCTCGGCCCGCGACATCCGCGAAACCTTCGCGCGCATGGCGATGAATGACGAGGAGACGGTGGCCCTCGTCGCCGGTGGCCACACCTTCGGCAAGGCGCATGGCGCGGGTCCGGATTCCAGCGTCGGGCGCGAGCCCGAAGGTGCCAGCATGGAGGAGCAGGGTCTCGGCTGGACGAACAGCTACGGCTCCGGCAAGGGCGGTGACACCATCACCAGCGGAATCGAGGGTGCATGGACGTCGAACCCCGTCAAATGGGACAATGGCTACTTCGACAACCTCTTTGGTTTTGAATGGGAACTGACAAAGAGCCCCGCCGGCGCCTGGCAATGGAAGCCCACCGACCCCGCCGCCTGGACCAGTGTTCCCGACGCGCATGACGCCACCAGGCGCGTTGCACCCATGATGACCACGGCCGACATGGCGTTGAAGGTGGATCCGATCTACGGCCCGATTTCCAAGCGCTTCCACGAGAACCCCGACCAGCTGCACGAAGCCTTTGCCCGTGCCTGGTTCAAGCTGACTCATCGCGACATGGGGCCGCGTGAGCGCTATGTCGGCCCGCTCGTTCCCACCGAGGAGCTGATCTGGCAGGACCCGGTTCCCACGCTCGACCATGCAGTGGTGGACGCGGCTGATATCGCGGCACTCAAGGCAACGATCCTGGCTTCGGGGCTTTCGGTTTCGCATCTTGTGGGCACGGCCTGGGCCTCGGCCTCGACCTTCCGTGGCTCCGACAGGCGGGGCGGTGCCAATGGCGCGCGCATCCGCCTCGCACCCCAGAAGGACTGGGAGGTGAACGAGCCCGCGCGACTCGCGACCGTGCTGGCCGCGCTGGAAACCATCCAAGCCGGATTCAACGCTTCGGCCACCGGCGGCAAGAAGGTTTCGCTTGCGGACCTGATCGTTCTGGGCGGCTGCGCGGCCATTGAGCAGGCGGCCAAGGCGGCGGGCCATGACGTGACGGTTCCCTTCACGCCCGGCCGCATGGACGCCTCTGCGGAGCAGACCGACGCGCATTCCTTCGCGCCGCTGGAGCCGACGGCGGATGGTTTCCGCAATCATCTCAAGACGCATTATACGCTCTCGGCTGAGGAGTTGCTCGTGGACCGCGCGCAACTTCTGACCCTGACGGCGCCAGAGATGACCGTGCTGGTGGGTGGATTGCGCGCGTTGAACGCGAATGCCGGCCGCGCTCAGCACGGCGTATTCACCAAGCGGCCGGAGACCCTGACGAACGACTTCTTCCTCAACCTGCTCGACATGAGCACGAGCTGGACGCCGACCTCTGCAGAGGGCGACGCGTTCGAAGGGCGTGACCGCGCCACGGGCGCCGTGAAGTGGACGGGCACGCGGGTGGACCTGGTCTTTGGGTCCAACTCTCAACTGCGCGCCATCGCCGAGGTCTATGGCCAGAGCGACAGTGAAGGCAAGTTCGTGCGTGACTTCGTAGCGGCGTGGAACAAGGTCATGAACCTCGACCGCTTCGATCTGGTCTGATCCTGACAGGCGGCTGGCGGAGCGAAAGCTTCGCCAGCCGCAGTTCGTTCGCGTTTCCTGCCCAGCGACACGGCCCACTCTTGCCAGCGGAGGCGGCGCGCTCCTAGGCTTGGATCCCATGGCGTCTTATTCCGGCCTTCGCATCCTCAAAGAAGGCCTCACTGGCAACACGGGTTGGCGCCCGGCGTGGCGCAAGCCGTCCCCAAAACCCGCCTATGACGCCATCGTGATTGGTGGTGGCGGGCATGGGCTTGCCACCGCCTTTTACCTGGCCTCCATCCACGGCATCACGAATGTGGCTGTGCTGGAGAAAGGCCCGATCGGCCTTGGCAATACCGGCCGCAACACCACGATCGTGCGCTCCAACTACATGCTGCCCGAGAACCACCATTTTTACGAGCATTCGCTGAAGCTCTGGGAAGGGCTGGAGCAGTCTCTTGGCTATAATGTGATGATGAGTCAGCGCGGCGTGCTGAACCTGTTCCACAGCGATTCGCAGCGCAACGCCTTCACCCGGCGCGGCAATGCGTTGCGGCTCGCCGGCATTGATGCCGAGCTGATCGGCCCCGATGTGGTGAAGGCCATGTGCCCGCTCATTGACCTGCACAATGCGCGCTTCCCCGTCATGGGCGGACTTCTGCAACGCCGCGGAGGCACCGCGCGGCACGATGCCGTCGCCTGGGGCTTTGCGCATGCCGCCGATGCACGTGGTGTGGACATCATCGAGCATTGCGAAGTCACCAGCATGATCATCGAGGGCGGCGCGATTCAAGGCGTGCGAACCACTCAAGGTGACATCATGGCGCCCAAGGTGGGCCTGGCCGTTGCAGGCAACACCTCACTTCTATGCGCCATGGCAGGGCTGACCGTGCCGGTGGAGAGCCACCTCATGCAGGCTTTCGTGAGCGAGGCACTAAAGCCGCTGATAGATGGGGTGGTGACCTTCGGCGCGCAGCATTTCTACATCAGCCAATCCGACAAGGGCGGGCTCGTCTTCGGCGGGGGCCTGGATGGATACAGCTCCTACGGCCAGCGCGGGACGCTGCCTGAGGCGGAGCATATTTTCGCCGCCGGTGCGTCGCTCATGCCCGCGCTCAAGCGTGTGCGCGCGCTACGCTCCTGGGCAGGGGTGATGGACATGACACCCGACGCCTCGCCCTACATCTGCCTCACGCCGATCAAGGGGCTGACCCTGACGGGTGGCTGGAACTATGGAGGCTTCAAGGCCACACCTGGGTCGGGCTGGTGCCACGCCTGGACCATGGCCAAGCAGGAGCCGCACCGGTTGAATGCGGCCTATACGCTGACGCGCTTCCGCGAAGGTCGCATGCTGGATGAGAAGGGCGCTGGCCCCTTCTTCTGGATGCAGTAGGATGTTGCAAATTCATTGTCCCCATTGCGGCGTGCGTGACGAGGCCGAGTTCTCCTATCGCGGCGACGCCACCGTGAAGCGCCCCTCCGGCGAGGACCCTGAAGCCTTCGTGGACTACGTCTACAACCGGGTGAATGCGCGCGGCTGGCACATCGAATGGTGGCAGCATTCCACCGGCTGCCGGCAATGGCTGCGCGTCACGCGCCACACCGTCACGCATGAGATCAATGCCGTGGAGCTGCCCGAATGACCCGGCTTTCTGAGGGCGGCCACATCGTGCGAGGCGAGCCACGCATTTTTCGCTTCGATGGCCGCGAATACAGCGGCTTCGCAGGCGATACGCTGGCAAGCGCGCTGCTTGCCAGCAGCGTGAAACTCTTTGGGCGCAGCTTCAAATATCACCGCCCGCGCGGGATCTTCTCCGCCGGGCCTGAGGAGCCCAATGCGTTGGTGGAACTGCGCGCCGGCGCGCATCGCGAACCGAATACCCGCGCCACCGTCACCGAAATCTTCGCTGGGCTGGAAGCGTCCAGCCAGAACCGCCGGGGCTCGCTTGCCTTCGATATCCAGTCGGTGACGGGCGTGCTGGCACCGTTTCTCGGCGCGGGCTTCTACTACAAGACCTTCATGTGGCCCGCCGCCTTCTGGGAGCGGGTTTATGAGCCGCTGATCCGCAAGGCTGCGGGCCTGGGCCGCGCCAGCACGCAGCCCGATCCGGATTTCTATGAGGATGCGCACATTCATTGCGATGTGCTGGTCGTCGGCAGCGGCGCGGCGGGCCTGGCTGCCGCGCGGGCTGCGGGGGAAAGCGGGGCGCGTGTCATTCTCGCCGAGCAGGATTATCTCCTTGGCGGCTGGCTGCTTTGCGAACCCGGCCACGAGGCCTGGCGCACCGCGCAAATCGCGACACTTGAGGCCATGCCGGAGGTTACGATCTGGCCGCGCACGACGGTGTTTGGCTTCTATGACCAGAATGTTCTGGGTGCTGTGCAGCGCGTGACGGACCACATGGCGCAATCGCCCGCGCATATGCCGCGCCAGCGCCGTTGGACCATTCGAGCCAAGGAGGTGGTGCTCGCCACCGGGGCATATGAGCGCCTGATCGCTTTCCCCGACAATGACATCCCGGGCGTGATGCTCGCCGCCAGCGCCATGGCCTATGCGCGCCGCTGGGCTGTGCGTGTGGGGGAGAACCCCGTGCTCTTCGCCACGCATGACGCCGCCTATGAGGCAGCCTTCGCGCTTGCCGAAGCAGGGGCGAAGATTGCCGCCATCGTGGACCCGCGCGCCGATAGCCCGGCCATGCAGCGCGCGCGGGATGCAGGGTTGCCCGTCCATGCGGCGGCCGAAATCATCGCAACGCAAGGCGGCAAGGCGTTGCGCTCGGTAACCTTCCGTCAAGGCGGAACCACGACAGACGTGGCGACTGACCTCCTGATGATCTCTGGCGGCTGGAATCCCATGGTGCATCTGGCGAGCCACTCCGGCGCGCCCTTGCAATGGGACGACGCGCATGCCGCGTTCATCCCCGGCCCGCCTGTGCAACGCGAAAGAAGCGCGGGCGCCTGTGCAGGGCGCTTTGGCCTCGGCATCGCCGCGCGGGATGGCTTCGCGGCAGGCCAGCAGGCCGCAACAGCCGCCGGTTTCGCGACAAGCGCCCCCTTCGCTCGGCTGGATGCGCCGGATGAGGATCACCGCGTCCATCCTCTCTATGAAGTGAAGGCACATGGAAAATCCTTCGTGGATATCCAGGATGACGTGACGGCGGACGACATGCGCCGCGCGCATCAGGAAGGCTTCTCCCATATCGAGCACGCCAAGCGTTACACGACACACGCCATGGGCACCGACCAGGGCAAGTCCGGCGCCATCGTGGGTGCGGCCGTGCTGGCCGAGGCGCGCGGCGAGCCGTTGGAACAGGTGGGCCTGCCCCGCTTCCGCCCCTATGCGACCCCACTCACCTGGGGCGCCATGGCGGGCCACGCTGTGGGCGCCGATATGCTGCCCATCCGCCGCACGGCGATGCATGATTGGCACGCGGCGCATGGCGCCGTCTGGCTTGATGCGGGGATGTGGAAGCGCCCCGCTTATTACCATCATGCGAACGATGCCGACGCCTGGGCCAGCGTCCTGCGCGAAGCCGCCGCCGTTCGCGAAGCCGTGGGCATTTGCGACGTCTCCACCCTGGGCAAGATTGACGTGCAGGGGCCTGGTGCGGCTACGCTGCTGGATCGGCTCTACACCAACACCTTCTCCAACCTCGCCATCGGCCGCGCCCGTTATGGGTTGATGCTGCGCGAGGATGGCATCGTCTTTGATGACGGCACCACCTCGCGTTTGGGGCCAGAGCATTTCTTCGTCACCACCACCACGGCCAATGCCGGGCCGGTGATGCAGCATATGGAATTCCACCTCGCCACCTGCTGGCCGGAGCTGGATGTCTCGCTCGCCAGCGTGACGGATCAATGGGCCGCCATGTCGGTGGCCGGCCCGCGCGCGCGGGAGACCATCGCGCCCTTCGTCACGGGCCTGGACATTTCCGACGCGGCATTCCCCTTCATGGCGGTGGGCAAGTGCCAGGTGATGGGCGTTCCCGCGCGCCTTTTCCGCATCAGCTTCTCGGGCGAGCAGGCCTATGAAATCGCGCTTCCCGCCTCGAAGGCGCTGCCGGTCTGGGAAGCGCTGATCGCCGCTGGTGCGATGCCTTATGGCATGGAGGCGCTGGGGCTTCTGCGCATCGAGAAGGGGCATGTCGCAGGGCCCGAACTCAATGGCCAGACCACCGCGCAGGATCTTGGCCTGGAGCGGATGTTCAAGAAACGCGGCGATTTCATTGGCCGAGTTCTCGCCCAGCGCCCGGGCCTGACGGACCCGTTGCGCCCTGCCCTGGTCGGCCTGGAATCAGGCGCGCAAATCCGGGCCGGCGCGCATCTGGTGGTGAACGGCGTGAGCCAGGGCTGGGTGACCAGCACCACGCGCTCGGTCGTGGCGGGGGGCTGGGTGGCGCTGGCCATGCTGCGCCAGGGGCGCGAGCGCATCGGCCAGACCATCCATGTCGAAAGCCCGCTGCACGAGGAGCGGATCGAGGCGCGCATCGTCAGCCCGCATATCTATGATCCGGAGAATGCCCGTGTTCGCGGCTGAACCGCTTGATCTGGTGCAGATCGCCGTGCGGCGCGGCGCGGCGGATGCGTTCAGCTCCGCCCTTGCCGGCATGGGCCTGAGCGCGCCCCCGCCGGGCGAGGTGCGCAGCGCGGGGGGACTCGATCTGCTCTGGCTTCAGCCGGACACCTACATGCTGGTTCTGCCTTGCGGCACCAGGCGCGCGCTCGATGCGCTCACGCCCCATGCCACGCTGGTGGAGCAATCCGATGGCCGCAGCGCTTTCACCCTCAGCGGCCCCCACGCGCGTGATGTGCTGGCGAAGGGCTGCCGGCTGGATTTTCACCCGCGCGTCTTCGGCCCTGGTCGCGTCACTGCGGGCAGCTTTGCGCATGTGACTGCGGTGATCCAGCAGACTGCGGCTGATCCGGCGTTTCGCATCATCGTCTTCAGCAGCTTCGCGCAGCACATCGCGGAATGGCTCGGCCACGCAACGGCTTCCGTTTGAAAACTTGCATGTGTATGCGACGCTCTGGCAGCATACGGGCGTGAACAATCTTCTCGAAGTGCGCGGACTTTCCGTCCATATCCCGCTGACGCCGCACATCCTGCGCGCGGTGGATCACGTCTCCTTCGATCTTGCGCGCGGCGAAACCCTGGGCCTGGTGGGTGAGAGCGGCAGTGGCAAGACCATGACCGCGCTCGCTTTGATGCGGCTGCTGGAGCCGCCGCTCTCCGACCTGCCCACCGGCGAAGTAAGCCTTGAGGGCCAGGACCTCATGCGGCTTTCTGAGCGCGAGATGTCAGGACTGCGCGGGCGCGCCCTCTCGATGGTGTTCCAGGAGCCGATGACCTCGCTCAACCCGGTGATGAGCGTGGGCGGGCAGATCGCCGAGCCGCTGCGACGGCACATGAAACTTGGTGCGTCAGCGGCGCTGCGGCGCGCAGAGGAAATGCTTGCACTTGTCGGCATCCCGGAACCCGCCCGCGTGGCGCGCGGCTATCCGCATCAGCTTTCGGGGGGGATGCGCCAGCGCGCGATGATCGCCATCGCACTCGCCTGCCAGCCAGCCCTGCTCATCGCCGATGAACCCAGCACCGCGCTGGATGTGACGGTGCAGGCGCAGTTGCTGGAATTGCTTGCTGGGTTGCAGCGTGACTTCGGCACGGCGATGCTGCTGATCACCCATGACCTCGCCGTGGTGGCGGAGACGGCGAACCGGGTTGCGGTGATGTATGCCGGGCGCATCGTCGAGACGGGGCCGGTCGCCGCCATTTTTGCCAATCCGCGGCATCCTTACACACGTGGCCTGCTCGCCAGCATACCCCGCATCGAGCGCGAGCGCGCGGCGATGCTCCACGAAATTCCCGGCATGGTGCCCAGTGCCGCCGAGCGCCCGGCCGGCTGCGCCTTTGCGCCGCGCTGCCCGCGTGCGGTGGCGCATTGCTGGGAGGAGCCGCCGCCGCTGGAACCGGCAGAACCCGCCCACCTCGTGGCCTGCTGGCGCCATGCCGATGGGTGAAACCCTGCTGAGCGTCGAGGGCTTGCGCGTCCATTTCCCCATCCGCTCGGCCATGCTGCGCCGGCAGATCGGGGCGGTGCGCGCTGTGGATGGCGTG
>Ga0105047_10016640_pt1 | contig 11515 bp, 7 predicted proteins | sample MAT04_FD_78384 | JGI IMG/M metagenome (GOLD analysis project Ga0105047, IMG submission 78384) | Freshwater microbial communities from Lake Fryxell liftoff mats and glacier meltwater in Antarctica - MAT-04 (megahit assembly) | ecosystem: Environmental > Aquatic > Freshwater > Ice > Liftoff... | reverse complement strand
GCAACCATAGTAAGAATAAGGAGTACAGTAAGATTGAGCATTTGCTTTGTTAAAAGCAGACGACCCAACCAAACTCAGAAAGATTAGGAGAAATCCTAACAGTTTGTTTTTTTGAGTAATTGTCTTTGTCATTTTGTTTATTTTAATAACTATTTAATACAGAGTTCAAACTTAGGAAATCTGTCGATATATTTGACAGGTGATTTTTCAGAAGTTTCATATTTTTTTTTAAACCCACATACCAAATACACTTAAATACCTCATATTCAATGGAAAAACTTTTTTTTAATGACATAAAAATGATTTTAAACACTGCCCAAAGATTTGCTGTGAATGCAATTGAAGGTCCATTAATGGTTATTGCAGGACCTGGAACCGGAAAAACACAACTATTAAGTGCCAGAGTCGGAAATATTCTTGAAAAGACCGATATGATGCCTGAAAATGTGCTTTGTTTAACTTTTACAGATTCTGCTACAGTGGCTATGAGAAAACGATTGATCAAATTTATGGGTTCTACAGCCTACCGCGTTCCTATATTTACATTTCATTCTTTTTGCCAAAAAGTGATTACAGATTACCAAAACGAAATGGGTATCAGTTATTTGGAACCTATTTCGGAGCTGGAAAGCATAGAAATATACAATGTCATCATCGACAATTTTGCCTTAGGCAATCCCTTAAAAAATTACAAAGTTCCTTATTTCTACCGCAAAGATTTTGTTAGTCTAAATAAATTATTGAAGCAAGAACGTTTAACCAAAGAAAACCTTATCCCCATCATCAACCAACGAATTGAAGCATTACCTTTTGATCCAGAATTGTTATATAAAGTAAATCGTGGTAATTTCAAGAAAGGTGATTTAAATCCAACTAAATATAACGAAGCCCTTGATAAACTCAATAAATTAAAAGCTGCTATTGAAACCTGTTACGCGTATCGAGATAAAATGCTTGAAACTGGTAGGTACGATTTTGATGATATGATACTTTGGGTTATTGAATTGTTAAGCAATAATGATTTTGCGTTATTGCGTTATCAAGAACAATATCAATACATTATGGTGGATGAATACCAAGACACCAACAAAGCTCAAAATGAACTAATTTTACTCTTAGCTTCTTATTGGGAAAGCCCCAATTTGATGGTAGTTGGAGACGATGATCAATCCATTTATCGTTTTCAGGGCGCTAATGTTGAGAATTTACATGCTTTTGAAAGCAAGTATACGAATGAATTAAACAAGGTGGTTCTCAGTGAAAATTACCGTTCATCACAACCAATATTAGATGCATCGAGTTATGTAATTAATAATAATACTACACGACTCATTCCGAATAAGAATCTCGAAGCAAAAAAAACTGATCTTTTATCTCAAAATGTTCCTGAAATAATTGAATGCGCCAATGAATTTTACGAAGCGGCTTTTATTTTAAATACAATTAAGGAAGCCAAAAATCGTGGGATCGCTTATTCTGAAATTGCCATCATTTACCGAAATCATAATCAAGCAAATGTTATAAAATCTTGCCTATCGACCCATAATATTCCCTTTTATTTAAAAAGACGCATAGATATTTTAACCTCGCCGTTAATTTCAAATATTTTGGAACTCCTCAATTATGTAAGTGATGAAAAAAATAAGCCATACCAAGGCGAACATCGACTATTCAAAATTTTGCACTTTGACTTTTGGGAAATCAACCCTGCCGATTTAGCCAAAATTGCTTACTACATAAAAAAGGAAGGCTTAAAGTGGCGCGAATGCTTGAACGGTATTTTAAAAAATACTGCACTCAAAGCTATGATTTCAGAAAACACTTGCATTAGAGTAAGCAAACTGGCGGAAGATATTGAATACTGGATTGGCAAAGCATTTAATTTCCCCTTACAACAGTTTTTTGAAAAGATAATTGCAAAAGGAGGCATTCTATCCTACGTATTACAAGCCCCTAACAAGGTTTTTCTCCTACAAATTTTGCAAACCTTTTTTGATCATTTAAAAAATGAAACACGAAAAAACCCCTCATTAAATTTGGAGCGCTATCTGAAATCAATTAAACTAATGATTGACAATGCCATCTTTTTAGAAGCAGAAGAAATTATAGAAAAGGGAGATGGAATAAACTTACTAACCGCCCATGCAAGTAAAGGCTTGGAATTTGAAATGGTTTTTATAGCTGGTTGCAACGAAAAATATTGGGATAAAACGAAAGATCGCCTTCCTTTTGGAATTCGCGATGTGATAGTTAAAAACGAGGATTCTTTGATGGAAGAAAACCGGCGTTTGTTCTATGTAGCTTGCACCCGTGCTAAATCTTATCTTTATATATGTTATAATAATCTAAATCTGGAATTGAAAGATTTGCAGGAATCAGTTTTTGTAAATGAACTTTTTGAATCAAGTTTACCCCTGCGAAAAAAAGCATTGATTTCGGATGCAGAAATTTTGGAAATACAAATTGCACAGTTTGGAGTGGATGAACCGGATAAAAACTTTGAACCGATTGACAAGGAATTTTTGAATAAATTTACGGAAGACTATGTTTTGAGTGCTACGCACTTGGATAATTATTTAGAATGTCCGATTCGATTCTATTATCGCAACTTGCTTCAAATTCCGTCGGCCAAAACGGAGCCCTTAAGCTTTGGAAACGCCATCCACAAAGCACTTGAACTATTTTTTAAGACCATGTTAAGTCATCCTCAAAAAATTTATCCAAGCCTAGAACAGTTCGTGTATTGGTTTAAAATGGATTTAGAAAGGAACCGTGATTCGTTTTTGCCGGAACATTTTGATAGAACCTTAGAATATGGATGTGAAAAAGTACTTCCTCAGCTTTATAACAAATTTTTACCGGAATGGGATGAGAATAAAAACAGAGAACCCGAGAAAAACCTTGCAGATATTGTAGTTAATAACGTACCAATAAAAGGGAAACTGGATCAATTACTTTTTGAAGATAAAAATCTGGTAAGTGTTATAGATTTTAAAACAGGACAATTTAATTCTGCCAAGAAAAAAACCTTGCTCCCACCGGTTATTGGAATTGACCCGAAACTTGCCACTTATGAAGAACTCTATGGAGGTAATTATTGGCGTCAAATTGCATTTTATCATCTACTCATCAACAACGATCCTTTGCATACATACCGAACGGTTTCGGGCGAAATGTTTTTTGTTGAACCTGATAAGAAAGGTGAATTTACGCGTGAAAAAATCTTTATTCAACCTGAGGAACTTAAATTTACGGAAAAACTTATTGCTGAAGTATATGCCAAAATAAAGAATCATGAGTTTAGCGAAGGTTGCGGTAAAAAGGATTGTGAATGGTGTAATTTTAATACCTATTATTTAAAGCGAAAGGTCTATAGCAGTGAAACTTTGATGGAGGAAGATCGGGGGGATTGAGATGAGAGATGTGAGATGTGTGTTGTGAGATATGAGATGTGTGTTGTGTGATGTGAATGAAATTTAGACACGAAATGCTTTTGCTCTTATCGTTCAGTGTCTCCACCGACTGAAACAAAATACTTTGCTCTTATCGTTCAGTGTCTCCACCGACCGAAACAAAATGCTTTTGCTCTTATCGGTCGGTGTCTCCACCGACCGAAACAAAATACTTTGCTCTTATCGTTCAGTGTCTCCACCGACCGAAACAAAATACTTTGCTCTTATCGGTCGGTGTCTCCACCGACCGAAACAAAATACTTTGCTCTTATCGTTCAGTGTCTCCACCGACCGAAACAAAATGCTTTGCTCTTATCGTTCAGTGTCTCCAGCGACAGAAACGAAATGCTTTTGCTCTTATCGGTCGGTGTCTCCACCGACCGAAACGAAATGCTTTGCTCTTATCGTTCAGTGTCTCCACCGACCGAAACGAAATGCTTTTGCTCTTATCGGTCGGTGTCTCCACCGACCGAAACGAAATTTAAACACGAAATGCTTTTGCCTTGAGAATTTAAAAACTATAATACTCCCCAAATGTAAACCAATAGTTTAATAATCTAAGGAAGCTTTTGCAAGTATTTTATAATAAAAAGCAACGTTTAATAATGAGGAGCTGAATATCCAACTGAAACCCGCGTTAAGGGCTGAAACGGATATCCTTTTTGAGAGGCACGAGCAAAAAGATAGTAGTGAAAGACCTGACCCTTAGGGTAACGCCCAAATAAAAAAGCCTCTTCAGAAAATCCGAAGAGGCTTTTTTTGGGTGAATTATTTGTGAATTTTAATATCTGTAGGTATCGGCTTTGAACGGTCCATTTACAGGCACATTAATGTATTTTGCTTGTTCAGAACTTAAAACGGTCAATTCAGCACCAACGTGGGCAAGGTGTAAATGAGCCACTTTTTCATCCAGGTGTTTTGGCAATACGTAAACTTGATTTTCGTATTTATCGTGATTTTGCCAAAGTTCTAGTTGAGCTAAGGTTTGATTGGTAAATGAATTCGACATTACAAAAGATGGATGCCCCATAGCCACACCAAGGTTTACTAAACGACCTTCGGCTAAAAGAATAATTTCTTTTCCATCCACATTGTAAACATCAACTTGAGGTTTAACAGTGTATTTGGTTCCTCCGTAGGTATTATTTAACCAAGCTACATCAATTTCGTTATCAAAGTGACCAATATTGCAAACCACGGCTTTGTCGCGCATATTCTTAAAATGTTCGCTACGCACGATGTCGAAATTTCCGGTTGCTGTAACAATAATATTGGCTTCGGGAATCGCATTTTCAAGTGTTTTCACCTCATAGCCATCCATAGAAGCTTGAAGCGCACATATTGGGTCGATTTCAGTTACCATTACACGAACACCGGCGTTTCGCAAACTATCGGCACTACCTTTTCCAACATCACCATAACCGCAAACTACGGCTACTTTACCTGCGAGCATTAAGTCGGTACCTCTGCGTATTGCATCAACAAGTGATTCGCGGCAACCGTATTTATTATCGAACTTTGATTTTGTAACTGAATCGTTCACATTGATTGCAGGCATTGGCAAAGTACCATTTTTTACACGGTCGTGTAAACGAAGCACACCGGTTGTTGTTTCTTCACTTAATCCTATAATAGCTGGAATAAGTTCAGGATAATTATCAAAAACCATGTTGGTTAAATCTCCACCATCGTCAAGAATCATATTTAAAGGTTGGCCATTTTTAAAGGCAAACAAAGTTTGTTCAATACACCAATCAAATTCTTCGTTGGTCATTTCTTTCCAAGCAAAAACCGGAATACCTGCAGCAGCCATAGCGGCAGCGGCGTGATCTTGTGTTGAAAAAATATTACATGAAGACCAGGTTACATCGGCACCAAGTTCAATAAGGGTTTCGATAAGAACTGCTGTTTGAATAGTCATGTGCAAACAACCTGCGATATTGGCACCTGCAAGTGGTTTTTGAGCGCCAAATTCCTTACGAAGACTCATTAAGCCAGGCATTTCTGCTTCCGCTAAACGAATTTCTTTACGGCCCCATTCGGCCAAATTGATGTCTTTAACTTTGTAATTCAATGTTGTAGATGTTTGTGTTGTCATTTTTTTAGAGGCTGCGAAGTTAATAAAATATAATTTTAATTGCTAAATAGAATGCTTTTAATATTAATTAAACGATTTCACTTTAATAATTGTTTGGTGGAATTATAAAAAAGTAGAAATCAAAAAAAAACCATAAGCGTGTCAAGAAATCAAAGCTTGGTTAAAAACCATTAAAATCCCTTAAATTCGCACCCCAAAATCATAGAGGTAAGCCGGGTATAAAATTGGTGTATTTCTGAAATGATTTCGGTTTAAACAAATAAAAAAACGAATGAAAGGGTCATTTACTATTGGTTTGGTAAGATTCTTTAGAATTAGAATACAAATTAAAACAACTCTAAAACATAAAATATAATATATGAAAAAACTGTATATTCTTGCAGTAGTTACCTTACTAAGCATTGTAGCCTCTGCCCAGCAAAAGGCTCCTCACATTTTTACCTATGGTTCTGACACTGTTTTTCGTGCCGAATTTGAACGTGTTTACAGTAAAAACAACGACGTTAAGAACAAAAAACCAACTGATAAAGAAATAAGTGAGTATCTTGATCTTTATGTAAAGTTTAAACTCAAAGTAAAAGAAGCTTATGGCAGGCAAATGGATTCCAATGAGGCATTTATTAAAGAACTTGCGGGATATCGCAAACAATTGGCCCAGCCATATTTGGTAGATAATGAGGTAACCGACCAATTGATTCAGGAAGCCTACAACCGCATGCTTGAAGAGGTAAATGTGAGTCATATTTTGGTATTGTGCGCTAAAGATGATTTACCGAAAGACACCTTAAAAGCTTATAACAAAATTGCAGGTATCCGAAAATCGATTATTGACAACACGATATCTTTTGATTCATCAGCAAAGCAAAATTCTGAAGATCCATCGGCCAAGGTTAACAATGGTTCTCTTGGTTATTTCTCAGCCTTTCAAATGATTTATTCTTTTGAAAGCATGGCGTTTAATACACCAGTTGGACAGGTTTCTAAGATTTTCAGAACGGTGTATGGTTACCATATTTTATTGGTAAAAGATCGCAGAAAAAGTCCGGGTGAAATTAAAGTTGCTCATATTATGACCAAATTTAACAATGAAGGAGAAGTGGCAGCGGCTAAAGAAAAAATTGATGCAATTTACAAGAAATTACAAGCCGGTGAAAAGTTTGAAGAAATGGTAAAGCAATTTAGTGAAGATTACAATACGAAAGCCGCCAATGGTGAAATGGGTTGGTTTAAAAGCAATAGTCAACTTCCTTTAAACTTTAAAGAAACATCATTTGCTCTTAAAATTGGTGAATTTTCGCAACCAATTAAAACGGATTTTGGCTGGCATATTATTAAAAAATTAGAGCAAAAAGAAGTTTCACCGCTTTCGGAACAAAAAGAAACCTTAAAATACAAAGTTAGTCGTGATGAAAGATCGCAGATTAGCAGCAAAGTAGTTTTAGAGAGGTTAAAAAAAGAAAACAAGTTTGTACCTTACGAAAAAGAACTCTCGAAGTTTTCGGCAACAGTTGATACATCGATTATAAATGGCACTTGGGTTCCGAGCGATAAATCAAAAACCAAAACCATTTTATTTACTATTGCAGGTCAAAAATTCACTTACTCAGATTTCAGTACCTTTATTTCTGATTTTCAAACCCCAAAAAAATCCGGTAAGGTTGATAAGTTGGTAAAGGAGCTTTATGATACTTATGTTGACAAGATGAATTTTGCTTATGAAGAGGATCATTTAGAAGAAAAACATGTTGACTTTAAGCATTTGATGCAAGAATATCGCGACGGTATTTTGCTTTTTGAACTTACCGATAAAATGGTTTGGAGCAAATCGGTTGAAGACACCACAGGGCTAAAAGTTTATTATGAAATAAACAAAACCAAATATATGTGGGGTGAGCGGGTTGAGGCGGCAATATTTGATTGTAGCAATGAAAAGGTAGCAAAATCAGTTAAAAAACTGGTAAAGAAAAATTTACCGGATACAAGTTTGTACAGGAAAATTAACGCAAAAGACCCATTGGCACTTTCTATAACACGCGGAAAATTTGAAAAAGGTCAAAATGATATTCTCGATAAAATAACTTGGAAAGAAGGGGTTGCCGATCTTCCAAAAAATGGCGACAGAGTGCGTTTTGCGAAAATTTACAAAGTGATTGCACCGGGACCAAAAGAGTTAAAAGACATCATGGGTGCAGCTACTTCAGAATATCAAATATATTTAGAAGATAATTGGATTAAAGAATTGAAAGCCAAATATCCTGTTGTACTTAATCAACAAGGTATAGATCAATTGTTTAAATAAAATTAATTAAAATATTATGACCACGTGTTGATTTCAGCTCTTAGAATTTAAAACATCAGCAGTGTTAACTAATATTCACAAGAGATTAATAGATAGGAAAGTTTCTGTTTCAAGTGATTGTGAGGATTTGTGGGGTATCGGTTAGAAAGTTAAATTCTATTTACATGAAACTTAGGTTAATCGCAAGTATTGCAATTTTTAGTTGTTTATTTTCATGCGGTGGAAATAATGTCGAAACTGATGAAACCATTGTTGTTAAAGCTTTTGACAAAACCTTAACTCAAAATGATGTGAATGCACTTTTGGGGCCTAATATGAGCAAGCAAGACAGTATTTTGGTTGTTAAAGGGTATATTGACAATTGGCTTCAAAAGCAGGTTTTATTAAACATGGCCAAGGAGTCTGAAATCGGAAGTTCGGAAGAAATTAACCGAAAAGTTGAAGACTTTAAAGAAGACTTGATAGCGTTTGAGTATCGAAAAAAGCTGTTAGCCGAGAAATTAGACACGAATATTACGTCTAAAGAAACCCGTGATTATTACGATGCACACCCTGAAAACTTTGAATTGAAACAAAACATCCTTCGATTCGTATTTATAAAGATGCCCGTTGCATTAGAAAACAAATATAAGTTTTGGTCGAAATTTGGGAAGGCTGATTATGAAGAACTTTCGGAGATTGGAATTATGGCATTAAAAAATGGTGGTAATGCCTTTTTTGAAAGCGAAAAATGGTTGGCATTTGATGATATTTTAAAAGTTGTCCCAATAAACACTTACAATCAAGAGAGTTTTATCAATAATAACCGCTTGTTTAAAATTGAAGAAGATAACTTTACGTGGTATGTAAAGATTATTGATTTTAGAATAAAAGACAATATTTCTCCGTTTGAATTTGTAGAAGATAATATTCATGAAATAGTGTTAAACAAACGGAAGGTAGAAATTTTGAATAAATTAGAAAACGGACTGGTATTAAAAGCAATAAAAGAAAACCAGATAAAGGTTTATTTACCAAAATATGAGTAGACATAGTATATACAAAAACCGATTCAAATGGCCACTTTTAATTTTGGTTTTTTGTCTATTAGCCTTTGGTTCTAAATTAAAGGCACAGCCTGGACAGGTGCTTGAAGAAGTTGCGGCTGTAATTGGCGATAATATTATTTTAAAATCAGAATGGGAAGCAGAATACCTTCAGGTTAAAGAAAACTACCCAAATTTTACAGGCAATTTAAAATGTGAGATCTTAAATCAGTTGATTTTGCAAAAACTGATGCTTCACAAAGCCGAGTTAGACAGTGTGGTTATTAGCAACGATCAGATTGATTATGAGATGGATAAAAAGATTGCTTATTTCGCTTCGCAAATTGGTGATGAAAAACGTTTAGAAGCATACCTTGGGAAATCAATTTTGCAATACAAGGAAGAAATGAGACCTAGAATTAAGCAGCAAATGCAAGTTCAGGAAGTACAAAAGAAAATGCTGGATGTTGTAAAAGTTTCACCAACCGAAGTAAAACGCTATTTTGATGATATACCTTCGGATAGTTTGCCACTTTTTGGTGCTGAAGTTGAATTAGGGCAGATTGTTATGATACCGAAGCCCAATCCATACGCCAAGGAATATGCTTATTCGACCCTTAAAAAGTATAGAGATGAAATTATTGCTGGCAAACGAAATTTCGAACTGACAGCAAAAAGTTTTAGTGACGATAAAGGCAGTGGTATGAATGGTGGTGAATTGGGTTTTTTTAAACGGGGACAAATGGTAGCAGCGTTTGAAGCAATGGCGTTTAAACTCAAACCGGATTCTATTTCTCCTATCATTGAGACACAGTATGGGTATCATATTTTAAAACTTATTGATCGCAAAGGCGAGCGTATAAATATTCGTCACATTTTGATTAAACCTGCCATTATAACTCGTGATTTGGCCGAAACCGAAAAGTTTTTAAAAGAATTGATTGTAAAGATAAAAGCAGATTCTCTGAGTTTTTGTCAGGCTGCAGGAAAATATAGCGAAGATGATTTAACAAAATCAAATTGTGGATTTTTCTCAGATCCCAACGTAGGTGCTAGCAAAGTAGAAATTGACTTATTAGATCCGGATGTAGTTTTGCAGGTTCAAAAGATGAAACCTGGTGACTTTTCATTGCCAACGCCGGTTCAACAACCCGATGGCTCTGCCGCTTATAGAATTCTTTATCTTAAGTCTGAATCTAAACCTCATAAAGCAAACATGAAGGATGATTATCAAAAGATACAAGCCTTTGCACTTGAGAAGAAAAAACAATTAGCTATGGAAGAGTGGGCCGCAAAATTCAAGAAAAACGTATTTATTCGTATTGAACCCACCTATACTAATTGCGAAGAAATGAAACGCTGGATTAAATAATAACACAAAACTTAAAAATCACCATTACCAATGATAGAATATAAAAATGAAGTAGAAGCTGCCGAGGCATTCAAGGAGCAGATTAAAAGGTTGAAAACTGAAATTTCTCGCGTTATTGTTGGACAAAACGAGGTTGTTGATGGAGTTTTAACCTCTATATTTTGTAAAGGGCATAGTTTATTGGTAGGTGTACCCGGACTAGCCAAAACCTTATTGGTAAAAACAATTTCTGAGTCGCTAGATTTAAGCTTTAACCGAATACAGTTTACACCGGACTTAATGCCCGGAGACATTACAGGGTCGGAAATTTTGGATGATCACAAGAATTTTAAATTTTCGAAAGGGCCATTGTTTGCGAATATTATTTTGGCAGACGAGATAAACAGGACACCCCCTAAAACTCAAGCGGCTTTATTGGAAGCTATGCAAGAAAAAACGGTTACCGTTGGGGGGCAGAATCATGTGCTACCAAATCCATTTTTTGTACTTGCTACGCAAAACCCAATTGAACAAGAAGGAACTTATCCATTACCGGAGGCGCAGTTGGACCGTTTCATGTTTAATTTATTTTTAGATTATCCAAGTTTTGAAGAAGAGGTATTGGTTGTAAAAAATACCACAAGTGAGTTTAGTGCAAAACCCTCTAAAGTATTTGGGGCTGAAGAAATTTTATATTTTCAGGACTTGGTAAGAAAAGTCCCAGTTGCCGATAATGTTTATGAATATGCGGTTAAATTGGTGAGCAAAACACGACCAAATTACAGCATGGCCACTCCGGAAGTGAACAAATATGTTAACTATGGAGCAGGGCCACGTGCTAGTCAGTATTTAATTATGGGTGCAAAATGCAATGCGTTGATGGCAGGAAAATATTCGCCTGATATTGAAAACATTCAGGCTGTAGCCGAATCGGTTTTAAGGCATCGTATTCTTAAAAACTACAAAGCAGAAGCAGAAGGCGTGAGCATTAATGATATTATTAAGAATTTGTTTTAGAATTCAATTGTTAATGTTAAATTCTTAAAGTTTTAAAGTTTTGTAAGAACTACCAGATTTTAATTTCTTTTCGACATTTCCTTTTGTCATCTCAAGTGGATTAAAATTTCACCTATCATGGGAGAATAATAAAGTGTATCACCCTTAATTAAGTCTACACAATTAAACAAATCAATGCAATAATTATTTGGTGTTATAAACTCTTTTCAGCTTCCCCATTAAATCATTAATAAAATTAAATTCTTTAACTTTTAGTCACCTCCTTTCTCAAAT
>Ga0105047_10016639_pt1 | contig 11515 bp, 9 predicted proteins | sample MAT04_FD_78384 | JGI IMG/M metagenome (GOLD analysis project Ga0105047, IMG submission 78384) | Freshwater microbial communities from Lake Fryxell liftoff mats and glacier meltwater in Antarctica - MAT-04 (megahit assembly) | ecosystem: Environmental > Aquatic > Freshwater > Ice > Liftoff... | reverse complement strand
TGAAGCTTGTTGATGATCCAGTCGTTATATATTGGCTGACGGGCGTAAGTGCTGGCTACTCTACCTCGCTCGATGCGATTTCTCGTAGTGGGCGGCCGACGCCAGCAACGCGTTCGAAGCCTTCGGTGCTACTCCCGTCACCTAACGAAGCCAGCTGACGGCATAGAAACGCTCCCTAAGCATGGCCCATTGGTCTTGGTAGACCATCGCCCTACTCGAAAGCACCTTGGGTTCGTTGGCCGGGTAGTCGCCTTAAGCTCCAGGCCGTTCGCCTAAGCGTCGTACACGGCGACGCCACTGGCGTGGTTTGGTTGCTCGGGAAGGGGCGAGATAAGGTCCAAGTCGATTGCCCATTTGAGCGTCGAAATCAGCGTCTCCTTGGGCATCGGTCCCTGACAACGCTTCTTGTCCCCCACAATCACCCGGCAAAAGTCGCCCGCCCAGTCGGCGCGGTCGAACCAGTCCGTACGCTGGCAGTAGCGGTCCGACGGGTTGTCGAAGTAGCTGCAGCCGTACAGCACGTCGCCTCCACGGTCATAGCCGGTCACGATCCCGATCTCCGGCGGACCGAAGACACCGAACGCGGTCGCCGGACGACCGTGGGCGATCGTGTCCTTGATCGCGCCTACTACCGCCATTCGATCCTTGTGAGATACGAGCGTCAGTTCGCGGTTCAGCGCCGCCGCCGCATGAACGATCGGCTCAAGGTCTAGTGAGTACATCAAGTCCACGTTGCCCCCGTCGTCCCACTCCTCCACGAACTCACCGCCCGGGCAACTCGTGTCCCAGCCAGTGAATGAGTGGGATGGTGTTTAAGAAGCGGTTGAAGTACGTTATAGAGTGTATACTGCGTTAAGAGCTACCAAAGTTCCGAACGCTAGTCGGCGGCATTAGTGGATTCCCTTTTTCGGTGCGATGGTCGGTCGTAGCAACATGATCGAGCAGAATCTTCAGTCCCTAATGGCGTCGAAAGGCCGACAGCCGCTTGTCCGAGTCTTTCGCTACCTAGAGGCTCTTAACGAGCGGAATAACCCTCCCCAGCGAGACGTCAAGAACTACGAGTTCAACATTTGGTTCAATCAGCTACCGAATCATGACAATGTTTCAGTAAGTACCGAAGAATATGTTCTTCGAATCAAACGGCCGATAATGACGCCCTGCCCCCCGCCGCCGGGCTCAACCAAGCCGTGGCTGTCGGATGGGTGGGACAAGCCGCAAGCAGAACCCCGCATCAAATCGCCGGAGGGTATGGGTGAAGATTCGCCTAAATTCGAAGATGAACCGGAACGCGTGCAGGAGTTCATAACGTGGATTCAGCGCTGGCGGAGTTGGGCTCCGGTTCGGAAAGTCGAAAACACAATCGAGAAACTATACCAAGATCTCTATGAGCAATTCAGCATCTTGGAACGGGATGGGGAGCGCTACGAGCTTCTCATCGGCGATGGCATTGCCCAGTGGAAGCTTCCAGAGGGAGACATTCGGCATCCTCTGTTACTTCAGCCAGTTGAACTGACATTTGATGCGCCGCAAGCTGAGTTTACGGTATCAGAGACCGGCAGACCCGTCGAACTCTACACGGGGATCCTGCGATCCGAAGAGATCGACCCCCGCACACTTGCCAAAGCTCGTGCCCAAGTCTCTGAGAAGCCCGAGATTCAACAGCTTGAAACAGTTGAGACCCTCGCGTTCCTCAAGGGCCTCGCGACATCACTCGACGAATCAGGTGAATTTGTTGAAAAGGAGCCTTCTTCGATTGACGATCAGTTGAAGATTTTTCTAAGCCCCGTCCTGTTTCGAAGGAACCGGAACGCTGGCTTGTCCCAAGCAATCAAGCAAGTGCTTGATGATCTGGAAGAAGATGGTGATGGTGGATCATTGCCCAATTGGATGGACGGTCCGCCTGAAGGGTTAATGAGGTTCGTCGGTCTCGACACTAGAGGAGAGGAGGTATCCGGGCCGAGCACGGGCTCTGTCGGCGAAGCGCCGGAATATGATGAGGAGACCTACTTCACCAAGCCAGCGAACCACGAACAATTTCAGATTGTCCGGAAACTACGAACAACAGGGTGTGTTCTGGTTCAGGGACCTCCTGGAACGGGCAAAACCCACACAATCGCAAACCTCATAGGTCACCTCCTTGCCGAAGGCAAATCAGTGCTCGTCACGAGTCACACAACAAAAGCCCTGGCAGTGCTCGCAGACAAGGTGGCCAAGCCGCTACAACCGCTTTGCGTCAGTGTCCTTGAAAGCGACCGCGAGAATCGAAACCGCGTTGAAACCGTCGTTCAGAGCATGGCCGAAAAGCTCTCGATTGAAAAGGAAGTCTTTGCTCGACAAGCCCGTGAACTTAAGGAAGTAAGATCGAAGCTGTTAGCACGATTAAGGGAGCTTCGACGGCAACTTCGGGCGGCAAGAGCTTCCGAGTATCAACCAATCGCTTATCTCGGTGAATTGATTTCTCCTCTAGACGCCGCTAAGGAAGTCTATGCCCTTGCGAGCAGTCACGGGTGGATACCCGGACTCCTTGCTGACGAAGATAACGTACCTCTGACACCGACAGAACTACTGGAACTGTACGAGTCTAACGTTACCATCACGCCCGAAGACGAGGCTAATTTTCCCGAAATCATCCCGGTCCTGACGGTTCTAGAATCGCCCGATACCTTTGAAGAGACGGTTGTGAAGGTAGCTGAACTCAGACGCGCAGACCTTAGCATCCCTAATTCAATCCAAACGCGGCCTTTTCCCAACGATGACGAAGTACTCATTGTCGCAATTAACCAGATCCTTGAGACGCTTCAGTTCCTTGACCATGAAGAAGCAAGATGGAAGCGTGAAATTGTTGAACTCACAATCCGAGGGGATGGCGAGGCTTGGTTAAAGCTGGCAGGGGACGCAGAGTCTCTGTTTACGAGTGCCCAAGCTGTCGAAGATCTACTTCTACGGGTAGCGCCGAGGTGGGACCCTGAGCCCAATTTCATAGAGGCAACCACCCGTTGCCGCGAAATTGAGGAGCATTTGAAGATAGGAAAGAAGCTCACGCGCACTATTCTATTTCTCAAACAGCCTTGGGCAAAGCTCATTAAGTCATTGCGAGTTGCGGACGGTGAAGCTTCCACGCCGGATCATTTTGTCGCGGGCAGGAATCAGTTAGAGATACAGCGAAAGCGCAAAGAATTCTCAAGAGTCTGGAACGGAAAAATGGAGGGCATAGACGGCCCCCGTGTAGAAGGCCTGCAGCCGGAGCGAGGTGCAACACCCTTCGTAGCCGACATTTCCTCTTGCGTCAAGTGGAAATCCGAAAAGTGGCCATCTCTTGAAAGCGTAATCCAACCAACCGGACTCTCGATTGAATCGGCCGTACTTGCCAGTCCGGCAGTCCAGGGTTCGACTGCGACCGTCGACCGTCTTATCCATGCGCTTAGAGATTTCGTCCTCGTCGCGCTCTATCGAATTCAGAGTCGCATGCAACACGACCGCCTTGAGATTATCCTTCATGATTCCAAGAATAGAGCACAACAATTGTCGGTTCAATTTCCCGGAGTTCCCCTGATTCAACAATTGGCTCAAGCGGCGGAAGAGGAGGATGCAGATGGATACCGCCATGCGATGTCTTTACTGAGAGAACTCTATAGCCGAGGTCCGAAGATCGAATCGAGGCGAGCCCTTTTGAAGCGCCTTGCAGCATTAGCCCCTGAATGGTCGCAGTCCGTTCGGCTAAGGGAAGGTATCCACGGCCTTAGCAAGCCCCCTCTTGAGCCTGTAGCCGCCTGGAGGTGGAAGAGGCTGGAGCAGGAGCTCACGAAACGGGCTCAGGTATCCATCCAAAGCCTTGTCACCTCGATCGCCACCAAGCGAGAAGAGTGTGAAACGACAACGGGATTGCTCGTTGAGGCCCTGAGCTGGGGAGGGCTGGCAGAGCGAACAACGCCATCAATGCGTTCGTCGCTTACGGGATATGTCCAAACGCTTAAGAGAATGGGCAAAGGCACCGGCAAGCGAGTTCCCCGGCTGATTCTCGATGCCCAGAAACTAATGGCCGAAAGTCGTCAAGCAGTGCCGGTGTGGATCATGCCGCTTAACCGCTTAATGGAATCGTTCAACGTCGGCAAGACTAAGTTCGATGTTGTCATCGTTGACGAGGCAAGTCAGCTGGATTTGTATGGTCTGCTGGCGATGTACATGGCCCGTCAGGTCATCATTGTAGGTGACGATAAACAAGTAGAACCGCTGGCCGTAGGAACGAAGCTTGAAGACGTACAAGCCTTAATCGACGAGCACCTCGACGGAATACCTCGCGGCCATCTTTGGGATGGCCAACTCTCCGTTTATAGCCTCGCCGACGGCGCTTTTGAACCGATCCGGCTTCGCGAACACTTTCGTTGTGTGCCCGACATTATCCGATTCAGCAATCAGTTGTCCTATGACGGATCCATTCTTCCCCTAAGAGAAGAGGCCGGAGTTCAAACTTTTCCTTTTGTCGTCCCCATCTATGTCCCCGGAGCGTTTATAGAAGGAAGGACCAATAGGAAGGAAGCAGAGCAGCTTGTTATGCTCCTCAAGGCTTGCTGTGAGAGGCCAGAATATGCGGGCAAGACATTCGGTGTAATAAACCTCGTTGGCGACGAAAAGAGCCCGCAAGTTGAACTGGTTTCAAGACTCGCTCGGCAACATATCGGTGATGTCGAGTTGCAAAGCCGGAAGTTTCGATGCGGCAATTCAGCCCAGTTTCAGGGCGATGAAAGAGATATTATGTTCCTCTCTATCGTTGATGTCCCCGCTAATGGGCCTTTGTCTCTAAGAACGGACGATCTCTTCAAGAAGCGGTACAACGTCGCCGCGAGCCGCGCGCGCGATCAGATGTGGGTGATTTATTCCGTCGACCCGAATACGGATCTAAAGGCAAGTGATCTGCGGCGCGAACTCATTGTTTACGCGCTGGACCCCAAAGCTCAAGATAGACTACTTAAAGAAAAGGAGGGGGCTACCGAGTCCGATTTCGAGCGGCGAGTCCTGACGCGCCTCATGAATGCCGGATTCCAATCTCTGGAACCGCAGTACTGGGTTGGAGCATATCGTCTCGATTTCGCAATTCGACAAGATCGTCTTCGCGTGGCCATCGAATGCGACGGCGAGAGATTTCATGGCACTGACAAGCTGGACGAGGACTTAGCGCGTCAAGCCACCTTAGAGAGACTCGGTTGGAAGTTCGTAAGAATTCGCGGCAGCGAGTTCTACCGATACGAGGAACGCACCATTAGCGCAGTTTGCCGCTCCCTAGAAGAGCTTGGTGTCGTAAAGCCACGGGATGACATCCCGGATACTAGTCAAGACACTCCCCTGCTGGAAATATTGAAGGTGCGCGCCTCGGAGTTGCTCAAGGAGCTCCACGACGCGGACGATGAAGAAGAATCCACCCTCATCGCTGAACCGGAGCTAACTTTTGGGGAAGCTCGTAGCACGCAGGATCTTCCGGTTCCGGAGATCGTGGCGCCTAGTTTGATCGAACCGGAAAATTTGCCGCGTGGGCCGAGGGGCGATGGCCCAGGAACAACGGCTAACGCGGCTGGCTCCAATTGTTCCGAAATAGTAGTCGGGGCTTACGTCACATTCGTTGGCACAGATCTCCCAGATCCCAAGACGGCCCTGATGCGGGAAATCGTCGCGAACCTTGTCCAGATTATTACGATTGAGGGTCCTGCAACGGTCAGAACAGTACTGAATCGATATCGCGTTGGCGTTGGTTACGGGCGGTTGAAAGGGCCAACCCGAGAGATAGTGCAGAACGCGGTTTCCCTCTCTATTCGAGAGGGTCTCGTCCAAATTCTTGAGACTGATCCCGTTGACCCACTAGGAAACGTAGTTTTTCTGCCAAATCAACCTACGGTTCGGTTACGGGAGCGAGGGCCACGTGATCTTGACGACATTCCGATCAGCGAGATCGCACTATTGGCTGAAACGTTGGGCATTGACCTTGACGACGAAGAACTCGCTTACCGCAAAATTCTGGCTTTCTATGACCTGAGGCGCCTTACTGAGGGAGCCCGGCGAAGGATCGTAACCGCGCTCAAACAAGACCCCAAATCGATCTCTATTTGAAACAAGCCAGTTCTCCCGCGGCTTGGACTAATCTCGTCGTTCTCACGGCCCGGATTTTTCGGCGAGTGGTGTCGCGCCTTTGGGCCGCATCCTGGTGGACGCAGTGCCAGAGCCGTTGAGCTTGCTCACCGGCTACGGCCTTGCCCTAGGGGCTTGTTGCCCACAGTTTCACGAAATCCACGTTCTTCGACTCCGCGTTGAAGGACCAAGTCGAGGGCGACGAGACTTCGAGGCGGTATATGCCCTTTTTAACCAACGCGTTGGGAAGCGCGGTCCAGAGGACCTTTGGCGCTCCGCCCATCCCGTTCGAACAGATCGCTTGCCACGGGCCAATGACCCGGCCGGTGGACTTCTCTAATAGTGACATCGTCCCACCGTTTGGCCCTCGACCGCCGTTCCAATGGTAGGTTTCAATCTGCGTGAGCCGGATGTCGTGATCGAAAGTCAGCCAGAGTAGCGATTTCGGACCGCTCTGCACTTCTCCGAGGTTGCTATTGTCGTAGACCAAGTTCGCCTTTGGCGCAGGGCTTCGGGTAAGTGAAGTGGGGCCGATCGACTTCCCCGTGCTCGTTTGCAAACCGCCACCGGGCCGGTCAATGCTTAGGCTCAGCGATTCGCCGCGCGCCACTTTGACCGTGTAGCGCGATGCCGTACGGGTGTCCCCCCATGAGACCGTGCGCGATCACCACTTCGACCGGGCCTGAGCCGGTCGCGCGCAGAACCGTCTTCATTCCGGCGGCCGGATCGAATCGGACGATGGTCATCCAGTCACCCCGGGGTCGCGTGACTCGGTCAAACGAAACGGCCGAAGAGCCCGCGGTGAATCCCGTGGAAGTGAATCCGGCGCGGCCCACCGAAACGGCGTTCGGGCATTTCACCACCATGATTCCGGTCATCTTTCGCCACTTAATACCATTTTATATCACCATACGCTGGAGATTCGTGTCATGATTCGCCTTCAGGCGGTCGCGGTCGCTCTGTGAAAGCGTGCGAACCCAATCCTGCTCGGCCTTCGACAGTTCTTTCGCCTTTGGGTTGGCGCATTCGCCGCAAACCGTCGGGTAGGCTGGCGTATCCTGATAGACGCTGCTGCCAGCGATGCCATGGTAGCTTCCTGCCCCAAAGGTGTACATCTGCGCCCACTCCGGGGCCGCGGAGTACTTGGCCTTTTGTTCGATCCAAGGATCGAGGACGATGCCCGCGGTCATCCAATCCTTGCGTTTGGGATAGATCACGACCGCCTGGTGCCCGCCATAGAGCGACTGAATGGGACCGTAGTCGAAGCCCTCCATCAATCCGCGCACCGCTGGATCATTGCTCCAACGAATCTCGTCCAGCAGGGCAAGCGTCATGGCCTGATAGTTGCCGCAAATCGGCGAGTCGAATTGGGACGTGAAAGGAACCCAGCTGGCAATGTTGTTCATCCAGCCCGCGCCGAGATTTCCGGGTGGGATGCCGTTCATGAACCGGTTCATAATCGTCTTGGGCCGGGTAGACGGGCTGAGCGGCTTTGGTTTCGGCTTCACGTCGACGACAACCGGGGCCATCTGAGAGAGCGCGGCCGTGATGGTCACCCCGCGCGAACGTGCGTTGTAGTTGCCGACCATTGAGATCGACACGGACCCGCTCGCCGCCGTTGCACCGATCGGAACCGAGACATCAAAGTCAACCGGCTCGTTGATCTTCTTGTCGAAATCCACGCTCTTCGACTTTGCCCCGGCCATCACCGTCACGCGGAACGTATAGCTAAAACCGCTCGTAAGATTGGCGTTGCCGGACACGCTCAGTTGGCCATTTCCCAGCGAGCTTTGGATGGTCTGTCGCCACGTGTAGCCCGGTTCATCGGTGGTTTTCGTCACATTGGCGCCCGAGATCGAGTAGGTGACCTGCATGCCGTTGAACGGTTCGGGCGGGAATGTTCCGGCGGCTTGCGCTGCGCCCGATCGCGCTAAGCAGATCCCCCAGAACCATCGGAAGTACTCGATGAACTAGGTAATCGAGGATCGGTGACAGAGAAAAATGCTACGACGCCGAAAGCATGCATTTACGTCCTTGAATTTATGGACACCGTTAGCCTCAGGCAGCATCTTAGAAGGGGGTCGCAAGTACGCTATGCACTACCATTCCGTCTCGGATTTACGAAGAACACCTGCGCGCAGGGGATGAAGATGGTTAATGCAATTACCAGGGCCTCAAGACGTCATGGCTACCGTCGCCAAAGAAGCCCAACATAATGTATCAAGCACCTAGCCCATTGCGTAACCAGAATGACCAGTTTTTGATTGGTGATAGCGCTGGTTTTCTGGATCTGAATCCCGTTTCCCTTTCTCTCATGCCGCTCACCCTCTTTCGGCGGAGTGAACTTCTCATCCCCGTGGTAAGGCAGAAACCAGAAAACTCCGCCCACTGGAGGTATATTCCCATTCAATCTCTCTGCTCTTTCAAGGGCAAGAGCAAAGCCGTCCAGGCAAGGTTGATTCCGGTTAACTAGCCCTCTCAATTCATCGATACAACTAGAGCGGCCGATGGTGCAAATCGGACCCCTCTCCTCATTCCCGGAGCTGGTCACCCTTATGCCGTCTAAGCCGCGTCCCAACATTTTGATTTTTATGACCGACCAGCAACGCTGGGATAGTTTGAAACTTAACGGTAATCGCCTCTCCATCACCCCGAATCTTGATCAGTTGATGGCAGAAAGCATCAACTTTGATCACTGTTTTGTTCAAAGTCCCCTTTGCATGCCCAGCCGCGTCAGTTTTCTCAGTGGGCGCTATCCATCCTCGACGGGGATACTAAGCATGGGGGTACCTGTCCCACAAAGTCTCAGAATACTACCGCACTACTTCTCAGGTTCTGGCTACCGCGTGGCAAGTTTAGGAAAGCTCCACTTCTTGCCTCACGCTAATCGCGACCACCGGGAATTGCATCCGTCCTATGGTTTCGACAGGCTCGAAGTCTCGGATGAACCAGGTGTTTACGAAGATAGCTATCGAGCTTGGGTACGGCGTCAGGATCCTACTCAACTCGATCATCTGAGTTTCGGATTACCTCCGGCGACTCACACTTGGTACACAACAATGGGGTTGACAGACATGGTGAACCACCCGGCAGGAACAGGCCCACGAGAGGATTTTGGTCCTCCGATCCCTTTCCCTGGAGATTCGAGATACACTCATACCGCTTTTGTCGCCGAACAAACGATCGATTTTCTCCACGGTCAACCCAAGGACCTTCCGTTCGTTTGTATTGCCTCATTCTTTGCGCCCCACGCTCCTTGGGTTGTTCCGAAGGAGTACTTAGACTTGTATAATAGTGTTGATCTTGCGTTACTAGACGGTGATTCAGCAGAAGTCAAGGCCGCCCGACTGGGCTATTTCGCCATGCTTTCCGAAATTGATCACCATGTCGGGCGGGTGATTTCAACTCTGACGGAGACAGCGCATCTTTCAAATACAGTTATTGTCTTTATTTCTGACCACGGCGAGTGGCTTGGGGATAGTGGTCGATTTGGAAAAGGCTATCCGGGTGATGACCCCGTGTCGAGAGTTCCATTCTTCGTCAGAATGCGGCCGGAAGACGGCGTTCCGCCAATCCGCTGTTCAGAACTGGTAGAAGCAGTAGACGTTCTGCCCTCTTTGCTGTCGATCTCAGGACTGCCCATCCCACCGTCCATTGATGGTGTCAGCCTCGGCGAAATCCTGCTCGGTCGCCCACAGGTGTATCGAGATTCCGCCTTGATGGAGTTTGAAGGCTGGAAGTCGCTGCGTACAAAGCAGTACCGATACGTCATCCATAAAGATGGAACCGAACATCTATGGCATGCAGAAGATGACGCAAATATTAACACGGATCTAACGAGTCAAGATGGCAAAGATGGAATAGTATCGGAGTTACGCCATCAACTTCTGCAAAGAATCATGCAATCGGAGTCTTCACTCGCCAGAACTTGGCCTTACTAAGTGATCTAGGCGAATCACCCTTGCCACCGAGTTTGTTTGACGGCTGACTATTCCAGGCCATCAACTCACAACGGGCAGTCGCGTCGAAAGTTCTGCGGTCACTTGTTCGACTAAGGCGCGACTCTTGCATTGCAGATGTCGGGACGTGCGTAGCAGCCGGTCTAGAGATTTGTTGAGGAACCTGCCATGGTTTCGGCCCCGTAAGAGTTCATACCCAGATAAGCTATTAGAGGTTAACGAGGTTCAAGTTCGGCGGAAACTCGGGAGGACTTTAGCCGATTCGCATTGTTCATTCCCTTCACTTCCCTCGTTGGACCCTATTTCTCAGCCAAGCGGGATGGCCTGAACTAAGTGGCCAGCCCACCGATAGTGGACTTGCTTCCCTAATTGGTGCACCGAGGTTGTAAATATTTGCAGTGTTTGAGTCTTTGTTGACCGACTAGAACCTCGGCTATTCTGTTCGCTGAGGGCGACCCTTTACTCCGTCCATCACCCAGATAATTTGTCGTGGCTCGACCAAAATACTTTTTTATCCGCACCTTATTGCGCCTGACAAAGGAGGTACAGGACAGAGCTTCTGCTACCTCTGCGGCGGCGTTGATTCGAATGTGACGCATTAAAGCTCGGCATCCCTGAAGGCGGCCTCCGGATCATGAAGGGATGCACCCTTCGTGACTCCAAGATGTCCGCACTTGGTGTAAACGGGGAGCTAGAGGAAGTGGTCTACGTTTTGCCCTGTGGGTCCGAACGCGACACCTACCGCGTTGATTGCGTCCCAAATGGTTTCAATGCAAGGGGGAGAGTCACCAACATAGGCCTGCTCAAGTTGCGAGCCAGAACCTAAATTGACTCTGGCCAAGGTCAGATAGGCTAGGCCGTTCGGCCAGCATCAAAGGTCTCTAAACGACAGGTTACGTTTGAAGTTATCTGTGGGGATCACAGGGGCCTTGAATGCTTCTGGCTGCATTGTTCCGGCAGCCAGCGTAACTCCGGAACATAACGTGTAAATCCCGGCAACCATCGAAAGTGCTGGATGAACTAGGTACTTGAGGGTCGGTGACATAGACAGAGGCTACGTTGAAGTATGCTGACCATGATGTCCTGATTTCGAGAGACAAAGTTTCTCTTACGCCCAGATTATGAGAAGGCGGGAGAAAACGAAGATTGCGATCGACGGACCTGAAAATGCTGGAAGAGGTGGTACACAATCCTGGACGCGTTGCGAACTCTTGATCTCGAATCGGCCTCGCTCATTGGCGGTATCCGCAGGAGCGCAAACTAGCCGCCCAGTGATGGGATTCGTTGAATCGAAGACTTTCGAGCCATGCGGTGAGTTTCTACTTCGCAATTGATCTCTTCTAAGCGATCGGTCGCTTTGATAGCCGGAAGTATTGTCGGTCGATATAGGATTAGAAGTGAGGACAAGGCAACCAGGCCAGATCTGATCGCCAGATCTG
>Ga0105047_10016638_pt1 | contig 11516 bp, 5 predicted proteins | sample MAT04_FD_78384 | JGI IMG/M metagenome (GOLD analysis project Ga0105047, IMG submission 78384) | Freshwater microbial communities from Lake Fryxell liftoff mats and glacier meltwater in Antarctica - MAT-04 (megahit assembly) | ecosystem: Environmental > Aquatic > Freshwater > Ice > Liftoff... | reverse complement strand
CTGAGGTTCCGCATACCTCGATACGTCCGCGCTTGACGATCGGCCTTACCCGTGACGTGGCACCTTACAAGGGTGCCGTGGGCGGTGTCGACATTAAGTCCGGCGCCGTGCCAAGCAAGCTCAACTGTAATGGCCAATGCGGCTCTCACGGCGCAACGGGCACCTTCTGGTAGGCCCACCGAAGTCCGGGAAGATCGGGTAAGAACGTTCGCCAAGATCGGGGACTCGGGGGCTTGCCTCCCGAGTCCCTCCCAGTGAAGCATGCCCCGTACTGAGCGATGGACCTATCTGGCCACCCGGAGGAGCGAAGAAGACGTTGAAGCTGTTTCGGGTCCTCAGGTCACGCCGGCTCGCCATCGTCCTGCTTGTCGGTCTGACGGTGTACTCGTGGGTCGCGACGTGGCTCGCGCCCGAGCAGGCCCCCGCGTTCATGGCGCGCCTCTCGAGCCCGTTCCTCAGCCGCATCGTCACGCTTCTCGGATTCGAGCGCCCTTTCTCGGCCCCCATCTTCATCCTGGCGGTTGCGCTTGTGACCGCATCGACGTCCGCGTGTGCCTGGGAGCGGTCGCGGCTCGCGCTCAAGTATTTCGCGCCGCTAGAGCCCACCGCTGAGTCGCGTGAGTTGCTGTCGCGAGCACCTCGATTCACAGTGCTCGCGGATCGAGGCTCCTCGCATGAAGCCGTGATACAGCGGGCCGCAGCCGCCTTGAGGCGTTTCCGGCTACGCGTTCGCGTCAACGACGACGTGGTCAACGCGTCGGGCGGGGCGCTGGGAGTCATAGGCAGCGCCCTCTTTCACTGGGCACTGGTGGGAGTGTTTGTGTTCGCGGCTCTCGGCCAACTCACAAGATACGAAGGTTATGCGAATGTGGTGCAGGGTAGCAGCACCACTGATTCTCCCAAGGGGTATGACGTTGAGCTAATCAGGGGACCGATGTTTGGTGAATGGTTCTCCGGATTTACGTTGGGCGTTGCCGAGATCGATCTAGCGCATCAAGTCGACGAGGTCGCGCACGGTGGCGCCGCTTTGGTCACGCTGTCGAAAGGTGACCGTGAGATCAAGCGACAGTGGGTGTATCCCAACCACCCGCTGAGGTTCGGTTCACTGCTCGTGCATCGAGCAGATGTACACCCCGTGTTCCTCGGCACATTGCGCACCGACGGCTCCAGTGTCGTGCGTAAGGTGGAACTCCATTTTGCGCCTGACCCGCCGACCCCGCGGAGTTTCAGCCTCGAGGACCCTCAGAGCGGCAACACGGTAGACGTCACTATCTTCTCGGGCGGTATTCAGCTTGCAAGCGTGGCCATCACCAGTGGTGGTGCAACCACGACGCAGACGGTGGGAGTGGGGGAGAGCGTCGAGATCGTCAAAGGCCAACGCCTGACGATCGATGCTCTTGCCTACGCGGCCCAGCTTCACGTGGTGAGCGACTGGTCGGTGCCTTGGTTGTACGCGATGTTCATAGTTGGGACACTGTCCGTGGCTGCTGCGGTACTGGTCCCCACTCGCAGGGTTTCGGTGCTGATCGTCTCCGACTCGGCATTCTCGGAAAGTGACGGTCCCGCGTCCTCGAAGCTACACGTACGCTTCACACGCAGGCGAAACGATCCCGCCTTCCCGCGACTTCTTGAAGAAGCGCTCCGCGCCGCCGTCAACGACACCCCCACCGCCGAACGAGAGGGTTCCCAATGAGTCCGACGCCGGAGATCGCAGCAGCATGGCTCGCGATCATCGCCTACGCAGCTTCGTCCGTCGGTTTTACCATTGGCGCGATCTTCGGCAAACGACGCGCCGAGGAAGTCGCCGTCATCATCGCCGTCATCGGACTTGCCGCGCACGCAGCGGCAATCACCCTCAGGTGGGTGCGGATCGGCCACGGGCCGTTTCTCGGATTCTATGAAGTGGCATCACTTCTGGCCTTCATGGCCGTCGCCTGTTTTCTCGGAATCATCGCGCGTCACCGGGATGTGCGTATCGCCGGGGTGGCGGTCATGCCGGTCGCCTTCCTTGTTATGGGCGCCTCGTTCCTCGTCAGCAAAGACTCCATGGCAGTGGAGGGCAGCCTCGCCAGTTATTGGCTCGCGATTCACGTCGCCTTTGCGAACCTCGCGTTTGGTGCGTACGCGGCATCGTTTGCGCTCGCCGTCGCATACCTGATGAAGCACGGCAAGCCGAATCGACGGTGGCAGTCCCTGCTCGACCGATTCCCTGAGCCGGACACGCTCGATGCTTTGACGTACAGATTCGTTGGGGCCGGGTTCGTATTCCAGACCGTGATGATCGTCTCGGGTTCCATCTGGGCGAACGAGGCCTGGGGTCGCTACTGGGGCTGGGATCCCGTTGAGACATGGTCACTCATCGCCTGGGCCATCTACGCAATCTACCTGCATCTGACGATGACGCTGGGATGGCGCGGCAAGCGTGCTGCCTGGGTGGCCGTTCTTGCGCTTCCTGTCATCCTGTTCTCGCTGCTCGGGGTGCCGATCGTCTACCAGTCCATCCACGGCGCGTACCTGAGACTGTAGCTTTCGCCTGGAAAGGGCCGCTGATGTCGCTCCTGATCGTCTTCAACAACTACTTCCACGACCTTGCTACCGGAGTGTTCGTGGCATGCGCCATCACGCTCTGGGCGATTGCGCGCACTCTCCAAGCCGATCCGCTTCATGCGGAAACGTTTCGTCCCTTGTACGATGCACTGACAAGGGCGCTTTGGATCGCATTCGCGTGGATCATCCTCGGCGGTATTCCTCGAACCATCTTCTTTCCTACGTATGAGTTCATCCCAGCGATGGGAAAGGGGATTGTTCCGGCCCTGGTCATCAAGCACGTGTTCCTGTTCACGGGCGTGGGGTTGGGGGTCGCGGCATGGATCGCGGCACGCCGGATGTTCTCGGTTGCGGCAAACGCAGAGCAGGATGGCATCCAGTGACGGTGGATGCCATCCTCCAGCTCGCGCAAAATACCCGAAGCTGCCAGCTGTAGCCAGCTGTTCGCCGGAATTACTGTGACGTTCGTCACAACGCACGTGAATGCAGATGAATCTGGCTTGATTTGCCTTGACCCAACACCAGCCCGTGCCGAATACTGCACTGAGGTCCCCAAAAGGGGTCATTGTCTGCTTTGGCGCGATACGACCAAACACACTGTCCCGCCGGCAGACGTTCACATCGTTTCGGTGCTCGTTGTGTGATCGCGCTCGGTTGTCGACAAGAAGTGGGGACTTCGAATGGTCAGGCAGAAGTGGCTTGTGGCTGCAATGCTCGCTGTGGCGCTCGCAATGGTGATGGGGCTTCCAGCGGCCGCCTCCGCGGCGTACACCAATGCGGATTGCGTCGGGTGCCACAGATCCGCACTCGGAGCCGTTCCTGCGCAGAAGTTCAGTGTGGGAGCTGTCAATTTTGCAACGGCATGTAAGAAGTGCCACGACGACTCGCTCGCGGGTTCGCATCCCTTCCACAACGCGACGGCCAACTGCGGATCGTCGTGTCACCCTGGTTGGGGCGCATCGCTCGTCTCGGCTGTTCCCAACTACCTGGACTCCAACGGATATGGGGCATTCGCGGCCGCCGACTCGGCCGATACAGACCCCGCTCTCCTCCACATCATCCACTCGAAGCCTCGCTGGATGGAGTCGAAGGAGTTTTCGTTCTCCAAGTGTGGTTCGTGCCACGCGGTCGCCACGTGCGACTCGTGCCACGACACCCCCCCCGCACCGGATGCCACCCACCTGAATCACGCCACCGCCGTTACCCCGTGGATCGGGAACACGAGTTCCGGTGTGAGCTTAGGAAACCAGCTCGAGGACACCTACGTCCTGGGCAACGCCATTACCTGCGGTGCGACAGGCTGTCACGATACCGCCGGAGTCGCATCGAGCGCTCCGGGATTTCTGGATGACAAGAGCCATGTCGCCGACACCGGGAGCGGCTACCTGACCAACACCGTAACCACGACCCCTTCCACGGCGTGGAAGGTCATGTTCTCGAACGCCTACACCCTTGGTCAGATATCGCAGGCGAACGCGACGGGCGCCACGCTGTCCGTTCCCTTCACGGGCGAGCAGATCGTTCTCGTCTCCGACAAGGATCCCTACCGTGGCATCGCCCAGATCATCATCGACGGCGTCTCTCGCGGGACTGTCGACCTCTACCAGGACACGACCGCCAGTCAGGTGGACATCTACAAGAGCCCGGTTCTCTCGGCAGGCGCTCACACGATCACCGTCAAGGTGACCGGCACCAAGAACCCTGCCGCTCGCGCGAACTATGTGCGCGTCGACCGGTTCAAGGTCTATAACCGAGCGGTCGGCAAGGTCGCTCCTGCGTGCACAACGTGTCATCCGAGCAACGCCGGCTCGCACGGTATGGGAGTCTTCTCGCACGTCGCCACCGGGACCGCAGCCGGGATGCTCTCGGGCAGCCGTTGCGATTCGTGCCACGAGATGTCGTTCATCGGCGAGCACAACCGTGGCTCATCGTCATCGGTGGGTCGCGGTTGCGCCAACTGTCATACCGCCTACGCCCCCAGCACGTGGACCGGCACTTGGAACACCGCCAGCGGTTGCGCGTACACCACGTGCCATCAGGCCGCGACCCCTCGCGCTCAGCACAGTGCGATGGCCGCGGGTCACGCGGTCACGAGCGTTCCCGCCGAGGCCGTGTGCCGTGGTTGCCATACCGGCGACCTCGCCGTGATTCACAGCAACTCGGTGGCCGGTACCTTTGTGACCAACTGCAACACGTGCCACACGGCATCCACCGTGCCCAGTAGCAAGAGCTGCGTCGACGCCGCGTGTCACGCGGGTACTGGCGTCACTTCGGTCGCCGCGCACAACTTCAACACGACCAAGCACACCGCGACCCCGTGGACTTCGGCCGCTCAGGGTGCCGCTCCGTCGGTTTCGACCGGAGGGAAGGAATGCTCGCTGTGTCACAGTGCGCGACTCGATACTGCGCACGCACAGACCAGCAAGGGCGCAATCTCCTGCACCACCGGAGGTACCGGCAGCACCGGTTGTCACAACAACACCTCACTCACCAGCCAGGCGGTTGCCTCGGCGCGCTGGACGCAGAAGCGTTGCACGCAGTGCCATAACTCGGGCAGCAACGTCAGCCACGAGGGCACCGTGACCGCTCACGCGGTTTCCGCTGGTGCGTGTGCAGGAACGGCGAACGGCTGCCACACCAGCACCGACCTGTGGGCGATTCACGCCAAGAGCCAGAGCGGTGGCGTTCCCACCGGTGCGTCGTGCGCCAACGCCGGTTGCCACTCGCCTGCGAACCTGAACAAGCGGCCCACGCAGAAGACCTGCGGCCAGGGCAATGCATGCCACACCAACAAGGAACTGGGTACTCATCCTGGCTCTCACAACCACAGCTACACCGCGACCTCTGACTACAACGCTGCGACCGGTACCGGCTGCGCGAACTCGGGTGCAGGGTGTCACGGCACGGACGCTACTAGAGTTGACATGGTCACCCCGTACCACTCGGGCTCGGGATGCATGGGTAGCGTATGTCACACCAGCTCGAGCAAGGCTGCATACGGCGGTAGCAACGCGTGCGTGAGCTGCCACGACGGCAACTACACGGGCGCCCCGGATCGCGTGGGCCTGAGTAACGCGTATCCCAACGGCCACTTCAACGAGGCGACTCACACTGCAACCGGGATGGATACTAAGATCGACGGCGGTGCATACGACTTCGGCAGCACGTGCTCGGCGTGCCACAGTGCGTCGCTGAAGTCCGCCCACACTACGGACACCCTCGTGCTTGATTCCGGTCGTCCTGCGTGGAAGGTCCCGTACTGCGTCGAGTGCCACAACGCGGCGACGACGGAGGCCGATTCGGTCACGACCATCAAGGCCGACAAGTGGACCACTCGCACCTGCGACGAATGCCACGTGACCAATGGCAACGGTAAGCACCTCGACTACACGCCGGCGAGCCACCTGGCGTCGACGGGTCTCAATGGCTGCCTGTGTCACGACACCACGGACGTGCGTCTGATCCACGATACCGTCACGGTGACCAGCGGCTGTACCGCATACGGTCCCGACTCCAAGGGCTTTGCGAACCCGGGTTGCCATTCGCTCGACAAGCCGATGGACACGACGCCCATGTCCTGTGGCGTCGGCTCGCTCGGTTGTCACCAGACCCACAACGACTACAACCACGGTGCGGCGCACACGCTGACTCCGAGCGCGTATAACAACGTGACGATCACGGGCTGCACCGGTGCCGGTGACGGTTGCCACGGCGAGGCGGACGACCTCACCTATACATCGATGGAATATCACCCTGTCGGCGGAGATCCCAACAACGTGGCAGGCTGTACTGCCAGCATCTGCCACAACTCCCCGGACCGCACCAAGTTCTCGATCACCGATGCGATCGCCTGTCTGGATTGTCACGCGGGTAACTACGCGGGCGGCAAGGCAGTCTCGAACCTGATGGCGCTGGGAACCAACGGCGGACACTACGTGCAGGCGCCCCATCAGGCGACCAACGGCGCCAATACCCTCAACGCCGGCGGTACCTCAAGCGCCACTTGCAACGACTGCCACAGTGCCGATCGCGCGCTGACCGGACTGTTCTCGCAGCACCAGGCGATCAACGCGGCGGTGACTCCGGGCTCGATCACGAACACGTTCGTCGACGGTTTCGAGGCTGGAAGCTTCAGCTCCTGGACCACTGCGGACTACCAGCCCGCGAGTTCGGGTTCTGTCACCTACCTCACTGAGGGCTTCGAGTCCGGTGCGTTCACCACCAACGCTTGGACCGCCACGACCGGCGCCGTCGCCAACTCGACCACCGACAAGCATGCGGGCACATACGCCTCGTCGCTGCGGGCTGCTTCGAGTTCGACCACCCTGGTCAGGTTCCAAAAAACGTTCAACCTCTCGGCGGCCACCGGCAACAGCACGCTTTCGTTCTGGTACCGGATACCGACCTCGATGAACTCCGGCGACATCTTCCGCGTGGGCTGGTCCACGGACGGCACCAACTACACCTACGGCGTGAACCGGACCACTCCCGGCGTGACGGCGTGGACCAATGTCGTGATGAACAACGTGCCCTACACCTCGAACGTCACCATCAAGTTCGAGCTCGCGCCGCGCTCCTCGACGACCCGCAACTACATCTACATCGATGACATCACACTCACCAACACGGCAGCCGCTGTCGCCGAGGCGGGCTGGAAGGTCCAAAGCAGCACCAAGAAGACCGGCACATATGGCGCGCAGTCGATCGGCGGAGGTTCCGTCACTCGCTACCTGACCAAGACGGGCCTGAACAACACGGGAGCCGACTCGGTCACGCTGGACTACGCCATGAGTTACGCCAGCCTCGAGGCGGCCGACAGCCTGACCGTTCAGACGTACGACGGTGCTGCGTGGACCACGCGAAGGACATACAACCTCACCACGACCAACAACATGGCGTGGAGCAATGAGAGCATCACTGGTCTGCCCGCAAGCACCACGGGAATCCGGATCGCGCTCAAGGGCGACACCGCCGATGACCTTGTGTACCTAGACGATGTGGCGGTTCGCAAGGTCGTGAACGACATCGTCGTCGGCGGAACGACACTCACCTGTTACGAGTGCCACAACAAGAACGCATCCACAGTGAGCCTCACCAAGTCGAACGCCTTGGGCGGTACCGCTTGGAATGGTCAGTGCACCCAGTGCCACAACGGCGTCGGTGGCATCGCTGCGGCATCGCATCTGACCACGATCCCGGCAGCACTGGGATCATCCACTCAGGGATGCACCACCGGCGGAGCGGGTTGCCACTCGACCACAAACCTCCACGTCCTACACAAGGGTGACGGCAAGGGCGCCGACCCCGCCTGCTCCGCGTGCCACCTGTACGCACAGCAGGGCCTCATGCCCACCAGCAAGACCTGCGGAACAGGCGGGACGTGCCACACGGCCTACACGTCGGCCAGTCACAACGGACTCACCGGTGATGATGCGACTCACACTGCGATTGCCATGACCACGAAGGTCGACGGCACCACCTACGACATCGGTGGCGGTAACGTCTGCTCGAGCTGTCACAGCTCCGGACTCAAGACCGCGCACACCACCAAGGCCGGATGGACCACGCCGTATTGCCTGGACTGTCACAACAGCGCCGCGCCCGTGAACTCGGTTACAACTATCAAGATCAACAGTTGGAGCGCGCAGACCTGCGATCAGTGCCACATCACCAACGGTCCCGGTAAGCACACCACCTACACCCTCGCAACGCATACGGCGACGACTGGCGCGAACACCTGTGCCACCACCGGTTGTCACGCAACCCTCGATGTCCGGGCATTGCACAACACGGCGACCCGAGGCTGCACGTCTTCCGGTGCGGATTCGAAGGGCGTCGTCGCTGCGTGTCACGCAGTGGACAAGCAGATGACCGCGGGTCTCAAGTGCGGCTCCGGCGCCGGTGGATGTCACTCCAGTCATACCGCGAGCAACCACGGACCCGACCACAACGCGAACCAGGTAGCGGGTGCCGTCGTCAACGGCATCACCTACGGCTACGGCACCAACGCCGGTTGCTTCATGGCCGGTGCGGACACGGGCTGCCACTTCCAGGACCTGCGTCGTGAGCACGGCACCACCGCTTACCTGACCGCACAGGGCGTCGCAGGAACACAGCGCACGATGGAAGGCGCACGAGGCGGCAGCGCTGACGGTTGTACCGTCTGCCACGCGATCGGTCAGGGCACCGCCGGTGCCTATGCTGCACGGACCGCGATCGTCAACGCAATCGCCAACAACGACTACCGTTGCGTGACCTGCCACTTCGAGACGAGCGATGCTGCAGGCACGACCGGTGTCCAGGCACCCCACAAGAGCACGGAGAGGCTTGCCAACGCTCCCTTGGGGACCACAGCCGAGTGGGCCAATGCTGCCGCGACGCTGCAGGGCGGTGGGCACAACTCAATCGGCACCGCTAGGTGGCCGCGTATGGGCACGCCGGCTCAGGCGTACGGCACTCCGATCAATGGCATTACCATGACCGGCACGTGGACGACCATGGGCGGCACACTTGCTGGCGGTTGGAGCAAGGGTTCTGCCGGTGTCGCGGGTAGCGTAGTGACCTGCACGTCCGTCGGCTGTCACGACCGCACGACCGCACCAGCCGGTCCTCAGGGCGCCGCAGTACCGTGGTACTTCAATAACGGCTCTGGAGTTACGGGAACCATCGTCACCCACTGGTATACGAGCGCCCTGAATGGCACCACGCCTCCGGCAGCGACCGGTTGCGGTAAGTGCCACCCCACGCTCAGTAGCACGGTGCATGCCGAGTCCAAGCACTACGTTGCCTGTCAGCAGTGCCATATCCGCATCCCGCACGCCTGGAAGCGTCCGCGCCTGCTGCGCCGCAACATTAACTCGGGTGGTACCACAAGCGCGGCCGCCGACCAGCTGCCGTACTCCAATCCGGCTCAGGTTGGCCTGGAGGGCTACAAGGTCGTTGCTGGTACCACTAACTTCTCGACCGAGAACAACTGCAACGACAACTGCATAGACAATAAGCACAGCGCGACTGCCCCATACTGGCCATAGAGATCGCCGACGACCACTCATGACGGAGGCCCGGCGCCGGTTTCGGAGCCGGGCCTCCCTTATGCCCGATTGTGTTGATTTCTTGGTGTAGACGCTGCCTGCCCCTCGTGGGCGCGGCAGGCATGTATCCTGTGAGTTCAGGATTAGTGCTACATGAAGCGCCATCGACATACTGCAAAGATACAATCGCCGACGCAGCGGCTCCTGATGCCGCATTCCAACGAATCACATCTCGAGAGGACTCCAGTGATGCACAGCAGGTCGCAGCGGCTCGGCTCGGTTGTCATGGCGGCCCTGATCGTGAGCGCCCTACTCGGTGGAGCGCTGATATCGGGTTGTTCGGGAGGCCCGCAGACCGCTGGCTCCGACACCGGTTCCCGCTCGGTCGAGATGACAGCAGGTCAGTTCCCGGCGACGACCCCTCTGCCGGGGCAGCAGCCGCCTCCTCCCGCACTCAAGGATCCCCGCACTGCGGCCTATTCGTACCTGCTGTGGATCTCATACGCGTATCGAGTACTCAACTCGGATGTCGCGTCAAAGACGTTCGATCCGTACGAGGAGGTGCGGGTCAATTCCTATGTGATGTACAACCTCCAGGAGGGCAGGGCCATCGACCAGCGCTTGCTCGAGGCCAAGCTCAAAGACTCGGAGTCGAAGGGCGATACGGCCACAGTCAGTTTTCGTGAAGAGTGGGTGTACCGCTATATCAGCACCAAGACAGGTAAGTACACAACTCCAGCCATGAATGCGTCCTACGACACGACGTACACCGTGGTGAAGATCAAGAACGACTGGGTCGTTCACTCGGTCGAGGCCACGTCCAGTGCCCCCGTCAAATAGCGCCGCGCAGCACCTCGCTTTCGACGGTGCCACCGGCTTGGGAGACTAGATTGGCGAGGTCAAGACGCAGCGTTGCCTCATGGCTGGCTTCTCCCAAAGTCGCGGCGATGCTGCTGCTGATCGTCGGCATATGGTCGTTCATTGGGACGATTATCCCGCAGGGTGATGCCAAGACCCCCGCGGTCACAAAGTGGGCGCTAGCCAATCCGGTCGGCGAAACCATCGCGGCGGCCTTCTCGTTGCACCAAGCGTACTCGTCGCCGCTCTTCGTGATGATGATTCTGCTGCTGGCGGCCTCGACTATGGTGTGCGCGTGGAGGCGGACCAAGGTGGCGATTCATCGGAGCCGTCTGCTGCGCGAGATCAGCGATGATGATGCACGGCAGTTGGCGGCTCGGCCCACATTCAGCGTCGAGGTGTCTGACGCGGAAGCCGAACCCATCGCTGCGGTTTCGCGGGCTTTTCTCGGCATGCGACTCCGTGCTCGAGAGCGCGAGGGCATGGTCGTGGCCGTCTCGCGTCCCTGGGCCGTGTTCGCGAGTCCCGTGTTCCATTGGGGATTGTTCGCGCTGATCCTGGTCATGTTCGTGGTCCAGATGACTCGTGCCGAGGGGCTCATGGGCGTTCCCGTGGGTGTGTCTCGTCCGCTCATCGCTGAGTCCTACGGTCTGCTGGATCAGGGTGCGCTGTACCGCTTCAAGCGGTCGCCCCTGGCGATTCGGGTCGACAAGATCGATCTCGAATACATCATCGACGGCATCGACCGCGGACCTGCGCCCACCGTCTCGATCCTGAGACCGGATGGCAGCGTCACGGCCAGCCAGGTCGTCTACCCCAACAACCCGATGCGTTACGGGTCACTCATGATCCATCCAGGTGAGATTGGGCTCTCCCCGTCGTTCGCGATCGTGTCGAAGGAGGGGAAGGTGGGGGAGCCGGTCAACCTGATCGTGGACGTGGACGAGACCACAGCGTCTGGCACCACGGTTGCGGAGTTCGCGCTGGACTCTCCCAACTCTGCCGAGGCCGCCATTCTCGGCTCCGTCACCGTTCCACTGAAGCAGATACAGGAAGCGTCCGGGTCCTCACAGACGGCCG
>Ga0105047_10016637_pt1 | contig 11516 bp, 5 predicted proteins | sample MAT04_FD_78384 | JGI IMG/M metagenome (GOLD analysis project Ga0105047, IMG submission 78384) | Freshwater microbial communities from Lake Fryxell liftoff mats and glacier meltwater in Antarctica - MAT-04 (megahit assembly) | ecosystem: Environmental > Aquatic > Freshwater > Ice > Liftoff... | reverse complement strand
GCCGGATCGCATCCTTCACAAGCCCGGCCCGCTGGATGAACGGGAGCGGGCGGAACTTGAGCAGCACACCGTCATCGGTGAGCGGATTCTGCCCGATCGCCCTTTCTTCGAACTGGCCCGGCTGATTGCGCGGTCGCATCACGAAAATTTTGATGGCTCGGGTTATCCCGATCGTTTGAAAGACGGGGAAATCCCTTTGCCCGCCCGCATCACCCACGTCGCCGACGTATTCGACGCCCTCGCATCCGCGCGCGTATACAAACCCGCGTGGAAGCTGACCGATGCAGTGGCTGAGATTCATTCAGGCGTTGGACGCGCGTTCGATCCGGAAGTGGTGGCTGCATTCGACCGGGTGATCGAAAAAGGCCTGCTTCAGCCGTACTGCATGCTGGAGTAGGTTGTCAGCAAGCGCATTGCCGCGGAATCGGCCATAAAAAAGTCGCGGTGGCAGATTGGAGTTCATCCATTGCGCCACCGCGAAATTTACTTTCCAACCAATTCCGTCTACAGCAACTGCGGAAGATCCTCGGACGAAATGTCATCCGAATCACTCACGCCCGTCGTTGAAAACAGCGACGGCGCGGCTGAGCCTGACGTCACCGAACTGGTGGACGGTGTAACTGCCGGTTTGATATTGCTGACGATGTAAATGTTGTCCTGATAGTCGAAGTTCACGAACTCATTCGCGGTGTAATCCTGCGCCATGATGTACGTGTTCGGAACCAGTTTGCCCGCAGCGTCACGCAGCGGGAAGAAACGGAAGGCATGCCCGGTGTTGGCGATCGGATTGCCGTCTTTATCAATATCAGGAGGATTCAACGCGGGATCGCTGTAGCGCGAATCCACGATGAATCCAAACGCCTTGTTTTCGTCCGGCCTTGCGGTTCCCTCGGCCCATTGCGTGGTCGAGCCGGACTTATGCGGCAGAATGGACTGACCCTCATCTGTGTTATGACTAAAAATCTTCGTCGGCGTTGATGATTTGCCTTTATAGAACCACCGTGTGCTGGCTGCTGCGGTAAGCGGCTCGCCAGTAATCAAGTCGAAATTATTCTGCCGGTGGTAAGCAGCGATCTGGCGCACGTAGACACCGATGTTGGGGTCGACCGCCTTCCAATATGCCGACACCACCTCATCGCCGATCTTCACCGGCTTGCCGCCGGTGTTCACCTTTTCACCGGGTTTCAGGATCTCTGTCCTGTAGCCAAAGCTGTTGACAACGGTCTGCAGCGTCGGCTCGCAGTATTTATTGTTGGGATCTTTCTCCGACCCGATCTGCCACATCCCCGAAAGCGCGACGGTTTTCACCGGCTCGGTCGGATCATCCGATGTGATTGTCAGCGTGCTGTTGTAGGTGTTATACGATCCTGAGCCCTCAGCGACGAACTGAATGGTTACATCGCGCGATTGTCCCGGCGATAGCTTGATGTTGGACCCGCCGCCACTCGCGATCTGGTAGTTCGTGCCATCGCCAAGCTTCAATGAGCTGATGGTCAGCGTCTGATCCCCTGAATTCAGCAGCTTGAGCACGCCCTTGTCATGGACGACATTGGGACGAATCGGATCAAGGATGTTGATCTTGTTAAACACCATCCGCACGTTCTCGGGCATGCCATCGTTGTTATAGACGGTGAGATTCTTACCAGAACCTGCGGGCTTCACGTTTCGGATGATCCCCACACCGTCCTGGAAATCGTAATCCACATTCCAGTCTTCACAGGCGAAGACATACGCATTCTGAACGACAGTGCCATCCGGATTCTTAAGAGGGTAGAAGCGGATCTTCTTGCGGTTCTGGCTTTTCGGCTCCCATGGATTCATCGCGTCCTGCGAAAACGATTTTCGCCCGCGAAACGCCGGGAACGATGCCCAGATGCCGATGGGCTTGTCCCCCGGATCAAACTTGGTTCTGCCGGTAAGCCGCGGCGCGGCGCTTTGTGCGTCTTCCTTCGAAGGAACAGTGAAAAGCGCCGCGGGCGAGGTATCAACATTTCCCAGATCGGTGTAGTACCCCATCGTCCACGCTGGCGCGCCGTCGTTCACGAACAATCCCAGCATCTCAATGCTGACCTTGCCTTTGCCGGCTTTCACCATGGTCTGCAGATTCACCTCATCATTAGGCGTGGCAGCGGGCACGGTGAACTTGGTGGTGTCCGGGTTGGAGTCACCCACGTTCACGGGAATCTGGTGCAGGTCAAGCACCCTCTGAAGCGACGGTTCAAGATCGCCCCCAGAGCCTTTTTGTCCGAGCCCCCGCAGGGGGATTTCGGTCGTCTTTCGCTTGGGGTCGTTGGTCTTGATGGTCAGCACTGCCGAATCGATCAAGAGATCGGACGCAGTGTAGTTAAGCTTGAAAGTGCGGGTTTCCCCCGCGGGAATGGTCGCCGGCACTGTTTTGCCGCCCCACGTAAACGCCGACGCATCCGCCCCGGCGATCTGGATCGAGTTGCTCTTCAGCGTGATCGGCAATTCTCCAGCATTTCGAATGTAGAACAGTTGCGTGACGGATGGACCGCTGCCACCCGCATTGCCTGGGGCAATATCAGTAAAATGGACCGCCGGCTGGCTGAACTTCGCAATGGGTGCTGGCTTGGAAAGCAGTTGTCGCGGTTCCAGGCGCTCGATTGAAGGGACGCGACGGTGATTCATAGACTGTGGATTCATTCTCCCAATCTCCAACGACAAAGTTTTCTAATCTCAGGAATGCCCGAATCTTAGGCGATCGGGCGAACAAAAAAGCGTCAACAACCGACGCGGGCAGAGAATCTGAACACCAATGGCAGCAGATTGTCGGAAATAGAGGACGATTTCAACTGCATAATCGTTTCACGCACGAACCCGCCGCCATTCCCATAATCGGCAGGAATATATACAAGTCCTGTAATCATAACGGCTTGGAACAGCAAAAAATTCCGCTTTCCTCCCCCGATTCTTTCAGAAGAGTTTGCCTGCACGTTACAGCTTCACACCGGGGACGCATCTGCCGATGTACGAAAGTCGCCGGGGTGTCTTGGCATTGTTAGTTAAGACACTTCGCCGTGGTTTTCGAACAGGGAGTGATCGTCTTGAGGAAATCAGCGACCCCTAACCGTCGTATTATGTCGGCCGCGATTCCGGTCATCCAGCAGTTGGAAGGGCGCAGGATGCTCTCCACCTCCACGGTTCAGTCCGTGCCGTTTTTATTGGACTTTTCCTCCGACAAGGGCGAGATCATCGATAAAGACGGACAAGGCACTGGCTTCACCCGCCTGCAGGCCAACAAGAATGGCGACCAATATCAAGCCAACCTGATCGACCTCGACACCAACGCCGGCACCCTCACCCTCACCACTCAGGGCAGCGGCAGCAATTCGACAACTGACAACAATCTCTACAACGCACTGGAAACCCAGTTCGACGGAACAACCAGCGGATTCTCGATCACCTCGCGCATCAAAGGGCCTCTCACCGCGCTCAACGCAAAATATAACCAGGGCGGCATCTATTTCGGTCCTGACCAGGACAACTTTGTGAAGCTCGTCGCCATCTACGGTAACAGCGGCGCGGTGCTGCAATTCAAGGACGAACTGGGAGCAGGCAACGGAACCCTTCCCAGCGGCGTTCAGAACGTCAACATCGGAAGCTTTGCCAGCATCAACACACTCGATCTTCGCCTGGTGGGTGATCCATCCAACGGCAAGGTGTCGGCGTACTACGCAGTCAATGGCGGGGCCTACACCAAGCTCTCTTCCGACCTGACGCTGTCGGGCGCGAACAAGTCCGCTTTCTTCAACGCTGCCAGCCGAACGGGCATTGTGGCGTTCACCAGGAACACCTCGTCGATCGACGTGGCGTTTGACAGCTTTGAGATCAAGTCTGGCACACCCACCACCGGGAAGCCTTACATCTCCGACATCCGCCCGCGCAATGGCGCAACCGCGGTGGCGCGCGACGGATTCGTCGCGGCAGACATCGTGCTTCCGACGGCGGGCGCGGGGGTGGATGCTTCCACCTTGTCCGGAAATGTCCTGCTGTACCGCACCAGCGATCACGCGGTGATCGCCGGCGTGGTGAACACATCCGGCGGCGGCGATGCGCTGGTTTTCACGCCAACTTCGCTTCTTGATGCCTTGACGAGCTACACCTTTGAGATCAAGAGCGGCCTGAAGGACACCAGCGGCGCTGCTTTTCTGCCCTTCACCTCCACCTTCACCACCGGCACCGCGGGTGGAACCGTCGATCCGAACATCGCCTTCGAAAAAGTCACACTCTCCAACGCCAGCGCCGGTTCATACACTTGCGTTCTCAAAGGGCCGGATGGCAAGCTCTACGCTTCGACGGTTGACGGACTGATCCAGCGGTTCGATATCAACCCTGATGGCACGCTTTCCAATCCGCAAACCATCAAGACCATTCAGACCAACAACGGCAACAAAGCCCGCACCATCACCGGATTCACCTTCGATCCCAGCAGCACCGCCAACAACCTGATCATGTGGGTTTCCAACAGCGATGGGAAACTCACCAATGCATCCGACTGGAGCGGAAAGCTGACCAAGCTGACCGGGGAGAATCTACAGACGTACCAGGATGTCATCGTCGGACTGCCGCGTAGCGTGCGCGACCATATCAACAATCAGCCGGTCTTTGGGCCGGATGGGAAGCTGTATTTCGTTCAACCTTCGAACACTGCGATGGGTGCGCCCGACAACGCCTGGGGGCTTCGGCCCGAGCATCTGCTGAACGCAGCGGTCCTTCAGTTGGATCTCACCAAGCTTCCCGGCACGCTGCCGGTGAACGTGCAGACCGAGAATGTTACGACACCGTACGATCCCTTCGACGCCAACGCGCCGCTGACGATCTACGCATCGGGCATTCGTAATGCATACGACTTGCTGTGGGCAGACAATGGACATCTTTACGCCCCTACCAACGGTTCGGCTGCCAACGGCGCGACGCCGGCGTCGCCAAGTCCGGCGATCAGCAGCACACGCATCGATCAGGGCATTCATGGTGATTACAACGGTCCGGTCGTGCCCGGCATTGCCCAGGTGACGCAGACCGAACATGACTGGCTGTTCGATGTTGCGCAGAACGGGTACTACGGCCATCCCAATCCCAAGCGGTTTGAATGGGTGCTGAACGGCGGAAATCCGACGAGCGGCGTGGACAACTACGAAGTTCCGCAGTATCCCGTCGGCACGCAGCCGGACCGGAACTATCGCGGCGTAGCGTTCGACTTCGGCCAGAACTACTCGCCCAATGGCGTGATCCAATATTCCGGTGGCGCGTTTGGCGGGGCGCTGGATGGAAAAATCCTCATCGTTCGCTATTCCGGCGGCGACGACATCATCACACTCGCACCGGCAGGCGACGGAAGCATCGCTTCCGCACAAACCGGCATCGCCGGGTTCAAAGGGTTTATCGATCCTGTCGATCTCACCGAAGACACCGATACGGGTTTCCTCTATGTCGCGGAGTATGGCGGGCAGAAAATCACCCTGCTGAAGCCCATCGCAGCGGGCGCAAATATTCAGATCAGCAAGGACAAGCTGTACTTCAATGACATCGCCACCGGAAACACAGGCGGAACGGGTGCAAGCCCGACGCAATCCATCCGAATCCGCAACACCGGCAGTTCCGCGCTGGCGTTTCCATCGGATGTGCTGTCGATCACCGGCGCGGATGCGTCCAGCTTCAATGTCACCAACGCCGACAACCTCACCACCATCCAGCCGGGTGGATATTTCGATCTGAAGCTTGCCTTTACCGCGGCCAGCACGGGGATCAAATCGGCGACACTAACGATCAAGAGCAACGATCCGGATGCCTCGTCCATCACCGTCGGACTGCGCGGCCTGGGCACCATCGGCACCGGCGGAAGCAACGAACCTTCGTTGCAGCGGATTCTCGATCTCTATCAGATTCCGATCACCGTCGGCGACAACAATGCCGGCGATACAACGTTCCCCGTGCCCCCGCAGGCCGGCAATGACGAAATCGCCATGCCGCGGCTGGTGAAGGCGGGCGACGGGAATGTCAGCGTTGAACTGCTGGGCGTGTTCGCAAATGCAAAAACGCCCGCGATCCGTTTCGGGTACTACGATCCGGGCACACCGACGGTGAAGACCGAGACCTTCATTGTGCCCAGCGCCAATGATTCGCAAACCGTTGCTCCGACAACTGAAGGCAACACCAGCTTCGATCCCGGTGAGGGATCGTTCGGCATCTACGGCACCTTTCCCGCGTTCACCAATCGCGAGGTGTACAGCGAAGATGCATTGAACACCTGGGAAAGCACCACCGCCAACCGCCGAAAGGTTCGCTTCTATCCGCTGAAGGATGTGGGTGGAAACACCGTGCCCAACGCGTATGTCTTCGCCTTCGAAGAATACACGCTTTCGTACGATCAGAATGACATTGTCGGCATTATCCGCAATGTGAAACCGGCGGACGACGGACCCGAGATTGGCCTGCAGAACATGGACGGTCAGCCGTTCGCGGATCGGATGGTGTTTAACCGGATCGAGAATCTCGACTCGCTGATTCCCAACGTCGTGCATGACACGGCATCGCTGCTGATCCGCAACACAGGCAATCAAACGCTGAATATCTCGTCGCTGGTCCTCAACGGCGGCTGGAGTTTTGTCAGCGGTGGGAACGCGACTTCAATTTCTCCCGGATCGACCACCACCGTGAAGCTTAAATTCACAGGCGTGGGAAGCGGGGTAAAGTCGCAGCTGAATGGTTCGCTGGTCATCAACTCTGATGATCCCGATGAGCCTGCAACCACGATTACACTCGCCGGTTTCTGGCAAAGCTATTCGGAACAGACACCCTCGAACAAGTATGCAGAGCCTACGCTGGTAGAGTTCATGAAAGTCTTCGGCTACGGGACATCCGTTTTGTTCACCGGTCAGAACATGAACACCGGCGGCAAGCCGATCAAGGTGGGCGAGGAAGTTCTGTCAGGATACTGGCAGCGGGCGGATGTGAATGCGCCGGTTTCGGTGCAGATGCTGGCTGCATTGCACAAGCAGTCCGCGACGGATCTGCTGACAGGCGATCTGGTCAACACCAATTCTTCGGTGAAGTGGTTCTATCAGGGTTCGACGACCTACACGTCTTTGTTCAAGCACAATCAGACGGAAGGCCAGAGCTTCTTCCCGCACCTGGATAATTCCACCACACAGATGGCGGCGGGAACCTTTGCCCCCAACAGCAATGCATTTGGATTCAAGGTCGATTCGCGCTACAGCGATGATGCGCTGAATCCGCTGGACCTCGATCTGAACGATCCGACCTTCACCACAACAATTCCCGGCACGGGTCACGCATTCCGCTTCTATCCGCTGAAGGATCGCGATGGGAAGCTGATCGCCAACACTTACCTGATGACCCAGGATTACACCGGCATCAGCTACGCAAACTACGATTACCAGGACAACATTTATCTTGTCAGCAACGTCATGCCTGTAAGCCCGCCTAGCGCGCCGTCGAGCCTGGCGGCCAGCAGTTCGGGCGCCGGAATCACGGTTTCGTGGGCGGCAAATTCCGAGGGCAACGTCGTCGGATATCGCATCTATCGCAGCGATTCCGCCAACGGAACCTACGCAATGTTAAGCTCAGAAATGGTGACAAGCCTTCGCCATACCGATGTCACCGCACCGGCTGGGCAGGCGTCTTATTATCGCGTGACAGCGGTGGATGCGAACGGAAATGAGTCCGCCTATGCGGCAGCATCAGGTTCCCGTGATGCTGACGCAACACCGCCCGCCGGTCCAAGCGGTGTGACGGCGATTGGAAATCCAACCGGCATCACCATCTCGTGGAGCGACAATCTCGAAGTCGATGTCGCTGGATACAACGTCTACTATGCCGCGACCGAAAACGGAACCTATACCAAGCTGAACACCGGCGGATTGCTGACCACACCCACGTTCACCGACACAGGTGCGCCCGGGAACGTCACCAGCTTTTACCAGATCACTGCTGTCGACAGTTCAGGCAATGAATCGACGTACACGGCAATCAGCGCGCTTCGCCCGATCATCGGAAAGAACGGCAACGCCAGCGATATGAAGTTTGATTCTTCGGGCGTTCTTCATTTCACCTGGTATGACTCGGGCACGAAGACCCTGAAATATGCCGAGCGCGACACCGACGGCACCTGGGCCAACATCCAGACCATCGACACCAGCGGCAACGACGTTGGTTCTTACGTCTCGCTCGCCCTTTCCTCCACCGGCAAACCAGCGGTTGCGTATTTCGACGCAACCAATGGCGACCTGCGCTACGCCGGATACAACGGCGCGAGTTGGGATATCACGACTGTCGATTCGAAACAGTCCGTCGGGCTGTATCCATCTCTCGTCTTCGACAAGGCCGGACGCCCGACAATCGCCTATTACCGCAAGACCAGCGGCGATCTGCGGCTCGCGGTGCTGAAGGGATCGTGGACGATTAACGATCTCGACACGAATAACGACTCGGGTCGATCCGTCGTCCTCGTGAAGAAGGGCGATGGCTATGTCGCCGCCGCTTACGAGAATACGACCACCGGCTTCCTGAAATTCGCGGAGCAATCCGCGAAGGGCTGGTCGTTTGCAACGATCGATGCGACCACCCTGGGCGTGTCGTTCATCTCGCTTGGGTTTGATCCCGCGAACCGCGCCAGCGTCAGCTATTACGATGCTCATCCGGGAAATCTGAAGTACGGCGCGAAGAAGAACGGAAAATGGAACCTCAACACCGTTGCCAAGAGCGGCGCAGTGGGGCTATACACCAAGCTTCTCTTCAACAGCAATGGGACCGCGAACATCTTCTATTACGACCGCACCAAAGACGTGCTGATGCAAGCAACCGGAACACTCGGCGCATTCAGCACCACCCAACTGGAATCAGCTGGCGGGAAATACGCCAATGCCGATGCGTCGCCGACGTCCGGGAAGATCAGCTATACCTTCTACGATAACGCGACCAAAGGCCTGCTCTTCGACGCGGTTTCCTGATCTCTGCACCGCTTGGGCGCAAGCGCACACGCCTTTGCTGTTTGTGGAACGTTGAAGGAATCGGCACGAATTGTCGCAGGCAAGCCAGATCGCGGTCAATCCGCTTGACGCGCTTCTCTGCTGCGCGGTTACATACCGGCGTTGCTTATCTCTTACGGAGGAACGCTCATGAACGTCACTCGCATCTTTCCGCGGTTTGCATTCGCCTTACTCTGTCTCAGTGTCATGCAGTTCAGCATCCCTGCAATGGCTCAGATGATGGGCACTGCACCCGACAGTGCCCCGAACTCTTCCACCTTCAAATACGTGCGACAGGACGTCGAAAGCCTGAAGACACTGGGTGGCGGGGACATGATCCAGGGGATGAACAAGCTGGGCGATCTTGGATATGAGTTGTTCATCGTCACCACCAGCAGTGAACAGGGCGCAGCCGGCTGGCACTTCTTCAGGCTCTCGCCCTGGAATCTTCCCATCAACCGGCCAAAGTTTGAATACAAGCAGATGGACGATGCAGCGATCACCGATCTCGGCTTGAATTCTTACGATGAAGGCCTCGCCAAATTAGAGAAGGAAGGCTGGCAACTCGTGGCAATCACCACCATGAAGAACGGTGGTGTGGGATGGTATTACTTCCTGCGCGAGAAACCCGCTGCCAATGCGAACGCCGCGCCGCCTGCGCCCGCCGCACCTGCTGTTCAGAATCCGTTTGCTGCTCCGACTGCTGCCGACTTTTCGACGCCCCGCGCCGCTGTGCAGACACTCATCACCGCAGCGACGACGAAAAATGTCGACCTGCTGAGCCAATGCTTCGCAGAAACCGCGTCGGAAGAGTTCAAGCCCTTCCGGACAAAATCCGCCTCGGCGGACGACCTGAACGAGATTGCCGAGCTTTTTAAGGGGGCGACTGTCGCCGCTGAGGAAACTCAGGGCGGCAGCGCAACCGTCAATGTGAAACTGCAAACCCGTGAGGAAGAGATCGAGCTCTCGAAATCAGCCGAGGGTTGGAAGGTTGTGGATTTCTGACCACAAGCTGATTCTGTAGCACGACTTAACTGCCTAAAGACTGATCTCCGCCTTGAACTTGGTACTGCGGTGGAATGCCGCAGCCGGCTGAATTCGCGAAGAATTTCGTTGCCACTCCGCATTTGAATGTTCTAATTCCATAATCAGGACAACAACCGTTGTCCGTCACGTTTTGGGGTTAGAAACTTCATGTGAGACGGCAGGAGGCTTGATCACCCGGAATTTTCCGTTGCGCGCATTGCGGCAAGGAAGCTCCAGGTGGTGAGACGACTGCATTTGCATCTCTTTCACATGAAGCGAGTGGGAGAGAGTGCCATGTCTTTGCACAGTATTCAACAGTGGTTCTGCCGTGTTGCGCCTCTGGCTGCATTGTTCGCAATGCCCGTCCGTGCCGCAACAATTCCGCTGGATCTTCGCGGCAACGCGGGTGAGGGGTTGCTGGGCGGCAACATCGTACCCACAGCGGTGACGGATGGAGGCAGCGGCGGAGAGTTTGGCGTGGGAATTCTGTTCAATGACGTCAGCAACCTGCTTACCATCAATGTGCAATGGGGAGCGGGCAATGGATTTTCAAGCCTTACCGGTGCTGCAACCGCTGGTCACCTGCACGGGCCCACCGCGGATGGTGGCGTGGCGGCGCTGAGCGAAAATGCGGGCATCCGCTATACGCTCAGTTCAATGGCGGGATGGAATTCGAACCCGAACACCGGCGGATTCTCCAACGCGCTGTCGATTCTGCCTTCGGAAGTGCCCGCCCTTTTCAACGGCCAGTTCTATCTCCTCATCTACACGGCTGCTTACCCCGCGGGGGAGATTCGCGGCAATCTTGTCCCCGTACCCGAACCCTGTGCAGTGCTGGCGATCGCGCTACTGCCCCTGTTACGAAGATCGCGCAGGGGTTGATGCGAGATGCTTCGGGTGGGACGATGCGGTCATGGCACTTGCTATCACTATCACACTCGACAGGGAACTGCCCGAAGCACTTGCAGTCTATGCCAAGGCAACATCCGGCAAGGCGATTGCCCGGGAAATCGACCGCCTGAATCTTGCGTCGCGCACGGTGAAGGTTTCATCCATTGAATCGATGCTGTCTGAAAGCCAGGCGGCGTTGATCGAGCAGATGAAGGCGGAGGGATTCGACCCGTCAAAAATGCGCCTCCCGCCCGAGCAGTGGTTCACAGCGGCTGAGGGTCTGAAGGTCGTACGGTCGCTCAGCGAGCACATCACCGCAAACCTGAACAACTTCAAACAACCCAACCCGCTGCTGAAGGATCTGAAGGCGGCTGAAGCACTGCTGGTGGTGGCGGAACGCAGCGGTGTGAGATTTCACTTCACCAAGGCCCAAGCCTAATTGAGCCTGCGTCTGGCAGGGAAAGCCACCAAACCACAGCCCGGGCGTGTGCATTCTCCTCAGATGCTTATCAAACAACTGCGACAAAATGCGCACGAAAATAGGACTAATTTATCTTGATATAGCCCTGTCGCAGTTCTAATTTAGTCGCT
>Ga0105047_10016635_pt1 | contig 11517 bp, 9 predicted proteins | sample MAT04_FD_78384 | JGI IMG/M metagenome (GOLD analysis project Ga0105047, IMG submission 78384) | Freshwater microbial communities from Lake Fryxell liftoff mats and glacier meltwater in Antarctica - MAT-04 (megahit assembly) | ecosystem: Environmental > Aquatic > Freshwater > Ice > Liftoff... | reverse complement strand
TACAACGACACTCCGCTGAAAATACATTTGCGCTCCTTAGGTCGCCGCCGGACGGCGCGCAACTGTAGTTGAAGTTCGCGGGTTGACTATTAACCACACAAGCAAGCGCACTGGTCGGAGGAAGGCTTGGATTTTGACGCGTCACGTCGAATGTAATCGGCGGTAGCGTACCGCCCGAACTTATCGCGTTGACTACGCGGCTCGTGACCGTCAGGGTGGATGACGATGGCGGCGGTGTGGGGACGTTACGGATCACGGGCACGATTAAGAAGGCTGTGGTGCCCGCAGAGACCTTGATGGAGTTAATTGCGAGTGCAAATCCATCGTTCCAAACCGGTTTGCAGCCTTGAGGCGAGGTCCACGGAGATCCTGCACAGACTCTGAGGTTGCCATTGACATCGGCACCTCTGAAAAAAAGCGGGAATTCGGCATTCATTAAAGGGTTGGATGGCAAATCGCGCGTGGTGCCGTCCGCAAGCGTAAAGGTCACGCGGCACAGCGGTGGATCGCCGCCTCCCAATTGTTGCTCGGTACAGCCAAACAACCATGCGGACGTGGTTGCAGTGTTCGCGGCAAGCGCAGCCAAATTAATACCTTCTGCTGGCACATTCAGAGGATTGGCGTTGGCTCCGCTCTTAACCCGCGCTCGTACGGCCCAAAAAACGCTGCTTGCAGGAGGCGCTGTCAGTGCGGGGCTCGAGCTCGCATCTTTGTCCTCGGTAACTCCGCCTGCCATCGGGCACTGTGGATTCCAAGTACCATCACGCACACAAAGGTAGATTGTTCCTCCCGCTGGAAACGCCGCCGGCACGGTGACCGATACTGTCTGACTGCTGCCGATGCTCGATGCTCCTCCTGCGGGGACGTCCACGGTTGCACCGCTGGTGGATTGGATGGGATAGACAAAGAACCGTGAGTTGGATAAGGCTGGTCCGCTATTGCTAACTGTGCCAGTAATGGTGATCACATTAGTTTGCGGGTTTCGTGCAATGCTTAACGACCACGATAGCTGGCTGTAGTCTGCTGCCGCCGGAAAACTCGTCAGAAGCATCAAAAAGAATAGCGTGGCTAGTTGACCCAGGCTGGTCATGGCGATATTTTTGATCGCAAACATGGGGCACGCTGATGCCTTGGTGTGTGTGTAGTCATTCATGCGGCGAATTGCGTTTGAGTGTTCATAGGGTTCCTCGGGCGGTGCGGCCAAAAGGTTACGCGCTCATGCCGTTGTAGCTGTTACGTTTCACTGTGCCGCCGCGCATCGATTATTGATTGCAGACCTGATTGCGGCGGCCGTGCCGTTCTGCGCTCCCGCAGGTACTGCCACGCCGGTTAACAGTGCTGCATCGGGCACACCTTGCATGAGTCGTGCAAGCACTAGCCCGTCGCCAGTAGCGGTTGGTTGCCCAGCGGGTTGTCGCCCGAACACTTCAAGTTGGGTACCGACGATGCCGTCAAGGTAAACCTCAATGTTCCCAGCGGTGGTCCGCAGTCCTTGTAGCGGTGTCAGTCCAGCGATGAGCGCATCACCGCGAAAGCCGAACAAATACCGCAAGATAATGATGGCATCAACCTCAGCGGTCGGCCCATCGGAACCATCGATGTCCAGCGGCGCGCAAGTCCAGGTTACGCGCCAGGTAACACTAGCGGGGTTAGGGTCAACGTTGAGCGCCGCGTCTTTGGCCCGCACCCGGAAGGTGTGAAGCCCAAGGCTCAGGTTAGTGAGGTTTTGCGGGGAGGTACAAATATCATACGCTGCGTTGTCAAGTTGACATTCAAACGAGACTGTCTGGGTGAAATTGTCCTGTCCAGTGAACGAAATCGACGCCGCAATGGCGGGGCCGTCCGGTGGCGGGGTGGACGTGATTTGAGTGGTGGGCGGCGTACCGTCAGTCACCATCCAGTTTACGCTCGCGGGAGTGGGATCAACGTTGCCGGCGGTGTCTATAGCTCGCACGTTGAAAGCGTGGAGTCCGAGGCTTAACGTAGGCGATGTGTACGGCGAACTGCACGTTGCAAACGGGGCGGCATCGAGCTTGCATTCATATCTAGCGACAGCCACGTTGTCAGAGCCTGTGAAACTTATTGTGACCGAAGTCGCTGGGCCCGTTGTGGGCCCCGACGTTATGCTGGTGTCTGGTGGCGCGGTATCGACCAAGAGCGAGTCATACGAGTCGCCCGCGCGAACGAGGCGTACCATATTGCCCCCGTCGGTCTTGTCAACCGTGTAGGTGGTGCCTGTGTAGAAATTGACCACCGTCGCGCTGGACGGGTCCTGCTGCACGGTGGTGCTCGTCCATGTCGATTGCTGCACCGTATTGGGAAACGCGACGTCGTTGATGGCAGGCGAATGGCAGGTGTCGTCGACTAAGCTTTCTAACTCCTGTTTGTTCGGTAGGCGCCAGTCGCTGTGGCCTGCGAAGGAGCTTTTTTCTGCGACGGTTACTGCGGCACTCCAGCCCATGGGGGTGGCACTCCCGGTAGCGCATCCTGAGCCAGTTAAGCCTACGGCACACTGCGCCCACATCAGGCCCGTAGTCGTGTGCGTTACTGTGCCATTGGACACCGTGAATGCCCCGTTGGGTGTCCCACTGGTGCCCAGATTTCCCGGACAGGTCGCCGCGTGCGCCGCTGTTGCAAACGCAGCTAGCGCGGCGCAAGCAAACGAGTTAAATAAGCGATTTTTCATGATGATGTCGGGTGAGTTAGGGCTGCGTTGGGCGACATGATTGCATATTTATGTCCAACGAGCAGGCTAACGAAGCCGCCAAAACTTCCCCGACATTTGGTTTCTCCGCCAGGACTACGCTTCGGGGTGTCATCAACCATTTAGTGTCCCAAGGGGCATTTAGCGACAAGATTTGTGATCTGTTCGGCGACATAGACAGGCCGCGCCCTGGCAACCCCGTTGAACGCTGCAATGTGTGCATTGTGATCTGCAAGGAGTTCATTCTGATTTTGTAAACATTGACTGAGTGCGCGCATGCAATAGGAGCTCGATTAACTTTGCCGTCAATCACTTGTGCTGGTTGATCAAGTTATTGTTTGACGCCAACTCATGCTGTGCGGCTTTCATATTAGGGTCCGCCACGTACTAAACGCACTGGATAGCCGCCATTAACGGTTTTGCCGCTTGCGTAGCTGTTCCCATCAGAAAAATCGACGTACCAGGCAAACGTCGCGTTCAATGCGTTGGTCGAGTGAGTCCACCACGTCCAGGTCGATGTGTTGCTCGTATTTGGGAAATAGGCGGTGTCAATTTGCGGAGCCGCACTGGCACCCGCGTACACAAGCGTAAGCAGTTCCTTGCGCGTGGGTAGTCGCCAATCGCTGGTGCCGCAGAGACTTGCTGAATTGACTGCCGCGACATAATTTTGTGTATTGCACTGGTTGTTGAAGGACGCCAAGCTGCTGCTGCATGTGTTGGCACCGAGCGTTCCTGCGTGAGCACCATTTGCCGTGGAATTTGAATACCATGTGTAGGAATGGTTCAAACTGCGGAGGCCGCTCGTGGTTTTCACCTCCCAGGTCAGTCCCGTCACGTTATCCTTAGTGCATGCCCAATCGGTGGCATTCGCACCGAGTGATGCTGCCGATGTAAGTGACGTGCCGCTGTTGCCAACTTTGGTGTAGTCAAATCCCGCCACGCCACCGCCGGTCTTTGTAAGCAAGCCCGCTGCATTCCTCGCGTCTCGCCCGTATCGCGCATCTTGCTGGGGATTAGCGCTGTTGCCGCTGCCCACTGTTGCGGAACAGGTCGTTGGGTTATTGGATGCGTCATAGCACTGAACCTGCCCAGTGTCGTTGAGCCCCGATGCGATGACTACGGAGCAGCATAAAGCAAGAATAAATTTGGCAGCGGTTCCGGCATATCGAGCGGGTCGACGCGACGGGAACGAAAACAATGAATACATGTGCAAACCTACTTGGGTTCAGAGGCGGTATACGGGACGCCTACGGCATTGTGATTGCGCAGATTAGATAAACCTAATTCGACAAGCTATTTCTAGACGTCCTGTGAATTGTAACGCGTTCGTCGCTATGAGTGCTAAGCGCTGATACCCGGTACTTAATATGGGATGGAGGGTCGACTGATTTGTTGGTAGCGCCAAGTGACCTACGTGGGTTAGCGTTGATTCCATCTAAGGTGGTGAGTCCGGATTCGGATCTGATGATCCGCCATCGCAGGCGGATCGTGTACGCGGTTCATCACCCTTTTGTTTTTCCGGGCAGTGATATGCGCTGGGAGGCAAACGTCAACAGCAAATTGCTGTTGGTGGACGGCGGTGTCCCTGACTTTGCTAATGATGCTTTTTCAACCCTGTTTCGGCAATCTCCCCGAGCTGTTTGAAAAAGCATTGTCTTCGTTTGGTTTAACAAACGAACTGACTAGCTCTTCGTTGCGTTGTATCGTCGAAACAAAAAAAGAGGGCCTAGGCCCTCTAATTTTTCAGTGTTGACTTCGCATTCGGAAATGCGTAGTAACTTTCGACGCAATAACTATAGTCTTACTGCACAGTTACGGATTTTCTGGTCGCCAAACTGCTTGAATGGCGATAGCTTGAGTTGAAGTTACCAGTAATCGACTTTGCGCCAGTGGCCTGGAAACCAATAACCGGTAAACCAGCAAACGTCACGTTGTTGGTGCCCGTGCCAATCGTTGCGCCACCACCTGTCAGGAACACGCCAGCAACGCTGGAACCAACGACTGGTCGCGTACCGACAAACGAGAGGTCAAGCCACCCACCGCCAACAAACGGCGTTTGGATCACGCCAAGCAACCATAGCGCGTTGTTCGCCCCCATGGCACCGCTTGGGCTACCAGATGTAGCGCTTGTCGGCCCGAACGAAATCACATTGCTCTCATGCGGTAGCGAATTGGTATCAACGGTCAGGCGATCACACGGCGAGAACACGCAGCCTGGGGTTGTTACAGAGGCTTCTTCGCGATCATAAGTCACGGCTGCGATTTCTACCGGCGACGTGTATCGAGCAGTGCCTGCCGATGCGGCAGTGCGCCACCATGAGCTGTTAGCAAACGGGGGAACTGTCGAAGTCGCCGTTGGAGCGTACGCATCCAATGCGCCGCCGTTTGAGAATGTCACAAAGTGACGCTTACCCGGCATGGTAACGACCCAGTCCGTGGTCAACGCCAAGTCGGAGCTATAAGCGTACTCTCCGTAGATGTTGGTGGCAAAGAAGGGAGCAGTTGCCGCCCACATGAACGGAACATTACCAGCTTGACCAACCGCTGTAGGACTACCCGCCAGTTCAACAACAACCACTTTGTCCGCCATTGTGACGACGGTGCGTGAGGACGAATGATCTGTAAAATTAGGTTTTTGATCGCCCGGATTAAATACATTTTGTCCACGAGAGAACCCGTTCATGGCCGTTGCAGCGGTAGCGTTTGAGGTACCGTTGGCAACGTTTAACCAGACAGCCGAACCAAACATCCCGCCGCTAGGCGCCGTTAGGGCCGTTCCTTCGTAAACAGTGTAACTGTAAGTGGTGTTTACCATAGGCGCGCTCGAAGATGGGAACGAATGCAGTCCAGCGCAGTTCGGTCTGCCGCCTTGACCGGCAACTCGGTGATCGATACGCCTGTACATCGTGGTATTCGTTGGAATCGTAGCCTGCTCAATCACCTCAAAATAGCCGCGAGTGACGCGCTCGAGGGTTTGTGTTGCCTGACTTCCGCGAGTGAAATCATCATTCGGTTGGTAGTCGCCTTTCGAAAAGGGCACGGCGTACGTAGCTAGGGTAGCACTGCCCGTGGAGAAATCGGACGATACGTCCTGAAATGCTGTTTTATTTGGGGCAGTACACGTCGTGTCTTGCGTCACGACCATCGCACCACCTGCGCCTTGGCCCGTGAAGCCGCCCGTACCTGTCATGCCCGATGCGCCGACCGGAAGAACCGCAGCAGTCCACACGTCTTTAGCGGACATGTAAATATTAAAGTCGCGAACGTCTTCCGAGTTTGCGTAATCACGGAAACGAATCTTGATAATTTTGCCCGCGTCAGTCGTGTTGACTATGGACAACAATGTGGAGTTGCCGTTTTGAACCGTATAAAACGGGTAAATCAGCGCTTCGCCCAGACCATCGGGATTAACGGAAATAGCGGCCGTTTGTGCTGTCTGCGCACCCACAACGCCTGCTAAACCGACCGATGCGAGAGCAGCGACAAGCTTTGTAAATTTATGTATTTTCATGATTTTATGAAGTTCCTCACACGATTTTTCGAGATGGACTAGAACCAACAGCGATTTGCTCTTTTTGTAGAGCGGATATTTTATAAACATAACCTAAGATGAAGTATAAACGCAGTTCAGCGTACGATCAACTGCGCCTCACCGGAAGGCTGCGCGATCCAGACCTCTTGTAGCGAAATTGGTACACCGAGATCCCCTACTCTTGATTGTTTGATAACGCCTTGTGCCACTAGTGTAACCGAACAACGCCCATCCTTATCGCATTCCGCACGCGTCGCTCTGACATCACGCAGGGACGAGGCTGCCCCGTCCGACTAGAACGCGTCCAGTGATTTAACTGACCGCGATGAGGGGCTAAAAAATTCATAAGCGTCCTTGTAATCGCCTTTGGCAATCAACTGTCGCCGTAGAGTTGCGCGCTCGACGAGAGCAAGTTCTTGTTGGGTCATTGATCGCGGCGGCGGCGCGACTATGCGTTCACCCGATACGCCATACCAACCGGGCGTGGCAGGAGGGAGATCGGCTTGCTTTGCCGCGTTGGTTGTGGCTGGTTTGCCAGGAGCGCCGACGGTCTGTGCGTGCGTAGATTGCACCACAATCGCAATGGCGCTTACGGCGGCTACAGCCGCAAAAATGTTGCAACGAGCGGTGGGTTTAGGTTGTTTGTATAGGTACATTTTCTTGAGATTGATGAGTAATTGAAAAATTGTGAGGCGTCTGTTTGTGACGGCTATCATCGGGGCGCGACGATGACCTGACATTAGTTGTGAGAACTCGGGTTGGCCACTAGTTACAAGTAACGCGGCGGACGAGCAGTCGGTAGACCAATGCCGATGTAGAACTTGGGCGTCTACAGGATTTAATTAGTATCGATTGCAACTCGGTCAGACGCCCGGACTTTTGCTGGCTCACGTCGCTATATTGCCTCTAAAAGGCTAACTGTATCGTTCACATTTTGCCCCCCCATGCCCGCTCGGTTTCTTGACGGAGAATCGCCTGCGCGCGACTCTCCGCGACTGTCGGTGCAGATGGTTGAACGATAGTGGCTGACGCGGCGGCGTCAGCCCCGGTGGGCAGCGTGCCGTTAGAAGCGGGCGCTCTCGCGACGACTGAGGTTGAAACAGGAGGCGATTGTGGCGGTGGCGATGAAGGTGGCGGTGGCGTTAACGCAGCTGCCAGCGGCGGCATAGGTACAGGAACCCGACCTGAAGGCGTAAATTTGGCAAGCTCGATCAAATCAATATCCCCAGCGTAGGTTAGCGTAAGTTGCGTCGGAGTGATTGTTTTTACGGTTAACTCCTGCAGCGAGTCGCCTTCGCGCACGCTGCGCACACGATTAGTCGCAACTTCACGCAGGTAGGCAATCTTGATCAACCCCAAATCAGTAACGCCTGTAAGTTGATACAAACCACGGCGAATAGTTGGCTTTGCGGATTCAGGTGCCGCAGTGACAATTTGCGTTGGCGCTCGCGTTCGGGTGGGGCTAAACAGCGGTCGATCAACAAGGTCGGTATGCACAGACGCTTCTGTATTCATACGAAAATCGGGCAGCACAAAGGCTGAGCCTATTTTTTTTGCTGCGTCACGTTGTGCTTCTGCGGCCGAATTGCCAACCACTGAACCGTTTATTTGGAGCACTAGCGCAAGCGCAAGCCCGCACGATAGTGCAGAAAGAACTATGCGTTCAAACGACCAAAATCTCACGTGTGGAGCCATTTGATTGCTCTGCTCGCTATTACTGAGTCAACAAAATAAGAGCGGTTCGACCGACTCCCTAGCCCTGAAGGGGAGCGTTGGGGTGAGGGACTTGGCACACAAATCCGTCTCACGGTGCAATCATCCTCACCCCCGCCCCCCGGCCTTCTCCGGGGCAGGCTCACCTCCCAAATGCAGAGATCGCTATACGTGTTGCGTAAAGACACATTGGGTTGACTCATTATTAGACCGAGAATATTCATTCGAAGTTGAGACTACCTACGATGCATTTTCTGCCGCGAATGTTCACAGATGACAATAGGGTCAAATTCACCACCATACCGGCGAAGGCCGGTATTCAAGCCCTAACCGTTACCAACCACTTGCCCAGGGCGTGGGCCCCGGACTTCGTCGGGGTGGCTATTTATCAAGCATTTCCCTAGCGAATAATCCCGGATGAGTACCGATTTAGTCGTTCAACGCGCGAATCACTGCACGACATGGCTTGGCTGAATCTTCATCGATTGGTTAAATTCAAGCGGAATTTTCTCGGCTTTCCGACGTTCACTGATTTCTTTGCGTAAATCACCCGATGCGGGTAGCTCCTTCGTGCCTAACTGTGGCATGAACATTTCGATCTTCGACATTTGTTGGCGCAAATCGTCTACCACTGCGCGCGTCTCCTCACCGGACGTCATGATGCGCGGGGTGATCAACATCACGAGCTCGGTTCGATCGTCAGACCAATTTTGGTTGCCGAACAGACCGCCTAGCAGGGGGATCGTAGAAAAAAAGGGGATGCCGGCAGTTCCTCTATTAACTTTGTCTTGAATAAATCCACCCATTAGAATTGTGTCACCAGACGGCACCATGACGCTAGTGCTCACGCTCTTGTCATCGATATCGGGATTCGCGCCTGCGATCGCAGTGGGGATGGCGTTGCTAATCGACTGCTGGATTTGCAGAAAAACGTTGGTACCGCTGACGCGAGGGGTCACGCTCAATTTAACTCCCGTCGGAATATATTGTGTGATGTTGGATGTCACGTTACCGGTGGTGGACGGAGTAGATGTGGTGCCCGTTACGACTGAAATGGATTGCCCAGAATTAAAGGTGGCGACTTGGTTGTCCAACGTAATGAGCGTCGGGGATGCGATAGTTCTGACTTGGTTGCTAGTTTGAAGCGTGTTCAGAGCGACTTTCGCAGCGGCACCTGTCCACGTGTAGTTAAATCCAGTTGCTGCCAGAGCGCCTACGCCGTTAGCTGAGGTCAGTCGATTGGCCGGTGAGTCCAATTTACCAGTAAATAGCCCGCTCAAACCAAACGAAAGATCTCCCCTCAATTGAATCTGCGCAATCTGCACCTCGATAGCGACTTGCTTGGGAGGTGTGTCCAATTTCCTTATTGCTGACTCAATGGCCGCATATTCTGACTGCGTACCGACTATAAGAAGTGCGTTACGGTCCTTGTCGGCAATCACGGTGGCATTGCGAGCCAATCCAATGGCTTGGCTGTTAGCGGCGGCACTTGAGGCGGTGGTTGCCGTTGCAGGGCGGGCTGCAGAAGCAGCGGCGTTATTTTGCGGATTACCTGGCGTGAAGACAGGCTGTCCCGGAAACGGCGAAACAGGGGCAATCAGGTTGGAGGGAGTTTGCCCAGGCGCTACCGTTGCTTGAGGCGTAGCTGGGTTAGCGCGCCCTGAAATTGCCTGCTGCAAGATGACTTGCAACTTCTCAGCCTGACCAAACTGGACAAAGTAGACATGGAGCCTAGCACCGCCGCCTGCATCCGTTCCTTTGTCCAACCGCTCAAGCCACTGTCGCGCCTCCAAGATCATGTCGCGTTGTGGTGATATGAGCAAGATGGCGTTCATGCGTTCAATCGGCACGATGCGCAGCAAGCCTGCAAAGGGATTCCCGGGAGCCGGGAAAATTTTCTCCCAGTCGGCGGCGACAGTCTTGACGTCGGAAGACTCAAGCGGGTAAAGTAAAAACGACATGCCTGCTAGCAAATTCACGTCGAACATTTCCGCAACTTCAAGCATGTTGCGTATCTCCGCCTCGGTGCCCGACAGGAACAACAGGTTGCGCAGCTCATCCACTCGAATCGCAGCGGTCGAGGGCGCTTTGGCAAATGGCGTGATTACTCTTTCTAGCTCTTTGGCTCCAATGAACTTCACCGGAAGAATCACGACGCTTGAGCCCCCACCCGCGCGCAGCGCGGTGCGAGGCGGCGCAGTGCCTAGATTGACGCTACCCTCAGGCAGCACGCGCCAGTAGTTGCCATCCTTCACCAACACTGCCCTGACCGAGCGAAGCAACATTTCGACCGTGGGAACAATATCGGAGCGCTTAATGCCTTTCGCAGTGCGTACCGTCACCGTACCTGTGACCGCCGGATCGATGATGAATCCCTCGCCGAGCGCATCGCCAAGCAAGTTGCGCACGATTTCTCGAATGTCGCCGTTTTCGACATTTAAAACGATAGGGCCAGGCGCGTCATCCGCGTCCAAAGCCTTTCGCGGCGAGCTGCGAAAAGTGGCGCCGCTCCCAAGCGCCATCTTCACGCGCTCTGAATCGGCCGTGTTCGAAGGACTCCCACCGGCGGCTATCGCTTCGTTATTGAACAGAGGGGCACTTGCGGCCGCGCGAGGGAGAAGGTGTTGCGACGAGGTTTGAGGGGCGGTATCGGCAGGGCCTGCACGGTTGTTAGCACACGCCACCAATAACAATGTCAGGGTTGCGACAGACCACGCCAATCTCCAATGCGTTGTAACCATATTATTTTTCCGATCCTTCATCTCGAGTTCCACATCCTATTGACCGCCCGCTTGTTGCCGAGCTAAACGCCTGCGCTCTAGCATTTCCGCAACGCGCGTAACATCTCGCTGTTGGGTCGGTGCTGACTCAGCCGCCAGCGAGGGTGCTATTGCAATCGGAGCGCTGGGGGCGGCGGATTGATCAGCAGCACGTTGCCTTGGAACTAACGGGTTAACGTAAAAAGGGGCTGCTAACGGCTGGGTAGGCGGTTGCATTTGCGCGATGGCTTGCGGCGCTTGCGCCATCACTGGAGCTGGCAGCGCTGGTTGCGGCACTCGGCCAGACGCAGTGAATTTAGGCATTTCGATCACGTCTGTCTCACCCTGAAAGGAGAGCGTCACTTGAGTGAGCTCCACTTTAGCGACGGTCATTTCTTGTAATTGATCGCCCTGACGAACGCTCCTAACGCGATTTGAGGCAATTTCTCTGAATTGGGCAATTTTTTCAGCGCCCAAATCGGTGATGCCGATCAGTTGATAGAGCCCGCGACGCACTTGCGGCTTCGGAGGCTCTGGTGCTGCATTCACCAGCTGCGTGGGCGCAGGCTTACGATTCGGGTTGAGCAGCGGGCGTTCGACGATTTGGCTATAGACGCTGGCGTCAGCGCCTAAGCGAAAATCGGGCAGGACCGAAGCGTCGGGTTTGAGCGCCGCAAAACGCGATTGCGCTGGCGGCGCGGTGAACGCATTGCCCCAGTCGGTCTCAAACCCCAGCGCAGCGGCTAGCGCAGCGGCGGTCACAACCAGCAGATTCCGGAGCGTGAAAAGCGGGGTCATCCTTTGCCTCC
>Ga0105047_10016633_pt1 | contig 11518 bp, 8 predicted proteins | sample MAT04_FD_78384 | JGI IMG/M metagenome (GOLD analysis project Ga0105047, IMG submission 78384) | Freshwater microbial communities from Lake Fryxell liftoff mats and glacier meltwater in Antarctica - MAT-04 (megahit assembly) | ecosystem: Environmental > Aquatic > Freshwater > Ice > Liftoff... | reverse complement strand
GAAGAGATCACCCGCGCCCGCAACTATCTCGTCTGGTACTACATCGGCGAGCACGATTACACGGGCATGGACGATGCCCTCATCAAGTATGACTCGACCGTGCTCGACCAAAAGACGCGCGTGGATGACCCAGCCTTTCGACGCGCAATCTATGACATCATGTGGAATGCAGCGTGGCAGGCCTTCCCCGGAAACTGGTGGCAACGCTACGGCGCGGGAAATAACGAAAACGACAAACGCTTCGAGGACATGGCTGCGTTCTACAAGTATTACGAGTCCACAAAGCCCTGGTACGAAAAGGCGAACGACCCGTGGGGCTTTTACGAAAAGGCGATCCAGTTTCTCTGCTATCGATGGGGCGATCCGGCCATCAAGGAGAAACAGGTCACCGACTGCACAGAATGGTTGAAAGCACTCCCGGACAAAGTTCGCGCCGACGCCTGTTATGCCCGGCTCATTGATATGCTGCGCGAATCCAAAACCTACGACCGCGCACGGTACTGTGCGGCGCTGATGACGGACCGGTTGGCGGCCAGCTACAAGGAATACGAAATCCTCCTTCACGAGCAAAAGTGGGAGCCTGCAATCGCGCAGCTGCAGGCGCTCGAAGCCTCCGGAAATGCAGAGTGGGTTGCCCGCGCCCTCGGCGAGCGCGCCCGGATTTACAAGGATGTGCTGGGACGCTTTGAGGAGGCGATCAAGCTCTATCAGCAGATGAATAATCCTCCCGGCAATTTGTGGGCGATTCAGGAATGCTACAAGCGGTGGGGCAATTTTGATAAGTCCATCCAGACGCTCAACGAGATCGAAAACTCATTCCCCACCGAGGCGTCCCGGGCCGCGTGGTACAAGGTGACGTATTTCGATGAGGCCGGTGACAACAAGAAATCCATCGCGGCTGCCCGACGGTTGCTGCAGCTTTATCCCAAGAGTCCGGAGAGTTCCAACGCGCATCAATTGTTGGAAAAGTACAACATCAACACCGGCGGTGGTGTGTCGGACGAGCCGTAAATAGCTCGTGAGTGACGAAAAGCGATTGAAAGTTCTGAGGGCGTTCGCATAACTGAAGGCATACCCATGAATCACGAAACACTCCGAAAAATCCTGACGCAAGGCCTGCTCGCGGTCGCTGTCGCGGGGGTTGTACTCCCGATCGTGAACCCATCGCCGGCAGAAGGCGCTCGCAAGCGCGCGACGTCGTCCTCCGGATCAACCGGGCAGGGAGACACCGAAGAATCCCGGATGGAATACAAAGCCAACGACATGATCAATCGCGGGATTGACCTGATTCGGGGCAAGCAGGAGGAGCGCGGGCTGAAGATGATCCAGTCCGTGCCGGAGATGTTTCCAAAATCCAAGGCGCGCTTCAAGGCGTATCTCGAGACCGGAAAATACTACGTCGACAAGCGACAGTTCGACCTCGCGGTCAAGCAGTTTAATTATGTGTCGGAATCGGAGGAGCCCGAGGAAGCGGCCGAGGGTCTGTATCAGATCGGCATCTGCTATTTCAGCATGAACAATTACGACAAGGCCTTCATGGCCTTGCGTAAGGTGACCAGCGACTATCCCTGGAGCGTCTTTGCAAACGAGGCGTATTACTACATCGGGCAGTGTCACTTCAAACTCAGCCGATGGTCCAAAGCCATCGAAGCCCTGCAGATGGTGGGTACGAGCGTCCCCGCCAACCAGGAAGGTGCCACCTTCGCCGAGTCCGGTCAGAGGCTTTATGTCAAAGTTTACGACAAGGACCTCGTCGTGCAGACGGCATCGAACGAGCAGGTCAAGGTGAATCTTACGTCGGCTGCCGGGGATAAGGAGACGATTTCCCTGAGCCCGCTGGGCAAGTCCGGCGAATACATGATCGGCTCGATTGCGACGCTTCCGGGCAAGTCCGCGCCGGGGGATGATCAGTTGCAACTCGTGGGTCGCGATTCGATCACCGTCACGTATACCGATCACAATACCGAGACCGGCAAGCTCAATGCCGACATCCTGGGCAAGGTCGAGTTTGTCTCGACATCCTCCATCGGCTTTACCGACGGCGCTTATCGCGAATACATCAAGGGCGTCTTCGGCGATCAGGAGGCCTTTATCCGTGTGAAGGATCTCGATCGCGATACCACCGATCAACCCGACAAGATCACCGTTCGCGTCCGCGCAGAGTTTAAGCCGGAGAAAAAGGAGGAGGACGAAAAGAAGGGCGTCGATCTGGAATCTCTCAATTCAGAGGGTGAAGAGGAAATCAAGTGGATTGAACGTGACACCATCGATGTCGCCCTGACTGAAGATGGCGAGCACACCGGCATCTTCACCGGGCGAATCATCCCCGCGACGGTCACGGATGTGGCCTCCCTGGTCGCTGGCGATGACAAGCTGCAGGTCCTTAAAGGCGACGACGTGGTGCTCTCCTATCGTGACGAGTTCAACATGTCCTCACGCGATCCTGCCGACAACGAGTATCGCGCCAAGCTGCTGGTCGGACAGATCCAGGACGTCAAGATCGAACAGCGCATCGTCGATTCGATTGAGCTGAAGAGCCGAAAAAATCTCATCGAAGCCAAAATCTTCCTGAAGCTCGGGCAGATTTTTAAGGAAGTCGGTCTCACCAATAAGGCGAACGAAAAGGCCGACGAAGGTCTCACGCGTGTCGACGATGTCATTGGCACGAGCCTGCGCGCCAGCCTCGACCGGTCGATCGTCGAGGACGCCTTCAGCGTCAAATGGGACCTGCTGCTTGTCCAGGACAAGCTCGGCGAAGCCATCTCGGTTTGTCGGACGCTCACGCAGCTTTTCCCGGATTCCAGCCTGGTCGATCAGGCGTTACTGAAGATCGGCATGGCCAAAGCCACCAGCGATAAACCGTACGAAGCCATCGAAGTTTTCAGTTCCCTCATCAGTCTTCCCAAGAGCGATTTGAAGGCCGAGGCGCAGTTCCAGATCGGGTCCACCCTCGAGAAGATCGCCTTCCGCGATGCCGAGATTAACAACCGCGAGCCGAACATTTCCAGCGCGATTCTCGCATACAAGCGCTGTGCCGAGACGTATCCCGAGAGCGCCTTTGCCGGTGATTCGCTCGACAAGATCGCCAACTACTACATCACCGCCAAGGACTATCCCCGCGCGATTGAATTGATGGAGCGCGTCTTTGCCGACTACCCCGACGCCGGTTTCCTGGACAAGATGCTTTTGAAGTGGGTGATCGCTTCCTACCGCATGGGCAACCTGCAGGTCGCGAGGGATAAGGCTGAGCAACTGCTGAGTGAATATCCAAACTCCAAGCAGGCCGACAAAGCCAAGCAGTTCATGGAAGCGATCAACAAAAAGCTGGGCAGCGGGGGGCCGGCGTCGTAGGAGAGTGGAGTTTGGAAGCCGTGAGTCGGTGGTCGGATCATTAGTAAGGACAAATGTTCGTTCAATTCCGAATGAAGCGAGTCGTCACGTTTCGCCGCGGGGCTTGCCCGGCGCTTCTGCATAGCATGACGCAACAGCACGATGCGACGGTCGCAAGTAAGGAAAGCGCTTCAAGCCCACGCCGCTAACCTCACAATCGACCCGTCAACAGTAGTCAGCAGAAAAAACGAATCCCCAACCCCAATCATCCTTTTCCCCTAAACGTCCCCGCGACGCGATGGTACTACAGGTGAGGTTTATCACATGCTTGAACTTATGATTCATGGCGGATGGGCAATGTGGATTATCACATTCTGCTCCATTGTCGCCCTCGCGGTTACCATGGAACGCATCCAGGCTTTTCGACGGGCGAATGTCGACTCCGAGGAACTCCTCGATCGCGTTTCAGCCCAGCTTGAAACCGGGAACATCGACTCAGCCATCGATGTCTGCACCCAGACGCCCGGGCCCGTGGCCGAGACCTTGAAGACCGGTCTCCGCAAGCTCGTCTTCCTCGAACGTCTCGGCAAGAAACCCGAGGAGATCGAAGAGGGCATCGTCGCAGCCATGCAGGAGCATGGCGGGCATGTCGTCGAATGGCTCGAACGCAATCTCACCACGCTTGCGACCGTCGCATCCATGGCCCCCATGCTCGGGATGCTTGGGACGGTCGTCGGAATGATCAATGCGTTCGGCGAGGTAGGTCGCATGGGCAACCTCACGCCCGAAGCCGTTTCCAAGGGTATTTCAGAAGCCCTCATCTGTACCGCATCTGGCCTGTTCGTGGCTGCGGTGGCAACCGTTGAATACAACTATTTCACGACTCGCGTGAATCGCTTCACCCTTAAGGTGCAGGCTGCCGGCACGGTGCTCGTCGAGCGCGTGCTCGATATGCACATCGCCCAACGCGGGTCGGGCGCGTCGCGACAGTCAGCGGCCAGCACAGTCGCTCCGCAGGTGATGGGTGCATCGCCGGTGTCGGGTTCCGGGACGTTGCCAGCCAGCGCTGCTCCCGTGTCACGACCGGCTGCGGGTGTCGCGCCGGTGACGACCTCGCCTGCTGCATCGGCCAGGCCGGCAGCACTGACCGAGCGGTCGGGCACGTCAGCGCGTCCTGCGTCGTTGTCCACCGAGCGCAGCGTGCCTGCCGAGCGGGGCGCTTCCGTTGCCGGCAAGCCTGTCGCGCCACGACCGGCATCAGCGCCGATCAACGTCGCTCCCAAGGCTCAACCGGAGACCTGATCCCATGACGATCAGCGGGCGAAAGCGACCGAGCCCGCATTTTCCCCTCCTCGCGTTGGCGGACATCGCGTGGCAGATCATCGTCTTTTTTCTGGTGGCTGCCACGTTCGCAAAAAATACCACGATGAAGCTCGAGCTACCGAGTTCCAGCAACGCTGCCGATCAAAAGTCACAGGCCGAGACCATCACCGTGCTGGCTGGCGAGAACACGCTGGTACTCAAGGATAAGACGATCCAACTGAGCGATCTCGGTGTTCAATTAAAAAAACTGATCGGCAACAAGAAGAACGAACCGGTCGTCTTCGTCGGTAGCGACGACCTGACGTTCCAACGTAACTGCGACATCATGTTCGCTATCCAACAGTCCGGCGGATTGCTGGTGCTGTCGGAGGAGAAGTAGTTGTTGGTCGCCAGTTGTTAGTTGCCAGCTGTCGGAGAATACGGCAAGCAGAATCCAGTTAAGTATGGACCACGGAAACCTGACCACCGACCACTTACCACTGACCACTTACTACTGACCACCGACTACTGCCCCATGAACATCGGTAAACGCAATCGTCCGCTTGTTGAGAGCCAGCTGATCAGCCTGGCGGATATCGCGTTTCTGCTGATCTTCTTTTTCCTGCTGACCAGTTCATTCATGAAGGACCGAGTGAAGGTCGATCTGCCCATTCTGCCCCGGATGCTTAAAACAGCGGTCCCGCATTCGGTGACGCTCGATAAGAACAAGCAGATTTTCTTTGACGGCGAACTCGTGACGACCAAGGAAGACCTCGAAGGCCGCGTAAAAACCGCCCTCACAGGTAAGACAAAGCCAGAGGATCTGGAGATCAGATTCAAGTGCGACAAGACCATGCCGTTCAAGGAATACCGCCCCGTGATAGAAGCCATTGCCAGCGCCGGCGGAACGCTGGCGATCATCCACGACACGCCATCGAGTAAATGACGTGTAGCAACGGATCAAAGATTTGTGTTTTTAGTTTTGAGAAAAGTCGGTTCATTAACAGAGACAAACCATGGCACTGATCAAACCCAACAACACCACCCAACCGGGGAAGGTTTCGCCTTCACGGATGCTGGCGGACTTTTCCAACAAGCAGACGTTCATGTGGTTCCTCATCGCGTTTGCGATCCATGTTGCTATCGTCGGTGCCACGTCGGTGGGATACATCAAAAACCTGATGGCCGGCCCGCCCCCGCCTGCGACGCAGCCTGCCGAGACGACCGAGCAGGCCGCCCCGCCCGCAGCCCCAACCGATGCCAAGCCCACTGCCGACGCTGCGAAAACCGATAAGACCGACGAGCAAAAGACCCTCGATCAGCGCAAGGATAGCCCCATGGCCAAGACGCTCACCGAAACCGCCAAGCCCGAGGAAATCCCCACCGGCCCGCGCGATTCCGGTATTGGCCTCGACGAATCGCTCGATACGGTGAAGTAAGTAAAGTCTCAGAGATCACAGGATTCACCGCAAAGGTTCTCCGCGACTTCGCGCGTCTCTCCGATGGACTGGTTCTAAAACGTGGCCCGAAAGATTCCTCCCAAGTTCCTTCCCCTGTTGCTCAGCCTTCCGCTGGTGCTGACGGGGTGCGTTGCGTTCTTTGCTGCGATCCGTCAGAAGCAGTGGCTGCACCGGCTGTTCATCGAGGTCCCGGAGTTTATCAAGCCCTTCAATGATGCCGGGCTGGTCACGCTGGTGACGATCTTTCGCATCTCGGCGTTTGTGCTGGCTGGCGTGATGGTGATGTGTGGGGTGATGGGCCTGCTCAAGCGCTCGCCGCGCGGGGCGAAGGCGCTGCGAAGCGGATACGTGGCCGTCTACATCTGGGCGACGTTTTATGCGATCGTCGCGATGCTGACGATTGGTTTGATTCACGACAATCGCATTAAAATCGACGGCGATGTGCCCGGCGTCGAGGGACTGTTCTACATCAAGTTTGACTACCTCTGGCCGGCAGTACTGCTGGCTGGGATCGCGTGGGCGCTGCAGACCTTCGGCCGGGGGCGGGAAGCGCGGGCGCTCTACGGCGAATCGACCCTGCGCGAGGATCAGGACCGGGCGAAGGCTGGGGGCGCAGGGGCTGGCGGCCTGTCGACCACCGGTGCGGATTCACTTGGCGCTGGGTTGCCCGTACTCAACTATCGCGCGACCGTGCCGCGTCTGGATGATGACCCGGCCCTCAAACGCACGTTTAACCTGAGCCTTGCTTTCCACGTCGTGATCATCGTGATTCTGCCCTTGATGTTTCGCGGGTTTGGATGCGCGCTCGAATACCGCCTGCCCGGCGGGGGTGGAGGTGGTGGCGGTGGGGGCGCTCCGGTCGAGCAGGTGATCAAGGCGCAGGTTGAGAAGAAGACGAAGAAAAAGAAGTTCATCGTCAATCCCAATTCCAGCATCACGTTCAACTTTCCCAAGATTGATGATTCGAACGTCCGCGATGACGTGGTGACTAAAACTGAAAATCAATATCAGGCAAACTCGATGGCCGGAAAGGGCAAAGGCAAAGGACTCGGCAAAGGCTCGGGCAGCGGAAGTGGCTTTGCGGGTGGTGACCCCAATGCGGTCTATCGCTTCCTCCGACTTCAGCACGAAGGCGACGCCTGGGACGACGGCATGGGCCCCGGCGAGCGTGCCGACGCCAACTTCCTCGATCACATCGCTGCCGAGCACGGCGCGAAGACCGCCGCCACGGGCGAGGCCGTTCACATCGGTGATCTCAAGCGATTCAAAAAGGGTCTCGCTCCACCTGTGGTCTATATCACCGGCAACGGCGCGATCCGCGGGGTGACGAGCACGGATGAGAAAACGCTGCGTCAATACGTGCTGGATGGCGGAATGATATGGGGTGATGCGGGCAGTCCGGAGTTCGGGCAATCCTTCCGCGCGCTGATGGCCCGCGTGTTCCCCGATAAGGCCCTGCTCGATATCAGCAACGACGACGGGATTTTTCAGGAGCCCTGGCTCTTCGCGAAAGGCGCCCCGCCCCTGTGGCATCACGACGGCGATCGCGCCAAGGGCATCAAGCACAACGGCCGATGGTGCGTGTTCTATTTCCCCGGCGACATGAACGACGCCTGGAAGACCGGCCACAGCGGAGTGAGCAAATCCCTGGCAGACCTTTCCATGAAACTGGGCGTGAACGTCTTCTGGTACGCCAGCGTCAATTACTACGAGCAGTTTGCGCCGAAGCAGTAGGGTATATTTCTGGCGCGCAACGAACAAATCTAAAAAGCGAAAATTCTGAGGCGCCTTTCTGCCTTAAAATAAGGGCTGGGCTGCAGCGTTGCGCCGCTGGGTGGGTTGGCGGCGCAACGCGAGGGGATAAGGGAGAGGACGCCTTGCGGATCGATCTTTTTCAAACAGGTCTTCCGGCGCGGTCGCGCGCGTGGCCGACGAAACGAAGCCAATTTTGGCGAGAACGGAAATGTTCCACGTGGAACATTTTCGATCAGCGAGTTTGAGCAAGTCAGTCCATCCTATAGAATCACTTCGCTCAACGATTGGCTGACGCTTCTTATGACCACGAAGTTTGAAATCTACCGGGATGGCCAGCGCGTAACGCATTTCACCCCCATCGCCGCCAGCGCGGTGGGACCGGAGAGCGTGCCCATGCCCGGCGAGGTGCATTTCAAGGACGGGCTGCTGCACCTGGCGCGCCCCGATGATCATGCAGCGGGGCTGTCACTGTTGTGGGATTTGGGTGCGCTGGGCTGCTACATGATGGAGACGACGCGCCTGCAGCCGCGCGACAAGGCGTACAATTTGAACGTCGAACTCGCTCGCTTCCGATTGATGAAGCTCGTGCAGAAGCAGGAGGATTGGAATCTGTTCGACTTCCCCAAGGCCGAGAAGTTTTCGCAGCGCTTCCGGGAGGCGCAGGCGCTGCTGGCAGAAGCGTTGAGCCAGCTGGACGACGCGCCGGTCGCGTCAAAATTGGCGGACGAATCGCTGAACGTCGGGGTTGAACTGTCTGAAGACTTGTCGCGCTTCCACGCGGAACTGCTTATCAATCGTCGCCGCGCGACGAACGGATTCGTCAAGCACATCTTCGGTTGTCGCATTAACTCTGCCATCTCAAACGCGCGCTATCGCGAGGCCTTCCCCGGTCATTTTGACTACGCCGTCGTCCCCACGCCGTGGAAGCAAATTCAACCGCAGGAGGGAAGTTTCGACACAGCGACGCTGGATGAATGGGTTGAGTTCCTGAGTCAAAAGCGCATTCCGATTATTGCAGGCCCGTTGATCGATCTGGATGAAAGTCGCGTGCCGGACTGGATGTTCATCTGGGAGCATGACTGGGACACGCTTCGGGAGCTGTGCTACGAATATGTGCAACGTATCGTGCAACGCTATCGGAAGGCAGTAGCCGTATGGAATGTGACCGCAGGGTTGCACGCCCACACGGCTTTTGCGCTGACGTTTGAGCAGACGATCGAACTGACGCGGCTGTTGATCACACAGTTGAAGACGATCCTGCCGAGCGCCCGCGCCGCAGTGACGATCAGGCAGTCGTTTGGTGAGTATCATGCGCGCCATGGATCGACGACCGCACCGATGCTGTATGCGGAGATGGTCGCGCAGGCGGGGATCAACTTTGAGGCGTTCGGTCTGGAGATCGAGATGGGCGTCCCGTCGCCGGGGCGATTCACGCGCGATTTGTTTCAGATCAGCTGCATGCTCGATAAATTTTCGACGCTCGGTCGCCCGGTATTTTTGACAGGTGTGCTCGCACCCAGCCGCAACACGCCGGATGCAAGCGATCAGTCTGAAGGAAAGCTCGACCCCAGCCAAGGCGGGCGGTGGCATCGTCCGTGGGACCCGCAATTGCAGGCCGACTGGATGGAGGCCGTGTATCGTGTGGCGCTGAGCAAGCCGTTTATTGAGTCCATCGCGTGGGGAGACCTCGCTGACATCCGTCCGACCTTCCCCGGCGCGGGTCTGCTGGATGAATCGCTGAAGCCCAAGCCATCGTTTGAGCGATTGAAAGACCTGCGCGAGAAGTTCCATCACACCTCGCGCAAGTGAGGGTGTTGTGGTCGAGCAAACGGGTGAGGTGCCTGCTGTGCACATTTCGCCAGATCCAACGGATGGACGGGACGCCGCCGGCGCTGCTGAGCGTCCGACACCAGGGCCCCCTGTGACCGAGGGCATGCTCATCTGGTCGCGATCACAGCGGGGGGTGGTGCTGGTGATGCTGGCGATCATCGTCGTCATCTGCGGGTGGCGGATGTGGAGGAATCCGACGCATGTGAGCAACCCCCAACCCGACGAGCCCGCCCGCGCGTCTGAGCTGCGCGACAAGATCGACCCGAACACTGCCGACTGGGAAACGCTCGCGGCCCTGCCGACGCTGGGTGGTCGGCGGGCCAAGGGGATCGTGAGCTTTCGCGAGCAGATGCTTGCGGGGACGACCCGACCGACCGTCTTCCAGCGTCCCGAGGACCTGCTTAAGGTGCACGGGATCGGCGCTGCGATGATGAACCAGATCTCCCCATATCTGGAATTCCCGACAACCTCGCCGACATTTCCTGCCGAGCGTGACTAAAATCCAACGCATCCTTTTCAGCCGGAAATTCCCATGAGTGAGCAGTTCAAAGTTGTCAGCCCGTACCAACCACAAGGCGACCAGCCCGCGGCCATCGATCGCCTGGTTGCGGGCCTGCGTTCGGGTCAGAAGTATCAGACGCTCATGGGCGTGACGGGCTCGGGCAAGACGTTCACCATGGCCCACACCATCGCCCGGCTCAATCGGCCGACGCTGGTGATCAGTCATAACAAGACTCTTGCGGCCCAGCTTTACGAAGAGTTCAAGGAGCTTTTCCCGCACAATGCGGTGGGATATTTCGTCAGCTATTACGACTATTACCAGCCCGAAGCGTACATCCCGCAGCGCGACATTTATATCGAGAAGGATGCTTCGCGCAATGATGATCTGGATCGCCTGCGCCTGTCTGCGACGAGCAACCTGGTTAGCCGGAACGATGTGCTGCTTGTGGCGAGTGTGTCGTGCATCTTCGGCTTGGGATCACCCGGCGAATACAAGGACAGCGTGCTGGCGATTCGGAAGGACATCGAAACCGATCGTGATGAAATGCTTCGGCGGTTGATTGCGCTTCAATATGCTCGCAATGATATGGACTTCAAGCGGGCGACGTTCCGCGTGCGCGGGGATGTTGTTGAGTTGCATCCGTCGTACGAAGAGTTTGCCTACCGCATCGAATTCTTCGGGGATCAGATCACGCAGATCGACTCCATTAACCCACTCACCGGCGAACTGCTGGCCAGCCATGACCAGATTTTCATCTACCCGGCTGTGCACTATGTGATGCCGGAAGATCGCCTTCATGGAGCGGTGCAGTCGATTCGTGAAGAGCTCGACCTGCAGGTGATGAAGCTGCGCGGAGATGGGAAGTTACTCGAGGCTCAACGCCTGCTCGCGCGGACGAAGTATGACCTGGAGATGATGCTGGAGGTGGGATACTGCTCAGGCATCGAAAACTACAGCCGACATCTCGATGGCCGGCAGCCGGGCGAGAAGCCGTATACGCTGATCGACTATTTCCCCAAGGATTTTCTGCTCGTTATCGACGAGTCGCATGTGACGCTTCCGCAGATCAAGGCGATGTATGCCGGCGATCGCGCGCGAAAGACCGTGCTGGTCGACCACGGGTTTCGGTTGCCCAGCGCGATGGACAATCGGCCGCTCAAGTATGACGAGTTCGAACAAATGTGGCAGCAGGTTGTGTATGTGTCGGCCACGCCCGGGCCTATTGAATTGCAGAACACCGGCGGGGAAGTGGTAGAGCAGGTTATTCGTCCGACTGGGCTGGTCGATCCGGAAATTGTCGTGCATCCGGCACAGGGGCAGGTGCCTCACCTGCTCGGCG
>Ga0105047_10016631_pt1 | contig 11518 bp, 7 predicted proteins | sample MAT04_FD_78384 | JGI IMG/M metagenome (GOLD analysis project Ga0105047, IMG submission 78384) | Freshwater microbial communities from Lake Fryxell liftoff mats and glacier meltwater in Antarctica - MAT-04 (megahit assembly) | ecosystem: Environmental > Aquatic > Freshwater > Ice > Liftoff... | reverse complement strand
TTCTGGAACCTCATGGCCCCGCACGCCGGCGGCGCTCCCGCGGGCAAACTGGCCGAGGACATCACGGCCACCTTCGGCGGCTTTGATGACTTCAAGGCGAAGGTCGAGGCAGCGGGCCTCGGTCGCTTCGGCAGCGGTTGGGCCTGGCTGGTCGTCAACGGCGGCAAGCTCGAAATCGTCTCGACGCCGAACCAGGACAACCCGCTCATGGGCAAAGCCGTCGCCGGTTGCGAGGGCGTGCCGATTCTCGGCGTGGATGTCTGGGAACACGCCTACTACCTCAAGTATCAAAACAAACGCGCCGACTATCTGAAGGCGTTCTGGAACGTCGTGAACTGGACCAAGGTCGCCGCGCTCTACGCCGCCGCGAAGCCGTAAGCCCGCCGCAGCGAGGCAGCCGACTCCGGCTGCCCAAGTTTCCGCAACCGACTTGGTTGCGGTCGAGGCCGGCGGGCAGGTTGCCCGCCGGTTTTCCTTTGCCTGGACTCGCCCGCCGCGCGTTGGCAGCACTGCTGGGTCGCGCCCGGTTGGTTGTGATCACCCACCGCGCAACTTGTTCATAGGGCGCATCTCACTTCCTTGCACAGGCAACGGGCGCCAAGCCCGAAGCCCGAAATCCGAAATCCGAAAGAAATCCGAAGCCCGAAAACCGAACGCCCCCCGCCAGGCCGACGGCAGAGACGAGCCCGCCACACGCTGGCCGGGACGGGCTTTTCGGATTTCGGGCTTCGGGCTTGCTTCGGGCTTCGGGCTTCGGCTTTCGGGTTTTCTCTCCGGACCTTGCAAGAAACTGAGATGCGCCCTTGCTCCTGCCGGCGCCGCCCTTGCAGTTGCACTTTCCCCGTGAAGGGCAACCTTGGTCCCGGTCTAACTCCCGAACATTCCCTATGAAACAATTACTTCCTCTCTCGTTGGCGGCTGCGGCTGCCTGTGTTTTCACCCACCCGGCCCGCGCCGCCGAACTCGGCGACAAGGCTGCCCCGCTCGCAATTGCCGAGTGGGTCAAAGGCAAACCGGTCAACCTTGCCGACGGCAAGGGCAAGACCATTTATGTGGTCGAGTTCTGGGCGACGTGGTGCCCGCCCTGCCGCACCAGCATCCCGCATCTGACGGAGATGCAGAAGAAATTCAAGGATCAGGGCGTGGTCTTCATCGGCGTGAGCGACGAGGAAGTCGGCAAAGTGAAGCCGTTCGTCGAGAAGTTGGGCGAGAAGATGGATTACGTGGTGGCGGTGGATAAGGACAAGCAGACCAGCAAAGGCTACATGGAGGCCTATGCGATCAACGGCATCCCCCACGCCTTCATCGTGGACAAGGAAAGCCGCGTCGTCTGGCAGGGGCATCCGATGGCGGGTTTGGAAGAGGCTGTCGCGCAGGTCGTGGCCGGCAAGCTCGACGTGGACAAGGAGAAGAAGAAGGCTGCGGCGCAGTCGAAAGTGGAGGCGTTCTTCACCGCCGCCATGGAAGGCGAAGACCAGGCGAAGCTCGACAAGATGGCCAAGGAACTCGAAGCGCTGGACAAAGAGGTCGGCGGCCTCATGCAGGGCAAACCCTTCAAGGCCGACGAGGTCATGAAAATGGTGAAGTTCCAGAAGGCCTTCATGGCCTATCAGCAAGGCATGCAAAGCGGTGCCAGCGACGAGAAGCTGGAGACCCTTTTCAAAGAGGTCGCCGCCAACGCCCCGGCGGACGTAAAGGTGGACGAGCTCAAATCCGACCTCGCGATGCAGAGCGCCTACGCCAGTTTCATGAAAGCGCTGGAGGACGGCGCCGACGCCAAGAAATTGGCGGTCGCCGAAGCCAAGCTCGCCGCCGCCAAGGGCAAGAACCCGCAACTCCTCAACGAAGTCGCCTGGGCCATCTTGGATGACGCTCGCATCCAGAAGCGCAACCTCGACCTCGCCCTCCAACTCTCGAAGGCGGCGGTGGACGCCAGCGACGCCAAGGAATTCGCGATCCTCGATACGTATGCCCGCGCCTTGTTCGAGAAAGGCAGGGTGGCCGACGCCATCGTCCAGCAGCAGAAAGCCGTGGCTGCCTGCACGGAAGCCGATCAGCAGGCCGACCTCGAGGCCACGCTGAAGAAGTACCAAGCGGCGAAGAAGTAAGCGGTCCTGGAGCGCTGACCTCGCGTCAGGCGCGCGGCTGGCTCAGCCGCAGCCACTTGCGCCAACCGAGGTGGCAAAGGGTTTTGCCACCGCGCCCGCGGGCCTTCACTTCCCGGCTGGCGGGTTGGCGGTCGGCGCGTTGGTGGCACCGCCTCGCTCGAAGGTGAGCGAGCCGGAGTTGATGCAGTAACGCAGACCGGTCGGTGCGGGGCCGTCGTCGAAGACATGGCCGAGGTGTCCGCCGCACTTGGCGCAGAGCACTTCGGTGCGCACCATAAAGGCGCTGCGGTCCGCCTGCTGAGCGACCAGTTTGGCGTCTGCGGGGGCGGTGAAGCTGGGCCAACCACAGCCGGAATCGAACTTGGCGTCCGAGGCGAACAACCCTTCGCCGCAGCCGGCGCAGCGATAGGTGCCCGGGTCCTTCGTGTTCCAGTACGCGCCGGTGAACGCGCGTTCGGTGCCTTTCTGGCGGAGGATGCGGAACTGCTCGGGCGTGAGGGCTTGAGCCCATTCGGCTTCGGTCTTGGGAAGTGGTTGGTTCATGGCGAAGGCGGACGGGAGGTTGGTGGTGCTGACGGACGGCGAGGGCGCGGGCAGGTTGGTCTGGCCACAACTGGCGACCAGACCGACCAGCGAAAGGAGCGTGAGGCAGAGCAGCGGTTTCATGGAATCGACTGCCGGAACGTAGCGGCTCCGCACCGCGGTGCAACCGGCACGAATAGAGCGGCGCGCAGGCGCCCCCGCCCGCAGCCACGTCGGCCGGATGGGAGCCTGAGCCAGGGCGGCGACGATGGTTGGGGCACGCTGCTGCGGACGGGGGCGCCCGCGCGCCGCCGAGAGGGCGCGGTCACTTCTCCGGCACTTCCATGACCTCGCCGTTGCGCAGCCAGCGGCCGCCTCGGCGCCGACGCCTCCAGTCCTGGGCGATGCTTCTTCGGGCTTCGGATTTCCTTCGGACCTCGGATTTCGGATTTCGGATTTCGGGCTCAGTATCCTCCCGTCACCGGCAGTCCCTTGAGGATCGCCACCCCGTTCGACGTGCCCAGCCGCGTTGCGCCCGCTTCGATCATCGCCACCGCCGCGGCGTAATCGCGGATGCCGCCACTGGCTTTCACGCCGAACTTCGGCCCCACCGTTGCGCGCATCAGCCGGACGTCGTCCATGGTCGCGCCGCCGGTGCTGAAGCCGGTCGAGGTCTTCACGAACTGCGCCCCGGAATCGAGCACCAGATGGCAGGCACGGACTTTCTCCTCGTTCGTCAGCAGGCAGGTTTCGAGGATCACCTTCACCGGGCGCTCGTCCGCGGCTTCCACCACGTCGCGCAACTCGCGCAGGACGTAGGCGTCGTCGCCTTCCTTGAGCCGACCGACGTTGAGCACCATGTCAATTTCCTGCGCCCCGTTATCGAGCGCCGCCTCGGTCTCGTAGCGCTTCGTGTCGCTGTCCATGGCACCCAGCGGGAAGCCGACCACCGCCGCCACCTTTACATCGCTGCCGTCCAGGAGATGCCGCGCCAGCGCGACGCGCGAGCCGTTGACGCACGCCGCCGCGAAATGAAACTCCCGCGCCTCGGCGCAAAGCTTCTCAATCTCCTTCGCGGCGGCGTCAGCCTTGAGGACGGTGTGGTCAATGAAACGGGCAAGTTCAGCGGCGGTCATCGCCCGCAGGGTGCGCCGGACGGCAGCGGAATTCCAAGGCGAATCAATATCCCCCACCAGCGCGGCGCCGACGCCAACGCGCGGGCGCCGGGAAAGAAAAAGCCCGGGCGCACGGCCCGGGCTGGGGAAACGAATTCCGGGAAGCGAGCTCAAGGCTTCGCCGCTTCGGCCGGCTTCTCGCCCGTCGCGACCGGTTTGTCGGCTGAAGCTGCTGGGGCGCTGGCGGCTTCGATCTTCTTCGTGCCAAACCGGCCCCCGGTCCATTGGTTGATGAAACCACCCCGGTCCAGAAACATATAGGCCAGGTAGGCGACGAGCAGCAGCACAATGATGCGCGGCCACGGACTTTTCTTCTCGGCGAAGCGGTCCACGATATCTCGCTGCGAGCCGGGCGGCAGGGTGGCAATGCCCGTGAGGCTGGTGCCGAAGGGCACATTGATCCGGGCCTTCGCGTTCACGGCCCAGCCGTTGGCGTCGAGGATTGGTCCCAAATTGCGTTTCCGCAGCTTCATGTAGGCGAGGATCATGGACGGGCCGGAGATCAGCGCGATCAGGCCGAGCAACACGCCCACGATGGCTAGCGGACCAAACACAGCGACCTTGACCAGGCCCGTGGCGATGGCGGCCATGAAAGTGCCGATGGCGCCGAAGGCGACCCCCAAGGCGGCCACGGTGCCGACGTCCACTTTTTTCGGCTCGGCGAGCTTGGCCTTGTCCGCGGTGGCCACAGCGGCAGCCGCGCCTTCCAGTTTGGAAGTCGAGGCGGCATCGGCGGCGGCAGCGCGCTTGCTGATCATCTCCTCGATCATCCGCACGAACTTCTTGTACGGCGACCAGAACGCCTGGCGGAGGCTGATGGGATTGGCCAGGATCTTCGTGATGGTGGCGTCGAAATCCCGGCCTTTGCGATCGTAGAAAAGCCCGTTCCGCCCGACCATCAGGTTGTCGTCGTCGCCTTGCGAGAAAATGGCTACGATGCTCAGCTTCTCCCCCGTGCCTTTGCGGACGCAGTCGCAGTAAGCGAGATAGACACCCGCGAGGCCCGCCATCGCGGCGTGCTTGCCGGCGTCCTCCACCGGGAGGCAGAGGGTGCATGACCGTTGATCCAAGTAAAGCGTGCCACACTGGAAGACCGCCGGATGGCCGCCATCGTAGAGATCCTTGAAGTTGACGAAGTTGACGCACAGCAGGTGGAGGTCGCGGACGAAGCGCGTGAGCTTTTCCACGTTCGCGATGGAAGTGGCTTCCGGCTCCAGCGCCTTGTCCTTCGCGAGGAGCGCCGTGAGGTGCTCTTTCGCCTTGCCCGCCAGGATTTCGCCGACGCGTTTGCCGCCCAGTTTCTCCACCGCGGCACCCGCCTTGGCGGCTGCCCAGGCGTCGTAGGCCGCCACCTTGGCCTGGAGCGCGGCCCAATCGCTCTCGGTCAACTCCGCCCGGTCCCCCAGCAGGGGCTGGACGGCGTTCGTGTGCAGCGCGCTCAGGGCCGCGGCGTGGGCGGGGTTGACGGCCCCCTTCAGTGGCAGCGGTCGGCCCGCGGCCACCTGCGCCAGCGGGAAGCCAGCAATTTCACCGGCGCTGATGCTCATGTCCTTGGCGGCGATGGCGAGGTAATCCTCTTCCTTGCGGTTGAGCAAGGCCACCGTGCGCGGGTCAAACGCCGCCAACCGGCAGCGACCGAAGTAATCATCCACCTTCGTCTTGATGGCTTTCACCGCGGCACTCGCGGCGGCCGTGGCGTCCCCGACGGGCGAGAGGTTGGCCGGATCCGCCGCGGCCTGCTTCAGCCAGCCATCAAAGGCGGCGCACTCGGCGAAGAAAGCATCGGTTTTGGCCTGGTCAATGCCCGGCTTGCCCGAGCGGTCCGGCACCGTGCCCAGGCAGTCGGCAATGTCCTTGATGACCGCCTTGGTCGCCTCATCGGCGGCCGACTCGAGGATGATCACGCCGTCGCCGTTGAGCGTAGTGTTGGCAAAAATCTTGGTCGCATCCGAGGCGTCGGCAACGGAAATGGCCGGGGCGTCCTGCTTGCCGAGATTGGTCAGCACCTGCTTCGCGGAGGCCAGCAATTGCTTGCCTTCCGGCGTAGCGTCGCTGATCGCCGCCAGCGGCACCGAATCGCCACCCCGGATCAGGTCATCGGGGTTCTTGAGCAGCGCGCCGGCCCACTGGACCGCAGCGATGAGTTCAGGGGCGCGGATGCGGCCATCCTTGTCTGTATCAACCAGCGCTGCCGTCTTCGGATCGAACTCAAGGCCCGTCGTCGGGCAAGCGAGGGCAACCCAGAGTTTCTGGTCGAGCTGGTCCAGCGCCAGCAAGTCGGCGCCGGTGCTGAGTTTAACTTGGTCAAAGCCGCCGGCGCGAAAAAAGCTCCAGACGTGGGGGGGGGGATTACTCATGGTTTAATTGTTGTTTCGGGATGCGGTTGGGAAAAGGTCCGCGTCTTCCAAACGGGCCGGGCAGGGAACGGGAAGGTGACAAAGCCCACTCCAAGCGTCAAATCCGCGGGTGCGGCGCGCGGGCGCGCGGACGCAGCTCACTTTCTGCACGGGCAACGGGTGCCGCGCCAAGTCCGAAGCCCGAAAGCCGAAATTCGAAAGAAATCCGAAGTCCGAAAACCGAACGCCGCCCCCCCGCCAGGTCTCCCAGCCGGCTCGCCGGCTCGCGTCCACGGCCCAATCCCAGCACGCCTCGCAAGGCCGACGGCGGAGACGAGCCCGCCGCACCCTGGCAGGGACGGGCTTTTCGGATTTCGGGCTTCGGGCTTCGGGCTTCGGCTTTCGGAATTTCCCTCCGGACCTTGCAAGCAAGTGAGCTGCGCCTCGGGCACCCCCGCCCGCAGCAATCCAACCCGGCCTGCGGCGGGAGCGTGCGTCCCGGCGGTCGGTGGGGTTACCCCGCTGCGGGCGAGGGCGCCCGCGCGCCTCACCCACCCAGCGTCGTCGGGTCACTCACGTTGCCCTTGTTGAACTCCACGTATTCCTCGGTGAGGTCGGCGGCATACATCACGGCGCTGGCCGGGCCCAGATTCAGCCGGATGTGGAGCTCAAACTCCTTCGCCGCCACCGCGGCACAGAGTTGTTTGAAGGTGGCCTTCGTCGGCTGTCCGCGTTTGAGGCTCCAGATGACCTTCCGGCTGCCCGGCGCGCGGTAGCCGATGTCCACTTTCTCTTCCACCACCGTCGCCGCGCTGTAGCCGATGGCGTCAATGATCCGCCCCCAGTTCGGGTCGCCGCCGAACCAGCTCGTCTTCACCAGCGAACTGTTCGCCACGGCGCGCGCCGCCGCGTCGGCATCGGCGTAAGTCTTCGCACCTTCCACGCGCACCGTCACGAACCGCGTCACGCCCTCGCCGTCGCGGACAATCATCTGCGCAAGCTGGAGGCAGACGTGGTTCAAGGCGGCCTGGAAAAGTCCGAAGTCCGAAGTCCGAAGTCCGAACTCTGCATTTCCCGCCAGTCCGTTGGCCAGCAAGAGCACCGTGTCGTTCGTGCTCATGTCGCCGTCCACCGTGATGCGGTTGAAGCTCAGCGCCACGGCTTCGTTCAGCGCGGCTTGGAGCAACTCCGGCGCGACCGCTGCATCGGTGGTCAGGAAGCACAGCATCGTCGCGTGCAGCGGCAGCGCGGCGGGGCGGCGACCGGTGGCGCTCATGCCCGGCTGAATCATCCCCGCGCCTTTGCAGATGCCGCCGATGCGCACCGGCTTGCCGCCCAGCTTGAATTCCACCGCCACCTGCTTCGCCTTCGAGTCGCTGGTCATGATGGCCTCGGCAGCCTCGGCGGCGTGCGCCGGGTCGTTGCCCAGCAAGCCCGCCGCCATGCGAATGCCCTCGCGGACGTTCGCCATCGGCATCACGACGCCGATGCGGCCCGTCGAGCCGACCAGGACATGCTCGGCGGGCAGGTGCAACAGCTTCGCCGCCAGGGCCGTCATTTCGATGGCGTCCTTCATCCCCTGGCGTCCAGTGCACGCATTGGCGTTGCCCGAATTCACCACGACCGCCTGGGCTGCGCCCTCGGCCACGCGCGGGACGCAAACTTTCACCGGCGCGGCGCAGACCTGGTTGGTCGTGAACAATCCCGCCACCGTGCATGGCACCTCGGAGACGATCAACGCGAGATCGCGCTTGTCGCCCTTGTCCGAGCCTTTGCCGGTGCCGAGCCGTTTGATGTCGCAGAACACGCCGCTCGCGTAGAAGCCTTGGGGCGCGACGAGCGAACCGGGGATGGATTTGAGCTTGGTCTTCATGGGGAAATTTTCCCGGCCGCGCAGCGCAGCCGCGCTCAGCCGAGTTGTTGGCGAATCACCGCCGGCATTTGCGGCAGGAACCGTGGGTATTGCTCGGCAATGCGGATCAAATCCAGCTCATCCTTCTTCCGTTTCGAGAGCCGACGCTGAGGGTCGGACCACGCCCAAGTCTTCCCCTGCACCAAATCGGCCAGCGCCGCGACGCGCAGACGCAGGCCCAGCGTCTCGCGCAGCTCCGACCGGGTCGGGAAATCCGCATACCGCGAATCCTTGGTGAACTGGATGTGAAGCTGACTGCCGGGGCGCAGGGCGTTGAGCGAGTGGGGATGATCCTCAAGGCGAAAACCCAGCGCGGTCAACCGCTGCCGGACGGGTTCGAGCTGCAGCGCGGCCAGGGCAAAGTCCGCGTCCATCGTATAGACCGGCTCCACGTAGCAATTGATGGCCAGCCCGCCAATCAGGCAGTAACCCTGCAATGCCTCGCACACGGCGACGACCTGCGAGAGATCGTCGCCGCTTTCCGAGATGGAGGAGAAGGCGGCGGCAGCGGTCACGGACAGGAGTTAAGCCCGGCGCTGCCTGCGGAGCAAGCGCCGACGAGGCCAGGCGGTCGTCGCCCCGGTCAGAACATTCTTCGGCTGCGTCGCCGGCTCTGCTATCTCTGCCCCGCCCCGCGCGATGAATCCGTCCGCTTCCCTCCTCAAAGGCCTTGATTACTCGGTCGTGCAGCAATGCATGCACTGCGGCCTCTGCCTGCCCACCTGCCCGACTTACGACGCCACCAAGCTCGAGCGTCACAGCCCGCGCGGCCGTATCGCCTTGATGCGCGCCATCGCGGACGACCGCCTGGAACCGACCCGGACGTTTGCCGAAGAAATGTATTTCTGCCTCGGCTGCCTCGCGTGCATGACCGCCTGCCCGGCAGGGGTGAATTACGCCGAGTTGTTTGAGCATGCCCGCGGCGAGGTGGAGCGGGTGGGCGTGTTGAACAATCCCCAGCGCCGACTCATCCGCGGCTTCACCGTGAAGTGGCTCTTCATGGACCTCGAACGGCTGAAGCTCGCGGGCCGCGCCTTGCGCCTTTACCAGACGCTCGGACTGCAAGCTTTGCTCCGCCGCAGTGGCGTCTTGCGCTTGCTGCCGCGCCGGCTCCGCGAACTCGAAGCCCTCACGCCGGACATCCAGCCCGAGTTCTCGGCGGAGATGATCGCACCGGTCACGCCGGCGGTCGGGCCGCGGCGCTACCGCGTCGCCCTGCTCATCGGCTGCGCCCAGGATCTCATCTTCAGTGACGTCAACCGCGACACCGCCGAAGTGCTGGCGCGCAACGGTTGCGAAGTGATTACGCCGCCCGAACAGCCCTGCTGCGGCTCGCTCCACGCCCACAACGGCGAACTGGAACTGGCCCGGCGACTCGCCCGCGAGAGTCTGCGGCGCATTCCACCGGAACAGTTCGACGCCATCATCACCAACGCCGGCGGCTGCGGCTCGCACTTGAAACACTACCGGAAGCTGCTCGCGGATGATCCCGTCTGGGCGGGTCGCGCCAGCGAGTGGGATCGCAAGTGCAAGGACATCCACGAGTGGCTCGCGGAGATCGGCGTCGCCGCGCCCGCGGCTCCGCAACCGCCGCTGGTCGTCACGTATCACGAATCCTGCCACCTCTCACACGGGCAGAAGATCGTCCAGCAGCCCCGGCAACTCCTGCGCTTGATCCCGAACCTGAAGCTGGTCGAACTGACCGAGGCGGCCTGGTGCTGCGGCAGCGCCGGCATCTACAACCTCATCCAACCAGAGATGGCCGACGCGTTGCTCGCCCGAAAGCTGAAATACATCCGCACCACCGGCGCGACCGTCGTGGCCAGTGGCAACCCGGGCTGCTCACTGCAACTGGTCAACGGCGCGAAGCAGCAGGGCTGGGCCTTGCGGGTGGCGCATCCCGTCACACTGCTGGCCGAGGCCTACCGGCGCGGAGGGTGAGGATGCAGTCGGAGCGCGGCTGTCTCAGCCGCAGCCGCGGTCGCAAACCGGTAGCGCAGGGCCTTCCCTCCGCCTCTGCGGACGCGTTTGTATTCTCCTTTTGGTGGTCGTGAGCGCGCGCCATTGCAGTACGGCGCACTCAAACTCCATCTTGTGGCCATGCCCAATCCCTCGCTGCCGATCTGGCAGATTCACTACGACATCCTCGACGCCCTGACGCGCGGCAATCGCCTCGTGCTCGTCGCACCGACGGGTTCCGGCAAGACGACGCAGGTGCCGCAAATGATCCTCGACGCGGGCCTGGCGGGCGACGCCGCGCCAGCGCGACCGAAGAAGATCGTCGTGCTCCAACCGCGCCGCGTCGCCGCCCGCACAGTGGCGGCGCGCGTGGCTTGGGAACGCGGCTGTCGGCTCGGCGAGGAGGTCGGTTACCAGATTCGCTTCGACGACCAGACGGGCTTGGGCACGCGCATTTGCTTCGTCACGGAAGGCATTTTGCTGCGGTGGTTGCAGGACAATCCGACGCTGGCGGGCGTGGGCGTAATTCTCTTCGACGAGTTCCACGAGCGGAACTTGCTGAGCGACGTGGCGCTGGCGCTGGTGAAGCAGCTTCAGGTCACGCGCCGCCCGGACCTAAAGTTGGCCGTCATGTCCGCGACGCTCGAAGCGGAGCCGGTGGCGAAGTACCTCGACGATTGTCCGGTGCTGGTTTCCGAGGGCCGGAGCTGGCCGGTGGAAACGCGGTTCCTCGATCAGCCCGACGAACGGCCGGTCACCGAGCAGGCGGCGGATGCGGTGGAAGCCATCGTGAATGGCGGCGAGCCGGGCGACATCCTGGTGTTCATGCCGGGCATGGGGGAAATCAACGCCACGCTGCGGGCCATCGGCGCGGCGAACATCCACGAGCCGCTCACGCTGGTGCCGCTGCACGGGGACCTGCCGCCCGAGGAACAGGATCGGGCGTTCGCGCCGAGTCCGCGGCGAAAGGTGGTGGTATCCACGAATGTCGCGGAGACCTCCGTGACCATTGATGGCATCCAGCATGTCGTGGACAGCGGCGAGGCGCGCGTGGCCCGTTACGACGCTGAGCGCGGCATCGGCACGCTGGCCATCGAGCCGATCAGCCGGGCCTCGGCGGAGCAGCGCAAAGGTCGCGCGGGCCGCACCGCGCCGGGCACCTGCCATCGGCTCTGGACGGAGAGCGGACACTTGAATCGCGCCGAGCGCAACACCCCGGAAATCCAGCGCAGCGATCTGGCGGAAGTCGTCTTGCTGCTGCACTCGCTGGGCATCCGGCGGGCCGCGGAGTTCGACTGGCTCGACAAGCCCGATCCGCTAGCCGTCGAGCGGGCGGAGAAACTGCTCATCACCCTCGGGGCGCTCAGGAATCGCGGCATGGAAGATGGGATTGTTGAAAGCGAAGGCTCGGGCTTGGCCGGCGAAGCACCTCCTCTCCCCGCGCCTCTCCTCCAGCCGCATGGAGGAGAGGGAGAAAACAGCGCTGCGCCGCCCGGCATCCGGCAT
>Ga0105047_10016628_pt1 | contig 11520 bp, 7 predicted proteins | sample MAT04_FD_78384 | JGI IMG/M metagenome (GOLD analysis project Ga0105047, IMG submission 78384) | Freshwater microbial communities from Lake Fryxell liftoff mats and glacier meltwater in Antarctica - MAT-04 (megahit assembly) | ecosystem: Environmental > Aquatic > Freshwater > Ice > Liftoff... | reverse complement strand
TCCCCACAATGCGTGTCTCATCGGCAAACAGAACCTCAGACAAGTCAAAGTCGCTCACGCTCCAGCGCAGCACAAACTCTCCACCCTTCTCCGCGGCGAATAGACCAAGTCGGCCATCCTCATGCCGCGCCAGCAGTTCTGCGCGGTCCATGCCGGCGGCACGCTGACCTGAGATTGACTCGACCATCGCCCACCCGACCAGGGCCTGGATGCCACCACTTGCCAACCTGACGCCGCCCGCAAGCTGCGGTGCCGTGGCCACACCCGGTGTTTGCGCGGCGGCTACCAGCTCTTCAACTTGCTGGCTCGCCACATCAAGCCGCGCCGATGCGAGGTCTTGCCGCAGCTTGGCTGCGATGATCGCCACCTGCTCGCTGGATCGCGCCCGCTGCGCCAGCGCATATTCGCTTGGCGCGCCGGGGGCTGTCACCATCGCTGCAGCCGTTCGCAGTGCATCGAACCTCGTGCGCCGCGCCTGCTGCACACGTCCGGCGCGCTCTGCCTCAGCGGCCGCGCCGGAGAGAGCATCGACTGCGGTGCTCGTCCCCGCATAGCGCTTGGCCACACGAACCAGTGCTGCCTGTTGCGCTGCGGCATCCGTTGCGCCAGCCGAGTTCGCTGCTACAAGTTCAAGGCGGCCGCGAGCGTCAAGCTCAGCTCGAACGGTATCGGTCATCGCCGCAAGTGCGCCTCGTTGTACGCCCGCTGCGGCCTCAGCAATGCCAAGGGATGCCATGCCGTCGCTGAAGACGGCCGAAGCGAGCTCTTGGGCCCCGGCAACTTGCTGGCTGGCGGCAAACGCTTCGCCGGGCTTGCCTGAGCGCAGGAGCAACTCGGCCTCTGCCAAACGCACAGCAGCCCGCTCTGTCGGGCCGATGCCCAGTCGCGAGAGAACCGCGGTCAGCCGCTGGCCAGTGGCCCCGACAGCGCCATCAAGCACGGCTCGGAGCGTCATGCCGAACATGTCCTGTCGGTCGAGGTTTTCAGGCACCACGGCTCGCGTTGTCAGCCCTTCGCCCGCCTCAGCCAACAAATCCGGCCGACCCATGCGTACGGCGAGCTGCGCCAGTCGCAGCGCGGCACCACTTGAGGCATTCACATCGCTCGACCCACCCAACTCCTCCCGCATCGCCGTGCGCAGCACGTTCGTTGCACCTTCGGAGGTGAGCACGCTGCTGAGCATGCCCCAGTCCGAGGTAATGAGCAGTCCTTGCCCGGTAGACATCACATTACCCGAGACATCAAGAGGCACTTGCCGACTTTGCATCGTCGCCAGATCGACAATGCTCATGCCTGTTACCTCCGGCACCAGCAGTTGATCTCCCGCGACTGAGACTCGCGCCCAGCCCCCTCGTGGTGTCGTAAGTCCCACCGTGCGGATCACACCTGCAGGCGGGCGCATCGCATCAATCTTCGCCGCCTCAGCAAGCTCGCGCAGATTGCCAATGTCAACGACGGAGATGGTCCGTTCCCCCACGCAAGCCATGCGGTCCCCGGCTTGGAGCAGGTAGAGCGGGCTCTCCAGCCATGCGGCAGGAATGATGCCCGCATCGGCGCCAGTCGCCCGCTCGGTAAGTCGAATCTTGCGCCGATCAGCCGCCAGTGAGATCACCAGATCGCTTGTGACGAGCGGTCCACTGGCCATGAAGGGCCGCGTGCTCAGCCCCGGCTCGCTGGGCTCGGAGGTGACACGCCGCACCCACAACGGCTGGCCATCGTGCGCCGCATACGCAGCAACCGCACCCTGTTTGCTGGCGGCGTAGACCACTCCATCTGCGTAAGCAGAAAACTCAGTTGCCGAGGCGGATCGGGCCATGGCCGGAATGCCCGCAGACGACATCGGTGCGCTCCATCGCAGCTTGCCCGTCCAAGCATCAACCCCTAGCAGAAGTGAGCTCCCCAGCCGCCGCTCCGGTTGATACTTACGCACCGTCAGCACCGCCGAGTCACCGCTGGCAATGATTGGCCCGCGCACGGTGGCGCCCACCTCGAGCGATCTATCCAGTTGGTCAACCAAGGTCGCCCAGCGCAGGCTGCCCGACTGCGCATCGAGCCCCACGATGATCTGCAGCGGCGAAGAGTTTGCCGCATCCTCAAAGCTGGCGACCATCAGCAGAATTCCTGCTGGCTGCCCCTCCACTTCACTGCGCTTTGGAAAAAACGTCAGCGCGGAGATCTCTTCGGTCAGCGGATTGCTGCGACTGGGATTGAACCGCAAGTTGTTACCGCGCTCGCGCAGCTGCGCATCCAGCCCGATTGCCTCCAGCACATCGACCTGCCAGCGCAGCGTCAGCCGCGGCCAGTCGGCAGCCGTAACAATCCGCGAACTAGCCGCGAACACGGTCGGTCCAACCTGCAGGGGAAAGATTCGGTTCAACCCGCTTGAGGGCTCAAAGCCCTCGAAGCCATTCGTGCCGCGCCAGAAGCGAGGCATGCCCGGCCCACCTGGTGCGTCGGGCCGAACGCCCCAATCCGGAACCTGAAGCCCTTTAGGAAAGAGATCCAAGGGCCCACTCCGCCGCGCCGAAGCGCCGCCCGGCCTCTCTCCCGGCTGCAGCGCAATCTTGGTATCAATACGTATCTGCCCGAGGGCGATTGGCGCAAGGGCCTCGCTTGCAAGCGCGGACTGTGGCTCTAGCGCGCTTTGCCCGCCAAGGGGCGAGAAAATTCCGCTACCGGCCAGGCCCACCTGCCGCCGCAGCGCGGCTTCTGCAATTTGCACTTCCTGGCCCACAGCTTGTGCGCGTTCAGCCAGCCCCACAGGCCGGCCATCGGCGGGCGCAGGCAACGCTGCCAGCTCAGCAAGCAGCAGCGAAGCGGCGGCGAACCTCCCAGCCCGCAGGTGATTCGCCGCAAGTTCAACCATTGCCACCTGCCCCGACGGCGTGAAGTACCAGCTGCGCTGCAGACTCTCGAAGCGCAGGACTGGGTCGCCCCCATCGGCCGCATCGAGCTTGGCAACCTCGCCGGCGCTCAGATCCGTCACGCGCCGCAGCAGCGCGGGCGAGCGCGCCAGCAAGCGCTTAGCGTGTGACCGCACCGGCTCGTGCAAGTCGGGATCATCAGTCCGCGGCGTGAGCGCAAGGGGCTGCTCAGCGAGCAACTGGCGCAGCGTGGCGGCCGCGGGCTCAATATTGCCGGCACGCACTTGCTCATCAACACGGCGAAGCTGATCCGCAGCCAATGGCGAATCGGCGATGAAGCCCATCGGCTCCGGCGGAGGTGGGGCGAGTGGAAGTGGTGCGGGCAGGACACCTTGTGCCGCCGGGCGATCTGGCGCGGCGCCTGGCTGCGCGGCGGCGGTGGCAGGCGCAATCAGTGCCATCGCGCACACCCCTGCAAGCAGTGTCTGACGACGATTTGAGTGCATGTCGCTGTTCACACCATTGCTCATCGGTTCTCCACGCACGGCAAACCACGCTCAATGCAAGACTTGTGACCGCAGACTTTCGGACGGCGCGTCACACCGCATCCGGCGCAGCCCGCACACTTTGCCTGGCCCAGGCACCGGGCATCTCACCCAGAGTGACTGTACGGAATCCGAAGGGCATTCGATGCTGATTTTCTTGGGCCGAGTGACCGACACCACCTTGTCGTCATGGACTCTCCCGTTACGCAGCGCAGCCCGATGCCCCGTTCTGGGCGCACACGCAGCCCGAGCGACGCCCATGTGTGAGTTGGTTCGTTTCGCTGCCGGAGCAAGCCCGTGAGCACCTTTTCACCCTTGAACAGCTATGAGATTGCCCCCGTGGCGGAGCGAAATCTGTTCTCCGTCGCCAGGCGACCTACACGCGTGATCGCCCTGTGCTGCTTCATCATCCTCGTCAGTCTGGCCGACTTGCACCTCACGCTCTCGTTTCTCACCTCCGGCGGCATGGCGGAGGGCAACCCGCTGGCCCGCTACATCATGAGTTTCAACTGCCAGTGGCTACTCGGCGCGTGGAAGCTCATGCTCACGGCGCTGGCCTGCGGAACCTTCATCTGCTTACGAACCCGGCTCTTCGTTGAGGTTTCTGTCTGGGCTTGCGCATTGGTTATGGTGTGGTTGTTGATTCGCTGGGGCTTTTATGCGGACTACGCCGCGCTGGCCGCCGAGCACTTTGCTGGGGCCAACCTCGTCAAGCCCCACGACTGGGTTGCAATGACGCAGGATTGATCAGATCCCTTCCCAGCGTGATCGTGGGCGGATTACGCTCCGGCCATGTATATTCCATGGCTTTGTCTCGCGGGCGCGGTGATAGCGGAGATTGGCATGGTGGCCTGTATCAAGGCCTCAGAGGGATGGACCAAACTTTGGCCAACTGTGGGGCTGTTTGGCTGCGGCGTCGTGAGCATTTATCTGCTTAGCCAAGCCGCCAAGACCATTCCTATCTCTACCGCATATGCGATATGGACAGGCCTTGGCGCCGTCGGCGCGGCGACCCTGGGCATGGCGTTCTACGCAGAGCCCGCATCGGCCTTGAAGGTTCTCTGCATCGCATGCATCTTGGGCGGTGTGGTCGGCCTGAAACTCCTCAGCTAAGCACACTCGAATCGGCTCCGACGACCCGAACTCTTTCATCAGCATCCTGTCAGCATTGAGCAAGCGGGTAGAGATCGTGGCCGATACGGCTAGCATCGCACGCCCAATGCTAGCGAAGGTCTGATAACCAACCATGAATCACGATCTCCCACATGAAGTTGCCGCCGCCTTTGCTGGCGTTAAGGTGCTGATTACCGGTGGTGCGGGGTTTATTGGCGGTCACATTGGCCGCACGGTCGCCGCGATCGGTGGCGAGGTCATTGCGCTCGACGATCTCTCCGGCGGCTTTGAAGCCAACCTCGCCCCAGGCACCAAGCTTTTTGCCAAGTCGGTGCTCGATGCTGATGCGCTCACCAAGGCCGTTGCCGGGTGCCGCTATGTGTTTCACCAGGCCGCGATGGTCTCGGTGCCGGAGTCTGTGGCCCAGCCAGAGCAGTGCACACGGGTGAACGTGATTGGCACACAGATGGTGCTTGAGGCCGCGCGCAAAGCCGGTGTGAGGCGCGTGATGTTCGCGGCCTCCGCCGCGGCGTATGGCAACAACCCGACGCTGCCGTGCCGCGAGGATCGCGCTGCCGATGCGTGGAGCCCGTACGCGATGAGCAAGATTGCCGGTGAGCACCTCTGCCAGATGTACGCCCGCAATTTTGGGCTGTCGACGGCGTGCCTGCGTTACTTCAATGTCTTTGGCGAGTATCAGAACGCCAACTCGGCCTACGCCGCGGTAATCTCTGCCTTTGAGAAAGCGCTGCGCGCAGGAACCAAGCCGAAGATTTTTGGCGATGGTGGCCAGACGCGTGATTTTGTGCATGTAAGCAATGTGGTGCGCGCCAACTTGTTGGCGGCGACGTGCCCGCGCGCCCTTGAGGGCGAGCCGATGAACATTGGCACAGGGCAGCGGACTGATCTGCTGGCGGTGCTGCGGCACATGGCCAGGGCGCTGGGCACATCTGATGCGTGCGAGTTTCTACCCGCCCGCGCCGGAGACATCCGCGACAGCGTGGCGGATATTTCGCGAGCTGGAGAGATGATTGACTACCGGCCCACGGTTGACTTTGGCAAGGGCATCTCCCGCATGTTTGCGGCGACCGCAAGCGTGTGACCAGGTCTGACCAGGGCTTGGCATTGGCAAGTTGCGAGGGCTTTGGTTTTCGGGGTCGGTGTAATCGGATCAGGATTTCTAAGAAGCGTCGAGCATGAGCGAGTTGAACGTACATCACGCCGTATTTTCCGCACCGCGCATCGATCCGACCGTAGGCGTGGAGCAAAACCCCGCCCTTGAGTGCGTGCGCGGCGAGGACTTCGCCTATCCGCCCGGCAGACGGCCCTGTTCAGTACTCGTGCTGACCAAGAACGAAGAGGTCAACATGGTCGAGTGTCTGCGGACACTGACCTGGTCGGATGACATCGTCGTGCTCGACAGTTACAGCACTGACCAGACCTGCGAGATCGCCAAGTCATTTCCGAACGTGCGCGTCATCAAGCGCAAGTTCGATACCTGGTCGCGGCACAGCAACTGGGCCCTTGAGAACATCCGCTGGAAGCATGACTGGGTCTACTACTCGGATGCTGACGAGCGCATGCCGGTAGAGCTTCGCGACGAGATTCTGCGCCGCACCAATGAGACTGCGCTGCCGATCAACGCGTATCGCCTGAAGTACAAGAACATGTTCATGGGCCGGTGGCTCAAAAATGGCGGTCTCTATCCAGTATGGATCATCCGGCTCTTCAAGCCCGATCAGATTCGCTATGAAGATCGCGCCGTCAACGCCCACCCGGTGGTGCGAGGGCCGCTCGGCTCACTTGAAAACGACTTCATCCACTATTCGTTCAACAAGGGTTTGGTGCCTTGGTTCATCAAGCACAACAGTTACTCGGACATGGAAAGCAAAGAGGCGGTGCGTGTGCGCGCCGGTTCCGTGCGGCAAAAGATCAAAGGTCTGTTCTCGCGCGTGCCCGGTGTGAACCGCCGCTCCGCCAAAGACCTCTCCTTCTTCCCGCCCATGCGGGCATTCATCCGCTTTCTCTACATGTACCTGCTTCGGCTGGCCATTCTCGACGGCCGAGCGGGGTTCCATTACGCGGTCATGATCTCCATGTACGAGTACTGGATTGAGGTCAAGATTCGTGAGATTGAGAAGAGCTGGAAGGTCGGCACGGAGAGTGAAGTGGGCCGAATGCTGGCCACGCCGAACACTACTGCGCTGCCGCCAAACCCACTGACCGATGCCATGCGGGCCGAGGCCATGCACGACATTGTGGTGATGATCCCCACGTACAACGAGGCATCTCACATTGGCGAGACTGTGGCCAATGCCCGCCAGCTAGGACCGGTCTTTGTGCTCGACTCATTCTCCACCGATGGCACGCAGCAGATTGCCCGCGATGCCGGAGCCATCGTCGTTGAGCATAAGTTTGAGAACTACTCCAAGCAAAAGAACTGGGGTCTCGACAACCTGCCCGTCAAGAGCAAGTGGGTCTTCATTCTGGATGCGGATGAGCGCTTGACGCCCGAGCTGCTGCGCGAGGTGCAGCAGAAAGCCATCGGTGCGACTTCGGTCAGCGGTTACTACGTCAATCGCGTGGTCATCATGATGGGGAGGCAGATTCGCCACGGCGGCGCATTCCCCTCGTGGAACCTGCGCTTCTTCAAGCGTGATGCCTGCCGCTACGAAGACCGCTCAGTCCACGAGCACATGATGTGCGACGGACCGACGCACTATCTCGATGGCCTGATGCTGCACATCCGCCGCGAGAGCATCTCTGAGTATCTGGCCAAACACATTCGTTATGCGGACATGGAGTCTGACGAGTGGGTCAAGCTGGCGACCGGGAGTGACAAGTCGGCCCGCGCCGGACGGCTGTTTCGCAACGCGCTGAAGTATCGCCTCCTGCTGCGGCGAGATGTCTGGCCGCACGTGCCATTTAAACCAGCGGTACGATTCTTGTGGATGTACATCTTCAAGCTGGGCATGCTTGATGGCCGGCCCGGCTGGCACCTTGCCAATCTCATGGCCAGCTACGAGTACATGATTCAGCTGCTCTACCGCGAAAAGCTGGCACGCATCAGAAACCCGGAGGCCGAGGGGCTGGCCCGCGCTACCCCACCAGCAGCGAACGGCGCTGCACCGGCCCAGTCGGCAGCGGCACCGTCGGCGATCTAGAGCCAGCCGGATGCTGCGGCTTCTGTTTTGGTCGTCTCGTTACTGAGTTTCGCAGTTTAGTGATTTGGCAACTTCTGCAATGCACATTGTCTTGATCAATCAGGCCTTCGCACCCGATGTGGTCGCCACCGCGCAGATGTCCAAGGACCTGGCCGATGAGCTTGTTCGCCGCGGCCATCGCGTCACGGCCATTGCTTCACGCTCGATCTACGGCAAGAAGGGCAGCATTCTGCCCGCGCGCGAAACCATCGACGGCATCGATGTGCGCCGCCCCGGAGTTTCCGTCTTCGGCAAAGCCGGGTACGCCGCGCGCATCGCAGACTTTGCTTTTTTCTACGCCCTGGCCACCCTGCGCGCGCTCACGCTGCCCAAGCCAGATGCCGTCGTCTGCTTTACCACGCCGCCATTCATCGCGGGCGCCGGTCTGCTCTGCCGCTGGCTGCGCGGCAGCAAAGCCGTTTACTGGGTGATGGACCTCTACCCCGATCTGCCCGTCGCCTGTGGCGTGATGAAGCCCGCCGGGCCAATCACCGGGTTCTTCGAGTCCGTCAATCGCTTCCTGCTGAGGCGAAGCCATGTCAACGTGGTGCTGGGACGCTGCATGCAGGAGCGCATCATCGCCAAGGGCGTGTCCGCCGAAAAGGTCAAACTCATTCCCGTCTGGGCCGACCTGACCGGCATTACGCAGATGCAGCCGAGCGAGTCTCCATTTCGCTCTACCTACAGCCCCGGCGACGAGTTTGTGGTGATGTACTCCGGCAACTTTGGCATCGGCCACGATGCGAAAACTATCTGCGAAGCCATGAAGTTGCTGCAAGCCGAGCCGGGCCTGCGCTTTGTGTTCGTCGGCGGCGGCAAACGCCGCGCTGATGTGGAACGCTACATCGCCGAGCACAAGCTCACCAGCGCCAGTTGGTTCGACTATGTGCCCCGCGAGCAGCTCGGTCTCTCCCTCAGCGCCGCCGACCTTCACCTGATATCGCTCAAAGAGACGGTCGAGGGCATCATGGTGCCCAGCAAGCTCTTCGGCATCATGGCCGCAGCGCGGCCCGGCATCTTCGTTGGCCACCCTGCCAGCGAGATCTCGCGCGTGCTCACCGAGACAACCTCGGGCATCACCGTTCGCGAGGGAGAGCCGGAAATGCTCGCCGCGGCGATTCTCGACCTTAAGAACAACCCGTCCAAGCGGGCAGCAATGGGCGCACGAGCACGCGCGGCCGTGCTGGGTAAGTACGATCGCGACACGGCCTGCGGCCAGTGGGCAGACCTTCTCGAGGGTCTCACCGGCATGAAAGCTCCCTCTAACCAGCTTTCCGCGCGGGCAGACAATCAAGTGAACCGGCATTCAACGCACGCCAGCGGCATGCCCGAGCAAGCCGCCGCGGCGGGGCGCTAACGAGTATTCGAGATTCCATGCAACACGCAACCGCCAGCCCCACCATGAGTTCTGCCTTGCCTACGGCAGCGCCAGCATCAGAATCTGGTGCCGCTTCAGGTGCCCCATCAGGTGCTGGCCCCGATGCGCAGCCCCGTCACGTGGGCGCATCTTTTTTGGCCGCTGAAATGCCGACACCTGCGGGTGCTCGCCCCGCACCTGGCCATGAGTTCTTTGTACTGCAGCGACCGGGCCGCTCGCTGAAGAAGTACGTCTTCATTCAGGATGATCCGTTCTATCTGCCCAAAGTGCTCGACAAGTACCTGCGTGAGTTTGGGGATTCAACAGTTGGGATCAACATTCAGCCGAGCACGCAAGGCAAGCGCACGCTGGTGCAGACGGCCCTGGACCTGCTCAAGATGTACGGGCCGTGGTACTTTCAGTGGAAGCTGCGCAAATATCTTTTCAAGAAGGTGCAGGGCAAGATCGTCAATGGCGTGCTTGGCTCTACGCGGACGTGCCACACGGTGGCGGCGGTTGCCAAAAAGTACAACGTGCCGATTGACTACACCGAGGACGTCAACAGCGAGCCGTTTCGGGCCATGCTCAGGCAGCGCGGCGTGGAGTTCATCGTCTCGATCTCAGGCACCATGCTTTACAGGAAGGATCTGCGCATGCAGACGCCCTTTGGCATCGTCAACTGTCACGGCGCACTGCTGCCAAAGTATCGCGGGTTAATGCCAAGCTTCTGGACGCTGGCCAATGGCGAGCGCGCAGGCGGCAGCAGCGTGCACTATGTCGACCGCAAGCTTGACAACGGACCAATTGTCATTCAGAACAGTTATCGCATTCATCCGCACGACACGCTGGAGGATGTGATGGCCCGCAGCAAGGATTTGGCCGCAGAGACCATCATCGAGGCGGTGCGCCTAGTCGAGGCGGGCGACCCACCACTGATGCCCAACCCCGAGAGTGAGCAGAGCCACTTCCACATGCCCACCAAGGACGATGTCGCGCGGTTCGGCACGCACGGACACCGCTTCTTCTAAGCCCCGCTCATGATCCACGCCCTCTCGTTTGATATTGAAGATTGGTTCCACATCGTTGAAGTGGCGGCGGTGGAGGACCCAGCGCTCTGGCCCAAACTCTCTGCCGAATCCTCACTCGTCGAGCGCTACACCGATCTGACACTGCGGATCTGCGATCAGCACAAGACCCGCGCCACCTACTTCATCCTGGGCTGGATCGCCGATCGTCACCCCGCGCTGGTCAAGCGCATCGCCGATGCGGGTCACGAGCTGGCCACGCATTCGTTCTGGCATCGCAAGGTTTACGAACTCTCGCCGGAAGTCTTCTCGAAGGATATTGGCGACTCGCTGGCTGCCATTCGCTCAGGTGCTGGCCCCGCGGTCAGCATCAAGGGCTTTCGCGCACCCTCGTTCTCCATCACCCCCGGCACCGAGTGGGCATTTGATGTACTGGCCGAGCATGGGCTGACGTACGACGCCTCCCTCTTCCCCGCACCGCGCGGCCATGGTGGATACGCCTGCCCCGAGGGCCCGCACATGCTGCGAACCCCTGCCGGCCGCGACATGCCTGAACTGCCCATGTCTGTCGGCAAGGTGGGTTTGGGTCCGCTCAAGAAGCGCATGTGCTACTGCGGCGGCGGATACATGCGGCTGCTGCCCGGCTTCATGATCGAGCAGGGTGTGCAGGCAGAGTTGGCCCAGAACCGGCCCACTGTCGTCTATCTCCACCCGCGCGATTTCGCACCCGATTGCCCGCGCGTGAGTATGCCGCTGCATCGAAGCTTCAAGTGCTATGTGGGCGCACACACCACCGAGGGCAAGTTGCACGCCCTGCTGAGCAAGCACAAATTTGACACCTGCGCCAGCGTGCTCGGCTCGGCCCTCGGACGGACGATCTGACTTTTGCGCATCTGCGCCCACGCGCTGGCACGCTGGTATGCTTAGCCATGCCTTCAACCCCCGAGGCCATGAGCCAGAAGCTCGATGCGCTCAAGACCGACATTGTCGGCCAGGGCCGCGCTGTTCAATCGATGACCGAGCAGGCCTTCGCCGCGTGCTTTGGCAAAGATGCCGCGCTTGCCCAGCGCGTCATTGCCTCCGACAGCGAGATTGACCGGGTGGATGTGGCAGTGGAGCAGACCGCAGTAGCCCTGCTGACGATTGCCTGCACAGAGGGCGCGGCGATGACGCCGCAGCAAGTCCGCACCGTGCTGACGATCGTAAAAGTCAACAACGAGCTCGAGCGCATTGCCGATGTCGCTGCGCTCATTGCCGAACAGACCACGCTACTCAATGATGCCGACGGCTTCCCGCCCGCCTTTCGCGTGCTGGCCAACTCAACGGTGGCCATTCTGCGCGACTCGGTCAGCTCTCTGGCTGGGGGCGACCCCACCGGCGCAAAGCGTGTGCTGATGAGCCAGGCCACGGTGG
>Ga0105047_10016627_pt1 | contig 11520 bp, 9 predicted proteins | sample MAT04_FD_78384 | JGI IMG/M metagenome (GOLD analysis project Ga0105047, IMG submission 78384) | Freshwater microbial communities from Lake Fryxell liftoff mats and glacier meltwater in Antarctica - MAT-04 (megahit assembly) | ecosystem: Environmental > Aquatic > Freshwater > Ice > Liftoff... | reverse complement strand
TCTGGTGTTCTTCGTCGATGAGTGCGGGAGCGATTCCGTGGGCATCAAGCCCGCCCAACACCCCCGACTTACGTCGGAGGCTCGCTATCTCAATTTGGATCGGAGGCCGGCGACCAGCGCATCGAGTTCGGCCTTGGTACGCTTCTCGGTCACTGCGATCAGCACTCCATCTGGCGGCAACTCGGCGTCGTGGAAGCGGCTCAGTTCGGGGCCGACGTTGAGGCCGCAGTCGCGGGCGGCGAACAGGAAATCGTTGGCTCCGTGGCGGCTGCGGATGACGAACTCCTTGAAGAACGGGCGGTCGAAGGCCAGCTTCGTGTTGGGCATTGATTGCAGTTGGTCGGCGAGACAACGATTCATGCGGCATCTGAGTTCGGCGGCTTCGCGCTGGCCGTGAGACCTCACCCAATCAACTCCCGCCGCACCAGATCCTCGTACGTCTCCCGTTCCCGAATCACTGACACGGTATCCCCGTCGACCAGGATTTCGGCGGCTTTGGGGCGGGAGTTATAGTTGCTGCTCATCGCCATACCGTAGGCTCCAGCGCTGAACGTGCAGAGCAGGTCGCCGCGCTGGACGGGGGGGAAGGCCCGCTTCTGGGCGAGGTAGTCGCTCGACTCGCAGATCGGGCCGACGATGTCGGTCGTCTCGCAGCCGGGGATCGATTCGGCTTCGTAGTCGGTCGGCGGGGCGACCTGGGCCACCACCGGCCAGAGACGGTGAAAGGCATCGTACATCGCGGGCCGCACGAGGTCATTCATCGCGGCGTCTTGAATCACGAACAGCTTGCCGCCCTCGCGCTTGGTGTAGATCACCTCACTGATGAGGACGCACGCATTGCCGACAATCGAGCGACCCGGCTCCAGAGCAAGGCGGCAGCCCGCGTCCTTCACCAACGGCACGATGACCTTGGCATACTCAGCTGCGGTGGGAGCTTCGTTTCCGCGATAGCTGAGGCCGAAGCCACCGCCGAGGTTGATCCAGTTGGTCTGGTGCCCGCGAGCTCGCAGATCGCGAACCACATCGACGGCTTTGCGGGCCGATTGCAGATACGGATCGGTCGTCATGATCGGCGAACCGATGTGCATGTGGATGCCTCGCAGCTCCAGATGCGGATCGGCCAGGACCTTGGCCGCCAGTTCGTTGTGCCGTTCGATGTCCATGCCAAACTTGTTGCCCTTCACGCCGGTGGTCGTCTTGGCGTGCGTCTTGCCGTCGATATCGGGGTTGAGCCGCATCGCGACGGGCGCCACGCGGTTCATCGATTGGGCGACGGCGGAGATGGCATCGAGCTCCCCTTCACTCTCGACGTTAAACATCAGGATGTTGTCTTCGAGACCCTGGCGAATCTCCGCATCAGTCTTGCCGACTCCCGCAAACACCACGCGAGTCGTATCCGCACCCGCTCGCTTCACTCGGTACAGCTCCCCGCCCGACACGACGTCGAACGAACTGCCCGCTTCGTTGAGCAGCTTGAGGATCGAGAGATTCGAGTTCGCTTTGACCGAATAGCAGATGACCGGATCGACCTCGGCGAAGGCAGTCCGCACGGCATGAAACTCATGCAGCAGTTTCGCTTTGGAGTAAATCCACACTGGGGTTCCGAATCGCTGTGCGATATCGGACACATGGACATTCTCACAACACAGTTCACCGGCACGGTGTTCAAAGGCGTTCATCGGACTCTCTGCGGGGACGGTCTCGCTCGGAGTACGAGCGGTACTTCGAATTCTATCGACTTCAGGCTGGGCGGGAATCAACCCGACTCACATCGGCGGGCATGACACGGGGAACTTGAGCCCGGAAAGCATCCACCGACGAGGGAAGTGCTCTCACTCAGCGGTCAACGCGATCTGGCGCACGCTCATTCGTCTCTACGATATCTTGCGGCCCGAGGTTCGGTATTGTTCGCCCCAGTGCTGGGCCATTTTACGGCGGAGAAACGCGACGCTGCCGCGGAGTTGGTCGAAGCCATCGACGCCGTCCTCGATGCTGATCCAGCCGTCGAAACCGACGCTCTTCAGCGTCGAGAAAATCGCGTCATAGTCGTTCATCCCCTGGCCGATTTCGCCGTGCTTCAGGCGTTTGGCGTAGCCGATGCTGTCTTCTTCTTTTTGAAGATCCTCAATCGTGCCGGAGATCAGGGTACGGTCGCTGGCGTGCATGGTGACGACACGATGTTTGACCCGCTCCAGCAGCACGAGTGGGTCTTCCCCGGCCAGGATCGTGTTACTCGGGTCATAATTGACTCCGAAGTTCGGCACCTTGATCCGCTCGACGAGGTCGCAGAAGACATCCATCTTCTGTGCGAACTCGGGGTAGGTCCAGTAGTTGTCCTTGTAGTGGTTCTCGATGATCAGTGTCACGCCGTGCTGGGTGGCGAACGGGGCACACGTCTCGATGCACTGGGCGGCGAATTCGATCCCGTCGGCGCGGCTGACCTCGGGACGCCGCTGGCCGGAAAGGACGCGACAGTAAGTCCCGCCAAGAGCAGCTGTCATCTCGATCCAGAACTTCTGCTGATCGATCTGGTTCTGGCGGAATTTGGGGTCCGGGTGGGTGAAGTCGGGAGAGGCGCACATCATCGGGATCGTCATCCCGTGGTCTTCGGTGGCCTGGCGGGCCTCGGCCCAACGGGTGCGGTCCTGTAAATCGAGCAGCCCGGTGTAGAACTCCAAGCCATCGATGTCGAGCGTGCCAGCGAGGTCGATCCACTCGCGAAGTTTCATGGTGCCGTCGACGCACAATTGGTCCATATAAGCTTTGGGAAAGGCAGCAAGTTTCGGCATGGCAGTCGGGACGTCCGGTTCAGTGGGTGACAAACGGGGTCCCGGAGTGTGTTCGATCTTTGGAGGCCTGTCGAGCGATCAGCCTTTGATCGGACTGGAGAGGTAGTCGGTCATTTGATCGACGACTTGGGAAATGCGAGGTCGGACGACCGGCCAGAGGGCTTTCACCGGGTCGAGGTGACCGGCCTTGGCGGATTGCTCGATTGTCTGGAGCGCATCCGCACACGGGACTCCAAAGGTCCGCAGGTTGCTCTTCAGTGTGTGGGCGAGTCGAGCGACGGCACGAGCGTCCGCCGACGTTAAGGCGGTCGAGAGATCGACGGCCAGTTGCTCCGCTTCCGACAGGAACGCTTCGACAATTTCTCGCAAGAGATCTTCGTCTTCGAGAACTCGGGAACGAGCTGCGACCCAGTCAACACGCACCTCGGCAGGCACGTCCGGCACAACTCCGGGAGCGGGCGGGAATGGTTCTGGGGCGGGCTGGGCGAGGGGGGGGACCGAACTCTCCGTGAAGAACGGGAGCATCGCAGCGAGCAGGACATTCGGTCGAACGGGCTTGGAAACGTACTCGTCCATGCCAGCATCAAGGCAGAGCTGGCGATCACCTTTCATCGCGTGAGCCGTCATCGCAATGATAGGAATTCTGCGGCCGGTCCGCGCTTGCTCTTGGCGAATCAGAGCGGTGGCTTCCATGCCGTCAAGTTCCGGCATCTGGATGTCCATCAGGATCAGGTCGAACTCCTCCCGAGAGGACAAATCGACCGCTTCCCGCCCGTTGTTGGCGACCGTCGTGGTATGCCCCCAGCGCTTCAGCAGCCCGATGGCCAGCTTCTGGTTGGCGAGGCTGTCTTCCGCCAGCAGGATCTTCAGCGGAGGCAGCTTAGATGCGGACTGCTGGACTTCCACGGGGTTCGGGCGGTCGTTCCGGCGACCGTCCATGGCCAGCATGATGGCATCGAAAAGATCCGACTGTTTGACCGGCTTCACCAGATAAGATCTGATTCCGAGCTGGATGAGTTCCTGAGCCCCGTGCATTTGATCGAGTGAGGTGAGCATCATGACGACGACGCTTGAGATCTTGTCGTCTTGCCGGATGTGGGAAGCCAGTGTGAAACCGTCGACATCGGGCATACTGGCATCGGTGAGCACCAGATCAAACGGTGGCCCCGTGAGGCTCGCCAGCCTCAAATGATCGAGGGCCGAAGTGGCATCGGCCACGGCGATCGGGTGCATCCGCCAGTTTTGACACATGCGAAGCAGGATGCGGCGGTTGGTGTCGTTGTCGTCGACGATCAGCACGCGCAGCCCGATCAGCAATTGAGTGTCGAGAGACTCACTCTCTGCGGATACGGCGGCCACGGGCTTGGCAAAGTTGACTAGGAAGTGAAATGTACTCCCCTCGCCGACCTGGCTTTGGACCCAGATTCGGCCGTTCATCAGGGAGACTAACCGGGAGGAAATGGAGAGTCCCAGTCCAGTACCCCCGAAGCGGCGCGTCATCGAGGTGTCGGCCTGCTCGAAGGCTTCGAAGACGCGAGACAACTGATCGGGGCTGATGCCGATTCCGGTATCGCGGACCGCAAAGTGCAACTGGACATGGTCCGCGCTCTGCGACTCGACTTGAACCGAGGCCACGACCTCGCCGGTCTCCGTAAATTTGATGGCATTGCCGACGAGATTCAAGACGATCTGTCGCAGCCGCAGCCCGTCGCCCAGGACGAATTGGGGGACGGCGTTATCGATCTCAAAGGCCAGTTCGACTTTCTTCGAATGGGCTCGGATCGCCAGAGTGCGGACCGCATCTCCGAGCCACTCGCGAACCTCAATGGGATAACTCTCGAGCTCGACCTTACCCGATTCGATCTTCGAAAAATCGAGGATGTCGTTAATGATCTCCAGCAGGGAATCCGCAGAGTCTCGGATCGTTTCGAGGAAATCACGCTGTTCCGGCTGGAGCGGAGTGTCGAGCAGCAGTTCAGACATGCCGATGACGGCATTCATGGGCGTGCGGATTTCATGGCTCATGTTGGCCAGGAAGTCGCTCTTGGCGCGGCTGGCGACTTCGGCAGCGTCTTTGGCGCGGCGCAGCTCTTCCTCGACCAGCTTCCGCTCAGTGATGTCTCGGCAGATCCCGACGAGACCGACGATCTCTCCGGCTTGGGTCCGGAGTGGGACCTTGGTGGTCAGGATCGTGCGCCGCAGCCCGTCGGAAGTGACGAGTTCCTCCTCCCGGTTCAAAAGCGTTAGGCCAGCGGCCATCACGCGTTCGTCATCCATTTCGAAAACCTGAGCGAGACCTGGTGCGAAGATTTCGCGATCGGAAAGTCCCACTAACTCCCCTTCCGACTGTTTCCCCAGAGCGGTCACCAGCGTCGAGTTGACCGTGATGAAACGTCCCTGACGGTCCTTAATAAAGATGTGATCGGGGAGGTTGTCGATCAATGTTCTCAAGCGATCTCGCTCGACCTGCAAAGAGGCTTCCATCTCGTGATGCGTCGTGACATCTCGCGAGATGCCGACTGTGCCAATCACCCGACCGAGATGATCTCTGAGCGGCACCTTGGTGGCGGACACCCAGGAGACATGCCCATCTGGCCAGATCAGTCGCTCGATCTGGTCGACGAGCGGAGTTTCCCGATCCATGATCTCCTGTTCTTGAGACAGCGAGACCCCGGCATGTTCGACTTGAAAGAAGTCAGCGTCAGTCATCCCGCAAGCCAAACGGGGATCAGACAGCCCGGACCGCAGCGCTTTGGCCCGGTTGATCCGGAGGAAACGTCCGGCGCGGTCCTTAAAATAAATATCGTCCGGGATCGTCTCCATCAGCGCTTCCAACAGCGCCTGCTCGGAACGAAGCTCGCTCAGTTGTCGTTCCGATTCCTCAATCCGGTCACGTAACTGCTGATTCTCAGTCCGGAGTGACGACAGCTCTTCAGCAAAATGGGGTTCGAGCATCGATCGTCCTCCAGGGCGGAAATCTCCTTCAGAGTGTGCTTCGACTCGCACCTGATCGCAAGTGAGTGGTGGCAGAAATCTGGGTCCGCTGGGACAGCCGTCCGACTGAATTCGATTGCGGTTACTTGCTTCCCAAGAAGCTAAACATGCGTCGTTTAGGCTTCTCGGCGGCTCCGGCGGCTGCGGCCAGTGCCTCGGCTGACCCCGGTGTGATTTGTTCGCCGGAGTCAATCTGCTGGGCCAGCAACTCGATGGCTTTGGTGACCTTGGATTTGGGAGACTGCTCGATCAGGGGCACTCCGTTGTTACGCGACTCGATCATCGCGGCATAGTCATTCGGGATCTGCCAGTAGACTTCTCGGCCAATCGTATCCAGAGCCTTGTTCAAGCTGATCTGACTGTCCTCCAGCCCAATGCGGTTGACCAGAACTTTGACCTTGCTGGCGAGATCCCGCTCCTCAAGGAATTGCGTAATCCGCACCACATTCCGTAGGCAGGGCAGGTCGAGCTGGGTGACCAGCAGCACGATATCCGAGACCTGCATGGCCGCAATGTCGAGCGGACAAAAGCTCTTGCTGACGTCGATAATCAAGTGAGAGAAGGTAGCCTTTAGAAGCGACACCACGCGCTGCAGCTGATCCGGTGTGATCGGCGGATGGTCGTCCATCTGAATGGGCCGTGGGAGCAGAAAAGCTCCGCTGGAATGCTGGGTCAATGATCGCTTGAGGAGCGAGTAATCGAGCCTGGTGATATTGTCGGCGACATCCTGGATCGTGTAATCCGGAATGATGTCGAGCCAGACATCCGCGTCACCCAGCCCCATGTCGAGGTCGATGACCCCCACGCTGTTTTCCTTGTTCCGCGCCTCGATGCAGGCGAGGTTGATGGCCAGCGAGGTACACCCCACGCCGCCGCTCGCCCCGACGATCGTCACGACCTTACTACCGCTCGATTTTCCCCCCTTGCGACCTCCCCCCGTCAGTTGCAAGCGATCGAGCGCGGCCATGAAGTCGTCGAGGCGGAGCGGGGCATTAAAAAACTCCCGTGCTCCACTTCGCATTGCCTGAAGAATCAGGCTTCCTTCGGTGGATTTGCTAAGAACCAACACGTGACAGCTCGGAATGAGCTGGCTGACTTGAACAATCAGTGCCAGACCTTTCGCCTGGTCTGAATCGAGACTAATGAGGGCGATGTCCGGTTTCGTTTGAGCGACCAGGTCGGCAAAGAACTCGTACCGCGAGCATTCCGCTTCCAGCCACACGCTATCGATACCCAGCAGCAGGTTCTTGACCGAGCTCCGCGAGCCGTCGTTGGGATCGACAATCGCCAGTCGAACAACGTTGCTCATGTTGAAATCCTAAGGAAGACACAGTCCGCTCGGAGAGCCAGCTCTCGCTGAGCGGACAAGGAATTGAGCGGACGAATGCCGCCCGATCAGGTGGAGAAGCTCTTGGGGCTTGAAGGAGTGGCGTCAGTTCGCCAGACCACGAACGCTCTCTGGATCAGGATCGGTCGACCGAATCCGACTGGTCGGCTTGGCTGAGTTGGAACGTTGCGGTCCGGTCGGTCCGGGAAGTGACCGGCTCTCGACGGGCCCCGAAATGGGTAGGGATTTTCTGTCTTCCCCGGACCGCTCGAACTTCGGCTTCCGACTGGTGGTTTCGGGGATCTCGCGGCGAGTCGGAACCCGGAAGGGGTCCCCGCCGGCCTGGATGACTTTCTGCTTCTCGCCCCGTCCGCTCATCGTTTGGATCTCACTTACGGGAGGATCCACAGGGATGGCAGAGTCTGGTTCCGTCGATTCGAGACGGAGAGTGGTCTCCGGGACAGCGCTCCCAGGCGGAGCACAGTTCGCAGCTCCACTCGAAATCATCCCCGGCATTCCATTGCCGTAGGCCGCGCCACCCGACATGCCGTTCTGACAGTCTTCGCATTCCGACCCATAACTGGGCACTTCGAGCAGGCCATCGAGAAAGAATTCCTTCGAGGTCGGCTCGTCCTGCATCCAGCCCGGGGCATCGTGGGGAACCTGATCGGGACGCAGGGCTCCGGCCATTTCCGGGGTCACCATAATGAGGAGTTCCGTTTCCCCGATTTCGTGCGTCTTGCGGCTGAAGGCGGCTCCGATGATGGGCAATTCGCCCAGGATCGGGATCTTGGTCGAGGTCGTGACCCGTCTGCGAGAGATCAACCCGCCAATCATGATCGTCTCGCCAAAACTCATTTCGACTTGCGTGTTGACTCGACGGGTATTAATCCCGGGGACCACGATGCCACCGACGTTGACCGAGCTGCTAAAGTCTCGCTCACTCACTTCAGGGGCGACATCCAGTCTCAGGCGACCGTTCCCCAGTACCGTCGGAATCGCTTCCATCCGCACCCCGAAGTCTTTGAACTCAATCGCGACCGTGCCCACGGCACCCGGAACGAGAATCGGAAACTCTCCACCCGACAACAGGGACGCCGGACGACCGCTGGTGGTCACCAGTGTCGGTTCCGCGAGAACCTTGGCGAGTGACTCCGTGGTCAGGGCATCTAGGAATCCCTGGAATGTATTCGAATTTCCAGTGACGGCAAATTGCAATGGAACACTGCTGGTTCCCACAGAGGGGACGGGAGGCCCACCAAAAGGAGCGGTAATCCCTGTCACTGGGACGAGTCCCCCGATCGTACTGGCGAAGGCCGCCTTCTGACCGGTCGCCACGAAGTTGAAGCCGAGTTGCTTCAGTTTCGAGCGTTGGACTTCCAGAATCTTGACATGCAGTTGAACGACGTGAACGCCGCCGACCTGCAACTGGTTATGGACAATCGGATACATCTGCTTCGCGATCGCCAGGATCTGAGGGATCGACTGAGGCTCGGTCACCCAGCCCCGCAGGACGACACTCTCTTTGAGCGAGACGACATCAATGGCCGCTCCGGGGAAGAGCCGATTTAAGTAAGCCTTCAATTCCCGAACGTCACCCTCAACGAAGACTTCCACAGAGAAGACAGCCCCGGACTCGTCTTTCACGGTGAGCGAGGTGACTCCGGTGGTTTCCGCTCGGAGGCGAATTTGAGTGGGCGAGACCGGCGAAACGTTCAGGACTTCAGGATTAAAGCCGTCGACGACTTCGATTTTCCTGGTGAATTCCAATGTCCGCGTTTGCAGATTCACGATCGAGATCTTGCTCACCGGCGCGATCACGTGAAATACGGGCTCGGTATCCCGGACCTCAGAGGCCGGAGCAGGATGACTGGCAGGAGCGGGTGCCTGTGCGGCGACCGGCACCGCTCCCGCGACCATGAGGGCCACGCCGGAACAGACAGAGCGAAGCCCGAATCTCCAGCCGAATTGCTTGGAGGTTGACATCCTTGCACCTCAATTAGAACTGTGTGAACGATCTTCAGGAATGGATCAACGTGTTCGTCGAACCATTCCCGATCTGATCGGTGTCACACACATCCCATGGTAATCGTGACGTAATCGATCCTCGATTGCGTGAACTGACCCAGGCCATTCCTGGCCGGGGTCATTTCTGGCCCATTCATTTTCGGAATCGGCCATTTCTGACCGGCTCTGAGAAACAGTGTTATTTCTTGCCGCTGGACCACAGGCTCTTCAACAGACCCGGAACTCCACCGCTTGTGGCAGTAGCTTCCTGTTCCGGTTGAAGATCGTCGACTTCGACACTGACTGGGTCATTGCCGGAGTAGACTTTCATGGTCCATTTCTTGGTGTCCGGAGCTACGGCCGAGACCGCAGGACCTTGGAGGAACCCTTGCACGTTGTTGGATGCCACCGCTGGCGGAGCCATCGGCGACGGAATCACTTCGACTGGAGCCACCGGCTCGCGAGTCAAGGGTTCTGATCCGTCTTCGTTGTCGAAGCGTCCCTGGTCGTAACCGGGAACGTCACCTCGACCGACCGACCGCTTGAGATCATCCAGGGCTTGTGAATTGACTCCGTTGGTGCTGTTGATCTCGTCGTCTTCGGGATTGCGAAGTGACAGGGACAGTTGTCCCCGGGACTGAGCGATCTTGACGTAGCCGTCTTGATCTGGAGTCACGAGCAGCGAGATGTTGCGAGCCCGTTGCTCGTTTTTCCCATCTTCGCTTCGCACCGTCTTGTTCTCGCACGCGAAAATCTCGACGCACTCCAGAAGCACCTTGTTCTCCATCAGCCCCTGGCGGTTGGTAAAGGCAACAGTGACGTCGACCCTGTCCCCCGGACGGAGCATTCCGCTATGTGTGTGTGCATCGGTGGCCGAGAAGGTGAAGATCCGCATGCCCTTCCTGATCTGAGAAGAAGCGCTGTACGCCCCTTTTTCAGTCAGCTTGGACTTGCGAATTGGTTCCCCAGCGACGGCCGAGATCGTGAGAGCTCGTTCCTCGTACTCCTCGGGAGTGCAGATGACATCCTCTTTGAAAGCCAAAAGAGCGGTGACTGGCAGTTCCGTCATCACCACATTCTCCGCAGTGAGCGGTTCACTGGGGCGAATGTCTTTGAGAGCTGTGAGAACCTTGCGGGTCTCGATGACCACTTCCTTCTGGCTGCCCTGCATCGCCTGCTGGACTCCCAGCATCGCGACCAGACCGCACCCGATGGCGACGGCCAACAACATCAGTGCCTTAGGTTTCATCTCAATAGACTCCGAGAGGTGGACCTGAGTTCAAGTCGTTCCCGGAGTCGAAAAAGAGTTCGACCCTGAACAACATCGGCGACTCGAGGACCACATCTTCACACTATGCGGGTTGTGACGGTTGGAATGATCGGAACGACTGTGCCCGATACATCGACTCTCTGACCGTTACGCCAAGAGACCCCGCGTCATGGGACCATGACGCAGGGAATCGGCGGTTTCTGCCGAAGTCGTCGCTTCGGCTCGGGGGACTTAGAACATCCCGGCGTAGAAGAAGTAGGCGATCGACGCCACCGTCATCGGGATGCCGTAGGGCAGCAAGTACATCCGAGGCTTACGCTCAGCGGCAATTTCCGCCAGCTTCTTCGGATCGCGAATCGTGGTCCACTCGTGCCAGATAATCAGGAACTGGCCGTAGTGCTTCTTCCACTCACCCGAGTAGGCGACCATCACCAGGGCCATCGCAGCCCCGACGAAGACCGTCCAGATGAAGGCGTTGAACGCCACGTTCCAGCCCAGCCAGGCTCCCAGGCCGGCCATGAGTTTCACATCGCCCGCACCCATCCCACCGACCGCGTAGATCGGGAGCATCGTCAGGAGTCCGACGGCCATGCCCAGGAGCGCCGCTCCCAGACCTTCCCACCCGCCCACGCAGGTGCCGTAGATCAGGCCCGTCAGGACCATCGGGAAAGTGAGCCAGTTCGGGACACGCAACTCTTTGCCGTCGATCCACGCCGCCCAAACCATGACGACTGCGACGAGCTTGACGTGCCAATTGTCCACAAGAATGCTGTGCCAATCCATGAGTGTCGACCTTTCAGATGAGGGGGTAATCTCTCCATCACGTCAGCAAGGCGTCCTGCCTGCCAGGGAAATATGACGGAGTCGGGATGCCGCTCGGGCATCTCCAGAAGGGTTAGGAACGAACGCCACCAGTCAGGAACCACAGAAGGCTCGCAGCTGCCATGGAGGCCGCTCCCAGAAGGGGGGCCAGTTCAAAAGGGAGCCAGAAGGGGATCATGAGTTCTCCAGTTGAACAGTGTTCCGGGTTACGACAGGTGATCGAAGAGATCGCCCCATCGCTCGCGGAGTACACAAACCTAGGTCATGTTCCGAACGTGTCAAAAAGTTCTTTCAGAGATTCTGGAGAATCT
>Ga0105047_10016625_pt1 | contig 11522 bp, 5 predicted proteins | sample MAT04_FD_78384 | JGI IMG/M metagenome (GOLD analysis project Ga0105047, IMG submission 78384) | Freshwater microbial communities from Lake Fryxell liftoff mats and glacier meltwater in Antarctica - MAT-04 (megahit assembly) | ecosystem: Environmental > Aquatic > Freshwater > Ice > Liftoff... | reverse complement strand
CAGCACCTCTAAGATGTCTTTCAATTCCGCCGCCGAATAATCGTGCGAGAGGTCCGTCTGCGCCGTCTGTCCGCCGATCGCCATATCATACAGTTTGTAAAAATCATCCAAGCCGCGAGCCACGATCGAACGCAGGATTGAATTGGCCGTGACACAGTTTTCCAGATAGCTGAGCTCAAACAGATCCAGCCGACCGCCGATGATGTCTCCCAGATTGTATGTGTCAGCTCGATTGGAGAGCATGTCCGGGATCTGAAAACGCGCGCCGCTTTCGGTGTACGGATTTCCGGCCATTACCACCGCGACCTTCTTGCCGCGGAAATCGTACGTGCGCGTGCGCCCTTTGAAGATGCCCTCGATCTTGCGCTGCGCGTCGCAGAGCGAAATAAATTTCTGGAGGAACTCCGGGTTGGTGTGCTGAATGTCATCGACATAAATCATGACATTGTTGCCCATCTCAAAAGCAAGATTGAGCTTCTCGATCTCCTCGCGCGCCATTGCGTTGGGCGCCTCGGCTGGGTCGAGCGAAAGCACATGCGTGCCCAGCGCCGGCCCGTTGATCTTGACCAGATTCAATCCCAGGCGGCTGGCGACGTATTCGATCAACGTCGTCTTGCCATAACCCGGCGGCGAGATCAGCAGCAGCAGCCCCATCAAGTCCGTGCGCTTCGCTGCGCCCGTCTCGCCGATCTGCTTGGCCAGATTCTCGCCGATCATCGGCAGGTACACCTCGTTGATCAGCTTGTTACGCACGAACGAACTCATCGTCTTCGGCTTGAACTCATCGAGTTTTAGTCGCGCGCGTTCGGCCTCGAGCAACTCTTTGCGCACCGCCTGATACTGCCGGAACTGCGGCACGGTCTCGCGAGCAAAGCGCGACACGCGCGTCAAGAAATCCTCAAGCCGCAGCGCTATGGTCTGCTTCTCAATGCGCTTATGCTGTCCCAAAAGTCCGCCCACGCTCAACGTAGCGCAGGCTTCCAGCCTGCCCGCTTCACACCCAACACCACGCAGGCTGGAAGCCTGCGCTACGCGCTTCAGCCGCCCGTCCGTTAGCAGCAGCCCCAGCGCCTCGTCGGCGAAATGCACGAACTCCGCGCTCTCCGCCTCTTCCAAAAATTGTTCCAGCCACGCGCGCGCAATCTCGCACGCATGCGTCAGATCCTCATCCAGCGCCTTCAAGTCGCCTTGAAACCCGCTCAGCACATTCTTCTCTTGGAGGAACTCGAAGAACCGCGCCTGCAGATCGAGCGCCAACTGTGAGACCGCAAAGCCGCCGCTCTTCTCTTGAGCCAGCTCGCAGAACAAATAATCCGCCGCCGTATTGAGACACTCCGCGTCGACCGCGCCGCCTTTCAACGCAATCGGCGACTGCTCAAAGAAACGTTTCATCTCGCCGGCGATCTGGCTGGCGAACGCATCCGGCGCCGTGCTGGTCGCAAACACCTGCTGCATGCGCCCCAGGTTCTGCGCCTTGCGGACGATCAGCGCTTTTGCTTTTTCATCTCCGAAGCGGCTCCAGAAAACACACGCCGCCGCCCGCGCCGCAGCCGGAAAACGCAGCAGCCCGCACGCCACCCGCAGCCGCAACGCGCCACTCAGCAGCAACGCCGTATCATGATCATGAATCCCGCGCGCATAGCCCTCGTCATAAAGCTCGCTGCTGTACGCCCGGATCAACTCCAGCAATGTGGCACGGGCAGCTGTTGGGCTGCCCGTGTTCGACGCCTCTACTGCCAGCGCCTCGATCTCCGGCCGAATCCCGGCCGCCTCATAAACCCTCGCCAGCGTCAACCCCGCGCGCTCATTCTCCGCGTCCTGCAAAATCTTCCACGCCAGGAACTCCGCGCGATACACCTCGCCGTTCTCGCTCGGCACTTCCTGGTCCCAGCACGCGCGCGTCTTGATCAGACGCTCGTCGTGGATCGCCTGCAGATAATCGGTGCCCGTAATATGGAAATGCATCACGTCGTCGCGCAGCACAAAACTCACATCAAGCGGCTCGGTATTGACGCTGAAGCGATACTTGCCCAGCTTGACGACGTTGGCGCCGTCTTCGTAAATCTCAAGCTTGTCGCGGAGCATGCGCACCGCTTCTTCGCGCGTGCTCTTCAGCCGCGAGAGCAACTCGTCGCCCTTCACTGAATCGCCGATCTTCTTCAGCTTCTCGACGGTGTCGTTGATCTTGAGCACCATCGCGTCGGCCGCGAAGAAGCCATGCAATTCGTCCGGCGATTTAAACGACTGCGCCCGCCGCGTGATACCTTTAAGGATGCGGTCCGCCGCATTAAACAGCGCGCCCGCCAACCGCTGCCGCTCGTCCAGCAGCGCCTGCTTGCGCGTGCTGAACGCGTCGTAAACCGCGTCACGCTTCTCGGCGATCTTCTCGATGAACTCCGGAAAATCAGAGAAGCGGCTCTCTAGATCCTCGACGTGAACGAGCAGTTTGGTCAGGAACTCGTCGCACTTTTCCGGGGTGTCGCAGAGCGAAATATAATTGGCCAGCGCCTGCCCCAGCAGCTTGAACTGCGCGCCGAACTCCGCGACCGATTCCTTGCCGAGCAGCTCGCGGCGCTTCGCCGAAAGCTGCGCCTTGGTGCGGTTGAGCGTCGAATAAACGCCGCTAAGCGACTCGACGATCGCCGTGCGCGCGGTCGCGTCATCGATCTTTAAACTGTTGATCATTTCGCCCAGCAGGTCTAAGCCCACGCTGAGATTTTCGAGCGCCTCCTGGATCGGCGGCGCGTCCGAAACTTTCTGCAGCGCCTCAATGCTTTTCAGCACATCGTCGAGCTTGGCGCCGTACGAGATCAGCGATTCGGGCCCGAGCAGATGCTCAACCGTCTTTGCCGATAGAGCGTCGGACGTCTTGGTCAGTTTCTCTTCCAGCGCCATCAGTTTGGGCAGATCGGCGTAGCGCAATTCACGCAGCGAGATCAGATGCCCGCGCCGCTTGCGCAGTTCCGCCAGCGCGCCGACGTACTCGTCGATCGTGCGCATCGTATCCGTGCGCAGCTTGGTGAAATAAAGCTCCAGCGCCGCCGCAAATTTTTCGATCTGCTCCGACGTGCTGCGCTGAATGCGAATGACCTTGTCGAACTCATCGATGATCGAATTGCCGGCGTTGCGAATCTCTTTGGCAATTGCGCCGAGCCCAAAACATTCGGCGTGGTCGAGCCAGTGGTAACGGTCCAGCAGCGCCGACGATTGCTTGACCAGATCCTGATAGGCATTGGTGCTCGGCGGCGCGTCGGTGGCCAGTTTGGCCAGCGTCAGCGCGTCGGAGATTCCGTTGATCAGATCGCGGTTGCCGATTTTTGCGAGGTACGAATCGGAAGTCGGCACGGCCGCGAAGCCGTCTCCGACAAAAGGTGTCTGCCAGATCTGCACGCCATGCGTGCGGCTGGCTTCACTGCCCGTATTTTTGAAAACGATCAGCTTGCCGTCGGGATAAAGCGCGAAGCCGTGGCACGCCAGCGGCGACGAACACTCTTTGCGCACCGCGTTGTATTGAAACAAAATGTAGCGCCCGTCCGCGCGATTGTAGAAAACGTAGAGAATGTCTTCGCCGTTCGTAGAGCGGACGACTTTGAGAAACTCCATGCCGCGGACGTTCTCGGCAAACTCGCGGCACTCGCCCGTCTGCAGAAAATACCCGCCGGGGAAGATAATGCCGTGGCCTTCGGGCAGCCGCAGGCAGGCCAACCCGATCGCATCCAGGCGCCGCGCGCGCTGCATCAGCCGGCTGAAGACGAAGTAGCGGAAGGCCGTCTCGCCAAACGGGCGCACTTTCAGCAGGATCAGATTGTCGAGGACCGCAAAATAAATTTCCGCGTCGTCGAGCGACTGATCGGGATCGTCGACCGGCTCGCTGTAGATGCCCTTGCCGCTTTCGGTGTTGTTCTCAATCTTCAGCGTCAAATCGCCGCCGACGCATTCGACAAAGAGCATGTCCTTGATCGTGATGTGCGGATGCTTGCCGAAGATATGCTGCTCGCGCGTCGTGCGGGTCCACTGGAAATCATGCTGCGGCGGAAAGACATGTTCGCGCTCGCCGCGGTTGTCGACATACGCCGGACGCCCTTCGGGCTGCAGCAGCCAGCGCAGAACTTTTATGTCCGATGCCGCCTCGCCGACTTTGAAGATCAGCAGCACGTGCTTGCCGGTGTTGCGGATCTGCCAGAGCCGCGCTTCCTTATAGTAGTGAAAGATATCTTTGAAATCTTTTACGAAGCGCGGCTCGTCGAGGAAGTCCAGGCCCAGGCTGCTGAATTCCTGACCGTCGAAATCGTAAATCGCCAGCACGTCTGAAATTTCGGTCTGCTTCTTCAGCCCCAGGAAAACGTCGTAGCCGATGATCAGCTTGCGGCCGATGTGGCGGATGTCGCGCGGCACGCAGTTGTGCTCGGTGCTGATACGCGCGCTGCCAGCGAGTACCGTCTCCATCCCGCCAAAGACGTCCTTACGCGTCGCGTTGAGCTTGTTGGTGCCATCGCGCAGCCGCGTGCACTGCTCAATCAACCGCCCGCGCAGCACCTCATAAGCCCCGCCCTCGGTCCCCGGAGAAGGTGGGGCAGAGCCGGCAGAAGGTGGGGCAGACATTCCTGTCTGCACGGCCGGTGCCGCCGGTGCCGCCCCATCTGTTTTGATCACATCAGCCATAACAATTTCCGATTCGAGAGAGCGACGTGTGTCAGTTAACAATCGGGTGAGCGCAGCGAACAAAGCCGTTGCCGTTTATGGACTGCGGGACGTCCGCGGTCCATAAAACAACTTAGCGTTTCAGCACTTCGCCGTCGGGCAGATGAACCTTGCTCAGCATTTTTTGAATCCTCTGCTGCGTGCCTTCGTCGCTCGCCGCCAGCTTTTTCATCAGCGCGGCGGTCGACAGATTCTTGATGTCCTCTGTCCCGATGTTGCTGTGCATCAGGATCTCTTTGAGGTCCTCGCGCAGGCTGGCGCTGCCGCTCAGATAATCGGCGCCCACGGCCTGGGCCACCTGGCTCTTTTCGACAAAGGCATCGATCGACTTGCCGCCGCCAATCGCGCCGAGCATCTTGTCGAAGAACTGACCATCGCCGCCGATGATCTCGATCTTGGCGTTCTTGAACGATTCGGCCATCGCCGTGGCCTGGCTGGTGGACACATGCATCTGCGCATCGATCTGCGCCAATTCCACGCTGCGCTGCATCTCCAGCTTGAGCCGGAATTCTTCGTGGTCGCGGCTGGACGCGTCGAGCGCCTTCATCGCGGCGGCCTTCTCGGTGATGCCGGCTGCTTCGGCCACCATCTTCTCGCGCAGAGCCACCGCCTCGGCCAATCCGAACTTCTCGGTCGCCGCCGCGCCGGCCTCTTTAGACCTCGCCTCGGCCACGCCCTTTTGCAATATGCCGTGCGCCTCGGCGTCCATCTTCTCGCGCAACGCTTTGCCTTCGGCGACGCCGATCTTCTCGATCGCCGACGCATCGGCCTCGCGCACCTGGACCTTGGCCAGTCCTTCGGCCGCCGCTTCAGCGCGAACGCCTTCGGCAGTCCGCATCTTGCCCTCGGCGGATTTCTGCGCCTTGACCAGATCGGCGTTGGCGATCGTCAGCGTCTCGCCGGCGTAATGCTTGGCCGCCGTCTCGCGCGCTTCGGCTTGCTTGATCTCCTTAACGAGCGACTGCTGCGCCTCCTGCTCGGCGCCCAGCACCGCGACTTTCTTGGCGCGCTCGGCGCCCATGAACGCGCGCGTGTCCTTGATGCGCTCTTCTTCTTCGGCGACGGATTTTTCGACGGCGACGCGCTCGCGGATCACGTCCTGGATGTTCTTGCGTTCGACTTCCAGCGCCTTCTCCTTATCGATGCGCTGCAGTTCCACGGCCCGTTCGCGCGAGAGCGCCTCCAGTTGCTGGTCGCGCGAGACGCGCTCGTTTTCGATGGCGATGACACGTTCGCGGTTCTTTACCGCGACTTGGATCTGGCGGTTTGCATTCTCCTGCGAGATGGCGATCTCTTCGTCGGCCTTGATGCGCGCCTGCTCCGAACGGAGCCGTTCTTCGGAACCGATCTTCGATGATTCGGCCTCTTCGCGCGCCTTGATCACTTCAACTTCGCGCTTCTGTTTCAGCTCAGCTTCGGACTGCCGCCGCATTTGTTCGAGAATCGTTTCGCGCGCGTGCACGTCCTGCTGCTTGATCACCATCTCTTCATTGCGGCGTATCTCATTGGCCTTGATCTTTTCGTTGGCGGTCAGCTCGGTGATTTTCTTGATGCCCTGCGAGTCGAGAATGTTGTCGGGGCTGAGCTGCGAGAGCGGCGTTTGTTCGAGGTAATCGATGGCCACGTCTTCGAGCACATATCCGTTCAGGTCGTCGCCGATGACAGCCTTGATCTGTTCCTTGAACTTCATGCGCTCCTGATAAAGCTCCACGAAATCCATCTTCCGTCCGGCGGTCTTCAACGCTTCGGAGAACTTGGCCTGGAAGAGCGTTTGGATCGTGTCTTCCTGCGATGCGCGTACACAACCGATTGACTGTGCAACCGTCAGCACGTCGTTGGCGGTATTGTTGACGCGCACAAAAAACGTAACCTTGATATCGCCGCGTATGTTGTCCTGGCAGATAAGTCCCTCGCTGCCCTTGCGGTCGATTTCAATGGTCTTCAGCGAGATGTCCATCAATTCGCTGCGATTGATGACCGGGTAAACGAGCCCCCCGGTGAAGGTGACCTGGGGATCACCTCTCATCGGATTGATAATCAGCGCGTGGCCCTGATCGACCTTTATATAGAAGCGCAGCATCCATTTGGCGGCTCCGACCACGGCCCATAGTCCGATGACGAGTGCGATGACGATGACAATTCTGCCCTCGTAACCGTCAAATGGCGTTGCCGCGATAATGGGGATGAACGTGTTCACAAAATACTCCTTTCAAAAATTCGTACCGTTTCAACTTTTGCGCCAGGCAGCGGCGTCAATGTTTTTCTTCAAGCTCTGATTGCGTGGCCAAATCGGCCGCCTTCTTCTTATCCTGCGGATCCAGTTCGCCCACTTCGTAGATGTTCGTCCTGGCGTCGTAGCCGATGATCACGGCCTCGGTGCCCCTGGCCAGTTTGTTCTCTCTGCGGCAGCGCACCAGCAGGACCAGCGGCGCGCCATTCATCTCGAAGCGTGCCTCGCCGAAGTCGCTCACCACGCGCGAGGATGTGACCTTGCAGACATGGTCGATCAGCTTCTCGCCGGCCTCGAACGTCTGGATCACAAACGCGCCGCGAAGCGGGCGAGTCACCAAACCCGCCGTGATCATGCTGACAATGCCCGCGACCAGGAGCACCAGCGTCCCGGCAGCCACGACGGGCATCATCGTCGCCAGCATCGGAGAAACGTAAAGCTGCAACATCATCGAGGAGACCCAGCCGAATATAACTCCGGCGCTTGCGACCATCGAGAGCGGCACGCTGCCCAGATTGAGGAAGGCCGCTATCGCTGCCAGCCAGGAGTTACCGTGCGCGAGGCCATCGCCATGCCCGCCATGATCCGCATCGACATGCCCGTGCCCGTCAAAATCGACATGATGAATGTCTGGGTCGAGCGCGTGGGGGTCGGCGCCGCCCATGATCACCGCGCTCCAGAAGAGAACGAGGAATCCCATCAGCACCGTGAAGATGACTGCCGGGAAACTGAGCGCCGCGTTGAGTACCAGATCCATAAAAGTCCGCCTTTTCGGCCAGTCGATTTTGAGAGTACGAAAACTGTACTCTCTACGTCCCAATCAGCACAATGCAAACGTGATTGAACACCGCTTCAGGCTCACCTGCTGAGCCCTCTCAGCGATTTTGCACCGTACTTACGACTAGCTGCTTCATGAAGATACTACGAGATCAAGGCGGAAAACTGACAGCGGAATCTGGGGCGGGGCGGAGCTATTGTCCGGGCGGTTAATAGTAAGCACTATTAAGAAAGTAGAATGATCAATCGAGTTGCATCGTCCGAATTATTCCGGTATTATTGAAATTGACGTTTGTGCCCAGTCAGCGGGCTTGGGAGTACAAAAATGGGAAGAACGGCCAATCAGGTTTCTGTCGTGCTTCCCGTGGAAGGCACTCCGAATAGTGTCGTCACGCTGGCTGAGTATGTCACGCAGAAAGATTCGATCGAACGCAAAGCTGCGAAGGGTGAGCAAATCGCAATTCAGGATCAGGCTCGTGGACTCAAAGTACTCATCGGGTCGCGAAGACGCTCCGCAGAAGAAATAAAACGCGATGAACGGGCGCAGGCCGAAGCCGACGCCGCGATCATGGCTCGTCCCGTATCAAAAAAACCACGCAGGAAGATTGATCTGATATTTGATGTCTAGTGAGTCGCGCATAATGAAAGGGACAGAGGAATACGCCCCAACAGCCGGTCGTATTCCTCTATCCCTTCACTTTATCAATGCGCGACTCAATAGTGAGTCAATAGTGCCGTAATTCAAGAATTCAAAACGCATAAAGGTCACGACAGTGGCCTTTTTTGTTGATGAGACTATGGACGATACCGACACCCACATTCTCGACGAGATGCAGCAATTCATCGGAAAAGAGACCGGCTGCACATTTGTCGCGCGGCTGATTACGTATTGGGAGCGGGCGAAGTGGCGAGCGGTTGTATTGAGATCGCCTTTGGACATGGATTACATGTCTGCTTTTCTGAGCGCGCCAGGCTATGAGATTGGCTTGGTGGTTCTTCCGAATCTCAAGACCACCGAAGACGTCGTTGAATTCATTCGTTCCCTTCCAGAACCGCGATGGAAGCGAGAGAAGATCGATTGGGAAAAGAGCGAGCCAAAATCAGAACCTCAAACTCTTTTAGTCGGCCTCAAATGGATATTGCCAGATCCAAAGTACATCACCTGGGCGATGGGATTTGGCAAATTTGCCGACGAAATGCCTCCAATGAGGAAGGCTCCGTACACCGCGATTGCCGTTCGCCTCGGCGGGCATTGGCCTGGCAAGAAAAGTATTCAGCGAATTGATGGACGGGAGTTGGTCACTTTTGGAGATGTTCCGACATTGCTTGATCCCAGGAACAAGAATGAGCGAATGAAGAACTTTGAGACCACTACTGAAAACGTAGACGATCTAATTAAGTTTCACGCAACGCATCCGATGGCTGGCCAATTGGGGGCAGTTGCGTTCTCCCTGCCGTTAAAATTTCACGCCGAATTGTTTGGCAAGTAGGTGGGGTTGGGCTGCCCACGGTACACCGTCAATGCGCCCCACGACTCGTGGTCTTAACGGTTTTGAGAGCCAGAAACTAGACCAATCCGGCGCGCTGAGCGCCGCTGAAGAACAGCCCGGCGCCCGGTGCGATAAGCGACAGCACAACACCCAGCCAGCGGCCATGAGGTTTCGATGCGGGTGCCTCGTTTGTGTTCATTTCCGCAACACCTGTTCGGCGGCGGCGCGTGTGCTCTCGTCTTCACTTTTCTGAGCGCTGGCGAGCGCCTCCGAGAGCGGCTCGCGGAAGAGTTCGCGGGCGATCTTGATGGCGCGCGGGCCGATCTTTTCGTCCGTGGAAAGCAGGGCGGGGAAGAGCGTCATCTTTGCCGGGAACTTCTTGCGCAGCTCCGCATCGGCAGCGCGCGGCAGCAGGCTCTCGAAATAATCCAGCGTCTCCTCCTGTTGCTTGCTGGTCAGGTTGGGATCGTTGAGATTGAGCATGAAGAACACGAATAGATCAATCTTACCGAGCTCCTCTTTGGCTTTGATCAAGCGGTAGGAAATGAAGCGACGTTCTCCGTTTTTTGGATCGTTGAGGCCTTCGTAAATCTGTTTGCGGTGATCCTCGAAGAAGTGCTTCACCAGCAGCGCACCGTACGGCGCGCGTTCAAAGAGTTCGTAGACGCTGAGATTCTCGGCGGCTTTTCCGAACGCCGCGATCATCTCGGGCTTGCGCGCGTAATTGACCGCATCGAGCTCCAGCGTTTTTTTGAAGCGCGGCATCGACGCGCGCAGGCCCCAGTCGCCCTGCTTGAACAGGCGAACGGCGGTGAAGTACCAGACCGATGCGTCATCGGGATAATCCTGAACCAGGCCGTCCAGGTCGGCGGGCGTATCTTTGCCGGTCTTGGCCTTCTGAGACACTTCGGCGATGCGGATATCGCGCAGTAGCGGGCTCATCGCGCCCAGAAAAGTGTGGCGGCCGCGGTAGAGATCAAGGCGCGAACGCGCGTCGATGGCCTCGCCGCGTTCGAGCATCGCCGCGATCTCACCGTCGACGGCCTGCTTGACGAGCGATTGCAATTCCGCATCCGTCGGCGCGGCGATCAACTGCGGTTCCAGCATCTGCAGCGCCTGCGGATATTTTTTCTCCTTGAGCAACGCGGCAGCCTTCGCATTCGCCGGGCCTGAACCGAAGGCCCATATCCCGGCGACGCAGAGCAGCGCGACCAGAGCGCAGGCCGCAACGATGAGTCCCGTCTTCCGTGAGGGTGATTGCGGGAGTGCCTGAGTTCCCTCGCTGGCGATCAGCGACTTGCCGGATTCATCAAAACTCTTCCGATATAGAATCTGCGTCTCATCGACGGAGGCGCGGTAAATCCGCACCGCCTCGGGCACGCCTTTGAGCTTGAATTCGCCGACCTCGCTGGTCGGAACCTCCTGCTTGTTCATTGAAAGATAGGTCGCTTCAGTGAACCAGACTTCGTTCGCCTCGGTGATGCCTTCGACGCGCGAGGCCACGTTGACCGGATCGCCGAGCACATCCTTGCCGACCAGATTTACTTCGCCGGTATTGATCGCGACGCGCACTTCGATCCGCGCATCGGCCGGGACGGAGGTGTTGTAGCCGCGCAGCGCGTGCTGCATCATCAGGCCGCAGATCACCGCGTTGGTGGGGCTGTCGAACGTGACAAGGTACGCGTCGCCGATGCTCTTGATGATCGTGCCGTCGTACTTGGCAATGATCGGCTTGAGAAGGATGTCCTGCTGTTCGAGCACCTTCACGACGTAATCGCGGCTTGAACGCGCGGTGCGCTCAGTGAAGCCCTTGATGTCCGTGAACATGATGGTGAGATTGCGTGTCGGCATCGGCGACCCCGGTGGAGCGAATACGATTCGAAGCCGGTAGGTTACAGCCAGACGCCCATTCCTGCAAACGTCCAGCGCGGCGCATTTTCCTTCTCCCCCCGTTTGGGGGAGAAGGTCGACGAGCGGAGCTCGCGGGATGAGGGGCACGTATCAATTGCAAAAGCGCGCACGCCCCTCACCCCCGACCCCTCTCCCCCTGAACGGCGGGGGCGAGGGGAGAACGACTGCAAACGTCCAGCGCGGCGCATTTCCTTCTCCCCCCGTTTGGGGGAGAAGGTCGACGAGCGGAGCTCGCGGGATGAGGGGCACGTATCAATTGCAAAAGCGCGCGTGCCCCTCACCCCCGACCCCTCTCCCCCTGAACAGCGGGGGCGAGGGGAGAACGACTGCAAACGTCCAGCGCGGCGCATTTCCTTCTCCCCCCGTTTGGGGGAGAAGGTCGACGAGCGGAGCTCGCGGGATGAGGGGCACGT
>Ga0105047_10016614_pt1 | contig 11527 bp, 8 predicted proteins | sample MAT04_FD_78384 | JGI IMG/M metagenome (GOLD analysis project Ga0105047, IMG submission 78384) | Freshwater microbial communities from Lake Fryxell liftoff mats and glacier meltwater in Antarctica - MAT-04 (megahit assembly) | ecosystem: Environmental > Aquatic > Freshwater > Ice > Liftoff... | reverse complement strand
GCGGCTTCATTACATGTCGCTGCGGAGATCTTGACGACGCTTGGGCCAGCTTTATGGCTACAGGCAACGAGCAGCACGTCAAGGTCGTCACAGCAGCACTTTCCCTTCTGAATGTGCGAGGCGACCCGATGCGCTTGATGGTCGGCGGCGCGGCAAAGTGGGCTCTTGAGAGCAACGCCTAGCAACACTCCCGCGTCCTTGAAATCTGGAGGCGCCTCGGCAAAGAATTGGAGCCTGCAACGGCGGCGCTACTTCGCGCGATTGTTGCCGCTGCGAAGAGTGAGCGACTCCAGAATCTACCGGTCGAGCCGCAATAGGTGCCGACCGGAACGAGCGAGCGCCTCAATCGTCACATTGAACAAACACATCCAAAAACGAAAAACGTCAAAAGCCGCCGCGTCATTTCTCCCTCCAACGCTTGATCGAATCTGAACTTTCGCACGGCCTCCGGCTTAAGCCTGAAACTGGCTTGCCCACTGCACGAAGGGCTCAAGGGTGCGGGCGCCTGAGATGCGCGCCAGCTCGCGGCCTTCTTTGAAGACGGCGATGGTGGGAATGCTGCGAATGGCGAAGCGCGCGGCCAACTGCGGCTGGGCTTCGGTGTCGACTTTGCCCAAGCGCATGCGCGGCTCAAGGCGCTTTGCGGCGGCCGCATAGGTGGGCGCGAACTGGATGCACGGCCCGCACCACGGCGCCCAGAAATCCACGATCACCGGCAGCTCGCTTTTCAGCACAAGCGAATCAAAGCCCGGCTCATCAAGCGCCAGCGGCGCGCCGACGAATAAAGCCCGGTGGCAGCGCCCGCAGTTGGGGCTCGCCCCAAGCTTGGCGGTTGGAATGCGGTTTGCAGCGAAGCAGTGCGGGCAGGTCAAGATAAGGGTGTCCATGCCATGCACTTGGGGGCGAGTCGCGGCAACGCAAGGCATCTGCACCAATCTGCTGCGGTTGGGCTGAAAGGCCTGCGGGCAAGGACAGATGACAAAAAAACCGCGCGGGCCTATCTCGAACGCAGATGGATTCTGCTGCGGGATGCTTCAGTGCGCCAGCGGCCTTGGGCGGCTTATTTTGAGCCCGCTGAACCCGCAGCCACGATCACTTCAATCTCGGCTCGTTCGATCATCCGGCTTGATTCATCGCGGCGGCCTTTGTATTCTAATTTGCCTTCGGCTAGGCCGCGATCGGAGATCACCAGGCGGTGCGGCACGCCAATCAGCTCCATATCGGCAAACTTGACGCCCGGGCGCTCGTCGCGGTCGTCCAGCAGCACATCAACGCCCGCGCTTTTGAGCTCCGCATAGAGCAAATCTGCGGCTTCGCGCACGGCTGCGGACTTGTGTGCGTTGAGCGGCAGAAGCGCCAACTGGAAAGGCGCGATCGCGGCCGGCCAGATGATGCCGGCAGCGTCGTGGTTTTGCTCAATGGCGGCGGCCACGATGCGGCTCACACCGATGCCGTAGCAGCCCATGAACATGGTTTGCGCGATGCCTTTTTCATCCAGCACGCGCGCCTGCATCGCGGCTGCATATTTTTGCCCGAGCTGAAACACGTGGCCGACCTCAATGCCGCGCGCGAGCTTGAGCGCGCCGGCGCCATCGGGGGATCTGTCTCCAGCAACCACGTTGCGAATATCCGCAACGCGCGTGGGCTCATTGAGATCGCGGCCAAAATTGACCCCACGAAGATGGAATCCAGCGGCGTTGGCGCCGCAGACGAAATCGCTTAAGCACGCGACATCGCGATCGGCGAACACCGTGATCGGCTTGAGCGGCTGCACAGGCCCGATGAAACCCGGGATACAGCCAAGATGCGCGACGATTTCAGCTTCGCTCGCCAAGGCAAAACCGGACATGCCGTCGAGCTGGCCGAGTTTGATCTCATTGACCGTGTGATCACCGCGCACCAGCACCAGCACAAAACCAAGCCCGCTGGTCAGCGCAATCGCCTTGACCGTGCGCTCAAGCGGCAGGCCGAGCAAGGCCGCAACGTCTTCGCACGTGGTTTGTTTCGGTGTGGCGACCTTTTCAAGCGCCTCGGTCGGGGCTGCGCGCGCAGCGTCGGGCGCAAGCGCTGTGGCTTTTTCTAGATTCGCGGCGTAGCCCGATTCTTCGCAGTAGGCCAAAACGTCCTCACCGGACTCGGCGAGCACGTGGAACTCATGCGACCCACTGCCGCCGATGGCGCCGGAATCAGCCACCACCGCGCGGAACTTGAGCCCAAGGCGGGTAAAAATCCGCGCATAGGCGTCATACATCGCCTGATAGGTTTGCGCCAGCGAGGCCTGATCAATGTGGAAGGAATAGGCGTCCTTCATCAGAAACTCGCGCGCGCGCATCACCCCAAAGCGCGGGCGAATTTCGTCGCGAAACTTCATTTGAATCTGAAAGAAATTAACCGGCAGCTGGCGATAGCTCTTGAGCTCGGCGCGGGCAAAATCGGTGATCACTTCTTCGTGGGTCGGGCCGAAACAAAAATCTGCCTCTTTGCGGTCTTTGAGCTTGAGCAGCTGGGCGCCAAACTTCTCCCAGCGTTCGGTTTCTTCCCACAGCTCGCGCGGCTGCACCGCCGGCATCAGGAGTTCGAGCGCGCCGGCGCGCTCCATTTCCTCGCGAACCACCTCTTCGACGCGCTTGAGCACGCGCAAGCCGAGCGGCGACCACGTGTAAATGCCCGCGGCCAATTTGCGAATCATGCCGGCCCGCAGCATCAGCTTTTGGCTCTGTACTTCGGCGTCGGCGGGTGATTCTTTGAGCGTGGCTAAATGAAACTGCGTTAGGCGCATGGGCGTGAGGGACCGGATTTTTAAGCGAACGGAGCGCGGTGAGCTGGCTGCACAGCCGCTCGATTGAATCCGCGAAAAGTGGTGCCGACAGAGGGACTCGAACCCCCGACCCCCTGATTACAAATCAGGTGCTCTACCAACTGAGCTATGCCGGCGTTTGGGCGCGAAAGTGTAGCAAGTTATTGGGTAAGAGCTTTTAGAGCCTGAAGGTTGCGCCGTCGCAGCGGCGCTGGGCTTGCGGGGGACTCTTTCGGGGCGCGACGGGACTGCGCGTTCTGGGGCGGGGAGCCAAAGCTTGGGGTGGGGTGGTTTTGCACCATCTTGGTGCGCGGTGGGGGTTTGGTGGTGCAGCTAGCCTGTGGAATTTGCATACGACTCTTGCAAGCCATTGATTTTATTTGCTCTTGGGGTTGGCATGGGGTTTGCGTGGGGTGGGTTAGCTTTCACTAACGAGGTGCACCGTGAGCTTTGAAAACATTCAGACGTTGATTAAAGACAACAGCGTCAAATTTATCGATCTGCGTTTTTGCGATACGCGGGGTAAAGAGCAGCATCTGACCATGCCGGCGAAGCTGGCGGACAAAGAGCTGTTTGAAGACGGCAAGATGTTTGATGGTTCGTCGATCGCCGGCTGGAAAGGCATCAACGAATCGGACATGGTGCTGCTGCCGGAAGCGGACACGGCGTACATGGATCCATTTTCGGATGAAGCGACCCTGATCGTGTCTTGCGACGTGCTTGAGCCGTCGACGATGCAGGCTTATTCGCGCGATCCGCGCTCGCTGGCCAAGCGCGCCGAGGCCTATCTCAAATCATCCGGCGTCGCCGACACCGCGTTCTTTGGGCCGGAGCCTGAGTTTTTCATTTTTGATTCGGTTCGTTTTGCGACCGAAAAACACGACACCTTTTTCAAGATTGATTCCGAGGAAGGCGCTTGGAACACGGGCAAGAATTATCCAGACGGCAACACCGGCCACCGTCCGCCGGTGAAGGGCGGCTACTTCCCGGTTCCGCCGGTTGATCAGCTGCACAACATGCGTTCGCAGATGTGTTTGACGCTGGAAGAAATGGGCCTAGACATTGAGGTCCATCACCATGAAGTGGCGACCGCCGGCCAGTGCGAAATCGGCACCAAGTTCGCCACGTTGACGAAAAAAGCCGACGAAATGCTGAAGCTGAAATACGCGGTGCAAAACGTCGCCAACTCGTTCGGGCGCACCGCTACGTTCATGCCCAAACCGCTGGTTGGCGACAACGGCTCTGGGATGCATGTGCACCAGTCGCTGTTCAAAGACGGCAAGAATTTGTTTGCGGGCGACGGCTATGGTGGCTTGAGTCAAATCGCACTTTGGTACATCGGCGGTATTTTCAAACACGCCAAGGCGATCAACGCGTTTTCGAACTCCACCACCAACAGCTACAAGCGCCTAGTGCCTGGTTTTGAAGCGCCGGTGATGTTGGCCTATTCGGCGCGCAACCGTTCGGCTTCGTGTCGGGTGCCGTGGGTGTCGTCGCAGAAAGCGCGGCGCATCGAGATTCGTTTTCCAGACCCCGCTGGCAACCCGTACTTCACCTTCGCGGCGCTGCTGATGGCCGGCATTGATGGGATCAAAAACAAGATCGATCCGGGCCCGGCGATGGACAAAGACCTCTACGATCTGCCGCCTGAAGAGGCTCGCCAAATCCCGCAGGTGTGTCATTCACTCGACATGGCGCTTGAACACCTCGACCGCGACCGCGAATTTTTGAAAGCGGGCGGCGTGTTCTCAGACGACCTAATCGACGCCTACATCGAGCTCAAGATGAAGGAAGTGACGCGCTTCAGGATGTCCACGCACCCGGTTGAATTCGACATGTACTACTCAGCTTAAGGCTTAAATCCAATTCGCGGGCCACGGATGGCCCGCCGCTTCAGGGCGCCTGCAGTTCCGCGCGCAGGCCTTCAATGCGTTTGCGATTGACGCCCATGTCTGAATAGCCAATGCGCGAAGCCGAACGCAAACGCACCGCGCCTGCCGCATCGTCGAAAAAGAACTCAATGTCGTCGATGAACCTAAACAGCGCAGAGGTCTGCGTGTAGTGCCAATACTGGTCTGACTGGGTGACCGCATGCATGCGCGGCATGCCGGCGAGAATTGCGCTTAAGCGCGCCTGGGTATTGGCGCGATCACCGATGTAGGCGAAAGCATCCACCCGATGCGCGTCGTCGCTGGCCTGGCTTGAAACGCAGTTGGGTCGATCAGCGCAGGCCTTGAGAGCGCCGTCGACATCCGCGCCCAAACTCGGTGGATTGCCGCGCGAAAGATAGGAGCGCGCGGCCAGCAGCGACGCCACAAGTGCAACAAGCGCAACAATCACAATCAGCGTGGTTTTCATTCCAGTGCCTCCGGAAAATCAAAATCGGGTTTGGCCCGCGGTGCGGCGATCAAGCTGCCTTGAACATAGTCGGGCTGCAGCTGCCAAAGTGCGGCGAGCGTGGCCGCATCGGCGACGCCCGGGACGATAACGGTTTTGTGGTGGGCACGGGCGCGCTCAATCAGCGCACCAACCAGCTCGAATACACGCGGATTGGCGCACATGGTTGGGGCGAGGTCTGCACTCAGGCGCACGCAGTCCACCGGCAGCTGATCGACTAGGTGAACGGCGACCCGATCGCGCCCGAATTCATCCAAGCACAGCCGAAATCCCTTTTGCTTGATCCGCTCAAGGCGCGCCCGCAGCAAATCGAGCCGATCCATTGCCGGGCCCACACTAACCATCAGGCACAGGCTGGCGGTCTTGATGGCCAGAATGCGGGTCAGACCGGTCAGCCAGGTTTCAAAATTCGCATCCAGCAGATTGGCCAACCCGACGCTTAAAAAAAAGCGCAGGTTCATGTCCTCGCGGGCTTCGGTTTTGATCACGTTGGCCGCCATTTCGGTCAGAACCTGATCGACTTCGCGGCGCCGTTTGAGCTCATCTGCAATCGGCAGGTAGACCTCCTTATCGATCAGTTGCGCGCTCTCGCTTGAGCGCTTGAGCTTCATTTCAACGCTGTATTGGCCGCGCACGTTGCCGAGCATCAGCGCCATGGGCTCCAGCCTGATCTCGCGCTGGGTGCTCTTGATGCCTTGGCTCAGCACATCGCGCGCAGTCTGCTCAAGGTCGCCATCGCTTAAGGCCAAGTCATCTAGGCTGTGGCGCACCACCCGGTTGCCGCCGCCGGCGCGCGCTCCCATGCACGCCGCCTGCGCGCGCGAGACTTCCGCCTCGGGGCTCGCGGTGTTGCCTTCGAGCAGGCGCAAACCGATGCTCAGCGTGACTTTGCGCGGCGTTTTATTGATCCGGAACGGGGTTTGCGCAATGCTCAGGCGAATCGCTTGGGCGACTTCAAACAGGGCCTCCGCATCGTCACGCTCGACCCGCGCGACGTAGCAAAAATCGCGAATCTGCGCGCCCATCGCGCGCTCGCCAAGCTGTTCGGCAAAAGCCTGCGCGAGGGCACGGTCGAATTCTTGCGCGGCCGTTGGCCCGAGCTCTACCGCAAGCGCCTCGGCTTGATCGACCAATACGTACAAAACCGCGGTCGTCGCGCTGCTGCGGCGAATGCGCTCGCTTAAGTCGCGCAGAAAACGGCTGAGCGCATAGAGCCCGGTCAGCCCATCGCGCTGGTCGCCGCGCTTGGTCAGTGCGGCCAGTTCGCGCGCACGCTTGACTCGGGTTTGCACCGCCGCTAGGAGCGCGCGGGGTCGCGCGGGCTTGCTCAGGAAATCATCACCGGCGCGGCGAATCGACTTCACCCGCTCGTCGCTTTCTGCTTCGCCTGAAAGAAACACAATGGGCACATCGAGAAAGCCGGGCTGCTGGCGAATCATTTGAGCCAGCTCAAAGCCATTGACGTCCGGCATGTTCACGTCAGACAAGATCACATCGGGTTTGCGCTCCTTGAGCGCGAGCAGGGCATCGTTGGCGTGGAAGGCCAGACGCGTGGTCATGCCGCGCTGGCGCAGGATCACGTCGGCAAACAGCGCCTGCGAGCGGTCGTCCTCGACAATCAACACATGCGTCGCGGGTGCAGCCTCCTCCAAGATCAGATCGGTGAGCTTGCGCTCGATATCGCCAAGGTCAAACGGCTCTGCAAAAAAAGCATCGGCACCGGCGCGGACGGCATGCAGCTGGCGGCCTAAATCGGCGGAATCAGAAAGAACGATGCACGGCATTCGCGGCGCGGCGCTGCCGTCGGCGTCTTCTGCCAGTTCAAGCAAGCCCATCAGGTGCGGCAGATAGCGCGCATCGGCAATCAGCGCATGTGCGCGCTTGCGCCGAATCTGCTGGGTGAGCTCTTTGGGATCGAGAAAATGGGTGATCTCATAGCCGCGACTGGCCAATTGTAGGCACAGGTTAGGCGCAAGCTCATCGCTCAGGCGCAGGTAGTAAATTGATTTGAGCGCGCTCGCAGACTCTCCCTGCGCCAGATTTGCAAGCGGCACCGCTTCGGGCTCGGCCGTTTTGAGCGCCGCGTCCAGCTTGTCCGCAAGCGCAGCCAGCTGCTTGAGCTGCTTCTCCGCGGGCTGCAAGCCATCGACGAAGGAGCTCAAGTAGATCGCAAAATTGAGCGCAGGCTCACTGACTTCGACCAGCCCAAAGGCGTCCGCGGATTCAGCGAACTCGTTCAGCGCTTCATAGAGTTGATCGACTTGATTGGGGTTGAACGCCGCCGCAAGCGCTGACCAGCTTTTGAGGACCTTGTGCCCGCGCAGGCACACCGATCGCTTGACCGCGTCGCGCTCACGCTCTCCGCTTTGAAATTTTAAGAGCGCGGGCACGACGCGACCGTCAGGTCAGCTCCAGTCCGTCTTCGCTGACGTAGGGCCCGGGGGCGTCTTTTGCGGGTTCGTCCCGGGTGTTGGGCGCGCCTTTGAGGCGCTCGACGATCGCATCAAGGGCACGATCGAACAGCGGAACATCCTGCAAAATCTGCGCAGTGCCGCGTTTGATCTCGGCGGCGAGGCCAAAAATCGTCTTGTCGGCGACCTTAAGCCCCTTGCGGCTGACAAACAGGTACTTCGATGAGATCGGCGAAATCCACGAGAGCTTGGCGCGATCGGTATTGCCCGCCTCGTCGGTAAACTCAAACCATTGGCCGACCTTGCACGCACGCACGCGGGCCAGATAGTCCTCATCGGTTTCAACCGACTCAACTTCCTCCATTTCAGCGCGCGTGCTGAGCACCACTTCTTCGACGAAATCCGCCACTGCTGCGGATGCCGGCAGCACCGAGGGCTGAGTCAGCTGAAACGGCATCGGCACAGGCTCTGGGGCGACCGTTCGATTGGCCTCTTGGCTCAGAATTTTTGCGGCTTGGGTGGCGCTGCTCGCAGCCTCAATCCGACTCGGTGCGAAAAGCGCTTGGTAACACTTCGACAGCTCCGCCAGCAGCTGATTAATGTCAGCGTCGTTGTAGGCAACCATCCCTAAGCCCTGCCTGAGCTGCTGGCTAAGCGGCGCCATCAGCGCTTTCAGACGAGCCCGGTCGGCATCGGTTGGGTGAGTGAGCGAGCCGCTCCAGGCAAGCTCTTCGGCCACTTTCAGCGCGCCGCGCCAGGCGTTGGTCGCCTCGCCGTGGCGCAGCAGCATCAAAACCAGCACGTTGGCCCATGGCTTGGTCAAAATGTTGCGGATGATTTCCGGCAGGCCGCGCCCTTCGGTAATCGAAAGAATTTCTTTCGCCGCGCGTTTGCGCGCGCCAGAAAGTTTTTCGCGGCCTTTGGTGGCTTCGGTGGTGCGCTGCTCGGTCACTTCCGAGCGACGCTTGTTGGAGGACAAAAACGCCTGCAAATTGGCCGCTTCGCGATCAAACACGGCGAGGTCTTGGTCGAAATCCTTGAGGATCACCTCGACCACCCGCTGCAGTTCAGCCAGCAGCTTGCGATCTTTGTCGCCGTCGTCGGTCCAGGTGACGCCGGCTTGGGCGAGCTGGTCCAGCAAATGGCGGGCGGGATGGGTCTTTTGCGCGAACAGGTGTTTGTCGAGGATCGCAACCTTGAGATACGGAATCTGCAGCCGGCTCAATACGGCCTGCACTGGGGCGGGCAAATTGCGGTCCTGCAGGATGAATTCAAAGAGCATGCCGACCAGATCGATGGTGTCTTCGTCAGCAGAATTGACGCGCGCTTCCTTGGATTGATCGGTGAGCCTGCGCACCTGTTCGATAAGATCGTCTTTGACGTGCTGGGCAGACTGCGGGATATGCGGCAGGTGCGGCTGGCCATAGGCCTGCGTTTGGCTGCGCATCAGCTCGCCCTGGAGAATGCTGAGCGCGTTCAGGATATCGCTGCTCGCCAGCATCGGCCCCACCGGCCCTTGACCACCGGCAAGCGGCCCCATCCCACCAGCGCCCATAGGCAGCATGCCGCGGCGCTGGCCGAGCAAGCCCTGGATCGTGCGATACATTTCGCCCTGCAGCAGTGTGTCGTTGGGGTCGCCGTAGCTGCCGCCATAGCCGCCGCCATAGCCCATTCCCGGGTCGGGATATCCGGCAAAGCCTTGGGTCTGTCCATCCTGGCCGCCGGCTGCATGCGCGACAGGCATTCCGGGAACGCCAGCGCCCATCGCCGGAGCGCCGCGGCGCTGACTCGGAATACCCGTTTTCAGCTGCGGCAAGACCCCGGCTTCAATCAGATGGGCGTTGGCTCCATCGTAAAGCTGATCAAGCGCAGAGAGCACATGTTTGTCAAACAGCTTGAAGATGATGAGTTTGACTTGAACATCGATTTCGAATTCAGCGCTGGCATTCTGGAAGGCAAAACAAAGCTGCGCGGGACCAATCGGATTGTCCTCTGCTTCCAGCCGCACGCTGCTGCCGTTGACCATGGCCAGACGCTGACCCACCGCAAACAGGTGGCGCGCTAAGCGATTTTCGCTCTTGCCAACCATGTTGCTGACGGCAAGCGTTTCTTCCAGATCTTCGGCGTCGACTAGGCTTAGCGTGCTCTCGCCTTGGTCGTTGACGGTCGAGCCTGTGTCCTTGGCCGACTTCTTGAGCGGACGCTTGTGCGCAAAATCCTGAAAGGCGCGGGTAATAAATTCATGGAACAGGCGCTCAACCAGTGGGCGCTTCTTGCGAACTTCGCGCATACCATCGAAAAAATGCGACTGCCGCGAGTTGTTTTCGGCTTTTTCAGCCAAATCGAACAAGGCGTCATCCACGTTTTCAAACAGCGCATTAAGAAACAGAGTCAGGCGTTTGCCCGCCAGCGCGCGCGTCGACTTGAGCAGCTCGTTGAGGCGCTCGGGCGCTGCGTCCGTCAGATTGAGCCTTGCAGTGAGGTCCACCACCTTGTTGCTGGCGCCATTGGCTGCGGTCATGTCGTCTTCCCCACTGATTGATGACACTTGAAAGACTCTCGAGCTTAGTGAGCGCAGCAGGACCGATATGTGATGGCGGGCATGGTTCGGGCTAGAAGTCGGCAAGCGTGTTAACGGCAATGGCGCGCTCGGGCAGCAGCACCGGAATATCTTGCTCAATCAAATAAAGCGAACGGCGGTCTTTGGTGATCAGCGCACCGCTCGCCCGCGCGGAAACAGGCTCCTGATCAATAAACATCACCGCGCCTGCATCAATGGCGGCATTGAGTTTGCCCAGATCGTCTTTACCGAGCAGGTCAAGCGGGACTTTGCTGGTCGGGCAGCACAGGATGTCAAGAAGTCGCCGGTCAATCGCCATGGTTCACGTGTGCGTCGCGCATTGGATCGTGGAGCCCAAGTGTAACCCCGCCGCGAGCGGTTTTTTACACGATCCCGTGGGCTAAACTTGAGCGCTTGGCTGACTGATTGGGATCACCCCTTGGCATGAAAACGCAAATTGGCATCGTGATGGGCTCCAAATCGGACTGGGAAACGATGCGTCACGCGGCAGAAATGCTGGAGCGCTTGCGCGTCGGCCACGAGGTGCGGGTGGTGTCCGCGCACCGCACGCCGGATCTCTTGTTTGACTATGCAGAAGCCGCTCGCGAGCGCGGTTTGCGCGCCATCATCGCGGGCGCCGGCGGCGCTGCGCATTTGCCCGGCATGCTCGCGGCCAAAACGCCGGTGCCAATCCTCGGCGTGCCGGTCAAGTCGACTGCACTCAACGGGATCGATTCACTTTTATCTATTTTGCAAATGCCCAAGGGCGTTCCTGTCGCGACCTTTGCCATCGGTGCGCCGGGTGCCGCGAACGCGGCTTTATTCGCGGCCGCCATGCTCGCATTTGATGATTTGATCGTTCGCGACGCGCTGGACGCCTGGCGCCGCGAGCAAACCGCCGCGGTGCTGGCCGAGCCGGATCCGAGCCTGTGAGAATTGGCATTTTGGGCGGTGGTCAGCTCGCGCGCATGCTCGCGCTGGCGGCCCACCCGCTCGGGCTCAAGGTCAAGGCACTGGATCCATCCGCGAACGCCTGTGCGGCTGGCGTTGCACCGCTTGTGTGTGCGTCGTTTGATGATCCAAGCGCGCTCGCTTTATTCGCGCAGTCGAGCGATGTGCTCACCTTTGACTTTGAAAACGTGCCTGCGGCCGCGCTGAACGATATCGCCCCCGTTTGCGCAATTCGCCCACCGCTGGGCGCGCTGGACGTCGCCCAGGATCGTTTGCAGGAAAAAACCCTGTTCCGCAAACTTGAAATTCCCACGCCGTCCTTCCAGGCGATTTCAAGCGCGGCTGAACTCGGCCAAGCGCTCGCCGTGCTGCAAGGCCGCGCCATTTTGAAAACCCGTCGCCTCGGCTATG
>Ga0105047_10016613_pt1 | contig 11529 bp, 5 predicted proteins | sample MAT04_FD_78384 | JGI IMG/M metagenome (GOLD analysis project Ga0105047, IMG submission 78384) | Freshwater microbial communities from Lake Fryxell liftoff mats and glacier meltwater in Antarctica - MAT-04 (megahit assembly) | ecosystem: Environmental > Aquatic > Freshwater > Ice > Liftoff... | reverse complement strand
TTGAGCGTGACCAAATTACCGAGCGGAATCAGCTGATTGGAGTTTCGCGAGCGCACATACAGGTTAGACAGATCGGCCGGCTCGCCGCGGTCTTCGCGACGTGCCTGCAAGATCACGTCGTATTCTTCACCAGCGCGCTCAAAAGTGGTTGCGCGGCGCGCGCCGAGCATGGTCTCAAGCGTGGTGCCGATTTCTTCGACGCTGACACCGAGATCAGCAGCGCGCGCGCGATCGATCTGCACGCGCATTTGTGGTCGGGTTTCTTTGTAGTCGGCATCCACCGCAAGCAGCATGGGGTTTTCACGCTGAATCCGGTTGACCACTTTGTCGCGCCAGCCGGCCAAGGTGTCGTAGTCGGGCCCACCGATCACAAACTGCACCGGCTGCCCGCCGAAGCGCGATAGGCCCTGACGCATCGCCACATTGGCACGCATCGCCGGCATTTGGTCAAACTCGGTGCGCAGGCCCGCGACGACGTCGAAAGCGCTCTGTTCGCGCTCGGCCCATGGCTTGAGGAAGATCAGCATTTGCGCGGTATGCATTTCCTCTGAAGCGCTGCCGCCAAATCCGCGCGGCACGCGCAAAATGATCCGACTGGCGACCCCGTCTTTAACCAGCTTGAGCGCGCGCTCTTCGTATTTGAGCGACTGCTCAACCGTATAGTCAAAACCGGCGCCCTCAGGCCCGGTTAGCGAGACGAACATCGACCCTTGGTCTTCAGGCGGGGTGAGTTCGGACTGCACCTGAGTGAGCAAGACAGCCGTTAGGCCAATCGCACCCAGCACAACCGCCGACATCAGCACATAGCGACGCAGGGTCAAATTCAAAAGCCGTCGATAGCCTGCTTCCAAACGTCGGAACACCCGATTGACCGCGCCAGATACCCCACGCCCATCGCTCGCGCGGAGCAGCTTGGAGCACATCATCGGCGACAGCGTCAGCGCGACCAAAGCAGAAATCACCACGGCCGCCGAGATGGCCACCGCGAGTTCGCGAAACAGGCGTCCGAGGTTGCCCTCCATGAACGCAATGGGCAAAAACACGGCAATCAGCACCAGAGTGGTTGCGATTACGGCGAACGCCACCTGTTTGACCCCGCGATAGGCCGCAATCAGCTTGGGCTCGCCCAAATCAACCCGCCGCTGGCAGTTTTCCAACACCACGATCGCATCATCTACAACCAAGCCAATCGACAGCACCAGAGCCAGCAAGGTGATCAGATTGATCGAAAAACCAAAGCCATACAGCGCGATAAAGGACGCAATGATGCACACCGGCACCGTCACCGCAGGGATTAACGCGGCACGCCATGAGCCAATGAAAAGATAGATCACCGAAATCACCAGCAGGATCGATATCCCAAGGGTGAAAAACACCTCATGGATCGCCGCCGCAATATAAACCGACGTATCAAAAGCAACCACCAACGTGGTTGCAGGCGGCAAACTCGACTGCACGCGCTCGACTTCCGCTTTGACCTCTTCCACCACTTGCAGGGTATTGGCGGTGGACTGTTTGACGATTCCCAAGCCGATCTGGGATTCGCCGTTGCCGCGGATCAGCGAGCGCCGCTCGACCGAACCGAGCTCAACATCGGCGACCTCGGCCAAGGTGATCACGTGGCCATCGCCGCCCTTGCCGATCGGCAGCAGCTTAAAGTCTTGCTCGGTGGCGTAACTGCGCGAAACCCGCACGGTGAAATCGCGCGTTGTCGATTCAATCCGGCCAGCCGGCAGCTCGACGTTTTCGCGCCGAAGCGCCGCCAACACATCGGGCACGGTCAACCCGCGCGCAGCCAGCTCAGCGCGGTTGATCCAAACGCGCATCGCATAGCGCTGCTGGCCGCCAACGATCACGCGGGCGACACCGGAAACCGCCGACATCCGATCGACGATAAAGCGCTCGGCGTAGTCGGTGAGCTCTAGCGTGTCTTTTTCATCGGAGGCCAGGTTCAACCACAAAACCGGATCGGCATCGGCGTCCACTTTCGCCACCTGCGGCGGATCGGCTTCAGTCGGCAGTTGTCCGGTTACCCGATTGACCGCATCGCGCACATCGTTGGTGGCGCCTTCAATTTCGCGGCTGAGCTTGAACTCGATGTTGACCGAAGAGCGACCGTTCTGGCTGCTCGATGAAATGGTCTCAATGCCCTCAATCCCGGAGACCGAATCTTCAACGATCTGGGTGATGCGCGATTCCACGACGCCAGCCGAGGCGCCGCGATAAGAGGTATCGACTGAAACCACCGGCGCATCGATGTTCGGCAATTCGCGCAGCGGCAGCTGATTGTAGGAAATGATGCCGAGCACGATCAGCAGCAGGCTCATCACCAGCGCAAGCACCGGCCGTTTGATTGAAACTTCAGAAAGGCTCATGGCGCGTTAGCTCTGCACGCGGACTTTGGCACCGTTGCGCACGCGCACCAGCCCTTCGGTGACGATCTGATCACCGACGCTGAGCCCGTCTAGAATCTCCGCCACACCCGAACGGCGTGCGCCCACCTTCACTTGAACCTGCTCAACGGTTGAATCGGCTTTGAGCCGAAAGGCGAATGTCTGCTCGCGGATGCCCGAGAGCGCGATTTCCGGCACCACCAGCGAATCTCGCGGTTCGGCCATTACAAGCACCGTCATCAGCATGCCGGGCTTGATCTGCAAATCTTTGTTGGGAAGAAGCGCTCGCACCATCGCAGCGCGGGTAATCGGATCTACCCTTGAGCCAATCGAGCTTACCGCGCCGGTAAATTTTTTCCCTGCAAACGCCGATGTGCTCGCAGTGATCACCTGGCCTGGCGCAATCCCACCCAGAAAAGCCTCCGGGACCGAAAAATCAAGCTTGATTGTGCGCACGTCGTCTAGGGTGGTGATCACCGAGCCTGGCGTGAGGAGGCTGCCTTGGCTGACCTGACGGAAGCCCAACACGCCGGAAAATGGCGCAATGATCACCTTGTCGTCCAAGCGCGCGGCGAGCGTGCGCATGCGCGCAGACGCCTGATCCCGCGCAGAGACCGCCTGATCAACCTGCGATTTGGTCACCGCCCCCTTAACCAATGATTCGGTTGCGCGGGCGTACTGGCGCTCAGTCTCTTTGAGTGCGGCGCGGGCCTCTTCGAGCTGCGCGGTCTCCGCGCGATCGCTCATTTCAATCAAGATTTGGCCGGCATCAACGGTATCGCCGTCGCTGAAATTGATCCGGCGCACGGTATCGGTGACTTTGGCGGTGATGGTGACCGACTCGTTGGCCTGCGCAGTGCCCAATGCCTGGATGGAATCCGTCCAGGGCACGCTTTGCACCGCGACCACACGCACCGGCATGGGCGGCGCGGCCTTTGCTGCGGGTAAGGTCTCAGATTGACACGCGGCAAGGGCCGCACAAGACAAAACCAGCAGCAAATTGCGCACGATGTAAACCTGAAAAAAACAATAAGCCGCGAAGCGTAGGCCGCGCGGCGTTGAGTTTGCGTGAGTCGGCTTGGCCCTTGGCGGGTTGTCGCCTCAGCGAACGCCCGTTTCCAAACGCCCAATCACCAGGCGCTGGATTTCGCTGGTGCCTTCGTAGATTTCGGTGATCTTGGCATCACGAAAATAGCGCTCAACCGGCATCTCCTTCGAATAGCCCATGCCGCCGTGAATCTGCACCGCTTGGTGGGTCACAAACATTGCGGTTTCAGACGCAAACAGCTTGGCCACCGAGCCCTCAACGGTGAAACGCTCACCGGTGGTGACCGATTGGGTTTTCTTCCACGCCGCTTTCAGCATCAGCAGATAGCTTGCGTCGATGCGGCACTTCATGTCGGCGATCTTGGCTTGAATCATCTGAAAAGAACCAATCGGCGCGCCAAACGCCTTGCGCTCACGGGAATAGGCGACCGCTGCCTCGTAGGCGGCTTGCGCAATCCCAATCGCCTGCGACGCGATGCCGATGCGGCCTGCGTCCAGCACACCCATCGCGATCTTGAAGCCCTCGCCTTCTTTACCCAGCACGCAATCAGCCGGGCAAACATAGTCGGTGAACTCGATCTGGCAAGTAGCCGAGGCGCGAATGCCAAGCTTCGGCTCCTTTTTGCCGCGCGAAAAACCGGGCTTGGCGGTCTCGATCAAAAATGCGCTGATGCCGTTTGCGCCCTTGTCGGGGCTGGTCATCGCGAACAACACCAGGCGATCGGCGTAAGGGCCCGAGGTAATCCAGCTTTTGGTGCCGTTGATCACAAAATGGCTGCCGTCGGCTGACTTGACCGCACGCACGCGCATGTTGGAGGCGTCCGAACCGGAGTGCGGCTCAGTCAGCGCATAGGCGCCGATCTGCGCGCCCGTTGCAATCGGCGTCACCCAGTCGCGCTTTTGCTGCTCGGTGCCGTACTTCATGATGCCGTTGTTGTAGAGCGAGTTGTTCACGCTCAAGATCGTGCCGTGCGAGGCGTCAACTTTAGAGATCTCGATCAAGGCTAGGTTGTAGCCGATGGTGTCGAGCCCAGCGCCGCCGTATTCATGCGGAACCTCAATGCCCATCAGGCCAAGCTCGCCCATCTTGCGCACGGTCGCCAGCGGAAACTCGCCCGATTCGTCAAATTCAGCGGCAATCGGCGCAATTTCTTTTTGCGCAAAGTCACGCGCGGTGGCCTGAATCATCAGCTGGTCGTCGGTCAGTTTGAAATCCATCGAATTGCCTCGTGCAGCGGCGCATTGGCGCGCCGCAATGGTGGTGGTTGGTGGAAGGGCTTTAGTTTAGCGAGTTGCAGCGTCGACGGCGTGCATTTAACGCCCGCGCGATGGACTAAACTTGGTGCATGATTGCCCTGATCGAAGCGCACCGCGTGGGCCTGCTCGCACGCAAGAGCTGGCTGCCGAATCTGGTTGCGGGAGTGATCGTTGGGGTGGTGGCGCTGCCCTTATCGATGGCGTTTGCGATTGCCTCAGGCGCACGGCCAGAACAAGGGCTGTATACCGCCATTATCGCTGGCGTGCTGGTGTCTATCCTCGGCGGCACGCGCATGCAAATCGCCGGCCCAACTGGCGCCTTCATCGCAATCCTGGCGGGAATTACCGCCAAATACGGCATCGCAGGCCTGCAGATGGCCACTTTGATGGCGGGGGTGATCCTGCTTTTAATGGGCGTCGCGCGCATGGGCGGGGTGATCCGCTTCATTCCCGCACCGGTGATCATCGGATTTACCGCGGGCATCGGCGTGATCATCTTCGTCGGCCAATGGGCTTATTTTCTCGGCTTGCCCGCGGTCGACGGAGCCCACTTTCATGAAAAACTCTGGCATCTCATCAAACTCCTGCCGGCGCTGCATTGGCCCACTTTTGGCTTGGGCTGCCTAAGCCTGCTGCTGGTGGTGTTTGCCCCGCGAATAAAAGGGCTCACCCGCGTGCCGGGGCCGCTGGTCGCCATGCTGGTCGCGACCGCGCTGAACGTCGTATTCGCATTCGACGGCGTCGCCACCATCGGCAGCGCCTTTGGTGGTTTGCCGCGCGAGCTACCAAAGTTTGCGTGGCCCGATATCTCGATTCCACAAGCGCTGCTGCTGATTGGGCCTGCCTTCACGATTGCGATGCTGGGCGCGATTGAATCGCTGCTTTCGGCAGTGGTCGCAGACGGCATGACCGGCAGCAAACACGATTCCAATCAAGAGCTGATCGGCCAAGGCATTGCCAACATTGTGGCGCCGTTGTTCGGCGGTTTTGCAGCGACCGGCGCCATTGCGCGCACCGCCACCAACATCCGCAACGGCGCAACAAACCCGCTCGCCGGCATCGCACACGCAGGCACGCTGCTCGCAATTTTGCTGTTTTTAGCCCCGTTTGCCGCGCACATTCCGCTCGCCGCACTGGCTGCGATTTTGTTCGTGGTCGCCTTCAACATGAGCGAGCTGCACCGTTTCCGCCACATCCTGAAGCACGCACCAAACGCCGATCGCTGGATCCTGCTGATCACCTTCTTCCTGACCGTGTTCGCCGATCTCGTGGTGGCCGTTAACGTCGGCGTGATTCTCGCCATCTTGCACTTTCTGCGGCGCATGTCCGAAGTGGTTGAAACCGAACAGCTTAGCGACACCGCGCTCAAAGACGACCTAGCCGAAGCCGGCCTAACTGCACTCCCCGCAGGCACGCTGGTTTACGAGATCAACGGGCCCATGTTCTTCGGCGCCATAGAAAACCTAGAGCGCGTCCTTCTGCAAACCCACACCGACCCACACCTGTTAATCCTGCGCCTGCGCCGCGTCCCTTTCATGGACATCACCGGCATCCAAAGCCTGCAAAGCGTGCTCGACACCCTGCGCAAACGCGCCGTCCGCGTGATCCTGTGCGAAGCCAATCCGCGGGTCTTGAGCAAACTCAAGACCGCTCAGGTAATCAGAGACGCTGACCCAAACTATCGCGAACGCTTCGCGGAGACGTTGGGCACTAGCCACCCCGCCGAAAAAGCCGCGCCAAATCTGGCGCAGCCAATCCCGTAAAAAAGCAGGGTTAGGCGTGACGGGTAAACGCGGCCATCAGTGCAATAAAAACTGCGAGCTCAAGCATGGTCAGAACGCTCAATTAAAGCCATTGGCAAAAATATTATCGCTGGGTGTCGTGGTGTGCTGCTCACCGCCCGAGCGACTGTAAGCATGGATGATCGATCTGGTGTACTCAGCGATCACGGTTGAAATGCCCGCGGTGGCGAAGGCGATTGAACACGAAAAATTAGCCGTTGTGTCCGAAATGACTGTTGGCGTTGAGTCGATGCAAATTTCGCCGCTGCTGGCACGAAAGACGACTCGTCCATTGCTCGGCGCTGGCGATGCGCTGACTGTGGCAGTAAAGGTGACGGGTTGCCCGACCACGGACGGATCGGGCGTATCGCCCACAATGCTGATCGCGGTGGCGACGCCGGTCCGATGTAAAACGACGCGGTTGCTGGCCGGCTGACCGACAATGAGCTGGTTGCGAAACGCGTCGTAGGCGAACGTTTGGGTCTGTCCGCTGTTCGCCAGCGAACCCAGCACGCTGTGTTGCGTGGTCAGCGGGCCGACCACGCTGCCGTCGCTCAGGCCGAGCGTGATTGCGCCGGCACGATCTATGGCGCCGTTGTCCCAACTGGAACTGGCCACGACATAGTTGCCGTTACTCAGGGCAGTGATTCCATCAAAGCTCACGGAATCATTTGCGGTACTGCCGACCAGCGAGTTGGCCGCTGAGACGATGCCCCTGATGCCGATGGTGCCTGAGCCGAAGGTCGCCGCGCCGACATTGCTAATCCCACCCTTGTCCCAACGGGGGCTGACCACTACATAGTTGCCGTTGCTGAGGGCGGTGACGCCGGGGAAGATCCCAATGAGGCCCGCAAAGCCGCTGGTCAAAGCCCCGAAACTGATTTGATCGTCAGTACTACTGCCAACCAGCGAGTTGGTCGGCGAGACAACGCCACTAATGCCGGTCGTGCCCAACCCGAACGTCGCAGCGCCGACGTTGCGAGCCGCGCCGTTATTCCAGTTTCTGCTGCCCACGACATAGTTGCCGTTACTCAGGGCGGTGACCCCACTGCTGCCCACGGCATCACCAACGGCACCGCCAACCAGCGAGTTGACAGGCGAGACCAAGCCGCTGATGCCGGTCGTGCCCGAGCCAAAGGTCGCCGCGCCCGCACCGCCTTCGGCGCCGTTGCGCCAATTTGGATGAATTACCACGTAGTTGCCGTTGCTGAGGGCGGTGACACCGCCACTACTGATTCGATCAAAAAAGGTGCTGCCAACCAGCGAATTGGCCGGTGAGACCAAGCCCCTGACGCCAGTGGTGCCCGAGCCGAAGGTCGCCGCGCCTGCTGCGCCGACCAAGCCGTTGTCCCAGTCGGGGCTGCGCACCACGTAATTGCCGTTGCTCAGGGCGACAATCCTTCCGCCAACGAAATCACTGGCGGTAGTGCCGACCAGCGAGTTGGTCGCCGAGATCACGCCGCTGATGCCGGTGGAGCCCAGCCCAAAGGTCGCGGCGCCGACCTCGGTAACCGCGCCGTTGTCCCAATTGGAGCTGCCCACGACATAGTTGCCGTTGCTCAGGGCCGCAATGCCGGAGCCGCTCACCCTATCATCGACCGTACTTCCAACCAGCGAGTTGACTGGCGAGACCACGCCACTGATGCCGGTAATGCCCGAGCCAAAGGTCGCGGCGCCGGCATTAATTGCTGCGCCGTTGTCCCATATACGGCTGCTCACTACGAAGTTGCCGTTGCTCAGGGCCGCAATGCCGTTGTCGCTCACCCTATCATTGACCGTACTCCCAACCAGCGAGTTGACTGGCGAGACCACGCCACTGATGCCGGTAATGCCCGAGCCAAAGGTCGCGGCGCCGACCTCGGTAACCGCGCCGTTATTCCAAAGGGGGCTGCGCACAACATAGTTACCGTTGCTGAGGGCGGTGACGCCGCCGTCGCCCACCAGATCGCCTGCAGAACTGCCGACTAGCGAGTTGACTGGCGAGACCGAACCGCTGATGCCGGTAGTGCCCGAGCCGAAAGTCGCTGCGCCCGCATCGACAGTGGCACCGTTGTCCCAATCGAGGCTGCTAACCACGTAATTGCCGTTGCTGAGGGCGGTGATGCCGTCGCTACTGATGAAATCATCCGCAGTACTGCCGACCAGCGAGTTGGTCGCCGAAACCACGCCACTGATGCCGGTAGTGCCCGAACCAAAGGTCGCCGCACCCGCGTTGGAAACGGCGCCGTTGCGCCATTCGACGCTGCTAATTACGTAATTGCCGTTGCCCAATACGATAACGCCGCCACTGCCCACCCGATCGTTCGCCGTGCTGCCGCGCAGCGTGCTAATCAACACGCCATCTGGCCGGTACAGGTGCACCGCACCGACATTGAGCACAACCGGCGCGCTCGCATCAAAGCCAGGATCAGTCACGACAAAATTACCGTTGGGCAAGACGGTAACCGTGGTACCAAAACTCCCGCTTCCCGTGGGCCCGAATAGCGCTACTTGCGCTGCCGTGGCAAGGCCAGCGCAGGCCAGCAGACTCAGGCAAAACATGGCGCGGGGAAGTCGGGTTTTTGTGCTGCGCAGAATTGTCGCGCTAGGTTTTAGGCAGTTCATTACGCTCTCCAAGTTCACTCAAGCCCGTTCGCAAAAATGATGTCTTTATTGCGGCCGTAAAACACCTGCACCGCGCCTGCAAACGTGGCCGTATTGTCTTCACCGGGGATGCCGACCAGTAAATCCGACGCGCCGTCGCCGTTGAAGTCGCCCGCCGCCAGGCCGGCGCCGAAAAAGTCACCCAAGTTGGCGACGCCAACGACACCTGGCGTATTTTGGTCCCACAGCGCGCGATTGGCGGCACTCAAACCGGCAGCGCTTCCGTAGAACAACACCACCAGCCCGCCGTTTCCTGCGTCTGGGGCGCCGACGGCTAAATCGTCGAAGCGATCTAGATTGAAATCGCCAGTTGCCAAAGCCTTGCCGAAGACGGTGGTGGTGGTCGCGCTTGCGGTTGCGGCGCCCGCATCAACGGCATCAATAGCGAAGGTCGAGCCAAATCCGTTGATGCCGCCCGAGCGCCCATTACGCACCACGATCATGCCTTGACTTCCGCGATCACCAATGCTCTCTAGCGGCACACCAATGACCAGCTCATCGTCGCCGTCGCCGTCAAAATCGCCAGCGGCGAGCGTTGAACCAAATTCGTCTTCGGCCTCGTTGACGCCGGGTACGCCGTCAGTGCCTTGGTGAAAAAACAGCGAACCCCCTTGGGTGAAGGGCGGCGCGGAGCCGTAAATCACCGAAACCGCGCCGGCGTCGGAGATGAAATTGAGATCCTCGTTGGGCGCCGAAAAAGCAATGTCGAGCAGGCTGTCGCCGTCAAAGTTGCCAACCGTCACCGCCCTGCCAATCTGGTCGTTTTCTTCGTTGCTTTCGCCGCCAGACCCGCTTTCTTGGCTAAAGCGCCCGACCCGCCCGTTAAGCGGCGACCCACTGGCGCGGCGGATGTCGATGCTGCCTGAGCGCGATGCGAAAAACGACAGCTTGTCGCGCGGCACGCCAATGATTAGCTCGTCGAATGAGCCACCCACGGAGAAGACGTTGCCAATCGCCAGCGCACTTCCGAAGCGATCGAATTCGTCAATGCCGTTGTCGCCGTCCTCGGTATCCGCCGGCAAAAAGAAGGCGCCGGTTGCCGTCAATCCCGATGGGCTGCCAAGCAGCGTGGTTACAGCGCCGGCGGAGCGCCGCACTGGATCGCCCAGGTCTTCCTCTGGCGCGCCGATGGCTAGATCGTCGCAGCCGTCAGCGCTGAGCTTGCCGGCCGCCACGCTTTGACCAAAGCGGTCGCCTTCTTCAGATGCGCTCGGCACATTGGCCGAACTCTGTGACCAGGCTTCGGCGACAGCCGGATTCAAGCCGAGGCGAGATCCGTACAGCACCACCACTTGTCCCGAGTTTGCCGCTCTTACAAACCCGTTTGGGTTGCCAATCGCCACATCGTCAAAGCCGTCGCAGTCAAAATCACCAACCGCCATCGCGCTACCAAAATCACGCGTTGCCGGCGCGGCTTGGATGATGCCGCCCGGTCCAATCAGCATCAGGCGATTATTGGCCGCGGTAATTTGCGCGCTAATGCACGGGGCGAGGAGGCACAGGCTTAAGCCAATTTGCCAGAGGTGACGCGGACGAGTGAGGATGGCAAAGCCAAGGGGTTGCATGATGGTCGCTCGGGAGATAAATGGGTTGCGTGAGTGATCAAGGTCTGGCCTTAAAGCACCGTTCGCGTGAGGCCTTTTCATGAATCCGCTGTTGACCTCACAGCTTCAGCATGGGGCCGCACGAGGACCGCGTCTTGACCTTTCTTGGAACAATTTCGGAAGAATTTATTCCTCGCGAAAACAGTTGGTTGCGTTGGTCTGGCCAAGTAAGATCAGCGCATGAGTCCACTCACGCCCGCCGCGGCACAGTCCGTGCGTTATCGCTTCGGCGACTTTTCCATCGACAGCCATGCGCCAGAGCTACTCTATTCAGGCCGCGTGATTGCGCTCGAAGCGAAACCGCGCGAGGTGCTGCTGCATTTGCTCAAGCACCGCGACGAGACGATCACTAAAGATGAGCTGTTTGATGCGTGCTGGCCGGGGCGCATCGTCACCGAGGGCACGCTTGCGAAAGCGGTGATGAAGCTGCGTATTGCGCTGCGCGACGATGCGCAAGCGCTGGTGAAAACCGTCCACGGCACCGGCTATCGCTGGATCGCGCCGGTGGCGCTGGACGTGGTGCACGCGCGGGCTCCGCTCGCGATCGAGTCGCTGACGCTAAAACGCGGCGACGCGCTTCATTTGCGTCCGAACTTTACGCTGATTGAGGTGATCGGACGCGGCGGTTTTGGCGAAGTGTGGCTGGCGCGGCAGGCCAAAAGCGATGCGTGCGCCGTGTTCAAGTTTGCGTTTGATGGCGTTGCGCTCGCTGCGCTCAAGCGCGAGGTGACGCTGTCTCGGCTATTGCGCGAATCGGCGCACAGCAACGCGCACGTATTGCCCAACGACTGGAATTTCGATGAG
>Ga0105047_10016612_pt1 | contig 11529 bp, 8 predicted proteins | sample MAT04_FD_78384 | JGI IMG/M metagenome (GOLD analysis project Ga0105047, IMG submission 78384) | Freshwater microbial communities from Lake Fryxell liftoff mats and glacier meltwater in Antarctica - MAT-04 (megahit assembly) | ecosystem: Environmental > Aquatic > Freshwater > Ice > Liftoff... | reverse complement strand
CCCGGCCACTTACAACGCTCTCATTGCGACCTACCGGCAGGCGATTCAGGAACTGGCGAACAAGCTGGGGGCCAGGTACGTCCCTCTCTCGATGCCGCAGGCGGAGAACATGCAGGAGCTGCAACTGTTGACCGATAACGGGCAGCATCTCTCCTCGCAGGGCTACTCCCGTACGGCGTCCCAACTCGTGAACGCACTCACTCCGGGCAAGGCCAAGACAATCAAGACCGGAGATGAGGACTCGCTACTCCATTTGATCCTCAAAAAGAACGAGATGTTCTTCCACCGCTATCGCCCCCAGAACGTGACCTACTTGCTGCTGTTCCGCAAGCACGAACAAGGGAACAACGCCGTCGACCTTCCTAAATTTGACCCGCTGGTTAAAGAGCTGGAACAACAGATCAGCGCTGCTGTGGAATGAACTTCGATCGGGAAGAGAGCCGGAAGCGTCAGCGCCCGGAGTTCTCGCATATCAAACGCTCTCCCGGGCGCTGACGCTTCCGGCTCTTTTGAATCGCACAATTCATTTCGGTGACCTCATGATTCGGCATTCCTTCCCTGTCACAGTCGGCCTGCTTTGTTTCGTTCTTGCCGCAAATACGGCATTTGCTCAACGTGAACTGAAAGACATTCCGGACCCTGATCCTGAGCTGGAGCGGGCGACGTTCGTCGTGCCGGAAGGGTTTGAGGTCAACCTCTTTGCCGGTGATCCGCTGATCGCCAAGCCGATCCATATGAACTTCGATGCTCAAGGGCGTCTGTGGATCGCCAGTAGCGAGGTCTACCCGCAAATCTCCCCGGGGGCTCCGGCGACCGACAAGATCCTCATGCTCGAAGACGCCGATGGAAACGGTGTGGCTGACAAGACGACTGTCTTCGCCGATGGCTTGCTGATCCCGACCGGTGTTGAGATTGGCGACGGCGGAGTCTACGTCGGAGCCAGCACAGAATTGCTGCACTTGAAAGACACCGACGGCGATGGCAAAGCCGACAGCAAGCGGGTGGTGCTCTCAGGGTTTGGCACGGAAGACACGCACCACATCCTGCACTCCCTGCGCTGGGGGCCGGAGGGGCTGCTGTACATGAATCAGTCGATCTATATTCACAGCCACATCGAAACCCCCTGGGGTGTGCGGCGACTGAACGCCGGTGGACACTGGCAGTTCCGCCCCGAGACACTCCAGTTGGAGGTTCTGGATCGAGGGCTGGTGAATTCGTGGGGACTGGCCTTCGATAACTTCGGGTCGACATTTGCGACCGATGGAGCCGGTGGAGAAGGGATCAACTACATCGTGCCCGGTGCGTCGTATGTGACCGCGTTTGGGGCACCTCGCATCTTGAAGGGTTTGAACCCCGGCAGCCCGAAGCATTGCGGGTTGGAGATCGTCGGCGGTGAGCATTTGCCCGAGGACTGGCGCGGCAGTCTGATCACCAATGACTTTCGTGGTCATCGTGTCGTGCGGTTCGTCGTCAAGCAGCAGGGTTCCGGTTATGTGTCAATCGAACAGCCCGATGTCATCAAGTCGAGCCATGTTGCGTTCCGTCCGATCGATGTCAAACAGGGACCGGATGGGGCGATCTACATCGCTGACTGGTACAACCCGATCATTCAGCACGGGGAAGTCGACTTCTATGACCCGCGCCGCGACCGCGTTCACGGGCGAATCTGGCGCGTGACTCACAAGAATTCGCCGACAGTCCCGCGTCCCAAACTGGTGGAGTCGAGTATCGAGGATCTGCTGAAACAGCTGGAGTCGAACGAACGCTACAACCGTCACTTTGCCAAGCGGGTTCTCAAGGAGCGGGCACTGCACGACGGAAAGAAAGCCGAGATCCTGGCAGCACTCGGAAAGTGGTACGCCGCCCTCGATGTCTCCCACAAGGGATACTCGCTGACTCAAGTCGAGGCTCTGTGGATGTACCAGACGCTGGATACGTACGAACCACGGATTCTCTCGGAATGCCTGCTGTCAGCCGATTATGACGTTCGAGCTCCGGCGACTCGCGTCCTGGGGCACTGGCTCAGTCAAGAACCGAAAGCCGTTGAGTACCTGGCCCAGTTGGTAAAAGACGAACATGCTCGCGTCCGACTGGAAGCCGTGCGTGTCTTGAGTCTGGTGAAAACTGCAGAGGCAGCCCAGCTGGCGATGTCGGTTCTGAACTATGAGGTCGATGAGTGGCTCGATTACGCCCTGTGGCAGACCGCTCGCGAGTTGCAACCCTACTGGCAACCGGCGTTGACAGCTGGCCAGATTGACTTTGGGGGACAGGCGAAACAAGTCGCGTTCGCTCTCAAGTCCGCAGGTTCACCCGAAGCGGTCCCCGTCTTGATTCAGATGTTGAGTAAGCAGCAGGTGAAAGACGCAGACCTGGCGTCGGTATTGGAAGTCATCGCTGAATTCGGTCGCCCCGAAGACCTGCAAGCCGTGCTGGGCTTTGCCACATCAGCCGGAGTGAGTCCCGGCGTTCAGGCCGGGAGTTTGCAGGCTCTGCTGCATGCCCAGGAGCGGCGTAACGTCCGCCCGAGTGGATCACTCGACGGGCTCGGTGGACTGCTGGCCTCTGCGGACGAGACCGTGGCTTCGCTGGCCGCTCGCGCCGTGGGACTCTGGCATGTCGATTCGCAGTGGACCGCTCTCAAAGACCGGCTGGCCAAGGGTGGTGCCGTGACCGATGCCTGCCTCGCGGGCATTGCCAGTTACGGCGGGGACGAAGCCATCGCACTGCTCATCGAGCGGTCGGGCGATGCCGCAGCGTTCCGCGCGGCGTTGTCGGGATTGCTGGCCCATAAACCGGAAGAGGCTGCCACACGCACGGTGAAATGGATGCAGGCCGAGAAAGTCGACGCCGGGAACTACGAGCCGCAGCTGGCCGGTCTGCTCAACGCCTTCCTGCAACGAAAAGACGGGGCCGCACTGCTCGTCGCCTCGCTCAAGGAGCAGACAATCCGCACCAATGCAGCCGTGATCGGTCAACGAGCAATCGCAGCCAGTGGGCAACCGCACGATGAGCTGGCGGCCGCACTCGCCGCAGCTGCGAAGATCACCACCGGACCGCGGCAGCTTTCCCCGGAAGAGATGTTGAAAGTCATCACAGCTGTCAAAGCACACGGCGACCCCGCACGTGGCGAGGCAATTTTCCGCCGAGCGGAACTCAATTGTCTGAAGTGCCACGCGATCGGAGACGCGGGCGGATTGGTCGGGCCGAACATGCTCAGTCTGGGGGCGACCGCCCAGCTCGACTACATCGTCGACTCGATGCTGATCCCCGGCAAGAACATCAAGGAGGGGTATCAAACGATCGTGGTCCAAACGACCGAGGGCAAAGTTCTCTCGGGGATCAAGCTGCGGCAGTCGGATACTGACCTCATCATTCGCGACTCCGAGGACAAGGAAGTCTCGATTCCTCTCTCCCTGATCGATGACCAGACTAACGGCACTTCACTGATGCCGACCGGACAGTTCGATCGGTTGACCGAGTCGGAGTTTCGCGACATGGTGGCGTTTCTGTCGGCCCTGGGGCGAGTTCCAGAATACACCGTGAAGCCGGAACTCGTGGTGCGCAAATGGCAGTTCCTGACTCCGACGCTGCCGGCAACTCTGGCCATCAAAACCAGCTCAACGAAGACCGCAGCTCAGGACCTGTCCGAGTTTCAGTGGCAGACGATCTACAGCACTGTCGCGGGAGCATTGCCTTTGAGCGAGGTGCCGACCTTGCGTTCGCGTTTTGGACTGAAGCCGACCGACTTGGGCAGTAGTTTCTTGCGGGCGAATATCGAGGTGGTGCAGGCCGGTCAGGCAAAGCTGGTCATCGCTCCGATCGCGGGTGTCAGCGTGTGGATCGACCAGACGCCGTATGACCTCGCCTCATCCCCGGCAATCGATTGGACTCCTGGTCTCCAAAAGATCACCGTCGCCATCGACCGCGACATCGCCGGTAGCGGCCCGCTGTCCCTGCGAGTTGAGACTCCCGCCGAAAAAGGGGCGCTCATCAAGATCGTCGGCGGGAAGTAGCCCAGCGAGCGGCAGACGTGAGTCTGCCGAGGATGTGCGTGTATTTAATCAAAGACTTGAAGCGACAATAAATCATTGCTCCAGGTCTTCTGTGATAAAAGGACGCGGGAACTGACCGCCACGTCGGTTGCACGGCAGACTGATATTTGCCGCTCGCTGGCCCGAAGTTGTGGAGCCCTGAACACGAAAACGGATTGGGTTAGTCGGGCCGTTGGTCAGTAGTGGTAACGACATGCCAGCACGCGAATCTTGTCGTCGAAGACCTGATAAACGAGACGATGCTCTTCATCGATCCGTTTGGACCAGCACCCAGAGAGTTCTCGACGGAGCGGTTCCGGCTTGCCGATGCCACCAAATGGATCGGTTTGAGTGGCCTGAATCAGATGGATAATTCGCAGTGCTTTCTTGCGATCTTGTAAGCCCACCACGCCAGGTCTTCGAACGCAGAGGGGTCAAATTCCAAGTTTCGCACAGGCGTCCTCGATGGTCATGCCGTCTTTGCGTTCCTTGGCTTCCAAGAGTCGTTGCTTCATGGCAGTACTTTTGAGAAGGTAGGCTGTCTCTGTTTCTGACTCGATTTCTCGCCAGAGTTCGATAGGCACGATAACGCTCACGGGGTTGCCGTCAGCGTCCGATACGAATTGGATTTCAGCTATTTGGGACATCATTCACCTCTCTCACTAGTTTACGCAATCGATGGAGATGAGGCGAGATCAGTCTGGATTTGATCAGGCTTTGGCTTCGATGAATGAGAGGACATCAAGGTCGTCGGCGGGAAGTCAGCCAGCGAGCGGCAGACGTCAGTCTGCCGAGGATGTGCGCTGAGTTGTTGTTCGACGTGTTTCGCGATCCTCAGTGGGTCGTAGGCGAGAATCGCCAGCGGGTGAGGTGTGACGCTCCGGGGACTCGTCGGGTTGACGCCCGACGCTCGCTGTCGAACTGTGAGCATCGCTTACTAAGACCTCGCGAATGTTGATTCGCGTGGCGGTTGGTAACGGATGGCCAGGTGTGGGGTTTCGAGCCGCTTCTGGCCGGTGCCCAAGGAGCGGACACCCGCTTCGACGAGTCCGGTGGTGAGCAGCGTTCGTTCAAGCGGCGTCGGCGACTTGCCCGTCAGGAAGGTCTGCTCGGCCATCGACATCAGTGAAGCCGAGTAGGTGACATTCGGATTTGGCGGCAGGTAAAAGAGCGTCGAAAGAGGTTCAGCTTGCCCCTTAATCCGGGCTGCGAAGGTGAAGTCGCTGAGGAGTCCGTTCATCATGAGCATCGTGGCTTTGACGCCATCCGCATACTCGAAGCGATAGGCGACCGGATCTTTCACCCATTCGCGAATCTGGGCCTGGGAAGGATAGCGGTCGCTGAAGGTCTCGGGTTGGGCGAGCGTCTGGGTGCGGGAGAGGCACGCCTCAAACAGCCGGGGATCCCAGCCTCCGCCCGACCAGTTGCCCGACTCCATCGCCTTCCAGACCGCGTCTCCGCGAATGGCCTGCATGGCCACCACTCCCGTCTCGCCGCCTCGCCGACGCTCAGCCATGCACTGGATGACCTCCAGGGCATGGAAGTCGTAGCTGTCGATACTTCCAATAGCGACGCACAGCAACTCTTCGACTTCGGCACCGAGTGGCATCTCGACGGAGGGCATCCGCCATGTCACGGGGAGCGACGAGCCAGCGCAGAATCCGAAGTTCAACTCCTTCGAGATCTGGTACATCTCCGCCGCCCAGTCCCACTTCCATGACAGGTGTTTGTCGTTAAAGATCGGGGCTGTGCAGCCGTCGGCTCGAAACACGTCGGTCGTCTGCTTGAAGAATTCGTAACGCGGGTACTTGGTCTGTTCGTACTCGCTGAGCTCGTACTTGCCGTGCTCGCCGATGATGAGAACCGCATCGACCGCCAGCTTGTCGCCGCCGCAACGGACAGCCTCGGCGACGGACTTGTAAATGGGGAAGCCGAATTCCTCGGAGCGTTTACGGCTGAGATCGCCCTCGGGGAACTGATCGACATAGGCCGACACCACATCGATCGGCGGTCGGTGCCATTTCCCCTCGATCGGGTAGCCGACCAGAAACCGCTCCGCCATATGCCAGGCATGGCTGCCGTAGCGCCACTCGGTGGTGACGACAGCCAGTTTCTTCCGAGGAGCGGAGGCTGGCTCGGCGGAGAACGCTGTCGGGGCGTAAATTGCTGCCGCACTGGCAGCACCAAGAGTGCTCAGAAACGATCGTCGTGACAGCATGGATGAAACTCCTGGTGACGTGTCTGTGAATCGATCTGCGTTTGGGTTGAGTATTGAATCACGAAGGCACGGAGGAAGAAGAGGGTTGGACCGGATGCGACTCAGGCTTGATTCAGTGTTCCCTTTGTGTCTTCGTGCCTTGGTGGTTCCATTCCATTGCAAGTGTCCACTTCTACTGAACAGCAAGTCGGGTCCAGCGGATGCCGCAGACCCCATTCTCAACGCACCAGTGGGTCGCGAGTGCGGTTCCCTCTTTCAAACGAATCGCCGTCGGGAAGCCGAACTGAAAGCTGGCCAGTTCGTCCACGCCGGTGGCTCCCGATTCCGGGCCGTTGCGAAATCCCTGGGCGTCGTAGAGCAGGCCTTCCTCTTCCACGGTCCAGGTGGTCTCCGTGAATCGGACAAGAGCCATGACGACTCCCTGTTGACCATAGCGGCGGTTGTAGAGGACGAGCAATCGGTCACCCCCCAGTGGCAAGACTGACATCGTCTGGCCGCGAATCCCGGTCGATTGATGTGGCCCCCAAGTGAGTCCGTCATCCTTCGAAAAACAGAAGCTGTTGCACTGGTCCTTGTAGTCGCCCAGCGTGACTGTCCAGGCTGTGGCGATGAGGGTGCCGGGGGTGAGCTCGGCGAACTTCTGCTCCCAGAATCCGAGTTTTCCGGCGGGATCGCGGAACACTGTTTTTTGCATCGGCCATGTCGTACCGCCATCATCCGAGATGACCACGAAGACCTCTTCTCCGAGACGTTCCTTGTCGGCCAGCAAGGCCCCCGGTGCGAGCAGACGACCCGAGGTCAGTGGCCGGATCGAGTGCGAGACCTCGATCGGGCAATCCGGCATCGGAATGACTTGGGGCCCCGACCAACTCTTCCCGCCATCGGTCGAGCGGCAGAACACCGATTCTCCCGTGCGATCTCCGAATCGTTCGTCCTTGTTGGCCCAGTAGCGCGTCCCATACGCATAGACGGTCCGGCCATCGTGTGACAGGCTCAGCTTTAGCGCATTGGCCGACGGAGGATCATCCGACGGAGCGAGCAGCTGGCCTTCGAGCTTCCAGTTCAGTCCGCCATCGGTCGATCGAGCCCAGTCACTTCCGCCGTGGACGTACTGCCCACCTCCCACACTGAAGGAACACAGCAGATCCCCGTTCGGCAGCTGGACTGCTTGCGGGAATGCCGATTCACGTTCGTCGATCCGACCAGTACCGAGGATTTTGAGCGAGGGCATACGGAGGATTCCTGCGAGATGAAGCGGGGCTGGGGGGCGAGGGTCGTCTATGTGATCAGCGGTCGAGTCTCACAATAACATGGGTGCGTAAAGGATTGGAGTCAGTTTCCGGGAAGCGCCGAGAGTGTTAGTCTCAGACGGGCGACTCGATGACTTCACAGAAGAGGACCGCTGATGAACAATTGGCGATGCGTGCTGGAACTCGACACCGACAGAAACGTCGTCTCCGGCAGTCAAGCTGTGCTGGTCGATGCGATTGGCCGAGGTGCGGATCTGCGGATCGGGACCGAGTTTAGGCACAACGAGCATATTGATGTCGCCTCTCCCAGTCCCGAATTGATTCGAGAGGTCGCCGAGTTTGGCGTGACCTACCGAATCAATCGAGACTGGATGGCGGGGATTATGAGCCTGCGTCAGCCGATCAATTTGCCAATCGGATTCGGCCCCCGTCCCTCGATGTCGTTCTTCCTTTACAACCAGGACGGCACCCAGGCGATCGCGAGACCCTTCCTCGATGGGGCTCCTGCTTCGGGGATGCAGGGTCCAGCTCCCGTGACACCTCCCGCGGGGATGCCGAAGTACCATCCTTTCGACAATTGGGATGACGGCACCAACGCTCCGTCACACAATTTCGTTTATGACTTTGGAGTCTTCCGATACCACGTGAACGATTCATGGCGCGAGGTACTCTCGCATTCGTCCACGGGCGAGGTGCAGACAGGCTCGCTGGCCGAACTCATCACGGCATTCAGTTCCGGTTGTGCGATCAAGCTCGCCATTGGCAATCTCTGTGCCGATCTGGCCACCGATCCCGCGTCAGCACCGGAACACGAAGTCTTCGTGCAGGGCGGTTCGGGCTACTACTACACGGAACAACAACTGTTCATCATCGGGACACATCCGGTCGTCCGGGTCTGCCCGAGTGTGCCGCTGCGGTACTCGAGTGGCAACTGGGATTTCGGTTGGCTGATGGTGCGAACAGACGGGCATGTGGTCTATCGCCGCTGTGATCCCTATTCGATGCAGTTCAGCGATCACGTGATGCAGCAGGCCGTACGCTGGTTTGTCCGCTGAGTGGTTGAGGCTGTTACGGCGGGTTTTGAGTCGAAGTCTGTGCGGTCAGCACTCGAACGCCTTTCATGTGTGGCGCGGGTGGGATCTCGGTTCCGGCGGGAATTTCGAGCTGGGCACAGCGGGCCTGGCAGGCGGGGCACAGATCCTCAACCACCCACTTGAAACCGGGGACCTTTTTGGTCACCGTCTTTTTCATCAGTTTCTTTTTGGTGTAGACGGTTCCGCAGTCACCAGCAATCCATTGAGTCCATCGGAGGTGTTTGGGCTGTGAGCACGGGGCCTTAGAGTCTCCCGTGTTCTGACAGACCACTTCACAGTGATCTTGATCCGGGCAACTGGGACCGGGAGCGCAGAAGTCTTCGCACTTGTAGGCCCAGCAGGTGGTCGTGATCTTCCTCTCTTCGTTAACCAGTCGGCAGACCTTGGAGCAGTCTTTGCAGCTGGAGCAAAGTCGGCAATGGAGCAACCCCTCTCCGGCAAAGATTCGAGCCGTCGGGCCAGCGATAGCGGCGGCGAATAGAGTCGCCAGCAGGGAGCGGCGGTTTGTGTTTTGCATGATGAGGTGTTTGCTTGAGGAGTGGCAGGCTGACTCCAGTCGCCTGTCATGCGGGAGGGCATGCGTCACCAACTGAAGTCCATGCGTGTGGCCAGCAGGTCCGACTGCGTGGCCCCATACGTCGTGTCACTGCTGGTAATTGGATGAATCCAGTCGAACAAGACGCGGGTACGATCCGACCAGTACCAGTTGAAGCCGATCGTCATGTCGTTGTAGGTCCCTTTATTCAGCGGGTTGAGGTTCAGGTGCGACCAGCGGGCCTTGGCTTCCCACGCTCCCAGGTTGAATCCGCCAGGAATCGCGGACATGTTGTTGAAGGGGGCGATGCGACCGAATTGGGCTCCGTGTTGCCCGAAACGTTCGTAGACCCGGTTCTCGCCGGTCAGGAAGTAGCTGAGATGAACATAGGCCCCGTCGATCATCTGTGAGTCGCCGGTTACCATGTTTACGTTGCAGAGAAAAGCCTCACTCTGCAGGGTGACTGGTCCCCAGACTTGGGCAAACTCCAGATTTCCGATCGTGTAACTGCTCGCGCTGAGAGTCCCGCTGTCGATCAGTCGCGGCCCGAGGTTCACATCCGGACGGGCCCGGATCCGGACTTGGTGGTCCTGATCCTGAGTGTGCAGGATTCCGATTCCGGTGTGGACGACGTAGCGCCCATTGGAGGGTTCGTCATAGATCGGAGTCCAGTTCAAGCGACCACTCAGGCGGATTCCCTGGTTCCGGTCGATGCGATCTTTTTGTGTGTCACTGATGTTGTCGAAGAAGGCCCCGGTTGCCCACGAAACTGACTGATCCTCAGTGCAATTGTAGATCGCGATCCCGACCTCGCGATCAGCTGTGAAGATGCCCGTGGGAATGGAGCGTTCCATGAAGACGTTTCGAGAGCTGTTTGTGACCTGTTCCAGACCAAAAGGAACGAAGAAGTTTCCAATTCGTACCCGCCCTAGCCAGGGGATCTCATTCATCGAGATGTAGCAGTCCTTCACATCAGGAGATACCCCGGTCCCCGCTGGCAAACCGGAAGTCGATCCGGGTTCGAGAGTCATCTGCAGCCGGAAATCGAACACTCCATACCCCGTTCCATCCGCCGCGAGTCGCAGGCGACGGAACGCGAAATAGTCCTCAGCGGGTTGTTCCGGAGCGGTGGGATTGATCGCCGGATCGGTATGAGCCCAGTTGACGTAATCCATCTGGACCGTACCACCGAGTTTCACGGTCCACTTCTCGGTGGAGAGGTCGATCCAGTCGTCAGCAATCCGGGCATCGGCCTCTTTTTTAGTCTTCTCGTCGGCGGCTTTCTTCGCTTCCCCGGTGGTGCGCTTCATCTCGGCTTTTTCGAGAATTTCCAGCCGGGCTCGCAGGGCTTCGACTTCGTTGACGCTCTCGTCCTCGGACGGCGTAGGCTCGGCCGTTTCTTCCGGAGCGAGGGCTGCCACAACCGACGACAGGTCAGATTCGTCGGCTTCTTCGAAAGCGGTCGCGAAATCCACGCGGTCTTCTGCCACGAGGGCAGCACTGACCCCCAGCAGGGCCACGAGTGAGAGGAGAATGAGGCGGGGAAGAGCTTGCATGCACCCAGCCTCCGTGCATGAGTGTGACCTGATGAGCAGAACGCGGACGCGATCCTTCGCGACTCGGGCTGCCTCCGGTTGTCCGGTCAGCACGAACGACTCTTGATCCTCATGTATTCGGTTGTGATAACCCCTTTCTCGACTACAACAGTTTAAATCCCGACTGCTTCCCCCATCGTTAAAGTCTGCCAATCCGGATTCCATGACCGAATCTCCTGCCCAGCTGCCATCGCTCTCCGAGGCCTCACGCACCTGGGCCAAGGTGGCGGCCCTCAGCTTTGGCGGGCCAGCGGGGCAGATTGCGGTCATGCATCGCATCCTGGTCGATGAAAAAAAGTGGATCAGCGAGGACCGGTTCCTACACGCCCTCAACTTCTGCATGCTGCTGCCGGGGCCCGAGGCTCAGCAGCTCGCCACCTACATCGGGTGGCTCATGCACGGTCTGCGCGGAGGGTTGATTGCCGGCGGGCTGTTTATTCTGCCAGGCGCGGTCTGCATTCTGGCCCTCAGTTTGATCTATGCCGAGTACCAGCAAACCGTCGCGGTCCAGGCTCTGTTTTTCGGTCTCAAACCGGCAGTATTGGCGATTGTGTTCGAGGCGGTGCTGCGCATCGGCAAGCGAGTCCTGAAGAACTCAACGATGTACTCCATTGCGGCGACCTAGTTCATCGCGATCTTTTTCTTGGGGATTCCGTTTCCGCTGCTGGTTCTTTCCACAGGGCTCATCGGTTACATCGGTGGGAAGATCGCCCCTTCGCGGTTCATCGTGCTGAAGGGCCACGGCGGTCGCGATGGCTCGGGCAGTGTCGCGGATCTGCATCTGGTTCCCGTTCCGCCATCGTGGG
>Ga0105047_10016611_pt1 | contig 11529 bp, 10 predicted proteins | sample MAT04_FD_78384 | JGI IMG/M metagenome (GOLD analysis project Ga0105047, IMG submission 78384) | Freshwater microbial communities from Lake Fryxell liftoff mats and glacier meltwater in Antarctica - MAT-04 (megahit assembly) | ecosystem: Environmental > Aquatic > Freshwater > Ice > Liftoff... | reverse complement strand
TTGGAAACCGATAGGCGTAAACCTGGCCACGTACACCGCCGAAATTTACAACAGCCACGGCATGTTGCTGTGGAAAAGTTCGTTATTAGATGAAAACGGCACACCATCCGAAAGCTGGGATGGCACCTACAACGAAAAGCCCTGCCAGCAGGATGTTTACGTATGGAAAATCACTGCTATTTTCCGGGATGGCTCCATCTGGTACAACACGGATGTCGGCGAACGAAAAGGTCTGTCGGAACCGAAGTGGGGGACGGTGACGTTGGTGAGGTAGGAAGTAAGAATTTCAACAGATGTTACAAACATTGTTGCGAACTTGCCTGATATTTTTTAATAAGCCAGTAATAAAGCATGGCGCATAAAGTACCCAAAACAGCACCTGCGATCACATCCGAAGGAAAATGAACCCCAAGCCACATCCTGGAAATACCCACAAGTGTTGCCCAGATAAGGCCGGGCAAAAGAATATACCATTTTGAATAAACCAATCCTGCAGCTACAGCAAATGCGAACGCATCCGTTGTATGTCCTGAAGGAAACGACGGACTCCCGCCAGAACTTAACTTCTCAATAAATGGATATATCTCGTAAGGTCTGGGAGCATCCAGACTGAATTTAATGATATTTGCCACAATCGCGGCTATGGCAACTGCAATTATTACAGTCATCGCATTGCGCCACTGTAACTTGTTTTTTCTGAAAAGTCCGTAAATAAGCAATATTCCCGGAATTCCAAATGCCAGCGCAGCAGCCGAATTGGTAAGAACAATAAACGCTGAATCAAAAAATGGATTTCTGTTTTCATATAACCCTCTGAGTAACTGTATATCCAGGTCGTGGAATTGTTGCATCAGCGGCGACAAAACAGAAATAATCAACAGGCTCATTATATGTAGGTTACGTGTTTGAACAGTTATGTGTAATCGGCTGGGAATAAAGTGCAAAATTAATTGTATCAACCGGATAATCATTATCTGCTAAGCAATAAAAGTAACTGTATTAAACTTTTCGTAATGAGGTAATGGATATCGGGCATCTGTAAGAAATTGTATATCAGATTATTATTAAGCCTATTAGCTTCAGAATTTGTATCCGATAGGGAAGAAAAATGGTACTATTAGCTTTGTACAGTTAAAATCAAAAACTCTCCGTATTGGAAATACAGAGAGTTTCTGAGCATAGGAGTTCCTGAAATAATTTATTTTGTTTTCGGGTTGTAACCGGAACAATACCCCGTTTACCCGGCATAGCGGAGAGTTATAGTGGGGTATTAGCTTCCTAATTTTTCAAGCGAAACAGTCACATCTACCTGAATAGCTTCGGCAATATTCTTGATTACAGCTTTTGGGATACTAATGTTATAGTCTTTTGGAGAAACATTGAAAACTGCTTTGCCCATGATTTTGCCGCTTTTTACTTCAAGTGTTCCGTTAACTTTTACCTTGTTGGTTACGCCATGAATTGCCATATCTCCTTCAACAGTAACTTTGTATACACCATCTTTTTCGAGGTTAACATCTTTGATATTAGTAATTTTACCATTAAAAGTTGAGTTAGGGAATTTTTCCGACTCCATATAATTTTCGTTAAAATGCTCCTGCATCAAAGCTTTTTCGAATTCAAAACCACGTATAAGAACTTTAAAAACGAAATTGCCGTTCGAAAAATCCAGAGCACTGTTAGCTTGCCGGTTAGTGGCTTCTATCTTTTCCATAGGGGTTTCCGAAAAGAATTTTATAGTCCCACCCTTAGTCATATATTTTTGTGCATTGGCCATTGAAGCTGTTAAAAGTATGACAGCCAGTAAGGTTGTGATTGTTTTCATCGTGTTTTTAGTTTAAGTTATCTGAATTGCTTTTGATTTATTGTTTTCCGAAGTGGATTAGTTCATTTAAAGCTACATTGTCATCGCGAAGTCAGATTTCAGTTGTAGTTATCTTTTCAACTAACCACATGTGAATCGGATCATTCATCAGCTTGTTGCTACTAATGGTTATTGTTAATTTATCCAAATTGTCATCCGTTGAATTATTACCGCTGTCATCCGGTTGCCTCCGGCTGAAAGTATCCAGTTACCGGTAAATGTTGCCGCCGCTGAAACTGCTGTAAAACTTCCATTCGATTGCTAATAGAGGGATAAGGAATTTTTTTTCATGGCTGCGACTTTCTAATTCGGTAGTGTTTTTTGATTGAGCAAAGTAACAAACAATAGAACAAGTAGAAACATGAAGTTGGATGATGTAGAAATTTTTATGATCAGAACCGGTAAAAACATTTCTATTAACTATTCGGATTGAAATGGAATAGAAAACTGATGTAACTTTGAGCCCTTTTAATAATACAATCAAATGCAAAAACTCATTTCCACCGTCTTTATTGCTTTCTTTTTAATGATTTTGAATTTATGCACTTACGCTCAAGCTCCTGCAGCTACAAAGCAAGGCCCTGAGGGGATTTTCATTTTCATGGGAAGTGACATTCCTTCAGGGAAAAATATCGTTTCTTATAAAATAGAACGTTCAATAAACAATTCGGAATGGAAAATGATTGCTGAAGTAAGCACGCCAAAGGATTTTGCTGCTTTTACTAAAGCTCTTGAGGCGGCTAAGTCAGTATTTCCTTCGCAACCATTGCCACAGGGCGATATACTCAGTCAGCTCTATCAGAAGGCTGTTGCTGCCGGCACTACCGATTCGCTGAAAGGAACCCGGTTATTATTCCCTTTACGGGTTGCGCTCGGTATTATGTATTACGATAAAGCCGCTGCAAACCAAGTAGTTTACCGTTATAGGGTTAGCAGTGTTAAACAACAGGGAAATATGGCAGATAGTTTCCTTTCCGACACAGTTTCGTTACCATTTGCCGTAGTGTTTGATACTATTACATATAGCGAAAGCAGTTATAACCATAAGTCAGTAAGGATAATCTGGAAATCAACAGGTAAAAATCCTGCACCTTTATTTATGGCAAGTAAATTCAGGAATGGTGCCCCGGTAACAGCACCGGGAACCACTTCGAGGTATGTAATGAATGATACAACGTATTATATTTATTCAGATACTACCGTAGCCATAGACGCTGGAAAAGAAATGCAGTTTTTTATCTCACCTTTCGATCAGTATGGCAATTCGGGTAAATCGTCGCAGGTAGCAGTAATTACCCAGGATAATTTTAACAAAGCCCGTTTTGTAAACAGCCGCATTGCTTTCAGACCCGAACTGGCCGGAGTTTTGCTCAACTTTCACTTTACTGATCCAATAACGGTAAAATCATTGGAAATATACCGCAGTGTTGGTAATGGTACAGGATTTAAAAAACTTACAGAGATTAAGGCTACCGACACATCTTTTCTTGATCAGCAACTTTGGCCCGAAAAAACATATTACTATTATGTTCAGGCGGTTGCAAAAGCCGGAAAAAGAACCCAGCAAAGTGAAGCTATGATTGCGAAAGTGCCTGGTCTGGCTTTTGCCGATAAACTAAACGCTCCTGTGTTGAAACATGTATCTGTAGTAAACGGAACTATTCGTTTACTGATTGAAGTAAATGATAAACTGGCAACTCAGATGAGGGTTTTTAAGGGAGTACAAGGTGGTTTGCTTGCTTTGCCAACTCTTATTCAAACCAAGGGTAAGTCGATAATTGCGTTTACTGATTCAACCCTTGTTGCAGAAAATAAGCAAAATGTTTTTTATGCCGTTCGCAACGAAAAAGATGGCGCGGCTGTAAGTACCCTTTCGGGACAAATGCAGGTAGCAGCGGCAGTTAATGTTAACGAAGCTGCATATTTCAGTGCCTTCCCGTCAGAAGGAGGAATTGAACTTTACTGGGATGATGTTGTGAGCAGAAAAACCGATTGTGTTTCTTACACAATTGCCCGCCAGAATGGGCCGGCTAACAGTAAATCGCCACTCAGGATTCTTGCTGAAAATTTGAAAAAAAGTAGTTTCTCCGACAAGGAGGTTACTTCCGGAAACCAATATACATATACACTTACTCTCATCGGTAAGGATGGAAACAATACCGGCAAATCGTATAAAGTTACTATCCCTGAGGAAAAATAGAATTGAATTGTTTAGGGTGGATTGCACCTGTTTATTTCCCGGCCAGCCATTCCTTAAATTCACCTTATCGTTTAGTGCACAGGAAATCCTGTCTTGTGTGAAACCGCGAAAAGTCTGAAATGATTTCTAATGGTACTATGTATGGAAATATGAAACAGACACATCGATCTGATTGTTGAATTTAAAAGCCGGCTGTTTCAAACAAATGAATTAATATCTTTGCGGCAACAGTCAATACTCTTGTCATCGTATTATTAATGTATACAAATATGCATTTACTACGATTAACCAATAACGAATCAGGATGCCGCAAACCAGCAAGTCAATTTTCAGGGGCAATTTTCTAATGGTATTTTTTGCCAGTTTACTCATGTTTACTGCATTTTACCTTCTGCTTCCAACTTTGCCTGTATTTTTAACCCGTGAATTAAAAATAAATGAAGGTCAAACCGGCATCATTCTTTCAGTTTATACACTGGCAGCTCTGATTATCAGGCCTTTTACCGGTTTTTTGATTGACAGGCATGGACGCAAATTTTTTTACATTCCGGCGATTTTAATTTTTGCAGTTATTTTTATTATTTATCCTCTCGCAGGGGTTTTCGTATGGATGATAGCTGTTCGTTTTCTTCATGGCCTGGTATGGGGAGTAGCAACAACAACCGGCAGTACCCTTATTGTGGATATTGTTCCTGCACACCGTCGTGGCGAAGGCATTGGTTTATATGGACTTGCTATGACAATTCCTATGGCAATAGGGCCTTTTATCGGGATTGAGTTAACACGGAATAATTCCTTCACTCCGATGTTTTGGTTTGCAGGGGCACTCGCATTTGTCGGGTTTCTGTTTACATTGCCAATCAAGTATCCGGTAATGCCACCTACTTTAATCAATAAGTTTTCGTGGCGAAACCTGATTGAAACTTCATCACTGCCGGTTACATTCAACCTTTTATTAATCAACATAAGTTATGGCGGACTTGTTTCATTTATTTCACTTTATGCTATTAAAACCGGACTTGGACTAACAGGTGAGTTTTTTATAGTGTTTGCTACAGGTATAACGATAGCCCGGATTTATATGGGTAAAATCTTTGATCGAAATGGTCCCGCAGTGCTTTCAATAGTTGGAATCCTGTTGCTTGCAATAGGAAATTTGCTGCTCGGGCTTGTTATATACAAGTTTGCATTTTTAGCTGCTGGCTTTATTTTGGGGCTTGGCAGCGGCATCGTTTTTCCTACTTTTCAGGCAATGGTGAATAATCTTGTTACTCCACAGCGAAGAGGAGCTGCAAATTCAACACTTTTTTCGGGTCTTGACCTGGGAATAGGGTTGGGGATGCTTATTACCGGACTATCAGCTCATTCCTTAGGACTGCCAAAAACATACCTGTTATTCAGTGGATTAAATATTGCAGCCCTTATCTATTTCATTTTTATTTCGCTCAAACATTACCAGTCAAAAATCCTGCTTCAATCCAGGAATTCAGTATCCTGAACTACCCTGATATTTGCAATTGAGCTTTTGTATGTGAGTTCTGATAAGTTTAATCCTCATAGGAAAAGGGACTGAGTCGTAATGAGTGAGAAATGAAGAACTCAGTTTTTAAGAATGCCTGCTTATCAAGCTGATTATTCATTGGACTTTTAACCATGCATAGCCAGGTTTTTTTTTAATTATTTCAAATTAGCTGCTTCAATTTTTACGAAAGATGTTGCTTCATCTGATACTTTTTTCTGTATTTCTATACCATGTTTTTCCTGCTTTTAAAATTGAATCATCAGAGTGCGTTCGATTGACATGATACATAAGGAGTTAGCCCTTTTTATTAATAAAATTCTTTAAGGAAGGGTTTGTAAAATAATTTTGTAACTTAGCGCCCCGTTAAAAAGGTATAAAACCGAAAAAAAATATTTGAAAAACTGGAGAGGTGGCCGAGTTGGTCGATGGCGCACGCCTGGAAAGTGTGTATACGCCAAAAGCGTATCATGGGTTCGAATCCCATCCTCTCCGCACTTTGAATTTTATTCATAATTTATCAAATCACTAAAAAATCAAAAATCAATACAGTGACACTATGAAAAAAGTAATTGCCTTCTTGTCAATAGCTTTAATGCTATCAATCGGTTTGTCGAATTTCGCTTTCGCGCAGGATCAACCAGCAGCTACCGATACTGCTGCCCAGGTTGACGAGGCTGTTGCTCCGGTTACCGAAACTACCGAAGTTGCTGCTGAAACATCCGAATCATTCCACCAGGTGCTGAAGAAAAAATTTATTGATGGAGGCGCTGCATGGATGTTCCCAATTCTTATCTGTCTTATTATTGGCTTAGGCTTAAGTATTGAGCGTATCATTTATCTGAATCTATCAACTACCAATACCACTAAATTACTCAATAAAGTTGAAAGCGAACTTCAGACAAATGGTATCAGTGCTGCAAAAGAGGTATGTAAAAACACACGGGGTCCTGTTGCTTCTATTTTCTACCAGGGGCTCGATCGTTACAATGAAGGTATTGATATAGTTGAGAAATCAGTTATTTCCTATGGTGGTGTTATGATGGCTCGTCTCGAAACCAACCTTTCGTGGATCACTTTGTTTATCGCACTTGCTCCTATGCTCGGGTTCCTCGGTACAGTTGTAGGTATGGTCACAGCTTTTGATTCAATTGAAGCTGCCGGCGATATTTCACCAACCGTTGTAGCAGGCGGTATGAAGGTTGCTCTTCTCACAACCGTATTCGGACTTATTGTTGCAATCATTCTTCAGGTTATCTATAACTACCTGGTGTCAAAAGTTGAATCACTGGTTAATAACATGGAAGATTCAACCATCAGCTTCATGGATATCCTGGTTAAAAACAAAAATGCTAAAAACTAATAAATATGGATAGCTTCATCAATATTGGGCTATACATAGCATATTTTGCGCTGTTTATAGCTGTAGGTTCCCTTGTCATTTTTCCGATAATTACCCTTATTAAGGGGAATATCAAAAATGCCAAAGGTGCACTTATAGGAGTTGCAGCTCTTGCCGCTGTTATTCTTTTGTCCTATATTATTTCTCCTGCCGATCAGGGGTTATACTATACCAAAATGAATGTATCGGCCGGGACTTCAAAACTTATTGGAGCCGGAATTATTTCAACTTACATAATTTTGGCCGGCCTTGTACTCATAACAATATATACTTCGGTTATAAGATGGTTTAAATAAACCATAAAATAATAATTGATATGGCAAGAATAAGTCCTGAATTAAATACAGGGTCAATGGCGGACATATCGTTTCTGCTCCTTACCTTCTTTCTTTTGACATCGTCAATTGACACAGATCAAGGTATAACCAGAAGACTTCCGCCACCACTGGATCCTAATAACCCGCCACCTGATATTGATATTAAAGATCGTAATGTTCTTAAAGTCCTTGTCAGCAAAAGCAATGCTTTGCTTGTGCAGGGTAAATTTATCGATATCCGCGATCTGAAAGAAACGGCCAAATTGTTTCTTTTAAATCCACAGAATAGTGAAGACCTTCCGGAAATGGAAGAAAAGGAAATCGCCGGACTGGGTAAAATAAAAGTTTCCAAAGGCGTTATCTCGCTCAAAAATGACAGGGGTACTTCCTACGAAACATACATCAATGTTCAAAATGAGCTGGCTGCTGCAATCAGCGAACTTCGTAACGATTTGTCAAAACAGAAATTCGGTGTTAAATATTCTGATCTCAATGACCGGACTCAAAGCGATGCTATTTCCAAAGCAATACCGGTTGCAATTTCAGAGGCTGAACCCGAAAATATAGGAGGGAAATAGTATGGCACGATTCAAGAAAGCCGGAGGACGTAAAATCCCCGGAATAAATACCGGCTCCATGTCGGATATTATTTTCATGTTTCTGTTCTTTTTTATGGTAATTACTACCATTCGTGAAGTTACGCTTTTAGTGAAGCTTAGGCCACCGCAGGCATCAGAAATACAAAAACTGGAAAAGAAAGCTTTGGTGAGCTTTATCTATATCGGGCAACCGGTGCAATCGAAATATGGTAACGAGTCGCGTATTCAGTTAAACAACTCGTTTTCATCAGTATCTGATATTCAGGCTTTTGTAGCTGCCGAACGCCAGTCGCGTAATGAAGCTGACCGCAAAATGCTCACCACTTCACTTAAAGTGGACGGCGAAACCAAAATGGGTGTAGTTACCGATGTAAAACAGGAACTTCGTAAAGCCAGTGCATTTAAAATCAATTATTCGACCCGTAAAAAAGGGAAAGTTACTGAGTAAAAGTATTCAAATATGTATAGTAAACGAGATTGTCTGTCAAAGGCAATCTCGTTTTTTATGGCCTTTAAACAAGGACAATGATCACCTTTTATCAGTATAAGAAAATGAGCATGGATTTAACCTGGTGAATGTTTCCGACCTTTAAAAGAAATGCAAACAGGATCACTGACATGGTTTTGCTTACCAACCTGAAAGTTAATTAAATTTCAGGTGAGTGAAGGCGATTATCGGACATTCTGTAAATATAGTAAAGTATTGCTGTTACTGTTATAACGCTGATAATAATTATAATCATAGTATTATTTGTTCCAAAATTTTCTGCATCAGTTAATATAATCTCTTTGCGATAGAGGAATTCAATAATAACTGAGAGGAAATTATTTGCGAAATGAGCTACTATCGGTAGCCACAGGCTGCCACTCCAAAAGAAAAGGTACCCAAGTGCCATTCCTAAAAGAAATCGCGGCAGAAATCCGTAAAACTGCAGGTGTATAGCTGCAAAAATAAACGACGAAAGAAAAACCGCCAGATGAACATTTTGAGTCATGCTTCTGAATAAGTTTGCCAATACTCCTCTGAAAAGTATTTCTTCAGCAAATGCAGGCAATATTGCGATCATAAAAATATTAACCGCCAAGCCTGATAAAGAGGTCGTTGCCAGAAATGCTTCTGTAAGAATTGCTCCTCTTTCCTCCCCTTTTTTCATCCAGTTTTCTATTGAAGAAAGTCCTTCGGGTAATGTAAGGTAACTGTTAAATTCATTCGCTAATCCGATAAGAGGTTGCGCCAACACAATTAAAATGGCAGAAAGCAAAATTGGTAAAACAGATTCATGCTTTTTGAAAATCGCATAACTGTTGGTATCGGGTGTACAAAGCCATAAATAAACAATAGCCGGAAACAGCAATCCACCGGCCATATTCACAATCTGAATCGCTTTCATGGCATTGACTACAGATGGATTGGAAAAATCGGGTGTTGATAGCAAACTAATGACATCTGTGCCATAAAAAGGAACCAGCATAAGTATTCCGAGTAAAGTGGAGAATAACAGAAAACTTAATACAAGTATCAGCAAGAGAATGAACTTGCTGAAATTATTGAGATTACTGTAAGCGCCCCGGAGCATACTAATTTGGTTTGAGGCAAAAGTAATGAATAAGCCTGAATGGCACACAATGCATAATGTTGCTATTTTTGCAAAAGAAATAGAAGTTGATGATTATTGGAAAAACTAACCTTGGCGAATACCCCGTTCTTCTTGCTCCGCTTGAAGATATTACCGACTCCGCTTTCCGTTCTATCTGCCGGAAACATGGAGCTGATATGGTTTATACTGAATTTGTTTCGTCGGAAGCACTGGTGCGATCCGCCTTGAAGAGCAGTATTAAAATGATATTTGAAGAGAAGGAGAGACCTATCGGTATTCAAATTTTTGGTAACAATGTGGAAGCCATGCGAAATGCTGCTTTATTGGCCGAACAGAATAATCCGGAACTTATTGACATAAATTTCGGTTGCCCGGTACGAAAAGTTGCTATGAAGGGTTCCGGAGCTGCTTTGCTGAATGATATTCCGCTTATGATGGCAATAACCCGCGAGGTTGTTAATGCCGTTAAAGTGCCTGTTACAGTGAAAACGAGGCTTGGGTGGGACGAAAATACCAAAGTTATTACTGATGTGGCTGAGCGCTTGCAGGATGTCGGTATTCAGGCTTTGACTATCCATGGACGTACGCGTGCACAAATGTATTCGGGTGAAGCTGATTGGACCCTGATTGGGGCAGTTAAAGCCAATCAAAGGATGAAAATACCGGTTATCGGAAACGGCGACATCGACAGTGCATATAAAGCTGCGGAAATGTTTAATCGATATGGTGTTGATGCGGTTATGATAGGCCGGGCAGCTATTGGCAATCCATGGATTTTCGACCAGGCAAAAGCATTTATCAGTCGTGGAGAAATACCTTTATTACCCGATTTGTCCGAACGAATTGCTGTTAGTCTGGCTCATCTCGAACTCGCTATTCAGAAAAAAGGCGGGCACAAAGGAATTATTGAAATGAGGAAACATTATGCCGGATATTTCAAAGGATTGCCTGGATTTAAAAAAATAAGGCTTGAAATTTTAACCCGGACCAACTTTACCGAAATCCAGGATATTCTGATGAATTTAGCGTAAATGGCTATGTGTTAAAAAATTATCCCGTTTTTTTACTTTGTCACGAAATTTGTATTAACTAGTATTAACCAGAATTTTATTTATCCGAATTTCGAAAAAGAAAATTTTGATAAAAGTTGAAATCAGGAAATATTAAAGATTTATCATTTCATGAACTTTTAATTGAAACCACACTTGTAAGGTTTTTAGGGTGGCAATGTGCTGTTAAAGTGCGCTAAATAAGCATAATGTGATTTTACTCTAAAGTGATTTGAAAGAAAAATAAATCATAAAAAAAGTAGTAGTACTAAAGCAACTTCCCCTATTTGCCAATCTGCCAATCCGTTGTTAAAATGGTACAAAAGGCGAAGTGGTTTCCTGAAACGAAAAAACATGTCCCATTGTGGGAATTGTACTTTATTTTTAACTTACTTTGTTACTTTTCCGTTTTTAGGAAATGAATATTAGAAAAGGACACTTTATGGATGCATTTAAAATTTTTGTAGTAGAGGATGATCTCATGTATGCGAAAATCCTATCGTATCATTTATCGCAAAATCCGGATTATGAAGTAATGGTATTTACATCGGGAAAGGAATTGCTGGCAAACCTATATAAAGGACCTTCAGCAATCTCACTCGACTTCAATCTTCCCGATATGAGTGGCTTTGATGTGTTGAAGCGCATCAGGGAGTTTGATCCTGAGTTGCCGGTTATCATTGTTTCGGGTCAACAGGATATTTCAACCGCAGTAGAGCTGCTGAAAAAAGGTGTTTACGATTATGTACTCAAGGATCCTGATACGAAAGACCGGATATGGACGGTAATGCGCAATATCAAATCGAACTTTAACCTGAAACAGCGTATTTCAAATCTGGAGGATGAAATCGGGAAGAAATATGAATTTAATAATCTTATCAGAGGAGATAGCCCGGCAATAAACGGTGTTTTCAGGTTGATTGAGAAAGCTACAAAAACCAATATTACGGTTTCAATTCATGGCGAAACCGGTACTGGTAA
>Ga0105047_10016610_pt1 | contig 11530 bp, 9 predicted proteins | sample MAT04_FD_78384 | JGI IMG/M metagenome (GOLD analysis project Ga0105047, IMG submission 78384) | Freshwater microbial communities from Lake Fryxell liftoff mats and glacier meltwater in Antarctica - MAT-04 (megahit assembly) | ecosystem: Environmental > Aquatic > Freshwater > Ice > Liftoff... | reverse complement strand
GTACTGACCTTCTTCTTCCTGCTCATCATCCTCGGCTCGACCGATTCAAGGGCACCTAAGGGCATGGCTCCGATCGCCATCGGCCTCGGCCTCACCCTGATCCACCTCATCGGCATCCCGGTCACCAACCTCTCGGTGAACCCCGCCCGCTGAACCGCGCCAGCCCTCTTCGCAGGCGGAGCCCACATTTCCCAGCTCTGGCTGTTCTGGCTCGCACCCATCGCCGGTGCAGCCCTCGCCGGCATCGTCTATCCGTTCATCTCGGGCGGAAAAAAAAGCGCCTGATACTGAAATTTAACGCTCCCCCTTTCCGGGATCGCTGATCGAATTCTCATAATACGTTTAACCTTCAATCAATCCAACTCCAACCCCCTCAAAACCATGGGCTTACTCAGCACACCCCTCTCATTATGGGCACCTATGGCCCCAATGACAAGGGCCTGCTGATCCTCAGCTCGGACGATTCGCGGTTTTCTCCGCCGTCACCTTTGACGGTGACAGCAAGATGAAATTCCTACTCGTGGGCGCCCCTGACGGCGATCCCGGCCTCGATTTCACCAAGAGCTAATCCAAAAATTCATGATTCCACTCTCCGCCACATGATGCCGGACCAACCAATTCCAGCCGTGAAAAAACGGCCTGTCAGTATCCGCCTTCTGCGTTTCTGCGGCATGTTCGTGCTCGGGGTGATCGTCTCCGGCTTGCTGCTGTGGACAGCGGGGGCGCTTTGGTACGATCTGCCGGGGCCGGCTGTGTTGCGGAAAACGGCGGCGATCTTTTCGCTGTTAGGTATTGGGTTTCTGTGGTTTTCCGGAAACTGCAAACGCCGGCTCGCAGCAGTGGGCATCATTGCGGCGGTCATGGGCTGGCGGTTCACGCTCGCTCCCAGCAAGGACCGCCAGTGGCTGCCGGACGTCGCGCAATCCGCCTTCGCGGAGGTGAACGGTGACGAAGTGACGTTCCACAATGTCAGGAACTTCGGGTATCGCACGGAGACGGACTACACTCCAAACTGGGAAACCCGGACGGTGAACCTGTCAAAACTCACCGGCATCGGCATGGCGATCAACTACTGGGGCTCGCCTTACATGGCGCATCCGATTGTCAGTTTCCAGTTTGCCGACGCCCCGCCACTGTGTTTCTCCATCGAGACCCGCAAGGAAGTGGGCGAGTCCTGCTCGGCCATCGGCGGGCTCTACCGGCAGTTCGAGCTGATCTGCGCCGTTGCCGACGAGCGTGACGTCATCCGCGTCCGGACAAACTATCGGAAGGATGAGGAGATCTATCTCTAACGTCTCAACATCAGCCGGGACAATGCGCGTAAGCACTTCATGGAATACGTCACCGCGCTCAACACCCTGCGGGAAAAACCGCGTTGGTACAATGCCATCACCACAAACTGCACCACCAGCATCCGCAGCCAGCACACGAAAGCGGAGCTTGGAGCGTGGGACTGGCGCATGCTGCTCAACGGCAAGGGCGACGAGCTGATGTATGAGCGCCACGCTTTTCTAACCGGCGGACTGCCGTTTTCCGAATTGAAGAAACGCTCGCTCATCAATGGAGCCGCGCGCGCCGCCAACGACGCCCCTGATTTTTCCACCCGCATCCGCGCCGCCCTGCCATGATTCGCAAGCCCCTACCGCAGGCGACCTCCCGCAACCTTCACGAAATCCCTCCACACCCCCACCGGAACCGACTGCGAAACAGCGGGTGGAACGAAGTTGCGGGGAGAGGGCATTGGAAAAGCCCGATAAATAAATTTTTCCGGATCATTCGTTGCTCTAGATAGCCTGGCAATCCGGCCAATCCTGGATCCGGGCGCTTTGCCCCCGTCCCCCGCCCTTGTCTCAGTCCTGGAAAAGTGGCGCGTTCGCGTCGCGCGGGGAAATGACGAGCGGTTTTGAAATCCAAAGGTTGCCAAAAACTGCGGACTGCCACGACCAGATCCGCTCGGATTCAGGGCGGTAGGGTGCATCCGCCAGATAGCTGATCAGAGCGGGTTCATTCCCTAACACCAGGAAGCCGTGGGCGAAGCCACGCGGGACGAAGAGTTGATTCGCCCCCGTGGCGCTCAAAACGAAAGAGAACGGCTTCCCGAATGTGCCGGAACCCGGGCGCACATCCAGAACGACGTCCTGAATGCTGCCTTTGAGAACTGTCACTAATTTTGATTGGCTGTCTTCCGCTTGGAAGTGCATCCCACGAAGTGCTCCAGGCGCGGATTCCGAGACATTTTGTAGAATCCAGTTTTGATGAAGACCGGCGACTGGCGAGCTTTCAGCATCGTACGCAGGAAGGAAAATTCCCCTGGAATCTTCCAGTTTCGCTATCGTGATCAGGTGGGGAAGAATCATCCGGACGACTTCATCGCGAAAGCAACGTAAAGGAAACTGCAAAAAAACGGGAATCTACCTTTCTGGTTTCCTGGGAAATCTCAGATCCATGAAACTGACATCGCGGGAACCACAAGAGGCTGCAAATAGGGGGTAAGGTTCTTAGGCGAAGCTGCCAAAAAAACCTTGACATTTAATGCCGTGCCATGTATAAAGCTTCCGGTTTCACCAAACCAGATCTCACCGCACCACACCACACCACATGAAAACGTCTACAATCCTATCCGTCCTGTCCGCAAGCTTTCTCGCGGCGACAGGTATTACCGCCCAAACTTTCACATATGACTTCAACAGTCAGTGGAACAACGATTGGCAAACCTACTACAACCAATCGGGCGGCGTCAGCCCCAACACCACGTTGAACTACTCGAAGACAGCGGAGGGTCGCAGCGGCGGCGCTTCGGGGAACTACTTTGGAGGAAATGTCCAGTCACTTGGTTACCAAGGTTCACTCACTTCGGTTTTTAGCGGGACAAGCGCTCAGAAAACCCTTGCGGCCGTAAACGATCGAATTCGACTTCAAGGCTCCTTCAGCGCCTTCTCCAGTCAGACGGGTTTCACCGGTGGCTCTAGTGAAGTGGGCCAGGTAGGCCTTCTCGGTAGCCCGGCACTTTCAAACAACACTGCGGGAAGCACCCTTAAAAATGGAAATTCCGTGTATCTTGGTTTTATAGAACGCTCGTGGACCGGTCAGAACGGTGTCGCCCCGTTCCCGGGTTCCGCTGAAGTGGAAATCGGCATCTTCGTCGGTGGCACGCTGACCGAAAGCTTCGGAACCTTCACCGTGAGCGACTACGGCGCGCGAGCAGGCAGCCAGGTTTGGTCGCAATGGTTCGAGTATGATCTCGTGTTCGAGCACCTGGGTGACGGATCGCTTGGCTACAAGGCTGGTATCAATACCGTGAGCTTCTACGATGCAGATCTTAACTCCGCACCCGATCCGACTGAGGGAACTCCCGTCAGCCTCGGAGTTTTTGAAGGAGCGATCGCAAGCCTCGGCGGTATAACCGTAGCCGATGCCGACAAGCTCTTCGTTTCCTACGGCACTTATATTGCTCCGGACGGTCTGGCTTCTGTCACTGGCTACACCTTTGACCACCTCCCGGGAGGGGATATTCACGACGGGATCATCACAATCGTTCCGGAGCCATCCGCTGCACTTCTCCTCGGATTTGCCGGCTCGCTGATGGTTCTCCGCCGCCGCCGCTAGAAAACCCTTGGCAGGACAGGTCTGGAATTCTCCAGGCCGAATCTCCTGCCGGGTGTCCCGCACCCCGAAACCTATCCGCAGATATGACCATTTCTCGTGTTCTTTTCCTAGTCGTCCCCACCCTTTTCGGGGGACTGGTTCCGGCTGGTGGCCAGACTATCGATGTTTTCTTCCTCGCGGGGCAGTCAAACGCCGACGGATCGAATTCCTACTACTTCAATAACGGGGATCCGAGCAAGGGGAGCGGTCTTTCCGCTGCCAACTCTTCGTACGCGACTCCCTATGGGGGCATCACCTATGCGTATGCTCACGCGAATCCATCGGATTCGAACATGCGCTACCTCACCGGTGGGCTCGGGAATCTCCGGCCTGCTACCTGGGGGATGATGGGTCCTGAAATATCCTTGGGGCGTGAACTGGACACTCTGATTGACAATCAGGTGGCTCTCATTAAATACACTTCCCCAGGGACGTCTCTCAATACCCAGTGGGGGCCGGATGACAATCTACTATTCCCGGATATGGTGGATTTCTTTGAAACGCAGATCAATATCCTCAGCCAGAGCTACACCGAGGTGCGTTTGAACACGTTTTTCTGGCACCAGGGGGAATCGGATAGCGGACTTACCTACGGCACTGATTTCCGGCAGATGTTCGACCAGCTCAAGGTCGAACTCGGAGCGCCGGGACTCAATGCGGTGATGGGGCTTGTTTCCGAATCCTTCGATCCTGGTAACACTGGCAATACACCCCGCTCGAACATCGTGGCTGTGAACGGCATGATCAATCTCCTTGATGCCAGTTATTCGGATATTGCGACGACAGGTTCCCTGACAGACATCCCTTTGCACGATAACGTCCACTTCGATGCAAACGGGCAAATCATTCACGGGCAGCGCATGGCACTCGCTTTCAAGGGAAACTTCCTTGCTGTTCCGGAGCCAGGCAGTGCGGCACTGATTCTGGTAGGTGCAGTTGCATCCTGCCTAAGACGCCGTCGCACGGTTGGCCGGGCCTAGGCGTTGATTTCCTACCTAACGGATCAGGTCGCGCTGTGGATCCCCTTCCGGAAAACAAGGTTCTGCGGTCACGCTGGCTGGGCGCGTTGCTGATCTGCGTTGTCGTGGTTCTCGCGCTCGGAAGGGTGGTGTCGTTTGATTTTATCAACTACGATGATCCCTCCTATCTGACGGAGAACCCGGCGGTAAACGGAGGGTTGAATCTGGACTCGATACGCTGGGCGCTAACCGGTGTTGGCGAAACCAATCTTTGGCACCCGCTGACATGGCTTTCGCTGATGGGGGATGTTTCGATCTTCGGGATAGGTCTGCCGGCGGGTTTTCATTTTACCAATCTGCTGCTGCATCTCGGCTCTGCGGTAATGCTGTATCTTTTACTGCGGAGATCCGTGCCGGAGTCTGCCTGGGTGGCGTGGATTTGCGTAGCACTTTGGGCGGTGCATCCGCAGCGGGTGGAGAGTGTGGCATGGGTCAGCCAGCGGAAGGATGTGCTTAGCGGGGCACTGTTTTTTACTGCATGGTATGCTTGGGAGAAATGGCGCGGAGGTGGTTTCCGCCTTGGCTACTGGGTGGCGCTGCTCGCATTTGCCGCTGCCTCTGCGGCGAAGCCCAGCGTGGTGCCGTTGCCGCTGGTTTTTTGTCTTTCTGAAATGCTTCGCCCACGTGGAGCGAGACTTGCGCCGGTGCGGGTGGCTGCTCTGACCGCTCCGTTTTTCGCGGTGGCGATGGCGGCTGCAGTGCTCACGATTTATCTTCAGCGCGCAGGCGGGCTTTCAGATCTCTCGGCGGGCTTGCCCCTGATGCAGCGGTTGTTGCTGATTCCGGTTTCCCTGGCGTGGTATCTTGAGAAAACGATTTTTCCCCTCGATGGAAAGCTCTGGAATTATCCGCCTCTGGGAGATGCACTGGCGCTGGGGAAGGCATTGCTTGTGATTGTTTTAGCGGCTGCGGCCTTTGGGTTTGCGGTGAGGAAAGAGCGGCGTGTCGCCTTGTTCGCGGGTGGTTTTTTGCTGCTATGGCTACCGGTCAGCGGCTTGATCCCGGTGAGTTTCTACTTCGTTTCCGAGCGATATTCCTATCTGCCGCAGGCACTGCTGATCCCTGCTTTGGTTCTCGGGTTGCGCGCTGTGACGGGATCCCTGCCGGGGGTCCGCGAAATTGGCCGGGTGGCGGGAATCCCGCTGCTGGTTCTGGCTGCGTGTATGGCCTTTCACCGGGCGTCTTTTTGGAAAGACAGCGAGACTCGGTTTCGGAGGGAGATGAGCGTGAATCCGCGCAGCTTGCTCGGGCCTATCCAGCTAGGACTCGCGCTGGAGAAAAAGGGGAAACCCGGTGAGGCGGTGCCGCTTTATGAAAGGGCTTTGGAAATCGATCCCGAGTCTGGGCTTGCGGCGGTGAACCTTGGTCGTGCCCTGAGTCTGCAAGGCCGGATTCCCGAGGCGATTATCGCTTTGGACCGGGCTACGCGGTGTGCCGTCCTGCATGAGGAAAGTTCCTTTGCGCTGCTAGCGACCCTTGAGATGAAGCATGGCGGCGGGTCTCTGGCGACGCGGGAAGTTTTGACCCGCGGGTTGGAGCGCTTTCCAAAGTCATTTTTACTCCATCGTGAAATGGGCTCTTTCCAACTGGCGGTGATGAAAGATGCGGGTGCGGCGGAAGTTTCGTTTTCAAAAGCACTGGCGATACTTCCCGATGATGCGGATGCGATGCAGGGGCTGGGGATTTCGCTCTTATCCGCGGGAAGGACGGCAGAGGCGAGGAAAGTTTTGTCAGAGTTGGTAGCGAGGTATCCGGAGCGGACTCAGATCCGCGAGCTGCTGGGCAGGATGCCGGCGGGTGGGTGAAGCGCTCATTGTCCTGTCAGGCCCTGGAACGACCGGATCGCATCCGCGCCCATGCGCATGGCGTTGTGCATGGCGGGGTAGGTGAAGGCGCCTTGGCGGCCGGTGGACAAGAGGTCGGGTTGTGTGGTTAGCCAGGTGTTGAATTCAGACAGATTTTTCTCAAAACCCAGGTCGTAGATGGGGTAGCCCTCGGCGTAATTCAGCGGGTGCCATTCAAGGATTTCGGATTCCTTGCAGATCCCTTCGGCTTCGAGATCGCGGATGATCTTGCGGCGGGTTTCCGGGTGGGAATGCCACTTTGCATCGCCATGTTCGCAGGTCATTTCCACGATGAGGATGGTGGAGGAACCTGGAATGGTGCGGAGGCCGGCGTTCTTGGGTTCTCCGACACGGTGGAAAACGCGGTTTCTGAAATAGGTGTAGAGGCCTTCCATGGCTTTGGTTCTGGAGACGAGCAGGCCTTGGATGGCGATGGGTTTGTAGCGCAGTTTTGCGGCAGCAGTTTGGATTTCCTCCGGGATGCCGCTGAGGATCGAGGTGAGAGCGGGGATGGGGATGGTGGAGAGAATTTGATCAAAAGCCAAAGGGGGGGCGCTTTCGTTCTGCTCGAAACAGATGCCCTTTTCCGGTGTGAGAGTGACGCGGGTCGGCTGGCAGTTGAGGATGATTTCCCCGCCGAGTTCGCCGATGGCAGAGGTCAGCGCTGCGATCATCCCGGCGGCACCTTTTGAGGAGTAATGGAGTGTCTCGCTGTTGAGAGGGCTGTCTGTGGTGAGTTTTCCACGGGCGGCGGCGGGGATGAAACGGGCGATCATGTTCCGGACGACATCGACTGCACTGAGGCGTGGCATTTTCCGACGGATGAATTCTGGGGACAGGTCCCGGGGATGTATGCCCCAGTAGCGATGGGTGAAATCCTCGAAGAAAAACTCGTAGAGCGGTGCACCGTAGAAATCGATGAGGGTGTCCTCGGCGTTGGCTGGATCGGATGGACCGATTGCGCGCCTTAGTTCTGCGAGGACGAGGCCGGAGATGCATTTCAAAAGGCGGAGAGGAGGCATTCCCTGGATGAGATCCGTGCCCTTGAGCGGGTAGCGGTAGGAACGCTCTCCCCAGCGTATCCGGGCATCGAGCTGCACTTCGATACGCTCCGGCCCCATCAGCGTGGAGATATCATCGAAGATTTCCCGATCAAAGGCGTGAAGCATGTGGACACCAAGGTCATAGTGATTCTCACCCAGCTTGAAGCCCGCAGCGAGGCCGCCCGGTTGAGGGGCTCTCTCCAGGATGGTGACTTTCCAGCCTTTTCGCAGGGCAGTGAGTCCGGCGTAGAGGCCGCAGACGCCTGCTCCCAGGATGACGAGCTTTCGCTCCGGGGGAGAATTTTCCATCAGATCAAATGGGAGCGGAGGAGGGGCTCGTCGGGCTGGATCGCGGTGGCGAGCTGCGGAGTGACAGCGGAGATATCGAGCTCCGCGATGGGCACCCAGTTCCTGGCTCCGGCTTCCGCGCAGGACGCGATGAGTCCGTAAAAATGATCGCCGCCGATCCCGTGATCGATTTCGAGGCCGGATTTCAGATGACGTTTCGCGAAGGCATAGACATCGGTGAGTTTGGTTGCTGCGGGGGAAAGGATTGCCTGCCGGTAGAGTGCGGCCATGGCGATCGCGCGTGGTGTTTCCAGATGACAAAGATGATAGGGGCGGTGGAACAGGTATGCCGGGCCGTCACCTATTTTGTAGTAGGAGAGATAGGGGATCTGGGTGGGGTGCGGGCAGCGGGCGATGACATAGACGCCGCCGCCCGGCGCGGCACCAAGCAGATAATCCACGGTGCCGGTGGACGGCCGGGATTTGAAATCAAAGAGCTGAAGTGCTTCTTCCACGCGCTGGGCTTTTGGGCCAGTCATGCCGACTTTTGTGGGGAGGTAGCCGAGGGAGTTTGCCAGCACGGCCATTTCGATATTGAGCTTCGTGCCATCGGTATAGGCGCAGCATTGGATCGGGGAGAGGTTGCGCTTCGCGGCCTCCTCCACAAGTTCTGCGGCAGTGGCATCGCGGCGGAGGAATCCTTTGATATTCCCCGCTTGCAAGATCTCAAAGCCCCAAAGTTCGATCTCATCAATCATGGTCGCGAGGACTCCGTGCTGATCGCCTGCATCTGAGGTGATGACCTTCCCTGTCTCCCGGGAAAGGGCGTGAAGCTCCGGCCCGTAAGCGAGATCGACCTCCGCGTTCATGAGGACGATGTGTGCCCCGGACCACGCTGCGGCCTGGCAATAGAGGAAAGCGGGCGCGATGGAATTCGTCGCCTCCACGAACACGTCGACAGGGTGCTGGGCGAGTAGGGCGAGGGTATCGGTGCCGGAAATTTTCGTTTCCCCGAGGGCGGCGGCGGCGGCGGCTTGCTCTGGGCAAAGATCGGCGACCCAGGCGAGTTCCATCCCGGGGGTGATCGCGATCTGGCGGGCGATTCCTGCTCCCATGCAGCCGGCGCCGGTGAGGCCGACCCTGATTTTTTTTGTGAGCGCTTTTAGTTCTTTTTGCATTTCAGGTGGATTCGAGTTGGCTGTGCCAAAGCTGGAAGATGACGAGCGCCATGAGTTGTTTCAAGGGCAGGAATTCGGAATTTTCAGCGCGGTTCTTGAGGGCTTCGATGAAACCGATCTGGAAGATGCCTTGGCTGTGGATTGCCTCAGGTGAGAGCAGATCGCCGACGAGATTTTTCCAAACGGGCAAGCGGGCGAAGGTTTCCAAGGGGAAATAGAAAGGTTGTTTCGGGCGCTGCGCGTCGGCGGGTGGCAGTCGGTTTTTCGCGAGTTCCCGCCAGAGCCACTTTCCAGTATTCCGGCGGATTTTCTGATATCGGCCGAGCGTGCCGCTGAACTTGATGAGGCGGGGATCAAGGAATGGCATCCGGTATTCGACGGAGTGAGCCATTGCGTTCCGATCCTGGCGGATGATGGACCAGTCCGGCAGCCATTCGGAAAACTGGTGGCGGTGGTGGCGGTCTGACAAATTTTCCCCGTTGGCGAGGGCCGGCTCTTCCCAATGGTTCTGGAGGAGGAGGCGGGAAATTTCCGCGGGGGTAAAAAGCGTGCGCAGACCGATTCCTTTTTCCCAATCCGAAGCCCGTGAGTAGGTGCCGAGCCAATCGATGATCTTGCGTTTTCCTGATTTTCCGAGAGGGACGGGCAGGGCGTTTCCTGCATCGAGCAGGGCTGGGGGCGCGAGCCGCAGCGCGCTTGCTGCGAACTTGCGTCCCAGCGGGCCGAGCGCCTCTGCGGTGCGGAGGCTTTTCTGAAAAGAGTAGCCTTGGAAAAGCTCGTCGGGACCTTCTCCGCCGATTGCGACCGGACAACCGAGCTGGGCGCTGGCCGATGCCAGGGCATCGAAGGCGAGGATGAGCGGATCCCCGACGGGGGTACCCATTTGGCGCACCACTTGGGGCAGGCGCTCAAGGCACTGCGCACCGAGCTTGATTTCATGATGGGGAAATCCGAGCCGCTTGGCGGTTCTTGCCGCGTGCCGGACTTCGTCGGAAGCGGCACCGAAGCCGACGGTAAGTGTCTGGCAGGTTCCGGAAGTGCGGTGGATGGCATCGAGAAGAAGTGCGGAATCTGCACCCGCGCTGAGGTAGCAGGAAATGGGACGATCTGACTGGAGTGCGAGAGCTGTGGATGAGTCCACGAGATCGGCGAGGGCAGAGACCGCGTCCGCATCCGAAGGGGCGTTGCAACGGTGAAATGCAGGTGGCTGCCACCAGGTTCTGATTTCCGGGGGAGAGTCCGGCTCCCATGTGAGAAAGTGGCCGGGCGGCAGGTGCTTCACTCCCTTCACCAGTGTCTCCGGACCGGGGACATAGCGGAGGGCTAGCCAGTGGGGGAGTGCTGCGGTATCGACAAGAACGGGATAGCCAGCCGCCCTGATTCCGGCGATCTCCGAGGCGAAGAGCCAGGCGCCGCTTTCTCCAGAGGCGATATAGAGAGGCTTCTGTCCCACCGGGTCACGGGCGAGGAAAAGTTTTTCTCCGTCCAAGAGGGCGATTGCGAACATTCCGTTGAGCCGCCCGAGCATATCCGTGCCCCACTCTTGCCATGCGGCGGGGAGAATTTCCGCATCGCATTCCGTATGGAATTGGTATCCCTTCGCGTGAAGTTCGCGGCGGAGGTCTTTCCAATTGTAGATCTCCCCGTTCATAATGGCCGCAACTTGCCTCTCGGCGCTGAAAAATGGCTGCTGGCCGCGCTTCTGATCCATGATGGAAAGCCGGGTCATCCCCATCCCCGAGTGCTGGCGTATGAGACGGCCTTCACCATCCGGGCCGCGGTGCCGGAGGGCGTGTTCCATCGCGTCCATCGTTTCATCAGAAGGACGTTTGTTGAACATTCCGTAAATGCCGCACATGGTTCGAGATTCGGTGTGTTGCGCATCACTTTGCAAGCGATCTTTGCGAAAAGCACTGGCAATTTTGCCGGTGATTCTCAAAGAACGAACGGTTTTTCGAAAAGACCACAAGTTCCCGGACAAATAGTAAAGTCTCTCAGTATCTGAAGGGATTGAGCGTCAGAAAAGGGGCATTTTCGGGGCAACGGGGGAATCCGCCACTTCATTCGCCTGCCGCCGGTTCGGGCAAAACCCGGGATTAAAACGATCCCGGGTTTTGGTGATGCATTCCAGGGCGGAATCGCTAAAGCGACGGCAAATGAATGCTCTGTCCGAGGTCAGGTGTTTCCTCTCAACATTTTCCACTTATACGGTGTCAGACAAAGAATACATCTGACACCGCCCATCGGACTCCAAAAACAACCGCTGCCAAAAAAAATCTTGGCTAAGGAGTCACCGCAAAATAAACTACAAGACTCTTGGACGGATGAGGTAGTTCCACTCGCCGTGGAAATCAGCTCGCTCCAGGGAGAGTTGAGCCATTTCCTCGTCACTCACCTTAATCCCCAGCGGGTATAACCCCTCGTCAAGGTGTGCCTGGATGCGGAGTCCTTTTTCGGTGGTGGTCCCTCCAATCAGCTTGATGATCACTTCATGGCTCACCAATGGCTTGCCC
>Ga0105047_10016609_pt1 | contig 11530 bp, 7 predicted proteins | sample MAT04_FD_78384 | JGI IMG/M metagenome (GOLD analysis project Ga0105047, IMG submission 78384) | Freshwater microbial communities from Lake Fryxell liftoff mats and glacier meltwater in Antarctica - MAT-04 (megahit assembly) | ecosystem: Environmental > Aquatic > Freshwater > Ice > Liftoff... | reverse complement strand
TAAGAGGCATAGTAACGCCAATCGAACACCTGCTGATTGAGATTGTTAAACGTTTGCCCGCTCGGATTCGTCGTCGTTCCTTTGCGGAACCATGGCGTGAGCGCGTCGCCCGGGGGGAGCGTGCGGGGACGATTCGCATCGATATCTCCCTTCTCATAGCTGGCGCGAACGCTGGTCTTGATTCCGTTTTTGTTGAACCATTTCGGGTCGTATTTTATCGCACCGAAATACCTTTCGTCACGGTTGTATGCCGGATCCTGCCGATACTTTGTACGGTCGTGAAGTCCCTCGATACGAATCGCCAGCTCCTTGCGCAGGAGCACGTGGTTGAAGTCGAATGCGCCCCGATAGCTCCCAAAACTGCCCACTTTGGCCTCCACCGAGTAGGCATTTTTGAAAATCGCCTGATCTGTCGCGGCATTGATAATGCCACCGGGCTTGCCAAGACCGAAGAGAATCGCATTCGGGCCACGCTGGATGTCGACCCGATCGACGATGTAGGCGTCCCAAGGGATGTCGGTCAGGAAAAAATCCCGGGTATTGTCCGCCGCACTCAGGCCGCGGACACGGTTCACGTTATTCGGACGGAGCAGTGCTCCGATTTCGCTGGGTGTCTGGCCATCGCCCAAGCCGCCGAAGTTGCCTTTGACGCCACCGACCTCGGTACCGAGCGTGTAGACCAGCAAGTCTTCCGAATTCTTAGCCCCTGTGTCGCGGAGAAATTCCGATGTCACGACCGAGATGGAGGAGGCGATGTCACTCAGATTGGTCTTGAGTCGGGTTCCGGCCAGCGTGCTGGTGGCTCGGTATCCATCATCCTCATCGGGCGTGACGACAAAGCGGGAAAGCACGATGCCTTCCTTCTCGATTGAGTTTTCCTTGGCCGACTCATCGATCTTGATCGCGGCTTGCCCGAATACGGTCGAGTGCGTGCAGAGCGCCAAAATGAACAGCAGCCCGCAGGAGCGCCGAACGGTCTGGTCATTGATCTTGAATGGCATCGTGGATTGGGTTGAGCGAACGAGTGCCGGAACCGGTGCTGGGTCTACTTCTGGCGCACAACGGCTTGGTCTCCGATCGAGGTATCGCTGACAGTCTTGAGTTGGTTCGTTGGTGGCTGGCGGTTGACGCCGATCGACAGGGTAAGGGCGTGACTGAGCCCCTCAAAAGCAGGAGCAGCATAGCGGCGAGACATCGCGAAAGCTACGCCGAGAAGCTCAATGATTGACACTAACGTACCGTTGCAGCGCCCGAATCGCCCCTCGGTCGAGGACCGGATCCCAACTCTCGCCGCTCCTGCACAGTCGCGCTTTCACCCACGGGTGCCCGACCGGCGTCGCACAGATTTCCGACTGTCGACGGTCCGTGCCGCCGCGCACCAACTCCGACCGGCGGAAGGCGGTCCGCAAAAGGGGCCTCGGTCCCGTCAATCGGCACGAATCGTCCGGGTCAGGGCGTGCAACACCCAATCCACGCCTTCGTGGATTACTTTCGACTGACGGGCATGTTGCCACCCCAAACGGAGTTGCTCCGTCAGCCGTCGCACCGTGACCGCGTTCTCCGGCAAGGCGGCGAGATTTCGATTCTCCCCCGGATCGGTCATGTGATCGTAAAGCTCGATCCCCTCGACCCGGTTGGGATCCTGAGAAGGAAAAGCCCATCGCATTCCCTCGCGGATACTGGCTGAAGGCTGCAGTCTTCCAAGGTCGATCCAAGTCATCGACCAACGGTGCAAAACTCGTGCCCTCGAGTTCTGCCGGAGGAGTCACACCGGCCAGTTCACACAGGCTGGGAGTAAACCTCAGCCCATGTTACAACAAGCGCTCACCGCGCGTATACTTGGCCAGCGCCTCACGATCGAGGGTCAGTCCCAGTCCCGGACGGTCTGGAATGGCGAGCATCCCGTCGCCATCGAGTGTCCATCCACCCATGGTGATTTCGTCGATGAACGGCGAACCCGTCAGGTATTCCACCAAGTCCGTCGCGGGAAAGGCGGAGGCTAGTTGGAGATCGGCCGCCAGACCGACCGCCGTGTTCCAACCGTGCGGAATGAACCGAATGCCATGCTCACCCGCCATCCAGGCGATGCGCCGCTCCTCGCTGATTCCACCGACTTTGGTCACATCCGGTTGAACGATGTCGAATGCACCGCCCTCGAGCCAGGGTTGAAAGGCTTGCCGGCGCGTCAGCACCTCCCCACCCGCAATCGGCACCGGCGAATGCTCGCGGAGTTTCCGGTAGTCCTCCAGGGCGTCGGGCACCAACGCTTCTTCAAACCAATGGACATCGTACTCCGCGAGCATCTTCGAGGTGTTCAAGGCCCACTTGTAGCCCTGCGTCCAGTGCGCATCGCTGCCACCGGCATCGACCATCAAGCGGCATTCCGGTCCCACGGCGCCACGCGCCGCCGCGACGATGGCCCGGTCCATCGCCGGGCTCACCCGGCCAAAGGGACCCCAGCCGATTTTAAAGGCACGAAATCCCTGTGCTTTGACCGCGAGGAGGTGGTCCCGCAGCTTTTCCGGCCGATCCATCAGCAACGAGGCGTAAGGCTGGACTCGCTCGCGATACCGCCCCCCCAGGAGTCGGCCGACCGGCTGCCCGGTCGCTTGTCCAAGAATGTCCCACAGCGCGATGTCGATCCCGCTGATGGCATGCGTCACCGAACCGCCCCGACCGGTCCAAAACGTGTGCTGATGCAGTTTCTCGCTCACGCGTTCGGGCTCGAGCGCGTTTTCGCCCCGGTACAGCGGCTCGAGCAACGCCAGCGCCGCTCGCACCAGCGCATCGTTGGTGAAGACACTGCCGAGGCCGGTCAGGCCTTCATCGGTGTGAACCGCGATCAGCGTGTGCACACAATCGTCGGGCCGCAGCTCGTTGCTCCAGCCTCCTTCAGGGGTCGCGCCGCGAAGACCGGCGCAAAGAATTTCTCGGATTTTCATGAGTTTGCAGACAAAGGGCGACGGTTCGGACGCTGGAACAATCTGGCTCGCGGTTCAAAGGCGACGTCCTTATCCAACGGGAAAATGGGACGCGGACACCGGGTGTGTCCCAAACCGCGCAGATTCGCACTCGTGGACCCGGGCGCATCCACGTGGACCAGCGCCTCGCACCAGTCGGCATACATGTGCCGCTGGCAATGCGGGGATTTGACGACCACCGCATCGAACCGCTTGGGGTCCTGACCGTTCGCCAGAAACAGCGTGCGGTCATAGAGGCTGACGGGACGGCTCGTGACCACGAGCGTGATATTCCCGACCTCCAGAACTGCCGTCGGCCCCGCCGTCCATTCTTCACCGAACGATTCGCTGCGCAGATGTCCGTCGGACAACAACCGCACCTTTGCCTCGACTGCGAGCGGCTGGAATCGCCGCCGATCGAGCGTGCCTCCCACCGTCGTGGAAATGACCGCACCGACTCCGGCCGCAAAGGCCTGGCGAACCGCCGGTGCATCGACCACCGGAGCGAGCACGCGAGCTTTGCAGCCGCACTCGATCAGCTTTCGTACGATCGCGTTGCTGTCCCCCGAGGCCCCTGAACTTGTCGCATCCGCCGCATCGACCAACGCCAGTGTGCCGTGTCCATTCGCCTCCACGCGTCGAGCCATTTCGTCTAGGTCGACCAGCGTCACCTGCATCTTCTCCCGATGCGGCCAAAACCCTTCGGCCAGACGCACGGCCTCGCGTTCGGCCGCGATCGGATCGTTGTCGGTCACGACCAGGCTGTAGCACTGCAGCTCCGGCACATCGGTAAAGGGATTTCCGATAAAGAAACCCGCGGAAAGTCCTCCCTCCGAAGCCTCCACCGCCTGAGCCGCGCGAATGGATTGTCCAAACAGGCCCGTGGCCGTGATCAGTTCGTCGCCGCGTACCAAGGCTGGAATCGCCACCTTGGCCGTCACGGGTCGGATTCCGCCCGCCACCAAACGCAAGAGAAGGCGGGCCGCACGTTGACCGGTCTCGAAGAAGTCCACGTGTGGATACGTATGATAGGCGACCACCGCATCGCTGTGCCGCACCATCCGGTCGGTCGGAATTCCGTGCAAATCCAGCGATACCACCACTGGAACGTCGTCACCCAGAATCTTTCCGGCTTCCTCCAGCAGATAACCCTCCGGATCGCACTCGTCATCCGCGGCCATCGCTCCGTGCATCGCAAAATAGACCCCGTCCACCGGCGGAGCGGCACGGAGCGCGGCCAGGAATTCATCCGCGATCCGGTGCCAGGCCGCGGTCGCCAGCGTTCCCCCTGACGTGACGAAAAACGCGCCGTAGGCAGGCACCACTTCCACCTCCGGACGGGTGTCGAAGACGTCGAGCGCGCCACCAATTTCATTCCGCACGCGACGATGGAACCGAACCAGCTCCGCACCGCTGCGTATTCCAAAATCGTCGTATCCACTCGGCTGCGGGTTGAAGGTCGAGACTTCTTGTTTGCATTCTGCGATAAGGATTCTGGTCATGAAAGGTAAGGTTCGAGCGAACGCGCAGGGGAAGAATGAGTGGGACGGCGAACGCTTCGTTTCAGTGGACGCGGGCAAAGTCGTTCGGAAAAAGCGCCCGGATGCAGACCAGGAGGAGCACTGCGGCCGCACCGTAAGCGATCGCGGTGCCGGTCAGGAGCCGCTCAATCCCGATCGTTTCCTTCCACAGACCACCCACCAGCGGTGCAAATCCGGAAACAGCAGCTCCAAAGAAGTTCAGCAATCCCACCGCCGAGGCCCGGGTGTCCGCCGGAACGACTTCAAACGCGGAAGGAAAGATGTTCCCAATGAAGAATCCGCTGAAAAGACCGAAGCCAACCGCAGCCCAGCGAGTCGCAGGCAGCGCCTCGCAGTTGCCAAGCGCATGAAGGCAGGGTGCACACAACACCAGGCTGGCAACCAGCAGCCAGAGCCGCGCGGCCGCGTGGCGCCGGTAAAGCCGATCGGCCAACACTCCCCCGCACAACAGGCCGACCAAGGTCGCGCCTTGAAGATACACGGTGGCATTGAAAGCCGCCGCAGCTAGGGAAAGCTTGAATTTGTCCGCAAAGAAACTCGGCAGCCAGCCGTAAAGTAACCAAAGACCGAAGACAAATACGGAGAAAACCACGCACAGGACCAGATACGTGGGCACCTTCACCAATTCGCTCACCGCGAATCGCGCCCCGACTTTTTTGGTTTCAATCTGAGACTCCTCATCCACCTGACGAAGGAAAAGGAAATAAGGCACCGCGTAGAGGACCCCCACCGCACCCAGCACAAAGAATGCCGCGCGCCACTGGCCCTGTTGCGCCATCCATCCGCCAAACCATCCCCCGCCGACCGTTCCGACGATCTGCGCCGTCGTCAGGAGGCCCACCGCCCGTGATCGCTGTCCCGGCGCGTGCGCGTTGGCCGTCAATGCAATCGCCGCCGGCATGAAGAGCGACTCCGAGATCCCCATCGCGGCGCGCAAAGAGAGCAACATGAAGGCCGAAGTCGAGAACCCCGTCGCCACCGTCACCAGGCTCCAGATGACCAGGCTGATGACGACCAACCGGCGCTTGGAGTAGCGATCGGCGATCTGACCCGCGATCACGCAGCCGAGTCCATACACCCAGATGAAAATCGAACCGGTCAACCCCAGCTGCACATTGCTCATCGCCAGATCCGCTTTGAGCGCCGGAAACATCGCGAAGATCGCCTGCCGGTCGCAGTAGTTCAAAAAGTATGCCCCCCACATGAAGGCGACTAAGAGAGTGGCTTGTTGGCGGCCGGAAGAGGTCTCGGAAGGCGGCATGGAAAAGAGAGGTGACGGTTCGCCGGGCGATCAGAGACCGAGCGCGAAGAGCGCCAGGCACACCACGAGTCCGGCGCACGGCACGATGACCGTAAGGATGCCGATCGGTCCGTAGGCGGCGCGGTGCGTTTCTCCGCAGATCGCGCGGACCGTGGTGACCACATACCCGTTATGCGGCAGCGAATCCAGTCCACCCGAGGCAATCGCAACCGCACGGTGCAGTTGATCCGGGTTGACCCCGTTCGCGAGGAAGGCGGGAGCCAGCAATGGGAGTGCGATCGCCTGCCCTCCGGACGAAGATCCGGCCAGAGCCGAGATCAGTGTCACCGCCAGCGCCGCGCTGGCGATGGTTCCGCCACCCGACTCGATGATGAGATTTACCCCGGACATAAATGCCGGAGCCGCTTTCGCCACGGCACCGAACCCGACCACCGCGGCGGTGTTCCCGATCGCGATCAATGCGCCTGTGCTTGCGTGTGCCAGAGCGTCGGAGGGACGACAAAAATAGCGTCCGCAGGCAAACCAGATGGCGAACGATCCACCCAACAAGGCCAGGATGAGGGCCGACGTCTGAAATCGACCGTGCAAGAGGAGCGACAAGCCGATGACCGCCAGAGGTGGAAGCGAAGCGCGCCAAATCGCCGGCAGGTCCGTCCGGATTTCCGTCGGATCGGCTTCGCGGACGTCGAAACGCTCACCCCGCGCCTTCGCACGCGCCAGCATCCAGTTGAGCCAGAAATGACCGACCACCGCCATGAAGGCCGCGGTGATCAGGCTCGCCTGCCAGGCCGCCCAGGGCGATGTGCCCAGGTACTGAATCGGTATCCAATTCTGGATCTCCGGCGATCCCGCCGTTGTCATCGTGAACGTGATGGATCCAAACGCGAGGGCTCCGGGAATGAAGCGTCGCGGCAAATCGGCTTCCCGGAAGAGGACCAAAGCCGTCGGATAGACCGCGAACGCGACCACGAAGACACTCACGCCTCCATACGTCAGAATCGCGCAGGCAAGCACCACGCCCAAAGCGGCACGCTGAGGACCAATCAACCGCATGACCCCCATCGCCAAGCTCGTGGCCGCCCCGGAATCCTCCATCAGTTTCCCGAAAATCGAGCCGAGCAGAAACATGAAGAACCAGTTGCTCACGAAACCCGAAAACCCCTGCATGTAGAAGCCGATCAGGTTCCCCTGCCCTTCGGCCGCCAGCGGCGGAAGCAGTGCAAGGTCGCTCGTCACCGCCACGAGCAGCGCACACAGCGGGGTCGCAAGAAACAGATTCATCCCACGCATTGTCATCATGACAAGAAGGCCGAGGGCGGCCAGAAGGCCGATCAAACTGAGCATGGGGGTTCCGCCGATTTGAGGGTTAGAAGGAATTTAGAACAGTCCCGCCGGCCGGCCGCCGGACGCGGGGCACTCACCGGAGCCCCCCGACACCACCGGGCAATCGGTGGAGGCTCGTGACTTCGTCGTCGCTCAAAGCCCGATCGAACACCGCCAGATCGTCCATGTATCCCACATAGTCTTTTCCCAGGATCAGGTGCACCTTCTCCGGCGTCCAGTCCAGGGTGAGGTCCCAACCCTCGATCGTCCCTTGTTTCCGCCCGTCGAGATAGAGCGCACCGCGCCCGGGTTTGCCCGTGTTGACTCCCTCGAGCGTGAAGACCGCATGCGTCCACCGTTCGCGGGAGAAGATCGGCTGCACCAACTCCACCATCGGGCGTTTGCTCTTCGGGATCTCCTCCCAACCTGCATTCGACGGATTCCATAGATCCGCCCGCGGCATGATCGCGAAACGAAATGCCCGGGGCACGTCGTCACGCGACCACTCCATGAAGATCAATCCCTTCTTCATCCCTTCGCCCATGATCAGGACGGGATCGCAATATCCGGGATTCAGGTCCTCGTCGGGGCTGATCCGCAGCCAGATCGAAATCGTACGACTCCACGGTGTCGCGCGATAGTCGAGAATGCCTGCATTCTTGAAGAAAATCTGGACCGGGCTGTGCTTCACCCGACGGAGCGCCCCGCCATGGCGTCCGGCACCCGGCACGATCGCAAGGGATTCGTCCGGGACCGCCGGAATTCCGCCTTGCACCCGCTCAGCCCCCGTACGGTAGGCGTAAAGCACCGGATCGCCTCGTGAATAATCCGCGCGAAGACCGGAGTCGAAGGACGCATGGTGAACCAGCGCGGAACGCAGGCGCTCCCGCGTATCCGCATCTACCGTCAGGGGAAAGACGAGCAGGGCAAGGACGAGGACGTTCCGTTTCATCGGTGGGGTGATCAGTGCTTTCCGGTGCCGGGCGTCAAGGCGGGCAAAAGCTCGGCCGCGGTCCAAGGGGTGGTCCTCGCGGGTGTCGCCTGCCGCTGCGCCGCAATCTCTGCCGTCGTCACCGCGGAAGCTTCATTTCCCCACTGACGGCGAATATATGTCAGGATCCCGGCGATCTTTTCATCGTCGATCGGTCCGCCCGCCGCGCCAAAGCCGGGCATGAGCATGTTCCACGATTCGCCGTTGACCTCAATCGGTCCCGAGAGCCCGTGCAGCACGATCTTGATTGGAACTTCGGCGCGCCCCGCCACCCACACAGAGCCCACCAGCGAAGGGGCAACTCCGGGAAGCCCCTGTCCATTGGCTTGATGACAGGCCATACAGATCAGCGCGTAGTGCGTCCGGCCCGTTTCGAAAAGGGATTCTTCCGCCGGAGTCATCGGGGAAAGCGACCGTGTCGTGGCCCGTGCTTCGTCCTCCGAAGTGAGATGGGTCGCAAGATTTTCGGCCAGGCGACGATCCTCGGCGTCAGTGGATACCTTCAACGACGCCACCAGCACCGACGGAGCCGGCAAGCGCGTGGCCGCGCCCACACGCTTGCTGGACGCGGCACCGCGGAGAGCAGCGCCGATTCGCCAGTCGGAGCGCGGTCGGTCGGATAACAACGCCAGGAACCGACCCACCTGCGCGGGTTGGGGATGATGAATCATCGACCAGCCGAGCTGCTCAAGAAGCTCGCTCTGCCCCGCAGTGCCCCGACTCCAATCGGCCCTGCCAAGGAGGACATTGAAGAACTCGAGCTCGCGCCCGTTGACTGCCGTCGCGGCGGCCGCCACCGTCCACCAAGGGGTCGAATCCTTCAACAAATCTGCCAGGAGCTGGGTCGCCCAAAGCTCCGTCGTTTGCCCCAAAGAGAGCAGCAACTGCAGTTTGACCTCACCATCCGCATCGGCCGCCAGTCGACGGTAGTTCTCCGCCAATACGCCGCCCGAGGTCGGAAGAAAGCGTTCGCTCAGCCGCAACCCGGCCGCCCGGACGCGCGGATCGGCGTCGCGCATGCCGTCGACGACGGTCGACAGATCGAGGGCGTCAACGCCCTCCAGCGTCCACAGCGCATGCAGGCGTCCCAACGGTGTGCGTCCGACGCGCACCGCGTCCCGAATCGCCGGTACGGCCGCGGAATCCCGGTTCTCCACCAAAAGCCGCTGTGCCGTGTCGCGCACCCACGCGTTGCTCGACGACAATTGACGAATTAATTCTGCCGGCTTCGCGCTCGCCAGACTGACCGCTCGCGGCCGCGGCGTGGTTGCTGAAACAATACGATAGATCCGGCCCGTGGCGGTGAATTTCCCCAAATCGCGCGCGAGCACCTGCTGCCGCAGATAGGGCGTGACGTAACGTTTGTGCTCCACGATCGCCGTGTACATGTCGGCGATGTAGAGGGCCCCGTCAGGCCCCATTTCCGCTGCCACCGGACGGAAGCGCTCGTCGGTGGAGGTGAGGAACTCGCGCTTTTCGTAGGCGCGCGTCGCGACCGAGTCCACTGTGTCTCCGGTCAGGACCAACCGGCTGATGAGATTGCCGACCGGGTCGCAAACAAAGACATTGCCCCGAAATGCTTCAGGCAGACCGTCGCCGCGAAACACCAACGGAGCGCACGCCGAACTGAACTGCTTGAGCGTTCCGTCGGGTCGAAGATCCGACGCACCCAACGTCACCAGCGGCGTCACACGGCTGGGATAAAGGGTCTTGTCCTCCGCAATCGATCGATTGACCGCGGCCTTGCCCATGAGATTCCTCGGTTTGGAGAGATCGACGCCCCCAGCCCGCACCACGTACTCGCCGGGGATAACGTCGGTGTGCAGGGGGGACGCATTGTAATTGTAGTACAGGCGACCGGCATCGTCCTGGGTAATCCCCCATTGCCCACGAAAAAGGGTCGGCTCCGCCCGCAGGTCGCCGTTCACGAAGCGATAGCGCACCGCACTCTTGGCCGAATACATCCAGTTGTCCAAAGCCGGAAGAAGGCCGTTGGCCGAGTGCTCCGGGTTGCCCACTTCTCCGTAGTCGGAGGCAACCAAGGTTTTTTCATCGCAGATCAGATCGCCGTTGGTGTCGCGCGCATACCAGATGCGCGGCGGCTCCACCACCAACACCCCACCCTTCACGAAGGCCAGGGTACGTGGCATCACCAGTCCGTCCAGAAAAGTCGTCGACTTGTCCATCCGACCGTCGCCGTCGCTGTCCTCGAGCACCACCACCCGCCCGCTCGGATCGTCCTCCCCGGTACCGTCGATGTCCCGCATATAGCCGGGCATCTCCACCACCCAAAGACGGCCCGCCGCGTCGAATTTCATGTGGACCGGACGCACCACCAGGGGCTCGGCGGCAACCAGTTCGATGCGCACTCCGTCGGCAAGATCGAAGGACCGCAACGCCTCTTCCGGCGAATTGACCGGTGAGGGTGGAATCGGGATGCGCTCCCAGATCTTGTCCGCGGCTTCTGGATCGTAACCAGGATACGTCAGCCACCACTTGCCCTTGGGATTTCCGGTGTTTTTCCACCACTCCGGTTCCTTCGTCTGGCCGGGCCCCGCGGCGATCGCCGCCGCCTTCAACTCAAGGAAAGGTGCGGCCCCCCAAGTCACGCCAGCACCGAGGAAAACCAGCGCGATGAGCGCAGGGACGAAACGACGGTAGCGTCGGAGTGTAGGCGTGGTCACGAATCCGGTCGGGTTCAAAGGTTGGGACGGGCTGCTCTCCATCCCGCGCGATACTGCCGGCCCAGGGCTTCAAGCACGGACGCATGCTCAGGCAATCCGGCGATATTCGCATTTTCCGCCGGATCGGTCCGATGATCGTAAAGTTCCACCGCCATGATCCGGTCAGGATCCTTGACCGGATGCCAGACCGTATAGCGGTATCGCTCCGTCCGCATCGTGTAGCCCATGGTATCCTCCTTCGGGTACTGGTCATATCCGATGAGGTTGGGGATCGCGAGCGGCACGACCCGGTAGCTGGCCATGCCGCGGCGCAAATACTGGCTGAAAGCGGCGGTCTTCCAAGGCCGGTTGGGATCGTCAAAGAGCGGTACCATGCTGGTGCCCTCAAGGTGGGACGGGCGGGGCAGACCGGCCAGTTCGGCCAGGGTCGGATAGAGATCGACGAACTCGACGAGAGCATCGGTCTTTCTACCGGCCGCACGGCCGTCCGGAAGGCTGAGAATCAGCGGCACGCGGGTCGAGTGCTCGAAATTCGTCAGCTTCGACCAGATGCTGTTCTCCCCCAAGGCATATCCATGGTCCCCCCACAGGGCGACGATCGTGTTCTCCCGCAGGCCGAGACGGTCCAGCTCCGCCAGCAGCCGGCCGACCAGCGCATCGACATAGCTGATACAAGCATAGTAGCCATGACGGAGCTCGCGCGATTGCTCCGGCAGGATCGGGCCGTCATTCGGGATGTCCGACTGCGCCCGGGCCTCGTTCCAAAAAAC
>Ga0105047_10016608_pt1 | contig 11530 bp, 9 predicted proteins | sample MAT04_FD_78384 | JGI IMG/M metagenome (GOLD analysis project Ga0105047, IMG submission 78384) | Freshwater microbial communities from Lake Fryxell liftoff mats and glacier meltwater in Antarctica - MAT-04 (megahit assembly) | ecosystem: Environmental > Aquatic > Freshwater > Ice > Liftoff... | reverse complement strand
GGGAATGGGGCGCACGCGAGCGAGGGTAAGGTCGACGGCCACGCTCTGACCATAGAGTTCCGCAAGTGACGGCGATTCAAATCGAGAGCCGACCCGAGAATGCGATCCGCAATCGCGCCGCGTCGGCTTCGCCGATTCGGTTGCCGCGCAAGTCCAGCGATTCCAACCTCACCAGATGGGGGCAGGCGATCAATTCCTCCATCAGGAAAGCCACGGCGATCAAGCGCACCTCGCGGAGCGGGGTCGCCTCGAACAAGCTCGCCCCGAGGCTGATGAAGCTCCGGCCCGTGAGCGATACCCCTTCCACGAAGCCGCGCCGATAAACAAAATCTCGCGCCCCCCAGGACGAGAAAGCGGTGTTCCAACGGGGGCCGTTCGCTTCCAAAAGTCGCGCCGCAGCGGGGTCGCTCCGCAAATGCAACCGGATGAATTCGCCGCGGGCGGGGTCGCATGCGTCGATCCACTCCGCGTAGGCGAGCCGCGGGGCGTCGTCGTCCGGGTGGGCGAGGACGGCCTGGAGCAGCGGGTGGGAATCGCGCGCGATCGGCGGCGGCGGAGCGGGGTTTAGCACTTCGGCTGCGGTCGGTGCATAGGCACTCGGATGGCGGGACATGCGGCGGAAATCGACGGCGGTCGCGGTTCGCAGCGGGGGCGGCGGCAAACTCTTCCGGAACCAGGGGAGGCTCATACATTGCTCGAATAGGTTACGATCCGCAAATTCCTCGTACGAACGAACCATGGCCATTCTATTTGATCAGATTCAGGAAGCGACTTCGGCGATCCGCACACGTTGGGACGGGCTGCCGCGGGTGGGCATCGTCCTCGGTACCGGCCTCGGCCACTTCGCCGACGAGATTTCGGATCGCACCGAAATCCGTTACGAAGACATCCCGCACTTCCCGCACTCCACGGCGCCGAGCCACAAGGGGCAGTTCGTTTGCGGGATGCTGGGCGGGAAAACGGTCGTGGCGATGGAAGGCCGCTTTCATGCCTATGAAGGCTACACGATGCAACAGATTACCTTCCCGGTGCGGGTGCTCAAAGCCCTCGGCTGCGAAGTCCTGATCGCCACGAACGCCTGCGGCGGGATGAATCCGCAATACGCCCGCGGCGACATCATGTTCATCGAAGACCACATCAACCTGCTCGGCGACAACCCGCTGATCGGGCCGAACGACGACCGCTTGGGCGAGCGATTCCCGGACATGTGCTTCGCCTACGACCGCGCGTTGTTGGCCCTCGGTCGCGCGATTGCGCTCGAACAGAAGATCCCCGTTCAGCAGGGCGTGTACGTCGCGGTGACGGGGCCGAATTTGGAGACCCGGGCCGAGTACCGCTTCCTGCGCGCCATCGGCGCCGACGTCGTCGGCATGTCGACGGTGCCGGAGGTGATCGTCGGCGTCCATTCAAAAATGCGGAACGTCGGGCTGTCGGTCGTGACCGACCTCTGCCTACCCGATTCGCTGCAACCGGTGAGCCTGCCGGAAATCCTCGAGGTGGCGCGCGAATCGGAACCGAAACTGCGCGACTTGGTCCGCGAGCTGGTATCGCGATTTTGAATCCGCACCCGTTGCCCGGATCGGCCATCCGGGCTATTGTTCACCTTCACGCAACGTCACTTTCCCGAGATATTCCGCGATGCCGTCACCTGCAAAAATCCGCGTGGCCATCGTCGGCCTCGGCTTCGGTTCCGAGTTCATTCCCATCTACCAGAATCACCCGAATGCGGAGATGGTCGCCGTCTGCCGGCGGAACAAAACCGAACTCGACGCCTGCGCCGACAAATTCGGCATCGCGAAGAGGTACACCGATTTTGACGCGGTGCTGGCCGATCCGGACATCGACGCGGTGCACATCAACAGCCCGATCCCGGATCACGGCCCGCAGGCAATCGCCGCGCTGAAGGCCGGCAAGCACGTCGCTTGCACCGTGCCGATGGCGACCTCGAAGGAAGACATCGCCGAGATCGTGAAGCTTCAAAAGTCGACCGGCAAAACCTACATGATGATGGAGACCGTCGTTTACGCCCGGGAGTACCTCTTCGCCAAGGACTTGTACGACCGCGGCGAACTCGGCCGGATCCAATTCTTGCGGGGCAGTCACCAACAAGACATGGACGGCTGGCCGAATTATTGGCCCGGCTTGCCGCCGATGTGGTATGCGACCCATTGCGTGAGCCCTTGCCTGGCGATCTTGAGCGCAGCCGGCAAACCCGCGCTCGCCGAAAGCGTCGTCTGCCACGGCTCGGGCCGGATCCGCGAGGAACTCATCGGAAACTACGGCAGCCCGTTCGCCCTCGAAACCGCGACGTTCAAAATCGCCGGCACCGACGTCTGCGCCGAAGTGACGCGGACGCTATTTGACGTGGCCCGGCAGTACCGCGAGAGCTTCGATGTCACGGGGGCGAAGGCGAGCTTCGAATGGCAACAGGTCGAAGGCGATGATCCGGTGATCCACACCAAAAACAGCGCCGAAACGCCGCGATTGGAGGGGCAAATTCCGAAGCGGGTCAAGGTGCCCGATTACGCTGATCGATTGCCCGAGGGCATCCGGAAATTCACCGGCGTGATCCACGACGCCACGCATCTGAGCTTTGTGCAGGGGGGCGGCCACGGCGGCAGTCACCCGCACCTCGTCCACCATTTCTTGATGGCGGCGCTCGGCGAACAACCGGCCTTCCCGGATGCCCCGACGAGCGCGAACTGGACTCTCGTCGGTATCTGTGCTCACGAGAGTGCGATGGCCGGCGGCACGCGGGTGGCGATTCCGCAATTTTGAAGCGCGCCGAAATTGCGGCGTTGGCCCAATCCGTACTATGCTGTATTGAATGAGAATGCCTGTCGCCCGGGCCACTCGCGCCGGGCGGCTGCGTGACAAACCCCGAACGAACTCCCACCGTGCTTCTCGCCGCCGTCGAACCGATCCGCCAATCCGACGGGGCGAACGATGCCCTGCGCCGGGTCGAGCGCGGCTTCGCCAGCGCAGACGACCTGTTGCACCTGTCCGGTTTCTTGGCTGGCCGGGACGCGCTGAAAGATATTCCGGACGTCGTCTGGCCGCAATTGCGCTGCTTGGCAGTGCTGCACCCGGAGCTGATCCCGCCCTTCTTCGAATGGTTCCGCAATGCCGACCGCTTGCGACCTTACTTGCACGCCGCATTTGAAGCCGTTGCCGATGAAGACATCGCCTGCTGGAACAAGTACTGGGCCGTGATCGCGACATCGCAAAGCCCGGCGGATCGTGCCGAATTCTTCTTGGAACTGCTCCGCTGCCACCGGCGCGATCTGCAATCGCTGACGCGCCCGGGGCGGCGGGCGCTGCGGCACGAGGCGACGCGTTGCTTTGCCGATGCGACCCCGGAGGTCGTGCCGTTGCTGTATCCCACTGACGCGGTCGAATGCCGCGAGATCCTACGCGACGAACTGCTTCCGGTGAAGTGGCGGGCCTTCAGTTTGGCGGCGACGTTGAAATCGTCCAAGACGCGGACGGTGCACCCCGAAATCGACGCGGAAGCCCATGTATTTCTGGCCGGAGCGTCCCCCGATCTGGTGCGGGAATACCTCCTGCGGGCGCAGCACGTCTCGGCCGAACACCCCGAACTTTGGAACGCGGTCCTCGATTCGCCGCACGACCGGGGCGACCTGCTCGAACGCCTCCTCGAACTCGGGACTGCGATACCCGGGCCGCGCTGGCATCCGCTTCTCGATTCGCTTGGCGCGTTCCGCCGCGAATCGGCGGCGCTCACCCCGGATCGACTCGGCCGCACGTTGGCGATCGTCGGAGCCGACCCGACCGCTTGGCCCATCTGGCAGGGGGCTCTCGCCCGCCTCGACCTGCGCTTTTTGAAAGGCGATTTCACCCAAACCGAAGATTGGTCAACACTCGACCGGGCGCGGAAAGCCCGACCGGATCTATCACTACCGCTCGAAATCACCGCGCGGCTCGATGCCGGATTGCTGCTCAAAGGCTGGGTGACCCAACCGCACGGGATGCCGGCCGCAGACCTGCACACGGCTTTCGCCGCCCTGAATTGCCCCGTGCCGACCGCGTTGCGGGCCATGTTCCATTTCTTCTACGGTGCGCCCACTGTCGGTCGCGACCTCGCGGCGGTCGACCGCTTCGCCGAAATCTTCCGGACACTTTACCCGGTGTCGTCCGATCCCCGAGCCGCGGCCGCTTGGCAAACGCTCGCGGGGACGGTCCCGGCGCCACAGCGGGAGAGTTTGCTCGGCTATTACTGGACGCGGATGTCCCCGGCCACGCCGGTCGAGACTCCGCAAGACCGCGATGCGATCCCGGCTTCCCAAACCCCGGAGCTCGCAAGGGTTTGGAGGATCGAAGCGCTCATCTATTCCGGAATCATCGGGGCCGTGTTTCTGTTCATCGGAGTGCTTCTGCTACTCTGGTAATGTCAAGACCCCGCCGAAAGCGATCGCATGAACTCGATGTTCTCCTTTTTCAATAAGCCCATCGCCTCGGGTTGGTCGGCGCACCCAACCAACCCGCTGGCGCTGCTGCTCCTCGCGACTGCCGCTTCGGCCATCGTGGCCCTCACCGTCTGGACGTACTCCGGCCGGCTGGGGGGAAACCGCCGCCGGATGCTGCTGTTGATCGCGCTCCGGTTGGCGGCACTCGCCGTGATCGTACTGACGGCATTGCGGCCGGCCTACCCCGTCGACGAACAGCCCAAGATCCGCACGCACTTGCTCATCGGAGTCGATCTGTCTGAATCAATGACGGTGAAAGATGAGGTCGGCAAATCGACCCGTATCGACGCCGTGCGACGAACCCTCGAAAGTTGCCAGCCGACCCTAGACGCCTTGCAAACCGAACAGAACATGTCGGTGACCCTCTACGGCTTCGGCGGGTCGGACTTCACCGAAGCCGGCGGCGTATACGACACCGTTGCGCCGGCCGGCGCTCAGCAGTCCGACTACCGCACATACTTGGCCAAGACGCTCGAAAAATGGGCGGGACAGAATTTTGTTCGCGGGCACATCCTCATCGGCGATGGCGCCGAGAACGCGACCGGCGATTCGGCCCTCGCCGAAGCCCGTGCGTGGCGTCGCCGCGCCCCGATCCAAACGTTCATCGTCGGCACCACGACGCCGCCGGGGGCCGTGCGCGACGTGGCCATCGCCGAGGTTCGCCTCGACCCCGACCCGGTGGCCATTAAAAACGACGTCACGCTCCGAGCCAAAGTCAACGCCTACGGCTTCGCCGGTTCCACCGTCACGGTGAAAGTCCAGTACGACCTCGGCAAAGGCTACCAGGATGTACTGATCGAAAAAGTGAAGCTGGCGAAAGAGAAGGACAACACCGTCGAACTGAAGTTGAAAGCGCCGGATCAACTCCCCGAAGACGAGAACAAGAAGCCCAGAAAGCAGATCAAGGTCCGTGTCGAAATCCCGGTGTCCGATGTCCCCGACGACGTCAACCCGGCGAACAACGTCCTCGAAACCTACATGAACCTCACGAAAGAGGGCCTCCGCGTTCTATTGGTCGACCGCTACCGCTACGAGTACGCGCTATTGCTCGACGCCCTCGCGGCCGATCCGCGCATCGACGTCCGCAAAGTCGATCTCCAAACCGACGAAGGCGGTCCCGGATTGATCGAAGCCTTCGACTTCGACGACAAAGCCTACGACGTGATGATCGTCGGCAACGTCTCCGCGAAACAACTCGCCGCCATCGACCCCACCCTCCCCACCCGGATCGCCGAGCGGGTTCTCAAAAAGGGGATGGGCTTCTTGATGATCGGCGGACACGTCACGTTCTCCGGGGATCCGAATACGCCCGATTCGGGCTGGCGCGGCGTCAAAGCCCTCGAAGCGATTCTCCCCGTCAAACTCGACAACGGCCCGCTCGCATCGGCGTTCTACACCGATCCCGACGCCCGCTACCAGTTCGTCGTCAATCCGAAAGAGTCCGACAATTTCCTCGTCAAGATCGGCGGTAGCCAGGCCGACTCGGACGAACTTTGGGGCAAACTCAACGACCGCGACAACCGTTCGCGCTTCACGGGTCTCAGCAATATCGGAACGCCCATTCCCACGGCCACGACCTACGCGTGGGCTGCCACCGACCGGACGGTCCTGCGCAAATCCGATGGCAAAGGACTGGCACCGTTGTTGGTGGGCCACCAGATCGGCGATGGCGACAATGGCCGGGTGCTTGTATTCGGCGCCCAAGATACTTGGATGTGGCAGCGCTACGGCCAGCCGAAGGCCCAAGACGGCAAAGACATTCACTCTCGCTTCTGGCGGCAAATGGTGCTCTGGCTCGCGCATCAAGACACCGACGACAGCACCGTGACCGCGCGGCCGGCTTTCCCGCGCCTCGCGGTCGGCGGCAAGCAAGAAGTGAAGTTCGGTATCCGCGGGCAGAACGGCGCCACCGTGGTGAACCCGAAGTACGATGTCACGCTCTTCGCCCCCGGCGATACCGTCGGCAAAGCTTACGACGTCGATCCCGACGCGGCGCTGCCGGGCGGGTCGATCCTCGTGTACAACCCGCCTATGGCGGGCGAGTACACGGTGAAGGTCGTGGCCAGCGGCAAAACGGCCAAAGGCGAGGACGTGAAAGGGGACGCCACGGCGAAATTCATCGGCTATCCGGAGACGGCCGAGGAGATGCTCCGAACGGCGGCCGACCCCGATTTTATGGCGAAAGTCGCCACCGCCAGCGGCGGCAAGGGTTATCGATTGGACGAACTCCCCGCTTTCCTCAAAGAATTGCGGGGCCAACCGCTCGACACGGTGAAGCCGAAACAGAAGTACTTGCCGAACTGGGATCGTAAATCGTCGGAGGGCTTCCTGCCGGTATGGTTGGTCGTATTCGCAGGATTACTCCTCGGCGAATGGGCCCTCAAGAGATACTGGGGTATGGTGTGAATTCTATTGTACACGCAATCATAAGATCCAATTCGGCGGAGTCAAATCATTCCGTGCGAGGTTAGTGAGAATCGGCGGGGCGCCAATCAAAACTGCTGAAATCCGTCGGAGCATCGATCCGACTTGCCCTTTACCCGATTTGCCCAAGGTGGTATTTCGAATGGAGATCGTCGGCGCTCGGCCGGCCGCGAGGGACTGCGCATGCACCGGGATCGTCTCTTCGCCCGCTTAACACCCGCCATGCTCGTCGGCATGGCCTCGGTGGGCTTGGCTTACGGGCAAGGCATTCCGACACCGGGCCTCCCACTCAATCCCGTTACGCCAAATCTGTTCATCCCGCCGGTTGCCGTCGAAACGCCTGGCGACAAAATCGAGCTGATCCAAAAGCTCGAAACTCCTGTGCCCCCTTCGATTCCCGATTCGCCCGGTGCCCCGAAAATTCCCACGGGCGTCACGTCCACGCCTCCGCGTGCGGCTCCGGGTGTGAACGATCCGCCGACGCCGAGCGTCCAATTGCAAATCCGCACACCGGCCCACATCGCGGGGGGGAAACCGATCGCGTACAAACTCGTCGTCACGAATAATTCCGGGGCGACCGCATATCGAGTCATGCTGCGTGTGCCGATGCCGGAGGGCGTCGGCAAATTGCCGACGAAATCTGAGCCAGCCGCCGACCTCCCGGCCAGTGAAAAGCAGTTGACGTGGAGCTTCAAATCGCTGGCGAAAGGGGAACAGAAGGTCGTCGAACTCGAATTCAAACCGGATCTCGGCGCGAAGGAGATCCGCCTGCGCGGCCACGTGTCGTTCGAGCACGGCTCGGAAGTCGTCACCGCCATCGACAAACCGAAACTGGTCGTGAAGAAAACCGCGACGCCGACGGTGTCGCAGGGCGAACTCATCACGGTGCGCGTCGAGGTGCAGAACGCCGGTACGGTACCGATCCCGCAGACGCGGCTCGTCGAGACGATCCCCGTGGGCGTTGATTTCAAGAACGACAAGGAATCCGAAAAGGGCGAACTCGCCAACCAGCGCATCTGGCAACTCGGCACGTTAGAACCGGGGCAATCGAAGATTGTCACGTACCAGCTCCTCGGCAAACTCGGCGGCGAGGTGATCGCGACGTCGATGGCCGCGAGCGACGATAAACACGCCTCGGTGCAGTCCGAGAACGTCGAGAGCAAATCCAAAATCCTCGTGCCGGCGCTCAAGGTCGAACTCACCGGCCCGGCCACAGTCGCCTCGAAAGAAGCGGCGCCGTACACGGCGCGCGTGCAGAACATCGGCACGCAACCGTTGAGTAACGTAAAGGTGGTCATCGCTCACCCGGATGATTGCGAAGCGACGAAGGTGACGACCGGGGCGCGGCGTACGAAAGACACCGTCCAATGGGTGATCCCGAAGTTGACGGCGGGGGAGGCCTACGACCTGCGGCTGTACCTCGAATCGGCGACGTCCGGGAAGAAGGTCATCAAAGCAACTGCGAAGGAGACCCGCACAGGCGCCGAAGACGCCAAGGAAGTGAACACCACCTTCCTCGGCCGAGCCGACCTGACTTGGAAGCCCGATTTCGATGACGTCTCGGTCAACGTCGGCAAACGAGGGATGATTACGGTGAAAATCCGGAACCAAGGAACCGAGACGGAGAAGGGCGCGCGCCTGCGGGTGCAATTGCCATCCCTAGTCCGGTTCGTGCAAGGTTCTCCGAATCAATACAAGGAAACTGCGGGCGAATTGGTGTTCGAGCCGCGCCCGATCTTGCCGGGGAAGACGGAATCGTTCACCATCACTTACGAGGCGAAGCAGGTCGGCGCAGCCGATTTCGTATTGCTCCTCGAAGCGGACTGCTTGAACAACAAGCCGCTCTCGAAGAACCAACGAGTCGAAATCAACAACGCGAAGTGACCGGGGCGAACCTATGACCGCCGATGAAATCCTCGAACTGTTGCCGACTCTCGGTAAGGAATCGCAAAAGCGAGTCTTGGTCAAACACGGCGCCGTGGAGCCATTTTTCGGCGTGCCAATCGAAGAGCTCAAGAAGATCCAAAAGAAGGTGAAGCGGAACCACGAGATCGCACTCACCCTCTACGCCAGCGGCATTTCCGACGCCATGTATTTGGCGGCGCTCGTCTCCGAACCGGAGAAAATGACCAAAGCCCAACTCGAGAGCTGGTCCAAGGCCGCCTTCTGGCCGATGCTCTCGGAATCGACCGTCGCGTGGACCGCCGCCGAATCGCGCTTCGCCGTAGAACTCGGCCTGAAATGGATCGATAGCAAAAAGGAATCGATCGCCACCTCTGGGTGGTGCACGTTATCGAGCTACGCAAGCATCACTCCGGACGATGACATCGAACTCCTGGTTTTCAAAGCTCTGCTCGACCGCGTCGAGGTCGGAATCGAGAAGGCCTCGAATCGCGTCAAGTACTGCATGAACGGATTCGTGATCGCCGTTGGCAGTGGCGTCTTACCGCTCTTGACGCACGCGAAGAAGACGGCCATCGCAATCGGCGCGATTGCGATGGCCGTCGGCGAGACCGACTGCAAGATCCCGTTGGCATCGGCTTACATCGCCAAAGTTGAAGCGATGGGCCGCGCCGGAAAGAAGCGCAAATCCGCGATGTGCTGAGTCACGCCGACTCCAGTTCTTTCAACCACAGTCGCAGAAGTTTCGCGATCGCCATCGACCGGCTCAGGCCACTTGCAGCATCGGCTCTTCGGCGTACCGTCCGGCGGATTGCACGAAGCAATCGAAAATCTGCCGGTCGAGGGCTGACGCGGTGTCGCACTCCGGATGCCATTGCAGGCCGACGCAGAACCATTCTTCATCGGTCGTCTCGATGGCTTCGATCACCCCGTCGGCCGACTTCGCCGCGACACGCAATTGCTTGCCCATCTGATTGATGGCTTGGTGGTGCGAACTGTTCACGCGCAATTCCGGGGCGCCGAAGATGTCTTCGAGCGTCGTCCGCGGCACGACGGTGACCATGTGGCGGTGCGGTCCGCCCGACGGATCGAAGTGCGGCAGCGCCTTCGGATTGTCGGCCGGCAGGTGTAGGTACAGCGTCCCGCCGCAGACGACGTTGAGCAGTTGCATGCCGGCGCCGATAGCAAGCAGCGGCAGTTTGCGTTCGATGACTCGGCTGAGGATGAATCGGTCGCAATCTTCGCGGCGGGTCGCCATCGGTTGCACGGCATTGGTGGTCTGCATGCCGTTGCGGCGCGGATCGAGATCGAGGCCACCGGACAAGATGACACCGGAACAGAGGTCGAGGAGGGTTTCGATCTCGGCGTAGTTTTCTTTCTGGAACGGCGGGATCAGCAGCGGCAGACCGCCGCCGTTGAGCACGGCTTCGAAGTAGGACGCATTCAATTTGCTGAAGGCCGGGCCGTTCTTCGGGGCGTAGAAATCGGTGTTGATGCCGATGATGGGGCGGGGCGGCGGAGTCGGAGTCGGGAGCGTGCGTGCGGCCATCTGGGAAAACCCTCCGTGGTGCCGAAACTGGATGGGGCATCCTGCCCCGTTTTCGAATCGAGGGAGAAGCTTACCGCTCCGCGCCGTCCGGTTGCAAGCCGAATTTTTTTGTGGGGTCGGAAAATTTGCCGCGAATGAATCCAACGCGGTCGGCCGGGGCGAGCGACGGAACCGTTCCCAGAATCGCCGTGTAATTGTCCGGTTGGGCCGTCGCCACTGCGGTCGGATCGATCGGTCCGATCAAGGCGGCGAGCGCCCAAGCTCCGGGGCGGACTGGGTTCGCTGTTCCCGCGCGGGCCAGACTGCACCGAGCGGAATTCCGGTCGCCTAGTCCAAAATGGGCCCGAGCAGCCTCGACCCAACCCGCGGGCGGGTCCGGTCGCGAAGCCAGATGAATACTTAAGGCCGCCACGGCCTCAGCCGGCCGGCCGAGGTCATTCCACAGTTTGCCCAATAGTCGACCCGCCACTGGCCAGCCTGGATATCTCGCGACGATTCCTGTCAATTCCGCGATCATCACCGGGCTGGCGGGTTGAGCCAGAGCCGCATCCAAAATCCGTTCCGGCTCGCCGGAAAGTACGCGGAGGTAGCGACCATCCGTATGACTCGTGCGAACCAATTCCGCGGGCAGTTCAGCGCCTCGGTTGCGGCCGCCGAGAAGGTCGCGATAAAAATCGCAACGGCGTTCTGCGACTTCGCTGACGGGGCGGCGTTCGGCGGCCGAGTGAGCCGCCTGCCTTACCCGAGACCGCAGGCCCACATCTGCGGCCAAACGGTCGAGCGTCGCCACCAATTCGGCTTCCGTCTGATATAAGAACCCGGTTTCTCTAGGCCGTGTTGAGTGAAGTCCAGCCACCAATCGTTCTCATTTCAGCCAGAGCGTGATCGCGGCGAACAGCACCATCCCCAAGAAGTTCCGCGAGGTTTTCTCGTACCGCGTCGCGACCCGCCGGAACTGCTTCAGCCGGTTGATGCACCGCTCGACCTTGTTCCGCTCCTGATACACCACCTCGTCGTATTCCCGCGGCGCCTTCCGGTTCGACCGCGGCGGGATCACCACCTCGGCCCCGCGGGCCTCGATCGCCTTCGCGAACGCATCGCTGTCGTACCCTTTGTCCCCCAACACCGCTTCGGGCTCGTGATCCCCGAGCAGCGTTTCGGCGTGCGT
>Ga0105047_10016605_pt1 | contig 11531 bp, 9 predicted proteins | sample MAT04_FD_78384 | JGI IMG/M metagenome (GOLD analysis project Ga0105047, IMG submission 78384) | Freshwater microbial communities from Lake Fryxell liftoff mats and glacier meltwater in Antarctica - MAT-04 (megahit assembly) | ecosystem: Environmental > Aquatic > Freshwater > Ice > Liftoff... | reverse complement strand
AGCAGCTGAACGCCATCGACCTCAGCCGCCACTGCCAGGTCAGCGTCCATGTCCAACCCGGTGACGAGGTCTGGATCGGTGACGTCCAAGACGGCGATGGTCCGATCGTCACGTTGAGCATCAAGAACATCTCGTTCTTCGGCCAACGATCGCACGTCGAAGCCATCATCCGGTCGGCGGCCGAACTGTTCGATGACCTCGGGCGCGAACCTGAGCTCGCCGAAGGGCTGCTGCCCCGCATCGAACGTCGTGACGCCTCCGGCCGCCGGGAGACACCACACCCGTTGTACCGGCAGATCGCCTGACGGTGCAGCGATGGAACAGTCGAAAGCTGTGAACCCGCCGTTGACATCGACGCGTACGCTCGTAGGCATGGCGGCTCGGAACCAGTTCGACGATGTCTCTGCTCCCCAGATCACCGAATGGCTCCGTGACGCCGCCTCGCGCTCGGAGGCATTCGATCCTGGCGTCGTGTTCGAGTTGGCCCGCAGAGCCGAGATCGACGAACGCCTTCAAGCCCGGGTACGCACAGTCGCGCTTCGAGAGTTGGCTCCCGTCGACGGCTACGGCGCTGGCGATTTCTGAACGACATGGACGACGCCGAATGGTCCGACTGGATCCCGTTTGCCGAAGCGCTCGCTGTCGCACCCCGTGTCCCTGGCGTCTACATGGCACGAGAAGGCGAAACCGGTGAGATCGTCTACATCGGCATGGCCGGCGAACGCGCCGGTGGCGGCAAACCACAAGGCGTACGCGGACGGCTCGCGATCTACGCCTCCGGCAAAGGTCTCGCCTCTGGGCTCGGCGAAGCCGTGTTCGATCGTGCACTCGCCGACCCGGACTGGGTACGCGCCCGACTTGTCGAACTCGAGACCACGGGCCCACGCCGGGCAAAACATTGGGGCATCGAGGCATTCGCCAGGGCCGACCTCCACATCCGCTGGAAGACGACTGCCGACCGGGCCACAGCTGCTGCTCTCGAGGACCGGCTCGTGCGACAAGCCGGCACCACCCTATGGAACAAGGCGAGCACGCGTCTCGGCACGCAAGCCGCCGCAGCCGCAACCTCTGTACCGCCAAAGAGTGCGGCGCGTCCTACGGCAATCGCGCAAGCCGTGACACAACAAGTGACCCTCAACGATCTGGGAGTCGGGCAGATCAGGATCCCGATCGCACACAAGGCACCGTTCCCGAACGAACGACAAGAACTCACCGTCGTCCTTCGAGGCGAGAGTCTGACGTGCGGATGGAACCCGCAGCTCGGCCCCGACCGAGAGCGATCAGGTCTCCTCCGACCACCACGACACTCGCTCCGGCAGCTCGTCGCAGCCGAAGAGCGACTCGTGATCAGAGTCGAAGACGGACGAATCATCCTGACGTGAGATGCCGCCGCAAGCCGGCAGCGCTGACCTGTACACCGCGTTCAGCGCCCAGGGTTCCACGTCGCACCGATCTGAGATGGTTGCCTCGTTACCCGACGAGCATGATTTGCGGTGGTGAGTGCGGCGTGGTGGGTTGCCCGCACAGTGCATCGTGCAGCTCAGGTTGTGACAACGGCAAGCCGATACCTTCCGATGACGCTGAAAATCCGTCGGCCTACAACGTCACACCCGTTGCGTAACGTGAAGGCGTATGTGTCGAGTTAGGTGAAAGGGCGACGGTGACAATTCGAACCGATGGTCCTTCGCTCGAGGCAGTACCAGACGATGCGCGCATCACGCTGTCTTACCTGAATGCCACCGAGTCCGCTGACTACATTGCCGTGATGGACGTACTGGAGGCGTCAATCAACGACCTATCGCCTGCGCAGGTCACTGCGGCGCTCGCTGCCGCAGGGCGATACCTGCCCGCGGATGTTGTCGAGAATCGCCTCGAGAGTCTGCGCGATTGGCGGGCAATCACCGGCACACAGGACACATCGCGCATCCTGCGGCACAGTGACCTGCTCCTGCGCAACCGCCGGTATGCCCTCACCCAGGCCGGCAGGCAAGTACACCGGTTCTACCGAACTGTTCTCGCCGTCACGGTGACGTTGCGCGAGATTCCGCTCGCCAGCCTGAACAGAATCGTGCGAACCCTCGAGACGATCCGCAACGGCGTCGAGCTCGCTCCCAGCGAAATCGCCGAGCAGATCCGCACCGTGTTCGTCAGCCATGACGACCTCGACGCCGCGCTCGTAGGCGCAGAAGACGGCCTGACGGGTCTCGCTGACCGGTTCGACCTGGACTCGGACAACACGCTCGAGTTGAAGACGTTGTTGGTCGAGTACGCGACGAGAATCGCGAACGAGCTCAGCGAAGGAAGCGACGTCGCCGCCGGGCTCCTCGCCGAGATCGAGGACCGGTTCGAGGACCTGGCCCGCTGCTCGGTCGAAGCATCGGACGCCCGATTGTTGATCGAGCGTGGTGCCCTGACGGCGTCCAAAGGCGGCAGCGTCCAGGACTGGGTCGGCCTCCAGAGCTGGTTCGATCCGTACAACGGACGAGCAGAACGGTTCTCCTCACGGCTCGTTCGAGCGTTGCCGTCCATGCACAGCAACCTGCGGCGCCTGCACACGTCGGGTGGCACCGCGACGAACCGGACACGCGCTCTCACTCTGGCCAAGGCATGCCGCGATACCACGCACGGGCCGGCGATCGCGGTCGCCGTCCTTGGTGACCATTCGTGGCGGAAGTTGTACGGCGCGTCCGACGACACCGACCTGACCCGAATTCCCAGCTGGGCGGCCGGACCGCAAGTCGTCGTGCCGCCGCTGCTGCGCCTCTCCGGGCGTAGCGGTGCACGAGGGAGGCCGCCCGCCGCGCGTGACGACGCGGGCGCCCGTGAAGTCATTCACGCCCGGCGGGAACGACGAGCGCGCGAACACGACCTCGCCGTCCGTGAAGTCCTGAGTGCAGCGCCCGGTGCGGTGTTGTCCGAACGAGCGGTGCAAGTCGCATTGGCGACCTTGATGGCCGCAGCACGGCAGGGCCCCACCCGAGACCGACGCAGCGCCACCAAGGACGGCCTCGCATGCACCGTCGTTTACGTCGGTGCCGGTTGTGACACGCCAGCGCTGATCGGGCCGCGCTTCACCATCTGGATGCCGGCCCGTCGGGTCATCTTCCATCTGCCCGGCGTGCGCCCCGCGTTGACCGGGATCCGAGACGACGACATGCGAGCGACCATCACATACCTGCCCAGCACCCACCAGCCGACAGAGACCGAAGGCAGCGTCGCATGACCGACACGGCAACGACCGAGCAGCCTTCGACAGGCTCGACCCGTCTGCAACGCAACTGGGTCCCAGAGGCGAACGATGACGCAGCGGCCGCGCTGCGCATCCTGGCAGCAAGCCCGTGGCTGGTTACCGGGCGCGACGACGACACGATCGCCGCCATCCGTCGGAACCTGCCAGCAGTCAAGGAGGCCCTCAACCGGCTCGGCTGGGCCCTCGTCACCGACGATCGCGAATTCATCCGGCTTCGCAAGGCCGCACCGCAGCGCGCCCACGCGTTCGCAGCTGGCGGCCCGAGCCCGCTCGCCTGGTCCTGGTTCTTCTTGATCGTCGCCGCCGGCGAGTCGATGCAACGGCGAGTCAGCATCGGCCAACTCGTTGCCGCCGCCCGAGCAGCAGCCGCCGAAGCAGAACTGAACGCACCAGGCGACATCAGCGAACGCCGGGCGATCGTTGCCGCGTTGAAACTCCTCGACGCTCGGGGCGTGATCGTCCAACTCGACGGTGAGATCGATGGGTTCGTCCACGACGAGAACGCCCCAGTCCTCCTCGAGGTCCACCACACCCGCCTGTTGAACGTGATCGCGAACTTCGCACCAGTCGACCCGGTCACCGATCCGCAAGCGTTTCTCGACATCATCTGCCGCGAACCAGACATCGGTCGCAAGATCCGTCGCCGCCTCATCGATGACACCGCAGTCCATGTCGCCGACCTCGACGCCGACGAGACGGCCTGGCTCGGACGCCGCTCACGAGACGACCTCGAACCGCTCGCGGCAGCGTTCGGACTGCACCTTGAACGGCGAGCAGAGGGCGCAGCGTTCGTTGCGCCGGAAGGCTCGTACCGTCACCTCAAAGAACTCGGTCCGCTCGCCTTCCCGTCACCCGGCACGGTCGCCCACGCCAGCCTCTTGCTCTGCGATCACGCCAACACGACCGGCCGGACCAGCATGCCGGCCGACGGCGCACCCGGTCCCGGATGGGTCCCACTCACCGACGAGGCCATCGGTGCGTTCCTCACCGCCGCTGCTGCAGAGCAGAACGCTGGCACCGGCGGTTGGAGCCGCGAGCTTGCCGAGGACCCGACCGGCGTGCTGCTGAATGCCGTGCGCGACATGCTTGAAGCCCTGGACATCGTTCGGCTGGACGCTTCTCGCTCCGAGCTCGACGACGACTCGCCCGCGACCGTTTGGTGGTTCGCTCCACTGATCGGCCGATGGGAACGCGACCCCGAACCGCCCGCTCCGAAGAAGCGCACACAGCGACGCACCGCCGGCAGCGAGACACTCGAGCTAACTGCCGAAGGGCACGACCAAGGCACGGACATCACATGAGCCTGTTCGAAGCGTTGATCGACGGCGACCACCGCCTGCCACCCGCAGGCAACCTGGAACGCTTCGGCGGCCGCTGGAGGTTCGTCGGAGCGGGCCTGTCCAACGTGTGGCGGTACGGCGATCTCGAACTTCAAGCCGTCTCTGGTCGCCTGCTGCTACGCGGCCCGAACGGCACCGGCAAGACGACCGCGCTCGAGGCGCTCTGGCCTTACCTCCTCGACTTGAACGCCCGCAAGATGTCTGCCGGCAAGGCCCGGACGACCAGCCTGACGAGCCTGATGCGTGACGGTGCGGACAGCAACAAGCTCCGGGTCGGCTACATGTGGATGACATACGCCGCGCCAGACACGAACGAACCGGTCTCCTATGGCGTGCGGATCAGCTACAGCTCAGGCAGTGCCTCCACCAAGGCGCTGCCGTTCTTCGTGCACGGTCGCCCATTGCATGAGCTGGCCCTGTACGAGTCGAAACGAGCGACACTGTCAGCCGAAGCTTTCTCGTGTGCGGTGGCTGCCGCGGACGGGACCATCTTCGACTCGGACGAGGACTACATCCGCGACCTCGCCACCCGGGTCTTTCATTCCGAACCGTCCGAACTCGAGTTGCTCGCCACGAGGATCCGTGCCGTGCGCGACCCAACTTTGCTGGGCGAAGTGTCGCCGGCCCAGGCAGCCAACGCATTGCGTGCTTCGCTGCCTGGCGTCGACCCGCAAGTCATCGCCGACACCGCCGACGCCCTCGCCGAATCGGACACGACACGCGAAGCGTTCGAACGCGACCGTGACGCAGCGATCAGGCTGGACGACTTTGCACGAGTCTGGGCCGGACACGTCGTCGACATCACCAACAGCACGCACGCCAGGGCCACCGAGGCCGCTGGCAACCTTCGGAAGGCCACGATCAAACGGGATCGGCTCGACGGCGAACACACCACAGCGGTCGTCGAACGCAACGCTGCGAACAGTGCTCTCAAGGAGCTGTCTGATCTAGCTGGTAGGAAGGCCACCGAGGTCGAAACCCTCGAGAACGACGAGTTGTTCAAGGAGGGTTCGAGGCTCACCGAGTTGAAGAACACGGCAAGTGCTCAAGAGGCGACTGCGGAGGCCGACTTCGACTCCCTCGATCGTGTCGCGCGCACGGTCACCAACAACGGCAAGAACCTTCGCCGCCAGTTGGCCGAACTCGCCGAAGAGATCGACAGTGTGCTCGCTCAAGGCCGAACGGCAGATGCTGCTGCTGGCGCCGGGGGCGTACGCGTCCATTGGGACGACCAGACCCGGCTCACGCGGAACGTCGCCGGCGTCGATGTCAACGTCGGAGACGCGATCGTGCTCGACGCCGACCTCGAAGCCGTTGCCCAAACGGCCGCTCACTGGGAGCAGCTCGCCTCGGGTCACCGGTCCAGAGCTCAGAGCGCGAAGCTGGCGATGACCGACCACGCAACGAACGTCGTTCCGCTCGACAACAAGGCCAAAACCGCCGCGAACGAAGCAGCAGAACTGCACCGGGCGGCCGACAACCGGGCAGGCGAGGCGCGTGACGCGAGAGTGAAAGCCGGCCGCACCGGAACGACACTCGTGCAGGCCGTCACGGCATGGTCCGCTACCGCCACCCTCCTTGGCGACATCCTCGATGACGACTTCGAGGACGTCGCGACCAACGAGCCCGCCCAGATCCTCGCCGCAGTCATCGATACCCGCACCACTGCGCGCGACGCAGCCCGAGAACTCGAACTCGGTCACGAGATGGAAGCTGAACGCCTCGACTCATCAGCGTCTTCGCTGGAAGTTGCTGCACGCGAGGCACGACGACAAGCTTCAGAGCTGCGCGCAGGACAAGTCCTTGCGCTGCCACGACCCGGCTGGGCAGGGACAGGCAACGACGACAACGCGCTCGGAACAGCACTCGAATGGAACACAGACGTCGCCGAGGACCGCCACGGACCGATCGAAGCAGCTCTCGCTTCGTCCGGGGCGCTGGGAGCGACCATTCACCTCAATGGAGGCGACGCCACCGCCGCAACCGACAGCTGGTCGGTGTCAGCAACAGGCGACGACGTCCACCCGAACCTCACCGCCGTTGTCCATGTCGTCGCCGAACATCCGCACCGCGACCTGATCCACAGCATCCTCACCAAGATCGGATTGCAGCCAACAGCAGGTGCCGCCGCCGGGACCGGACTCACCATCGGCGAAGATGGCTCGTTCCGTGCCGGTGTTCTTCGCGGCGACACAGCACTGCTCGAGCAGACCACGGACCGTCACATCGGCGAACGGCAACGTCGAGACGCCGCACTCCGGCAGGCAGCACGACTCGACGACAAGGCCGACGCCGACGACACCGAAGCGAGGACCCTTCGAGCCGCCGCGCAGCAAGAACGCGTCGCCAGTAAGACCATCACCGCGCTGATCAAAGCATTCCCCACAGTCGAGGATCTCCGCACCGACGAGACACACCGCTCAGCGGCACAAAAGGCCGCCCTGAAGGCCGAACACGACTTCAACATCGCCTCCGAGAAAGCCGAAACACTCGCTACCGAAGCAGCGGGCAAGCTCCGGACATGGCAGGCGTCAGTCACCGCAATGGGGTTGCCGACCGACATCACCGAGCTCACCGGGATCCGCGACAACGGCCAACGGATCGCCGGCGAGCTGAACGCAGCGGCCCGACAACTCGGCGGGACCCTCGCCAAACGGATGCGGCGCCTCATCGAAGACGTCGCCACCGACGATGCCAATGCTGTCGCACTCGAACAGATGGAAGTGAGAGCACTCCGCACGCAGGCCGACTGGGTCGACACAAGCACCCGGGTGCGCACGATCGAGGCGAACCTTGGTGCGTCCATCACCGAGATCGAAAACAAGTTCCGTGTCGCCAGCGCCGAACTGATCGACCTCAAGGAGAACGTGGCTCTCGCCGACACACGGCACACGACAGCCATCACCCTGGCCTCGGGCCTCGAAGGACAAGTACGTGCAGCGGGAGAAGCAGTCGCCGAAGCACGCAAGCCCGTTACCACAACCCGAGACGCACTTCGAGCGCTGCTGTCTGCCCCAGGTGTCAGCGACGTCTTGTTCGCCACGCCGACCGAACCCGCCGACATCCCCGACGACGCTCTGCTCGCGACGGTCTCGGCAGCAACCGCCGGGAAACCCACCAACGCCAAACGCACGGTTCGCGAACGAGAAGACGTCGCCCGCGCAGCACTCGCAGGCATCTGGAGCATTGACCCTGGCGACGATCACCCTGAGCTCGAGAGCTACGTCCTGACCCACCGCGACATCACCTACACGCCAGTCAGCGCGTACAAGCATGCAGCGGAACTCGCCACCCGCGCCGAGACCGCACTCAAGGAGGCCGAAGCGAGCGCACTACGCGACTTCGTCATCGGCAAGCTGCCCAAGGCCATCAGTCGCGGCTGGGAAACAATGATGGACTGGCGGCGAGAAGTGAATGACAAGATGCGCAACGCTCGCGCATCGTCGGGGGTGTCGGTCCAAGTCAAGCTGTCCGTTCGCCCCGACCTGTCAGCTCACGCTCGCACCGTCTATGAGCTGCTGTGCAAGACCGCCGACGGCCAACGCCTCCCCGACGCACGCGTCAAAGTCGGTGAAGCCCTCCAGGCGCTCATCGCCGGCGCCGAAGGCGACGACATGCACGCCCGCGTCGAGAACGCCGTCAAGATCGCCGACTGGGTTGACGTCTCCTACGAAGTCACCCGCGAAGGCAAACCGCCGACCGTCTGGGGCTCGCGGACCGGACTGTCCGGCGGCGAACGACGCCTCGTCGTGCTCGCCCCGATGCTCGCCGCTGTCGCCGCCGCCTACGACCGCATCTCCACACGCGGGCTGCGTCTCGCCGCCCTCGACGAAGTCCCAGCAGAAGTTGACGAACGCGGCCGCGAAGGCCTCGCCCGCTACATCGCCGAACTCGACCTCGACCTCGTCTGTACCTCCTACCTGTGGGACGGCGCACCCGGCGCATGGGACGGCGTCGACGCCCACGACCTCGAAGCCGACGAACACGGAACCGTCGTCGCGTTCCCGATGCTCGTCAGAGGCCTCACCCCGCTCCCCGGAGACACGTTCGTACAACCAACATCGAACGGCCACAACGGGACCAGCACATGACATGCCGCTGGTGCGCCGGCGAGTGTGACGGGATCGACGTCGACTCGTTGCTCGGACCAGAGCTGTCATGGATATGGGAGCAGCTCGGACCGATCAGCGACCGACGCTCAGACATCCATCTCGTCACCGGCACCGTCACACTCACCGGTCCCACCGACCCAGGTCATCGAGCAGCGAGCACCGGCCTCATCCCCGGACGATTCGGTGCCGGCCAGACCAGACGGATCAACCTCGCCGACCTCACCAGCGCCCTCCAACGCATCGACCCGCGCCTGACACCCGGCATCGTCACCGCGCACGCCCTCAAACGCCGATTGGCACCCAAGGCCGCCGACAAACTCGCGCGCTCCCAGCACGAAGCCGATCTCGTCCGCCACCTCGCACCGATTTCGCACGACGACGCGACGGTCCAAGCAGCATGGGCGGCCCTGCGTCGCAGCGGGAGAGTGACCCAGCTGATTGCTGACCCGAGCGCTGCGACAACACTTCGACACGTCGCCCACTTCGTCGTCGCACTCCAAACCCGGCACCCCGACGAGACCATCGACCGACGTGTGCTCGCCCACAACATCACCGGGAACCCGCACGCCCTCGACGACGGCGAACCAATCGCGGCGATGGTCATCGCCGTGCTGTCATCACTCGGTCTCGTCGAGCAGAACACAAGAACACGAACGACGTGGGCCCAGATCGGCGTCCACTTCGACGGCATCACCGGCGGACTCTCGATGACCGGCATCGCACCCGTCGGCTGGACGGTCCCACCCGGCGCACCCGTAACCCTGCCACCGCACGTACTCGCAAGCTGCACATGGCCCAGCCCCACCACACCCGACGAGCGACTGTTCGTCACCGAGAATCCGTCCGTGCTCACCGCCTGCCTCGACAACCCGACGTCACGACTGATCTGCACATCCGGGAAGCCCTCAGTGCTCGTCGTCGAAACCCTCGCCGCGCTCACCAACGCTGGCTGGCAACTCCACGTCCGCGCCGACTTCGATGACACCGGCCTCACCAGCGTGAACACGATCCTCGACCAGTGCCCGACTGCCCAAGCCTGGCGGATGAGCGCCGCCGACTACCTCCAGGCCGTCGCCAGCGGAAGCACCGTTCCTCTCCGCGCCGCTCTCGTGCCCGAGGCGTCATGGGATCCTCAGCTGAGATCGCAGATGCTCGCGAATGGGTTCGCTGCTTTCGAGGAGGCAGCGCTCGACCAGCTCGTCGACGACGTCACCGCTGGAAACCCCGTTCTCGGGTTGGCGGCATGTCACTGTTGACCGCCCAGGAAGCGAAGCGAATCAGACGGCGGCGCGACGATGCTGATCGAGCCACGGCTTGACAAGTCGGTCAGTTCTCTGATTGAGGTCGTGCTTGCTGCAGGAGGGGCAAGAGACGATGCCAGTAGCTGTGCCCCGTCGACGGCCAATGTTGCGCGGGGTGGTAGGCCGTGATGACAGCGACCGAACCCCACGATTCGGAGAACCGAGTCAGCGTCGGGTCGGACAGTGGAACACGCGATCCGAATGCCGTCGACACCGCCCACGCCGTTGATGGGCCGTTTGCTTGCGCTGCTCCTTTCGTCCACCCCTGAGCGATGACGATCGTTGGTTCAAGGATCCGGATCGTCACGCGAAGGTGTAGTTGGCAGTTGCTGAACATTGCCGGTGACCCTTCACTGCGAGCGGTGGAAGGCTCGGCTGCGGAGCAGAGTGTCGCGTTGGCCAACGCAAAGCAGTCAAAGACGTGCGCCGCGCCAGAGTCGGTCGCGATCTCCGGAAAGCCGTCGGCAACGCCGCCGATCAGCACTCTGAGCGCAAGCTCCGTGCCGACCATGTGATTTTTCGCGTGGATGCGGTCGCGGGCCGTACTCGGCAGTGGCGATCTGCGCAGAGCGCTCGGTGACGGTGACATGTCCATGTCCGCGGTCCCCGCCGGCGGCGAGGGTGCCACCTACCTGCTTCGACACGACAAGAATCCGGAGCGGGTTTCCACCGACGTTCAGGTCAAAGTGCGAGCCGACGTGCGAGAGCTGACCTTCAACGAAAACGTTGCCGCTCGGGATGCTCGCCCGGCAACGAGCACCACTCGTGCATGAGAGCGATGTGCCGCTGTCCACGTGCGCGGTGAGGTAAGCGTCCAGCGCCGATCGTCGGCGATCCGAGCTCTCGACATCTGCCCCGATCAGCATGCGTCCGTGACGCTACCCGGGGGCTACAGCGCATCAGTTCAGTAGAACCGGCGTGGAGATACTCGGCTAGGCCCCTCCTCATCGAAGGGCCCTCGGCTAGGGCGCGCACCCGATGGGACACCCGTTGATGCAGAACAGCTCGCCGATGTCACACCCCTGGCCGACACTGCTGGCATGGGCCGCACTATGCACGAGCAGAACTTCTCCCAGTTCTGGGAACGCAAGCTGCCCCGCTTGAAATCGTCCTTGCCTGGCTGGCGCGACTCAACCCACCGCGACGTCGACGAACGGCTTGAACGCCAGAGACTCGTCGCCTGGGTGCAAGCGCTGTACGGGGATGCACCGGGCCCACCGGTCGTGTCCGTTTGTGACATGGTCGAGCTCGTCACCGCCGTCGCCACCCAGGTTCGTGACACCGGGCGCAAACTGGATCGGGTCAAGGCACAGATCCCGGTCGCAACTCATCGGGCATGGTGCGAAGGTCTCACCGCACTCAGCGACGCTGGTGGATGGCCACGCCTGGCCGGCCTCGAAATCACTGCCGACACCCTCGCCGACCCGCCACCCAACTGGGAGCCCGGCCTACCGGCCATCGAAGATCGCGGAGACCGAGTCACCATCTTGCCGACGAACCGTTGGCCTCCGCTCGCCGACAAGGTGCT
>Ga0105047_10016604_pt1 | contig 11531 bp, 7 predicted proteins | sample MAT04_FD_78384 | JGI IMG/M metagenome (GOLD analysis project Ga0105047, IMG submission 78384) | Freshwater microbial communities from Lake Fryxell liftoff mats and glacier meltwater in Antarctica - MAT-04 (megahit assembly) | ecosystem: Environmental > Aquatic > Freshwater > Ice > Liftoff... | reverse complement strand
TGAAAACGCGGTGCCCAAAGTGCTGCGCGCGGATCCTTTTGTGCCGCCGAACAGCATGCTCGGCCCAACCGGCGAGCGCTGGGTGCCGGTGCATGGGATCGTGCCGCTGTCGCAGGCAAAAGCGGCCTACAGCGCGGTTGAAGCCCTGCTTGATGCCCATCGCGCGCAGATGCAGGCGCTCAAGGTCGAAGCGGGCTATTTGATGACCACCATCGGCGCGAACGCATTCCTGCTGGAGCCGGTGTTTTATTGGCCGGATCGGCAGCTTGATTTCCATCAGTGCATGGTCGAGCCCCGTTTTCTCGCCAAGCTCACCAACTACCCGGAAAACCCAGTGGCGCGTGCTTTGGTTGATGATTTACGGCGGGCTCTAAAGGACCTGTTTTTGTCCTTGGGCGCGACCCATTTTCAGCTCGGCAAGTTTTATCACTATCGACAGGGACGCAATCCACAGGCGCTGGCGCTGCTTGACGCGATCAAAGCCACGCTGGATCCCCACGGTTTGATCAATCCAGGTGCTTTGGCCGAATGAAAATCCGCGATATCCGCAACCCACGCACGGGCGCCTTTGACGAGCGCATGGTGATAACCGACGCGGCCACGGTGGCGCAGCTCGCGCTTGAAAAGCGTGCGGCGCAAGCCAGTTGGTCAAGCGCGGGCGTGCTTTATCGCGCGCAGGTGCTGCGCGAATGGGCGAGCCTGCTTGAGGCCAACAAGGCGCCGCTGTTGGATGCGCTCAGCCGCGATACGGGTCGGCGCCTGATTAGCGTCCTTGAGATTGACGGCGTGGTGCGCGCGCTTCGACGCTGGTGCGACGCCGCGCCTGCGCTGATTCAATCGAGCTCAGGGCGCGCGAGCACCCAGCCCTCGGTTCGCTTTGAAATCGATCTGTTGCCCTATCCGCTGGTGGGCTGCATCAGCCCGTGGAACTTCCCGCTCACCTTGGCCTTGATTGACGCGATTCCCGCGCTCTTGGCGGGCTCGGCGGTGTTGATCAAACCCTCTGAAGTGGCGCCACGCTTCGCCGCGCCGCTGCGCGAATCACTTGCTGGGTTGCCCGCTTTGGCCCAAGTGTTGGGCATCATTGATGGCGATGGCGAAACCGGCGCGGCGCTGCTTAATCAAGTTGACGCGCTGTGTTTCACGGGCTCGGTAGCGACCGGTCGGCGGGTTGCCGTGCGCTGCGCCGAACGGATGATTCCGGCCTTTCTGGAGCTGGGCGGCAAAGATCCGGTGATCGTGATGAAGTCAGCCGATATCGAACGCGCCGCCAGCACCGTGCTGCGCGCTTCGGTTTCGGCCACCGGCCAGGCGTGCCAGTCGCTTGAGCGCATCTACGTCGATGCGCAAATCGCCGATGCCTTTGTGGCGCGTTTGCTTGCTTTGGCGCAGGCCTGTGAGCTCAACTTTCCCGACATCGGGCGCGGCCAGATTGGCCCGCTGATCTTTGCCAACCAAGCGGAAATCATCGGGGGCCAGCTTGAAGATGCCAAGCAGCGCGGCGCGAAGGTGCTTTGCGGCGGCGACATTGAACAACTCGGTGGCGGGCTGTGGCTTCGGCCCACCGTGCTCACCGGCGTCAACCACGAGATGCGCCTGATGAACGAAGAAAATTTTGGTCCGGTGATGCCGGTGATGGCGTTCAGCGACATCGATGAAGCCGTTGCGCTGGCCAACCACGGCGAGTTTGGTCTGTCGGCGGCGGTGTTGGCGGGCACGCTTGATGAGGCGCTTTTAGTGGCGCGAAGGCTTGAGGTCGGCGCGGTGTCGATCAACGACGGTGCGCTAACCAGCTTGATCCACGATGCCGAGAAAAACGCGTTCAAGTTTTCCGGCATTGGCGGCTCGCGGATGGGCGCCGCCGGCCTAACCCGGTTTTTCCGCAAGCGTGCGCTGTTGATCCAAGAAGGCAGCCCCGCAAGCATGGCGCTGTTTGAGGAAGCGCAGCTGAAGCGATGAACCCAAGCCCCAAAGTGCTGGCGCTGCTGCGCGAGGCCGAGCAGCACATGCTCAAAAACGACGCGGCCAGCGCCGAACGGGTGCTTCTGGCTGCGCGCTTGCAGGCGCCAACGGCGTGGCCCGTGCTGCACGCAGAAGTTAATTTTAATCGGCGCGTGGGCCGCTTAGAGGCCGCGCAGCGCACGCTTGATCAAGCGCTCGCGCTGGCCCCGGACTTAAGCGAAGTCTGGGTCGCCGCGGGCGCGCTGGCGGCCGATCGCGCGGATATGGTGAGTGCGCTTGCGATGCTCAACACGGCCAGCAACAAGGCCCAGGAGTTCAGCGCGCTGCTGACGCTTGCCCTTGAGCTCGATCGCTTGGGCCTGAACGAGCAGCTGCTGGAGGTTGCGGCGCGCGCGCTCAAGCGCAAGCCCGCGCAAGTCACGGCGCTGCTGCTGCATACGCGCGCCGCGCAAGCGCTCGGCTTGGTCGCACAGGCAGCGGATAACTATCGCGCGCTGATCAAGCGCCGCGAGCACTTGGGCAAATCCTGGTTTGGGCTGCTCGATTTGAAGACCGTCTCAATCAGCAGCGCAGAGCTGCAAACCCTGCGCCTGCACGCTGCCGATCCGCGCCTATCCAGCGCCGAGCGAACCCTGCTTGGTTTTGCGCTCGGGCGCGCTCTGGAGATGCACGGCAATCATCCAGAGGCTTTCAAAGCGCTGCTCGCGGCCAATGCGCTGGTTCCCTCGCGCTGGCACGCCGGTGAATTTGCAGCTGAAGTGAAAGGCATCACCGATGCGTTGGCGCAAGCGGGGCCGCACGCCGACGGCTTGGGCCGCGAGGTGATCTTTTTGGTCGGTTTGCCGCGCTCGGGGACCACGTTAGTCGAACAAGTTCTGGCCTCGCACCCTGCGGTTGAAGGCGCCAGCGAACTGAGCACGCTCAGCGATGTGATCACGGCCGAGAGCGCAAGCCGCAAGCGCACCCTCGCGCAGTGGGCGGGGCAGGCGTCGGCGGCTGATTGGCAGCGCTTAGGTGAGGCGTATCTTCGCAAGACCGCACGCTGGCGCCAGAGCAAGCCCATCGCCACCGACAAATTGCCGGAGAACTGGCTGCTTGCGGGCGCGGCACTCAAGATGTTGCCGCAAGCGCGGGTGATCGACGTCAGGCGTGATCCGGTTGAAACCTGCTGGTCGTGCTTCAAGCAGCTGTTTGCGCCCGGGCGCGTTGAGTTCAGCTATTCGCTTGAGCACTTGGCCGCGTACTGGCGCATTTACGAGCAAGCCTCGCAGCGCTGGGCGGCGGCGTTCCCGCAGCGCTATCGGATCCAGAGCTATGAGGCGATGCTGGCCGATCCAGAAGCCGAAATCCGCGCCCTGCTCGCGTTTTGCGATCTGCAATTTGATCCCGCTTGCCTTGCGCCCCATTTGACCCAGCGCAGCGTGCGTTCGGCGAGCGCGGCGCAGGTTCGCTTGCCAATCCAGCGCAGCACCGCGCGCACCCACGGCTATGCGGAGCTGCTTAAGCCGTTTCGCGCGCAGCTTCAGAACTTTTAAGCCTGCATTGACAAGCCGCGCGAATGCTCCCTATGGTTCGCGGCCCCTATTCCCTGCTGAGTTCCCCCCAAAGCCATGAAAGTTGTTCTCGCCTACTCAGGCGGCCTTGACACCTCGGTGATCCTGCACTGGATCAAACACACCTACAACGCAACCGTGATCACCTACACCGCAGACGTGGGCCAAGGGCCAGAAGTCGACCGCGTGCGCGAAGCGGCGCTGCGCACTGGGGCATCGGAGGTGGTGATTGAGGACCTGCGTGATGAGTTTGCGCGCGAGTGCATTTTCCCGGCGGTTGCGGCGAATGCGCGCTATGAAACCTATTACCTGATGGGTACGTCGCTGGCGCGGCCAGTGACTGCGCGCGGGATGGTTCGCACCGCGGTGAAATTCGGCGCCGACGCGATTTCGCACGGCTCCACCGGCAAAGGCAACGATCAAGTGCGATTTGAGATGGCGGCTTACGCGCTCAAGCCCGACATCAAGATCATCGCGCCGTGGCGCGAATGGTCGTTCAAAGGCCGCACTGATTTGGTCAACTATGCGGCCCAGCACGGTATTCCGATGCCGGCGGTGGGCAAGCCCGAATACTCGATGGACGCCAACCTGATGCACATCAGCTACGAGGGCGGTATTTTGGAAGACCCGTGGGCCGCGCCACCGGCGGGCATGTATCGGATGACGGTTGATCCAGAGCAGGCGCCCGACAAGCCCGAATATGTGTTGATTGGGATGGAGCGCGGCGTGCCGGTGAGCGTCAACGGCGAGCGCCTCGGGCCCGCGGCGCTGGTGATGCGCCTGAACGCCATCGGTGGGCGCCACGGCGTGGGCCGGGTCGATGTGGTTGAAAACCGGCTGGTGGGGATCAAAAGCCGCGGCGTTTATGAAACGCCCGGCGTCACCCTGCTGCATTACGCCGCGCGCGCCGTGGAATCGCTCACCCTCGACCGCGAAGCGCTGCATCTGCGCGATGAGCTCTCGCCCAAGTATGCCGAGATGGCCTACACCGGCTGCTGGTATACGCCCGAGCGTGAAGCGCTGCAGGTGCTGATGGACAAGATCGCTGAGCCGGTTACCGGCGAGGCCAGGCTCAAGATCTACAAGGGCAACGTGATCATCGAAGGCCGCCGCTCGCCAACGCATTCGCTTTACAACTCCGGGCTTTCGAGCTTCGAGCACGAGGGCGGCTACAACCAGGCCGATGCGACTGGCTTTATCCGCATTCGCGCGCTGCGTTTGAAGGCCCAACGCCCCTTATGAGCATCCTGCGCGGGCGCTTCGCGGGCGCTCCGCATGCGCTGATGCAGCGCTTCGCGTCATCGCTGGACGTGGATCTGGCGCTGCTGTCGTTTGATCTTGATGGCTCGATCGCGCACGCGCAGATGCTTGCCGAGTGCGCGATCATCAGCAGCGAAGACGCGGCTTTGATCGTCGCTGGCTTGCGTGAAATTGCGCAGGAATGGCGCGACGGCACCTTCATGCCGACGGATGATCAAGAAGACATCCACATGGCGATTGAGGCGCGCCTGACCGAGAAGATCGGCGAGCCCGGCAAGAAACTGCACACCGCACGCTCGCGCAATGATCAAGTCGCGACCGCGGTGCGTCTGTGGCTCAAGGCGGCGCTGGGTGATCTGCTCGACGAACTGCGCCAGCTGCACGCAGCCTTGCTCCAGCGGATAAGCGAAGTCGGGCGCACCCTGATGCCGGGATACACCCATTCGCAGCGCGGCCAGCCAATCTGGTTAGGCCACCATTTGCTTGCCCACGCGTGGGCGCTGGAGCGCGACGCGCAGCGCGTGCGCGCGGCGCTTAACCGCACCGATCTGTCCCCGCTGGGCGCCTGTGCCATGGCCGGAACGCCGCATCCGATCAATCGCCAGCGTGCGGCTGAACTGCTGGCCTTTTCGGGCGTGCTCGACAATGCGATGGACGCCGTTTCAACCCGCGATTACCAAATCGAAGCGATCAGCGCCTGCGCGATTTTGATGACGCAGCTCTCGCGCATGAGCGAGGAATTGGTGCTGTGGTCAGGCGCTGAGTTTCGCTTTGTGCGCTTGCCCGATCACCTAACGTCAGGCTCCAGCATCATGCCGCAGAAGCGCAATCCGGACGGCGCGGAGCTGATTCGCGGCAAGTCCGCCTCGGTTTTTGGCGACCTGCAAACGCTGCTGAGCTTAGTCAAGGGCCTGCCTTTGGCCTACAACCGCGATCTTCAGGAAGACCGCCGCGCCCTGATGCACGCCGTTGAGACCACCACCCAATGCGTGCTGATGATGCGCCACCTGTGGCGCGATTTAAGCGTGGATCGCGAGCGCTTTGTGCTTGATCTGGATGGCGATTTTAGTCTGGCCACCGAGATCGCCGATCACTTGGCAAAAAACGCCGTGCCTTTTCGCGAAGCCCATGAAATCGCCGGCAGAATCGTGCGCTGGTGCGATGAGCAGGGCGGAAATTTGAAGTTACTCACGCCTGCGCGCGCCGCCGAGTTTCATCCCGCGCTGGGCGGTGATCTCAGTCGGCTGCTCGATCCCGAACAAGCGGCCGAGCGGCGCACCTCGTTTGGCGGCACGGCGTGGTCTGAAATTGAGCGACAGGTGAGCGTGCTGGCCGACAAGATCGGCATTTCAAGCACGTTTTCGGCCTAACGGGAAGGTTCGGCTTGAGCTGGCTTGGCGCCCGGCAAGAACGACTCAAGCGATGATTTGAGCGTGGCTCCGCCTGCCAGCGCGCTCATCAGAGGCTGGCCATCTAGGTGAAAGCCGTGGCAGGAGGTGCAGGCGGTCGCCACTTCGGTTTTCGAGGCTTCGCCCGCATGGCAATCGCGACAGTTCTGAATCGGCGGCATCAGCACATCATCAGAACTCTTGGACGTTTTGGCCTCATGGCAATCGGCGCACGCCATGGTTTCGTGCTTGCGGTGGGTGAACTGCGATTTCGGATACCAAACGCCCGCAACGCGCACCGGCGCAATCGCCCAGCCGGGATCGCCGGTGGTCTCATCAACCGTGCGCGAAACCGTGTGGCAGGTGATGCAGGCGCGCCCTTCAAACAGGCTTTGCGCAACCTGCGATGAGCGCATCCGCGCCCAGCTCAGCGCTTCGGTGCGCTGTGCCGCGCTCAATGCCGGGTCCACGCCCGGACGCCGCCGACTGCGCACCACTGCGGGCGCTGAGGTATCCATCCAGCCGCCTTCAAGCGCGCGCTTGGCGTAGAAGCCGTCCAGCATGTAGATGATTTCGGGAATGTTGGCGTGCGGCACCTGGCGGGTGGGTGCGCTGGTGTCGAAGTTGAGCTGATGGCACTCCTGGCACATGGTTTCAAAATCCACGGCCTTCATTTTTGCGCCGCCGGGCTCCAACTCGTGGCAAGACCCGCAGCTCAGCTGTTTGCGGCCTTTGGGAGAATTCAAATCGGCGACCAGATGCTTGTCGTGCGGAAACTTAAGCCCGGATTTTTCACTTAAGTTGGGGCGATCCACCGGCACCCGCTGCGGCGCAAATTGACCATCAGGAGTCCACGCCGCGAGCGTCACCTGAAACTGCGGATGGCCATCGCCAAAATCTGTCACTGGAGCCAGCCGCGAGCGACCTTGGCTGGTTGTCGGCAGATCCACGTGGCAATCGGTGCACAGCCGCTGCTCTGCGCGGATCAGCGCCTGCGCGCCGTTGTGGTCTTTGTGGCAGTCAGCGCAGGCTTGGTCCTGCAGAATCGGCATCTGAAATTTGACCGGGTCGGCGTGCGCTGCGGTGGTGGTGTGGCAGGCCACGCAGTCTTCGTTGCGGGTCGAGACAAACGCTTTGGCGTGACAGCTGCGGCAGTCTTCAGCAAAAAACTGGTGCGGGGCAGCCATAGCGCCGCTGGTCCAGGCGCTAAGGCCCAGAATGTGGAGCTTGCGGGTCATGCTTTCAACGCCAGGCAGATAGTGGCTGACAATCGGAATCGCCAGCGCAAAAAGCAGGGTTGCAATGAACGCAATCCAGGCCGGGCGGCGCTTGGAGAGCTTGGTTGAGGCGAGGCTGACGGCCTGCGCCCGGGTCAGCACGTGTTCGTGCGCAGACTGGCCTTCGATGACGCTAAGCTCAACCGCCGCATCCACGCCGCGCGGGGGCTGGATCAGGGTAATTTGCGTTTGCGCAACTTCGATTTTTGTGCCGATCGAAACGGTTTCCCGCTGCTCGATCATCCCGTTGATGCGCACACCGCCCGGGCTCAACGATTCAAGCTGGAATTTGCCCGAAGGCAAGCGGGTGAGGGTGGCGTGGTTCAAGGCGACTTTGAGGTCGCTCAAAAAAACGGCTTGGTCGGCGCCTCGGCCGATCGTCAGCACGTCGCCGAAATGGGTATCGTCTTCGATCGAAACCGCACCCTTGCGGCGCCGTGTGACTTTACGGATTAACCAACGCATCGCGGCCTACCAGTAGAAAAACACGGCAACCACGTGCGCGATCAACGACGCCAGCAGCGCAAAGGTGATCGGCACATGGATGTATAGCCAAACATCCATCATTGCCTTGAGCTGAATATCGCGCGAAACCGAGGCCGTGAGCGCTTTTTTGCGGCTGAGCACGTCCACCAGCTTGCGCAGCGCGTCTTGTTCCTTGCTGCCGATTTGCCTTGCCAGCGCGTCAACCATCACAAACATGGTTGGCAGGTTTTGGGTGTCGAGCTGGTTGTCTCGTCGATTGAAATCCTCAAGCGATTTTCGCACGTCAAGGAAGGCGTCGCTGGAGGCGTCGATGGGGAACAGCTGGCGAAAAATACTGCCGCCGATCTGGGTGCGCTCAATCGATGCGCTGACCTTGCCGTGGACCCTGGGTCCGGCTTGGTCGGCTAACTGCAGCGACTGCTGATTGAGTTCGGTAATTTCAAGAAGCATGGCCTCGCGGGTCGCGTTCTGGCGATTCTGGGTGATTGCCTCTGGGTAGCGCAGATAGGCCCACACGCCAAAAAATCCGGAAAAAATCACCATGAACATCAGCACCAGCGCGAGCGTGTGAATATTGAAGCCGATCTGGAATCCGGTGTGCAGCAGCGCGATCACAATCAGGGAGGTGCCCAGATAAACATGCGCCGACAGCCAGCCTTTGAGCGTGCCGGAACGCGACGAATAGCGGCGCTTGCGGATGCCATACCAGGTCAGCCAGAGGATGATCAACACCCCCACGGTGCCGAGCGTGTAGCCAAGCCAGGTGCCGCCGTTTGGGCGCGGAATGGGGTTGTGCCAGGCGTAGGCGATGATGCTTGCGCCGCACAAAATCAGCGCAACCCACAAATACCGAAAACGCCCGTGGTTTAGAAATGAGCCGTGCATGGACGATGCCTAACGCGACTGCGCGTAGGTTTTAAGCTCCTCGGGGCTGATCCGAATGGCAGCGCCGGTGGGGCAGGAGCGTACGCAGGCCGGGCCGCCTTTGAGGTCCTTGCACATATCGCATTTGACCGCTTTCTTTTCGCCTTTGTGCACTTTGTGGTGCTCGGATTTGTCCTCGCCGGGGCCCGGGCCGCGCCCAAACATCAGCCACTGCAGCAGGCCCGGTTTTTTCTCTGGCTTGTAGGCCATGTGGATTACCCCGTATGGGCAATTGGTTTCGCAATTGCCGCAGCCGATGCAGTTATCGGCAATGTAAACCTCGCCATTGGGTGCGCGGTGAATCGCATCGGGCGGACATTCCTTCATGCAGTGCGGGTGCTCGCAGTGTCGGCATGAAGTAGGCACGTGCACGGTCGCAAAGGTCGGCCCGGCTTCGCGGTCCAAGCGTGAGGTGCCGCCATGGGTTTCGGCGCAGGCTTTTTCGCAGTTGTCGCAGCGCACGCAGAGCGCTTCATCGATCAGCAGGATATCGGTGGCTTCACCCACGCCTTGTTCAACCAAGAAGCTGATCAGATCGCCGCCGCCTGGATCAACCTGCATGCGCAGATTGGCAGCCGTGCGCTCGCGGACCTCGGCTTGGAGCTTGAACTTGAGGCTGGCGTCGCTATCGATCAGCTGGCGGAACGCAGCGGCATCCAAACGAATGGTTTCGGTGCCGATGGCGGCTTTGGCGGTCGCCGAGCGCTTGGCCTCGCCGAGCATGGCCATCTCGCCCACATAGTTGCCGGCGGGCACGTAGGACAGCACCACATCGCGTCCGCCGAGCGTGCGCTCGATGGTCAGCGAACCCACCCGCACCAGGTGCAGGCAATCGCCAACGTCACCCTCTTTGAAAACGGTTTCGCCGGCGCGGAAAGTGCAAAGCGTGGCGCTGGAGGCCACCGAGGCCAGCGCCTCAGCCGGCATATCGGGCGCGAAGCGTGACTGGATCGCGCGGATGATGAATACCTCATCGATCGCGCGGCGCACCGATTCCACCGAGTTGATCAGCCGGTTCATCGACCGTCTCGGCGTTTCAATCAGGATGCAGTTGGTGCCGGCGACCACGGTTGCCGAGCGCCGGCGGCCTGAGATCAGGCTCATTTCGCCAAAAAATTCGCCGCGGCGCAGTGAGATCTGCTTGGCCTCCTTGCCTTCTCCGGCCTTGATTTGAACTTCGCCCTGAACGATCGAATAAAACGAGTTGCTGTAGTCGTTGCGCGCAAAAATGACGTCGCCGGGTTTGGGCACGCGGATGTCGGAGTCAAGCATGAACTCGCGCAGCTGCAGCGGCGTGATCCCCGCGAGCAGGCGCACGTTGCGCTGGATCGCGCCAAGCGCGGTATCCACGCTGGAAAAGCCCGGAATGATCGCGAACTTTTGCTTGAGCAAGGGTTCATCGGCCGGTTCGACGTGGCGGCCGAGGATGTATTCGACCACCTCGTAGCCCTGGTTCATCGCCTGCTTGATCAGCGGATAACCGCCGAGCGCGCCGATGATGTAAAGCCCCGGCACGTTCGACTCGTAGCGCGGCGAAATGGCGGGCACCGACGCCGGGTCGTCGTTCGGAAACTTGATCCCGCAGGACTCGACAAACTTTCGCGGCGGATTCGCGCCCAAGCGCGCGATGATCCGATCGCAGGCGATCTGCGCTAGGCCCTTGGGCGTAGTGAGAGTGAGCTTGAGCGGCTTGCGGCCGCCGGAGACGCCTTCGACCGTCTTGGGCGCGGCGCCGAAATAGCACTCGATTGAGCCGTCTTCGATGGCCTTGGTGATCGCGCGCAGATTGCCGTCTTTGGCGCGCGCAAACTCGTCGCGGCGGTTGATCACGATCACCGTGTTCTGTTTGGCCAAAGCCACCGCGTTTTCAATCGCGGCATCACCAGCGCCCACGATCACGATGGTTTCGCCTTCGTATTCGTCGGGGTCGTCGAGCTGGTATTGAATGCCCGGCAACTCCTCGCCGGCAATGCCCATCTTGCGCAGGTTGCCCTGCAGGCCAATGCCCAGCACCACCGCATCGGCCTCCACCGTTTGGCGATTGCTCAGGCTGATCTTGAAGCCGTTCCCATCTTTGCTGATGGCGGTGACTTCGGCGTTATAGCGAATGTTGGTTTTCGCCTGGGCGATGCCGTCGTCCCATTTGCCAAGGATTGCTTCACGGCTGCCCGCTTTGAACTCAAGCGGCGAGCGCAGCGGCAAAATCTCGGGCTCGGCCATCACGTGTTTTCCCTTTTGGTAGCGAAAAATCGTGTTGGAAAGGTGATCAGTGGCTTCCAAAAGCACGTGTGCGACGCCCAGCTGCGCGGCGTGCGCCGCGGCACTCATACCTGCCGGGCCCGACCCCACTACTGCGATCTTAAAACGCTCTGCCACGTTGCTTTGCGAACCTTTGGATTGAGGCTGTGAAGTGTTCGCGAAGAGTAGCAGAGGCGTTCGTTTTTTTTTACGCGCGACGGCGCCTTCGTCCACGCCGTAAGAGCGCTCGTCTTTGTGCCTTGGCGACGCAGCGCGGCGCATTTGATGCTGGTTTTACCTGCGTGCCCTAACTTGGTCGCATCCGAATCACAGATTCACAGTGACCGCTCAATAGGTCAACACTTGGAGGACGTCGTGGACAAACTGCGCGAAAACCGCCCCAACCGGCGTTGGCTTAGCAAACCCGCCGTCGTGGGCTACGT
>Ga0105047_10016603_pt1 | contig 11531 bp, 9 predicted proteins | sample MAT04_FD_78384 | JGI IMG/M metagenome (GOLD analysis project Ga0105047, IMG submission 78384) | Freshwater microbial communities from Lake Fryxell liftoff mats and glacier meltwater in Antarctica - MAT-04 (megahit assembly) | ecosystem: Environmental > Aquatic > Freshwater > Ice > Liftoff... | reverse complement strand
TCCGGCGAAGTATTATCAAAACAACTTGCTGAATAGCCTGAACTTGCTCGAACGGGTTCGGCGACACGGTATTCAGCGGTTCGTGTTTTCAAGCACGTGTGCCACATACGGCGTGCCCGATGCCGTGCCGATCACAGAGGCCCAGAAGCAACTCCCGATCAACCCGTACGGCAACACGAAACTCGCGTTCGAGAAGATGCTGTCCGACTACGCCCCGGCGTACAATATCGGCTTTGCAGCGCTGCGCTACTTCAATGCTTCCGGGGCGTCGCCCGATGGCACCATCGGCGAAGATCACACGCCCGAATCGCACCTGATCCCCATCGTGTTGCAAGTGGCACTCGGGAAGCGGCCACACGTGGAAATCTTCGGCACCGACTACCCCACGCCCGATGGCACCTGCATCCGCGATTACATTCACGTCGACGATCTCGCATCGGCGCACTTGCTCGCACTCGAAAAAATCGTGCCGGGAACGGGGCAGTTTTACAACGTCGGCATCGGCAACGGCTACAGCGTTCGCGAAGTCATCCAGACCGTAGAAGCCGTGACAGGCAAAAAAATCGCCGTCAAGGAGGGGCCACGCCGTGCGGGCGATCCCCCATCGCTCGTCGCCGGTTCGGACTTCGTCCGGCAGGAACTGGGCTGGAAACCGAATTACACGGAACTTCGCCCGATCGTCGAATCGGCGTGGAATTGGCACAAAAAGCACCCGACCGGGTACGCAAAATAGGCGATTCCACGTTCATCGAACCCTTTTCCGTTGTGCAATTCTAAGCTAATCGCATAATGACGAATACCAACCGGGCAGGATGTTCCCGGTTCTGACACCCCCGACCGCCGTGGCGAGCGGTCGGCGGGTCATGATGGCCCGTAAGTATTCGCTCTACAAATAGATAAACCCCAATGCGACTTGGCCTCCCTAATTCGGGAGCATTGTTTCTTGTCGTTCGATGCGGTGAATGCTGGGCACGCAACCCACGAAACGAACGATCTTCCATACAAGATCGTGCTCGTTTCGTTTGCATTGCTGGTACTCACAGACCGATACGAGAAACCGGGCGCAGCGGGCAAAATGAAAAGGGATGGACACGTCGATGCCCGAACCGTTGACAATTGCGCTTCTCGTCCTTGCAGGATTAGGAGGCGGATATGGCTTGTCGAAACTGTTTGGCAAGCGGAGTGGCGTCGCGTCCATCATGGACACCGAGGTCGTTCGCTCCGCCGAAACCAAGGCGAAGGAAATTCAGGATCAGGCGCAGCGCGATGGCGAGCGCATCATCAAGGATGGCGAGTTGAAGGCCAAGGAGATGGCATTCAAACACAAGGAAACCATCACCCGCGAACTCGACGTCACTCGCAACGAACTGCGTGAACACGAACGCCGCAACGAGAAGCGCGAAGACCTCCTCGAAGAAAAATACAAAGACATCAGCCGAAAAGAACACCTTCTCGATGGCCAGATCAAGAAGAATCAGGATTCGAAAACGACGCTCGACAAGAAGACGAAAGACCTCGAAGGGCTGATCCAGGACGAAACGAAACGCCTCCACGAGATCACCGGACTGTCGCGCGAAAATGCCGAACGCATGTTGCTCGACCGCCTCGAACGGCAACTGTCCGATGAAATGTCGGTGCGGATTCAACGCCATACCGATCAACTGAAGCAGACCTCGGACCTGAAAGCCCGCGAAATCATCTCGATGGCGATCCAGCGGTGCGCCTCGGACCACACCGCCGACACGACGGTCAGTACGGTGGACATCCCTAGCGACGACATGAAGGGCCGCATCATCGGTCGCGAAGGCCGTAACATTCGCGCCTTCGAGAAATGCTCCGGCGTCGACGTCATCGTAGACGATACGCCCGGCGTGGTGATCGTTTCGTCGTTCGATAACATCCGTCGCGAAACGGCCCGACTCGCGTTAACGAAGCTGATCGCCGATGGCCGCATCCACCCGACGCGGATCGAGGAAGTCGTTCTCGAGACGCAAGCGGAGATGGAAAAGCACGTGATGGAAATGGGCCGCAAAGCAGTAATGGACGCAGACGTCGGCATGCCGCAAGAGAAGTTGGTTTACTTGCTGGGCCGATTGAAGTTCCGCACCAGTTACAGCCAGAACGTGTTGAACCACAGCGTCGAAGTGGCGCACCTGTGCGGGATCATGGCCGCTGAACTCGGGTTGGACCCGAAGCTGGCGCGGCGGTGCGGGTTGCTCCACGACGTTGGCAAAGCGGCCGACCACGAAATGGAAGGCGGCCACCCGAAAGTCGGCGCGGAACTCGCCAGACGCTACGGCGAAACCAGCCGCGAAGTGCTCCACGCGATCGTTGGCCACCACGACGATATTACGGTCGATAACATTTACACGGTTCTCGTCGCGTCGGCGGACGCCATCAGCGCGAGCCGACCGGGTGCGCGCCGCGAATCGCTGGAAAAGTACGTGAAACGGCTCGAAAACCTTGAAGCGGTCGCGTGCGGGTTCCCTGAAGTCGATCAGGCGTTCGCGATCCAGGCGGGCCGGGAACTGCGCGTGATTGCGAACACCGCCAAGACGACCGACGCGGACGCGATGCGAATTTGCCGCGAGATCGCCCGAGCCATCGAACAGCAACTCGATTACCCCGGCGAAATCAAGGTGACCGTCATCCGCGAACTGCGTTCGACCGACATCGCCCGATAGCCCACCGACGAGCCACCGAGTTTATCTCGGTGGGAAATGAACACCATGCGGATTCTGTTCGTCGGTGACATCGTCGGCACTCCCGGCGTCGAAATCGTCAAAGCCGCGGTGCCGGTTTTGCGCGAACGGGAGCGGCTCGATTGCATCGTCGTCAATGCGGAGAACGCCTCCGGTGGCTCCGGGATTACGCCAAACGTCTATCGCCAGTTGAAGGCGGCTGGCGTCGATGCCTTCACGCTCGGCGATCATATTTACAAGAAATTCGACATTGCGGACGTGCTGGCGAAGCCGACCGAGCCGATCTGCAAGCCCGCGAATTATCCCGCAGAAGCGCCGGGACGCGATCATGTGATTGTCGTAACTGCCAGCGGGGTGTCAGTCGCAGTGATATCGCTGATGGGACGAACGTACATGCGGCCCGTCGATTGCCCGTTTGCGGCCATCGATCGCGTGTTGGCGGAGTTATCGGCGGATGTGAAAACGATTCTCGTCGATGTCCACGCTGAGGCGACAGCGGACAAATATCAACTCGGTTACTATCTCGATGGCCGTGTGTCTGCGGTGCTCGGTACGCACACGCACGTGCCGACGGCCGACGAGCGAATCTTGCCGAAAGGCACCGCGTTCCAGTGCGATGTCGGCATGACCGGCCCCTACGAAAGCGTCCTCGGGCGACGCAGCGACCGCGTAATTCAAACCGCACGGACGTTCATCCCGACCGCATTCGACGTGGCCACCGGCGACGTGCGACTGGCCGGCGCGATCGTCGACATCGACGAAACAACCGGCCACGCAACCGCGATCCGGCGAGCGATGTACACGCTCGCCGATCTGAAAAACTAGATCTTCCACTTTGCACGAGGCTCGCGGCTCACGAGCTTGTTGGCCTCTTCGTTATCGGCGAACGTCTCGGTTTCGGGGTTCCACTTCAGCGGTTTTCGCAGGCGATAGCCGATGTTGCCAAGGTGGCAGATCGACGCCGAGCGATGGCCGATTTCCGGCGGACAGATGCACATTTCGGGCTTGCCAGCCGCAATGGCCGCGAGCCAGTTCTGCTTGTGATCGACCGACGCCATCACCTGCTTTGGCTTATCCGGGAAGCCCGCTTTCGACCCGTTTGCCAGTTTCACATCGAGTTGCCCGCGACCGACGGCGATCGTACCCTCGGTGCCTTCGAAGAGGCAGTCCGCTCTCGTGTTGCCCTCGAACTCGTTGTGGATCATCACGGTGCCGTTCGCGTAAATGTACTTCAACCCCGACTCTTTCTTCGGGTCGGTCGGCGGGACGATTTCAACGGGTCCGGAGCGATCCATCTTCAGCGCCCACTGGGCGATGTCGAAATGGTGTGCGCCCATGTCGGCGAGCAGTCCGCCCGCATAATCGCGATAGCTGCGCCAATTCGGGAAGTGGCTATGCACGCCTTTAGGGCAAAGGATTTCGTTGTAGCCGCGCTCGGGGGCGGGGCCTTGCCAGAAGTCCCAGTCGGTACCCGGGGGCACTTCCTGCGTGGGTAAATCGCACGCTTTCGCGGGGGAACCGACGCCGATGCGAACGGTTTTGACGTTGCCGATCCAGCCGTTCCAGATCATCTCGACGGCCGCGCGGAAGCGGTTGCCGAACTCGCTGCGTTGCTGGCTGCCGGTCTGAAAGACGACGCCCGCTTTCTTCACTTCGTTCACGATCCAGCGACCGTCGGCGATATTCTGCGTCAGTGGTTTCTCGCAATAAATGTGCTTGCCGGCCCGTGCTGCGAGCACGCACGGTATCGCGTGCCAGTGGTCCGGCGTTGCGATCACCACCGCATCGAGGCCTTTTAAATCGAGCAATTCGCGGAAGTCCGGGTAGGCTTTCACGCCCGCCCACGTGCCCGATTTCTTGCGGTCGGCATACTTCGCTTCGACGGTCTTGACCGCACTGTCGAGGCGATCCCTGACGACATCGCAGACCGCCACGACTTCGACATCCTTGCGGTTCAGGAACCCGCCGAGGTGCCCGCGCCCCATGGTGCCGACACCGATGAAGCCGAGGTTGAGCTTGGAATTTTCGGCGGCCCGCGCCGGGCGAGACAGCACGAGCGGCGCAGCTGCAACGGCCGTGGTGCCGAGAAACAAACGACGGGACAGCATAGGAGTGGCCTTTCGGGGAGAGGTCGGATTCGTAACAGGGTACAATCCGCCAACAGGAAAAGCGAGCGAGAAACGCGCAAAGCACTCAAAGGCGAGCGGGGTGTGTAAGCACCCTGATCCTTCCTGAGTCGTTGACAACATCGATTTCGCTCAGGTTCTGTATACCCTTAGACACTGCGTACGTTGGTGGCAGAATCAGGGTGCTTACGCACCCTCGCCAAGAACTACGATTCCATCCGCGTTATGGCCAAGTCGAAGTGCTTGACAACCACCGGTATGTCCTCATCGGAGCAATCCCGCGGCAATCGTGCTTTACTTGCCTTTGCCATGCGGTTGTTCCTTTTGCGGCTCAACTCTTTCAGTCTCCCTGGCGTGAACGACACTAAATTTAGGCAATCAAGTCGATCGCATATTGGACACTGGCGCGAATATCATCGGCATGTACGTCTGGATAGTATTCGCTGATAATTGTGTCGGGAGATATTCCCTCTCGCACCAGTTCCAAAACGCATTACACGAATATTCGCGTGCCTGCAACGCACGGCTTGCCAAAGTGAATGTGTGGGTCGGCAAAGATTCGGTATGGCACGGTATATCCTATCGTTCCCCAATAACGGCTTGAGACGTAATTCGACTGTGAATCAATCTGAGCCACCGAGGGCGTCCATTGCTTCCCGGCGGGTCGAATAGAGTGCCCAGAGCGTGTCTAGTGCAGTGGTTTTGAGGAGTTCGCGAATGCGGGGGTTCACTCCGGCGAGCACGAGTTCGCCACCTTGTTGTTTCACGGGTAAGTGGCAACGGAGCAGGAAGGTGATGAATGCGGAGCCGAAGTAACGCACGCCGGTGAGGTCGATGATCAGGTGCGTTGGCGGATCTGATTTTAGCGGGGCCAACACCATCTGTGCGGCGGTATTCACGACAGTGTCGGGAAGGTGTTCGACTTCCGGAGACGGGATAATCACGGCCATATCGCCGTGCCGTTTGATCTGGAAGTATTCGTTGGCCAGCGATGCCGCCGTCGTTTCGGTAGTCATTTCAATCCCCCGTGGTGATGGGGAAAGTCCATCACACAAACAAGGGTAGCCGCATTCTGCGCGCGAATCAAGCACGCAAATGGAACGACGGCAATACGATCCGCTCGATGCGGTTCGCGAACCGTTCGACGACGTGACCACGCCCGGCGACTTCCTGCACATCCGCATGATCCAGAACGCCCGCCGACAGACCCGCCGCCTTGTTCGTGATGCACGACATTGCCGCGACGCGCATCCCGAGCGCCGCAGCCGCTTCGGCCTCCATGGCGGTCGACATCCCGACGGCGTCGGCCCCCATGGCTTTTAGGGCGCGAATCTCGGCGGGGGTTTCGTAACACGGCCCCGTGAGTGCCGCGTAGGTGCCAATTAACAACGGCGATTCTGCATCGTCTGCGAGTGCGGCGACCAGTTCCGGCGAGTACGGCGACGACCGTGGGGGTTCCAGACTTTCCTGCCAGCTCGTCGGCGAGAGTAACTTCAGGTGCTTCGTAATCACCATCCAGTCGCCGGGGTTTAAATCGTCGTGGATGCCTCCGGCGGCATTCGTCAGAATGAGCGTCGTGATCCCGAGATCGTTCGCGAGGCAGACATTCCCCGTGACGCGTGTGGCGTCGTGGCCTTCGTAAAAGTGCATTCGCCCCTGAAACATCAACACCGGCACGCCGCACCACAACCCGAGCACGACGCGCCCCGAATGGCCGTGTACCGTGGGCGGCGCGAAACCGGGAACCTCGGCGAAACGAACCGCCGCCTGAATCTCCACCCGTTCGGCGAGCGAACCCAGACCCGAACCGAGAACGATGGCGACGCGGGGCGAGTGCGAACGGGCAATGGTGCAGAAATCGGCGAAGCTGTGCGACATTATGCCGGTTCCACGTCGTCGGTGGCGTCGTCGTTCTCGTTTGCATGATGGGCGCGAACGGCTTGGGCTATCAGACCCGCGCAGACATCCACGCTGAATCGGCTCGAGTTAATCGCGAGGTCGTATTCCGCAACGTCGTTCGGGTCGCGCGAAGTGAGACGGCGCAAGAACGCCGCACGGCGATCGTCGAGCGCGGCGACCTGGCTGGCCGATTCATCGGGCGTCAGTCGCAGCCAGTCCGCCATGTACGCCACCCGGTCGCGATCGGGTGCTACGATCCGCACGTGCAACGTACTCTCGCTCGGCAGCACGAACCCTGCCCCACGGCCGACGAGAACGACTTCCCCACGCGCGGCCAATGTCAACATCAGACGCAACATTGCCAACGTGTGTTCGTCGAGTGCGAACGGCTTGCGATCCAGTTGTAAACGGGCGAGGTGGGCGTTCGCCCAGTCTTGTGCGAACGGCGGAACTTCCGCGAGCAGATCCACACGCGTCGCTTCATCTCCGACGATGAGATCGAGGTTATCGCGGCTGAAGACTTGCCATTCGAGAAGCTCGCCGACGCGCCTGGCGATCGCCTCGCCGCACGCACCTGCCTGGCGACTGACGGCCACGGTCAATCCACGTGGCCGGGTCAGTGGGGGCGGCGTGAGCGTGTCGCCGCGAAATCCGTGTAGTGGCGGGGCGTCGTGGTCGAGCGTTTCGGTTTCCATCGTTCGTCTCAGTTAGGCGCGGTTAGGCGTCATCTTGCGTTTCCTGTCGGGCGAACAAGAATGCACCGATGATAGTCAGGGCGGTCGCGGCAGCGATCAAAACGATCCACGCCGTGTTCGTGCCGACGGGATCGTAAACATCGAGGCTCGCGGGAGTCGCGGCCCCGGCAGATGCGGCTTCGTTATACATCAGGGACCGCACGTAGTAATTCAGGCTCAGACGCTTCAGACTACCTGGAAGGTTCGCGACGAGCGTTTCAAAAAAGAACACGTACACCAATCCGACGACTGCCGGACGCCGGAAGATGGCACCGATCAGGTGGAACAGTGCCGCGAAACCGATCGACCCGCCGATGACGGAAGGCCAATACGCGAACATTGCCCGGCGTCCCGTCTCGCCACCCGCCATGCAGAGAACGACGAAGCCGAGCGACGTGACTAACAGGCACCACGGCAGCACGCCGAGAAACTTCGCGAGGTAAATTGCCTCGCGCGGCATCGGCCGCGTACTCAGCCAGATCAGCGTTCGCCCCTCGCGCTCCGCACCGATGGCCCCGGACGCATACGCCAGCGTGAACAGCGGCATCACGAACCCGAGGTACATGCCGAACACCACCCAGCGCGAGAAGTTCAGGAACGCGAAATCGTCCATCGTCGTCTTGTCTGCGAGTGGCCCACGGAGCGCGGCGAACACGGCGGTCTTGATCCCGAAGTCGGAGTACGGCCCAGGGATCATCTGATAATACGCGAGGCGATATTGCGCGTACTCGCTGTAAGTCGTTCGGATCGCGCCGTCGCTCATAGTGTCCGCAATCATCACCGGGCGTTTCTCCAGACGCCAGCCAACGGGGCCGTGCGTGAACACCGCAATCGCCACGGACATCAGCAACACCAGGCCGAACGTCACCCAGCCAAGCGAGCGGACCCGCCAGTGACGGCGGAAGGTCAGCGCGACGAGGGCAACGAAGCTGTTCATGCGAAGGTCTTTCGGCAGGTAGGTCACTCGAAGTACATTTTCCGCATGGGCGAGCAATTATCAAGAGCGAGCGGTCCCATGTTATGGCACAGTTCAATAGCGGCGATTTTGGGCAGCAGATTGACTTTGGCACTTTCCACCCACCCAACCCTGGACTCATTCCCGAATTTCGGAACCAACCTAACCCACCAACGACTTACGTCCGATTTCGAACGAATATCATCACTCGGGAACCAAAGTTTCGGTGGTCCTTTACGGCAAACTGCGGCCTGGCTTTGAACGATGCCAAAACGGGCACATCGTGCATTTCCGATGAAACTTCTTGTGTTTTGCAATTAACAAATCTGCACTTGACTGTGGCTAGATCAGTGGGTTGGCCCCATCGCTCGCCCCAGATGTGTTTTTGCAAATGGCTTTTTGACCACTACGTAAGAATCGCGTCGTAGCGGAAGTCGTGAGACTTCTGACGCGGTTTCTTCTCAAATATCCGTCGCGTAAACCTCAAGAAACAAGCGATACGTTTGGGTCACTCGCGTCCAGTTGCGATGCCGAATCGAACGGCATTTGGTCGAGTACGGCGAGTGCGGCAGCCGAGAATAGCTGCGGTTCAAATGGGTCTTTCACTCGGTGTCTGGAACCTCACGGCGACCGGCTTGATACGCGCCCACACACGGCAAGGCCAAGCCGACGCTAATCGTCACACACGTAGCCCCAAACCCCGCGAGTAGGGCGACCACCACGAGCCGCCCGTTGACGATGTCTGGGGAGCATGCCGCGAAAATCGTAACGAACCCGGCGGCCAAGAACAGCCCCGCAGTGAGCCAACGTGCCCAGTTTGCTCCATCCCATACTCGCGACAGCAGCCAGCCAGTCAGCATCACTCGACCGACCTGCTCCCCGCGGAACTTGCCGGCCAGTATGTTCAGGACAGCGAGTGCCAATTCCGTCAGGGCGATGAAGACGATGACAGCGAATATCACCCACCGCCCGAGTCGCGCTTTGTCGTTCGTATGTGTTTCGCGTTAAATCGATTCCGGGATGTCGACTTCGACGATGGGCGCGGGTTTGTACGTCGACAAGATGCGGCGGATTTCGGCGAGGTCCACATCGGTGACACCTTCGCGGCGATGATAGCGGCGCTCGAGTGCTTCGAGGAGCGTTTCCCACATGTCGCGCGGCACGGGGTTCAGGCGTCGCCAGTTCTCGCGGCGTTTCGCTCTCGTCTTGAATTCCCACTTACGGGCGAACATTTCGACCGAAACGAATCGTCGTTCGCCGGTTTCAGGGTCGGTATCAGTCCATTGGACATCTCTGCTCATTCCGATCAGCATACTAGCCGCACGCACTTTACGCACGCTTTTGACGTGGAAGAATCGACGGCCGTGACAATTGCGAACGCTCCAAAACCGTGTTTATAGGGTGTTTTTGGTTTTCGCAATAAAATTGTGCGTAACGATTTGTGGAATATCAGGCCTGACGCACTCGGATGATCGAAGCGGAGATGCCCGATTAGATAAGCCCACGATGGGAGGGCCGCATTTGGTAGTTCACATCAAAAGCTTCGCGATAGGTGGGACATTTTCAGACGGTTTTATGCTATCGGGCCTGATCTGATAGTATAAAATGTTAAACTACAACTTCACGCACATGCAGGTGCTGGGGCGAAGTCGCCATCCATCTGGTAAATTTGAATTGACCTGTATTGGACAGGGTACGGGTAATTCTGTGCTTTATGCGTTTTGAACAAGAAAAGGCGAACAGTGACAAGCTGTTCGCCTTTTCTGTTTCTATTACAACGGTCGAAGATATTTCTCGTCACCCCGCGCCGAGTCCGATGCCGTTGAGGATGCCGGTGTTCATTGTGCCATCGCGGATGGTGAAGATGCCAGGGTAGCGTGCCTCCCAAGGGTCGTTGGCGGCGGGGCAATACTGGCGGCTGTTCGCTTCGATTGCGGCGACGCCGGGGATGTGTGCGGCAATTCCGGCGGAGTGAATCAGCGACGCGCCGGGGCACGATAAGTCTTGCACGCAGCGGAACAGGCCGTATTTCTGTGCGGCAGTGGCCAGCAATAGCGTCTGCGTTTGCCCCTTGCACGCCTTGAATGCCACGCCGGTGTAACCCATGTCGCGGGCCAGTCGCAGGCTGTCGAGATCGATCAGCGATTCGTCGATCACCACCGGCTTTAGCTTCGCCGCCGCGTGCATTTTGTTTGCAGGGTTCGCCTTCAAATCCCGCGCCGTCGGCTGCTCGACGTACTGCACGCGATCGTATGCTACGGGGCTTTTCGCCTGGAATTGCTGCAAAAATTCGAGTAGATACTCGACGTTCTGGCAACGCTCATTGAAATCCAAGGAGTAAAACCACGTCTCGATGCCGCGCGATTGCTGCGCGGCTTCGGCGACGGCGTTCACCCGCATCACGCGGTCGACATCCCAGCCGATATCGTCGCCGTTAAGCTTCACTTTCATGTGCGTCAGGCCGTCGCGCACAATCCACTCGGCAAGGTGCTCGGGCAGGCCATCGGCGAGTGGCGTTTGCACGTCCGCCGGGGTGATGGCATCGAGCGCGCCGACGAGGTGGTACAACGGCATCCGCGCTTTCGGCTCGGCTGTCACGTAGCGGTCGATCCGTTCACCGGCGAACTCCGCACCGAGGTAATGGCCCAGATCGTATTCGACGAAATCGGGGCCGTAACAGTGGTAAACGTGCAAATTGTGCGCTTTGCCGTACGCATCGTGGAGCGCCGCATCGAACGCCGACGCCACCACGAGCGTCGAAAGCAACGGCATCGGTTCGGCTAACGCCAGTTCCTTCGTGACCTGTGCGCCGATGGCGGGGAACCCCGCTTCGAGTGCGTGTGTGATGTCGATCGGGTGTGCGGTATCCGGACATTCACCGTAGCGTTTCGCCAGCAGTTCGGCGGCGCGTTTCATGGCCGCGAGCGTTTCCTCGTAGCCGAGCACCCGCGACGGGAACGACCAGACGTTCCCGAGCGGCATCGACCCGAACCCGCTCGCCACGTGGCCACGCCGCGTTTCGAGAGTCAGATTCACATTCAAAAGCGTGACGCGATCCAGCACCATGCCGCCAAACTTGATCGGCGAGCGATAGCGAAAATCTTCGTAAGCGAAC
>Ga0105047_10016600_pt1 | contig 11533 bp, 6 predicted proteins | sample MAT04_FD_78384 | JGI IMG/M metagenome (GOLD analysis project Ga0105047, IMG submission 78384) | Freshwater microbial communities from Lake Fryxell liftoff mats and glacier meltwater in Antarctica - MAT-04 (megahit assembly) | ecosystem: Environmental > Aquatic > Freshwater > Ice > Liftoff... | reverse complement strand
TGACCTCGCCGCGCGACGTCTTGAGATCCGCCTCCAGACGCGGTCGCAGCACGACCGGATCCAGTCCGTGGATCGTGAGCGTTGCCCCCTCGATGGGCAGAGCAATACCCGCGCCCTCGCGTACGCCCGCGAGATCCACGTTGGCGAGCAGCAGCAAGAGATGGCTCACGCCGTTCCAGTCACTGGTGTCTTCCAGCAGGTCTGCCGCCAAGGTGACCTTGGGCTTCACGTCCGATGACTGGCGGAGCCCACGCAGTCGCGTGACCAGCGCGCGGAGCCGCTCATAGCGCGCCTCGTCCGCGAGGAATGCGTCGGTCTGCGCCTCGGGCACCGCATGGTCGTGCCAGGCACTCAGCGCCACAAGTGCTCCGTCCGCACCCGGATCGCCCCAGACCTGGGCAGCGAGCTCTTCGGTGAGGTGCGGCATCACCGGGTGCAGCATGTGGATGGTGCGGAAGAGGACGAACGACAGCATCCGCGTCGCCTCGGCGCGCTCGGCACCATCCTCAGAACGCAGGCGATCCTTGACGCTCTCGACGTACCAGTCGCACAGCTCGTTCCAGCAGAAGACGTACAGCGACTTGACCGCGAGCGCGAACTCGTACGCGCCAAACGCCCGCGTCACTTCACGCAGCGCACGGTCGAGGCGCATGAGGATCCAGCGATCCTCGAGATGTGTCGAGTCGGTCGGATCAACATCACCGAAGTCGAGGTGGTCCGGATCCCCGAACAGCGTCAGCAGGCGCGTGGCGTTCCACAGCTTGTTGGCGAGCTGGTTTCCCTCCTTGATACGCCCCTCGTTAAAGCGCACGTCCTGCGTGGAGCTCATGTCCAGCAGCCCGTAGCGCGTGGCGTCCGCGCCGTACTCGTCAAACAGCTCGAGCGGATCAATGCCCGTCCCGAGTGACTTGCTCATGCGCCGACCATCGGGCGCCTGGATCGTCGAGTGGATGTACACGTCGCGGAACGGGATCTCGTCGAGATGGTCGTTGGAGAACATCATCATGCGGGCGACCCACAAGTTGATGATGTCGCGCGCTGTAGTGAGCACCGCCGTTGGGTGGAAGTGGCGCAGCTCGGGCGTGTCGTCGGGCCAGCCCAGGGTCGCGTGGTCCCACATGCCGGAGCTGAACCACGTGTCGAGCACGTCCTCGTCGCGGCACCACAGGTGCGCCTCCTCCGCCGGCGGGCCATCGACTGACACGTGCACCTGGGTCTCGTCATCGATGCGATACCACACCGGGAGCTGGTGGCCCCACCACAGCTGGCGCGACAGACACCACGGCTTCAGGTCCTCCATCCAGCCGTAGAAGATCTGCTTGGAGCCGTCCGGCACGAAGCGCACGGTGCCGTCCTTGACCCACTCGATCACCGGGGCGGCGAGCTCGCGCATGTCGGCAAACCACTGCAGCGAGATGAGCGGCTCGATGCGCACGCCTGAGCGCTGCGAGTGCGGCACCTTATGCTTGTACGCGTCACGCGCGCGCACGAGACCCTGCTCCTCGAGGTCGTCGACCATCGCGGTGCGGGCCTCGTCGGCACCCATGCCCGCATACTTCCCGGCGATGTCAGCCATCGTCCGGTCGAAGTTGATGGCGCTCAGCTGCTCAAGCCCGTGGCGCTCGCCGATCTCGAAGTCGTTCGGGTCGTGGCCAGGCGTGATCTTGAGCGCGCCCGTACCGAACCCCATATCGACGTACTCATCAGCGATCACTGGCACAGTGCGTTCGGTGAGTGGCACTCGCACCCGCTTACCGACGAGGTGCTGATATCGCTCGTCGTCGGGATGCACGGCCACTGCGACGTCAGCGACCACGGTCTCCGCGCGCACGGTGGCGATGACGATCTCACCGTCGCCGTCGGCGAGTGGATAGGCGATCTCCACCATCTCGTCGGTGAGCTCCTTCTGCTCGACCTCGAGGTCGGAGATGGCGCTCATCGTGCCTGCATCCCAGCTCACCAGCCGGTTGGCGCGGTACACGTAGCCCTGCTCGTACAGCCGGACGAACGCCTCGAGCACGGCGCCCGCGTAGTGCTCATCCATCGTGAAGCGCGCGCGCTCGAAATCCATCGAGGCGCCCAGCCGCTTGAACTGTCCGTGGATGGTCTCCGCGTACTGGTCTTTCCACTGCTGCACGCGCTCGATAAACGCGGGACGCCCCAGGTCGTGTCGGGTCTTGCCTTCCTTGCGCAGCTCCTTCTCGACCACCGACTGGGTGGCGATACCCGCGTGATCCACGCCCGGAATCCAGAGTGCGTTGTAGCCAGCCATGCGTTTCCAGCGGATGAGGCAATCCTGCACGGATCCGTTGAGCGCGTGGCCCATGTGGAGCGCACCGGTGACATTGGGCGGCGGCACCACGATGGTGTACGCCTCCCTGGACTCATCAACCTCCGCGTGGAAGGTGCGGCGCTCGTCCCAGATGCCGACCCACTTGGCCTCAACCTCGCCGGGTACGTACCGGGTCGAGGGAGTGTCGTCGGTCACGGCGGGTTCTGCGGCGGGTGCGGGTGCGTCGGTCATGACGTCATCCTATCCGCCTCCGTGCGCGCTCACTCAGCGCTCGGGCGCTGGGGTAACACGCACGTCATCGGCCATCTCAGCCGGCACTGCACGGAACGAGCCGAGACCCACCACGTTGGCGACATCGCCGAACACCGGGACGAGCCCCCAACCCATCCAATCCAGGTAGGCGCGGATGGCCGAGGCGGTGTCAGCCGCGCGAACGGTATTGATGTCGCTCCAGGTGAGGTGTCGCGCATCGCCCTCGATAGGATCCTGGCGCTGGATCACGATCGAGCGGGCGGCGGGTGAGTCATCCGCGACCACGGCGCGGAACGTGCCTGGGCCGGGCACGCGCACGACGTTGTGGTCGAAGGTCATGCCCAGCCACTCCCGGTGCCGCGCATAGTGCTGGATGGCGGACGCTGGGTCAGGCGCGTCGAGCGCGGCAACGGATTCCCAGGTGACCTCGGGCGTGGCGTCGTAACCTGGTCCGCGCCGTTGGATGACGAACTGTGTCAGGACTGCGCTCAGGCGATGGAGCCGGGCGGCAACAGCATCGCGTCGATGCGCGCTGAGCCGTAGCACTTAAAGTCGTGCATGGTCATCGAGCCGTCCGCGTTGGGGCGGCTCTCCACACCGCCGAGCTCCATGTTCTCCAGGCGGACGAGGGCACCATTGTCGGCGCCGAGTTCGACGTCGTAGCGGGCGGGCACGGGGCCGAGCGCCTGTTGGCCCGTGTCGGTGATGATCGGCACTGCGATCTGCGGGTGGAACTCGCCGACCGGCACCTGCGCGCCCGGGAAGCTCATGCCACCCTGCGCGAAGCCGCCCGTCCACGTCAGGTCGATGTAGACCCAGTCGTTGAGCTGCAACAGCGGGATGGTGACGACGGCTTTGGCACCTTCAAGTCGAAACGGCAGCGACTGACCGGGTGCGGCGGCGATGCCCGGCTTGGCCGAGCAGACCTCGGCCGTGGCAAGCTCGAGTCGCCCGGGGCGATCTTGGAGCGCGGCGGGCAGCAGCAAGATGAGCTCGCGCTTCTCCTCCACGATAAGGTTGTGGATAAGCAGGCGACCAGCGCCTCCGACGAAGCCGGTCTCGTGCGAGATGTTCATCCGCACGTTCCAGTCGGCGCGCACGCCGTCACCGGCGCCCGGGCTTGTTCCACCACTCTGGGTGGGGAATGAGATGGCTGTCGCGCCGGTGGCGGGACCTGCATTGAAGGCGGGTTGGATGTTCATATGTGGGCCTCGGCGTGGTTCGACGCTGTGACGAATGCTACCGGAGCCCCGTTCGGGGCTGGTGCGTCTGGTCCTGCAACGAGTACCCGAAGCACACAATTCCATGCAGCACTGCCACGCGTGCAACACGCGCTGTGTCCAGAATGACGCAACAAGCGCGATTCGTGAAGACCCCAATTCCAGGAAAAAGGCCAGCTCGCGGCCGGGTGGCTGCGAACTGGCCTCATCCTGTGCATCATCCGCGGCTCATGCCGCGCGTTCGAGCGATCTCGACCTCAGGTCAGAAATCACCCTCAGAGGGGTCACCGTTATCCGTGGAGTTGCCGTTGCCCGGCGTGGGAGCGGGCGTGGGTGCAGGCGTTGGGCGCGGCGTCGGCGTCGGTGCGGGCGTGTAGCCACCGTCGTCGCCACCAGAGGAGCCACCATTGCTCGGCGGGATGTTGCTCCCGCCACCATCGTCGCCGGGGCTGGTCGGATCGTTGCCCGGATTGTAACCACCGTCATCACCAGGGCTGGCCCGGCCGTTCCCGGGATTGTAGCCACCGTCGTCACCGGGGCTGGCGGGTCCATTGCCGCCGCCTGGGTTGTTCGGGTACGTCTCGATCTGGCGGATGATCTGGCGCTCGCTCAGCACCTGCACCGTCGAGCCCAGGTACTCGGAGTCGAACTGCTTCTCGAACGCCTTCTGCTCGGGCTTACTCAGGGTCTCGTCGCCGTTCGTGTTGAACGTGTTGGCGAGCGACTTGAGCTCCTCCCAGGAAGCGAACGCGTCGCTGCCCTTGGCAGCGATGTACGCCTTCTTCATCGAGTCGACGCGCGTCTCTTGGATGGTCTGTCGGGTGAAGGACTCGACGTCACCGATGCGGATGTAGTTCACGTCGCGCGTGGTCGGTTGGTACACCGTGCGACGCTCGGTCTCGTTCGCGCCGATGCCGTTGTTGCCGTCGCCATCGAACTTGGAGAACAGATTGAGCGATGCGTTGCCCGGATCGATCTCCTTCGGGCGGCCCGAGCATGCCGCGAGGAGTACGCCCACGCCAACGGCGCCAGCGGCGATACCCAGACCAATTGCTACTTGCTTGCCAGTGATGTGCACAGGTGTCCCTTTCGTCCCACATGCTCCGCTGCGTCCAAACAACGGGGCCTGTCCAAGGCGGCGACGCGTCCGACGTCACTCGCTGACTGGCTATCGGGGAAATGGCCGCTGCTGGTTTCACCGACGAAGCGGCGAGCGGCCACAGGGACGAACTTGCACACAGCGAAACACGCAGGGACGGGGATCGGCGAAGTGGAGCGTGCGTGCGGTATGTGCGACGTCGCTGAGAAGGGCCGTACGAGGGCGCGTCATCACCACGGAGATGTGCTATCCGGTTGATGCGCTCATTGGGTCTCCCGGTGAACCGGGGAGCCGAGCGATGATTCAGGCGTCGCCAGCGGGTGCTGCCGCTGGCGTCTTCTTCTTCGCTGGGGCCTGCTTCTTGGCGGGGGCCTTCTTCGCGGCAGGCTTCTTGGCGACGGCTTCAGTCTTCTCGCCCTCGGCTGCGGGTGCCTCGGCGCCCTCGGAGCCCTCGTCCTTCTTCTGCCACCGCTTCTGCCCCTCGGGCAGCTCGGGGAAGTCAAAGACGACCTTGTCGGCATCGTCGAGCTTGAGGCGCGCACGAAACGGCTTGCCGGCACGCGAACGGAAGCCGTGCAGCTCGTTGGTGGTGTGGCGCTGCTCGATGAGCTCGGTCGCCTCGTCGGGCATGAGCTGGCGGCCCGCGATGGAGCGCCAGATAACGAAGCCGCAGCCCGCCTCCTCACGACTCTTCCACGACGTGCACCCGTAGGCGCGCGCGTTCTCGCGAATGATGTTGGGCTGGCCCTCGTCGTTGAGCGTGCCCGCGGCGAGACAGCGCGGGCACGGCCCAAGCTCGGCGCGCTGCATCTTGAGGCTCTCACGGTCGATCTCGGCGATCTTCTCCACCGTCTGCTCGGTGAAGGAGATGATCCCCTTCATGAACTCGGCCGAGTCGAGCTCGCCGTGCTCGATGTCGCGCAGCTGCTTCTCCCAGTTACCCGTCATGTCCGGCGAGATGAGCGGATGGCCCTCGAGGATCTCGATGAGTTTCATGCCCTTGCCCGTGACGCGCAGCGCACGACCTTCGCGCTGGATGTACTGACGTCCGATGAGCAGCTCGATGATCGAGGCGCGCGTAGCAGGAGTGCCGAGTCCTCGGTCCTTCATCATCTCGCGCGCGGCCTCGTCGTCCACGAGCTTGCCAGCCGTCTCCATCGCGGAGAGGAGCGTGCCTTCCGTGTAGCGCGCCGGCGGCTTGGTCTGCTTCTCCTGCGGCTGCTCGTCGTTCACGCTCGAATCGACGGCCTCACCCTCGTGAAGCTTGGGCAGCTGAGCCTTCTCCTCCTCATCAGGCTTGGCAGCGGTGCCGTCGCCGGCTGTCTCATCAGCCGGCACGTCCGCGCCGAGGCCGAATACTGCGCGCCAGCCCGGCTCGACGAGCACGGTGCCCTTGGTGCGGAAGTGCTCGCCCTGCACCTCGGTGATGACCGTGGTGTCCTCGTGCTTGGCAATCGGGTGGAACGCAGCGAGAAACCGGCGCACGACCAGATCGTAGATGCGGCGCTCGTCGTCCTTGAGCTTCGCGAGGTCCGCCACCTGCTCGGTAGGGATGATCGCGTGATGGTCCTCGACCTTCTCGTCGTTGACGATGCGCTCGAGCGGGAGCTCCTTGAGGTTCTTGACGAACGTCGCAGCTTCGGCGAACACGGGGATCGCCTCGAAGTTGGTGGCGCGGGCCTGCAGCTCGGGCACCATGTCCGTGGTGAGGTACCGGCTGTTGGTACGCGGATAGGTGAGCACCTTGTGCTGCTCGTACAGCGACTGCGCCAGCCCGAGCGTGCGGCGGGCGGAATAGCCGAACCGGCGGTTCGCGTCGCGCTGGAGCGACGTCAGATCGAAGAGGAGATCCGGGCGGACCGAGCGCTTCTTGATCTCCGTGGAAAAGACGGTGCCGCGAGCGCCGCGCACCTTGGCGACGCGCGCCTCAGCCTCCTCCTGGGTGCCCGCCCACGTGGCGCGGTTGTCACTCTTGTTCTTGTTGTGGTCGAACCACATGCCCTTGTACGTGCGCCCGGAGGGGTCGATCGTGGCGAACTCACCCTCGATGAGGAAATACGTCTCGGGCACGAAATCGATGATGAGCTGCTCGCGCGCAGCGAGGATGCCGAGCGTCGGCGTCTGCACGCGACCAATGGAGACGACGCCGCCGAATGCGGAGCGGCCGCGGATGGTCGCGGCGCGCGTGGCGTTCATGCCGACGAGCCAGTCAGCCTCAGAGCGTGAGCGGGCGCTGGCCTCGAGGTGCTTCATCGACTGGCCCGGCTTGAGCTGGTCGAACCCGTCCTTGATCGCCTTCTTGGTCATCGACGAGATCCACAGGCGCTGCGTGGGCTTTTCCACACCGGAGACCGCCATCGTGTACGCGAAGATGAGCTCACCCTCGCGCCCCGCATCGCAGGCGTTGATGATGTCGTTCACATCGTCGCGGCGCGCGAGCCGGTGAATGATCTTGAGCTGCTTTTCCGAATCGCCAGAGCGCGGGCGGAGCTTGAAGGGCTCGACGCCATTCTTGCCCGGGATGATCGGCAGGTCCTTGATGCGCCACTTCTTGAGTGCGGCATCGTAGTCCTCAGGCTCGGCGAGCTCCACGAGATGGCCAACGGCCCACGTGATGACGTGAGTCTCACTCTCGAAGAAGCCTTCCTTCTTGTCGAACGTGCCGGGCAGCGCCTCGGTGAGATCTCGTCCCACGCTCGGCTTCTCGGCCACGATCAGGGTCTTCGACATACCTGTTCCCTCACTCTGTCTGCATCACATCCCGGTCATGCGGGACGCATGCCGAGGGCACGAGCACAATAGCAGGCAGGCGAGATGACTCCTCATGTCCGGCGGCTGCCGCCCCCGCAAGCGGTCTGCGAGGATCGGTCCGCTCCTCCCCCACGCACCTCTCGATCGCGAAGGCCGAACCGACATGTCCCAGAAGCGCAAGCAGAAGCAGGCGAAGCAGGTGAAGCGCAAGAACCAGCGCGCGCAGCACGCGCCCAAGCGACCGCCGTCGATCGAACAGGTGGCGTACGAGATCGTCGCGGGCGCGGCCGAGCCGCTGCTCGGTGACGACCCGGTTGATGCGGAGATCGTGGCGTCCGAGGTGATGGCGTCTGTCCACGCGCAACGGGTGGGCATGACTGCGGAGCAGCTCGAGGCGGTACCGTCGGCGGCGGTCTCGGTCATCGCGCTGCTCCGGGACGCGTTCAGCGGCGAGGGCGAGGTGCTCGACGCGGCGCTCGCGCTCACGCTGGCACTGTGGTCGATGGCCCCCGCCGATCTGGAACTCGCCGGTGAAGCTGCGCAGCTCGCCGAGCGCTTGCGCGGCTCAGGCGCGCAGGATCCCGTGTGGGCGAGTGACATTGGGACGTACGAGATCACCGAGTGCTGGTTGCTCCGCGATGTGTGGTGCGGGCAGCAGGACATCGTCATCGGTTTCCGCGACACGCGCGGGATGGAGCACTCCGTCAGCGTGCTCTGTCTGCAAGACGCCGGGTTCCAGATCGCCGAGATCAACGTGAGCGTTCCGATCGGAGAGTTCGTGCAACGGGTGACCAGCTCCCTCGCCACGGACCCGGCGCGCGAGATGACGGTGCTCGAGCGCATCGATTCTAAACGCGCGTGTGGTCTGGTCGGCACCGCACTCGACGCCACCCGAACTGAGGGGGCCGAGGCGCTCCTTGAGAGCGACATGGGCATCGATCACGTCGGGCTGCTCGAGTCGCGCTGGGCGCGTCTCGCCGAGTTGCCCAGGGTGGACATCTGGGAGACCGCACCGCTCCGGACCGAGCTCGATGACCTTGAGCTCCACGACCTCGAACGACGCCTGTGGAACAGCCCCGAGCGCGAGGCCGAGCCGGGTGCCACACGCGCGGCCGCGGACGAGCTCGCCGCGTGGGTGGTCCATGCAGGTGTCGCCGTCTGGTTCGCCCAGTTCGGACCGGACCAGGCTGAGGAGTTCCTGCTCGACGACGCTGCACCGGCCGCGTTCGGCGCCACCGATCTCGAGGAGCGGATCACGTCGACTCTTGCTGCAGCGCGCGCGTGGGCGCGGCTGACCAACGCCGCCGCGAGGCTCCCGGACGCCGCGCTCACGGCGACGCTCCAGTGCATCGACGAGCTGGCTGAGCCGTTCGCGGCCATCGCTCGTGGCGACGAGGGCGAGACGGACGTCGAGGAGCCTGCTGACGCTGACGTGGTCGAGGGCGAGCCCACCAGGTAACCTTCGGAAATGAGCTCCCACGTCGAGTACACCCAACGCCGCCGTCGTCTCCCCGCAGGGCTCGCGTGGCGCGTCGTCACCGCCGTTGCGGTCGCTGCTGTCGCAGCAGCTGTGGCGACACTCATCATGTGGGTCGCCGCGACGCCTGACCGCGAGGTTGGCAGCGGCAAGTCCTACGGGCTGCCCGAGGCGAAGGTGGATCTCGCGATCCAGCCCGACGGGTCGGTGCAGGTAACCGAGCGCATCTCGTTCGACTTCTCCGGCTCGTACACCGGTGCGTACCGCGACATTCCGTTGCGTGCGGGTGACGACATCGATGGCGTGACCGTGTGCGACGAGGTCGGATCGTCGTTCGGCGGCAGTGGCCGCCCGAATTTCTCGCAGGTCACTCCGCCCGATGTGTCGAACCTCGACCCGGCGACAGCGAAGCGCGTGCTCGATGCGTTCTACCGCTCGTTCCCGGATGCTGATCCGAAGGCAAAGCCGTCGCCTGACAGCCCGACGAACCTGTGCCCGACAGGACTCACCCCGTACACGGGCGGCGGCAACACTGAGCTCGGCTCGTCTGGCGCGAGTGGAACATTCGGAACCAGGCGGCTGCGCAACCCCAAAGGCCAGGATGAGGATGTGCCGCAGGTCGAGCGCGTGGTCTGGCACTACAATGCGCGCGACGTGAACCGGGAGTTCACGCTCGTGTACCGAGCACACGGCTGGGTGCGTCGCACGCAGGACGGCGGGATGCTCGCGCTGACGGCAACGCCGTGGGGTGCAGAATGGCGCTCAGCACTGGCAAACCTCGATGTCACCGTACGGCTGCCAGGCGATGCGACGATCGCTGGACGGGAGCTGGCCGTGACCGCAGTCGCGCGCGGTGCCGCGCACGTCGATGCAGGGCGAAACACCGGAGCTGGTGCACCGCTCGGGCGGGCAGTGGCCACGGACCTCACCGCGCACGAGCGGGTCGATCTGCTCGCGCTCTTCCCACAGACGGGTTCGGGCGTTTCGGGCGCCAGCAAGCCTCGCGCAGACGACCACAGCGCGGCATCGCTCAAGCGTGACTATGCGGATCGTGCCCGTAACGCTCACGCGCGCGAGGATCAGTGGAACGCGCTCCACCACCACGCGCGTATGTGGCTCGTCGTCGCGACCCTCGCTGGGCTCGCGCTCGGTGCGCTCATCGGCGGCGTTCTGTACCGCTTCAAGCTGCGTGAGGAGCCTTGGCCCGAGGAGGTTCCCTTCCTCATCGATCAGCCCCCTTCAGACCTTGCTCCTGCGTACGCGGTGAGCCTGGTCGAGCAGCACACGGGCGCGGCACCGACCGCGCTCGTGTCGACGGTGTTCGATCTCGTCCGGCGCAAGCAGTGGAAGACGAGTCCTGCAGAAGGTCGCAAGCGGGGCGCGCGGGTGGACATCGCCCTCAGCATTCCCAAGGGTCGCAGCGCCGACGAGGCGCGGGTGTTCGAACGCCCCGTAGTCAAGCTCATCGACGCCATCGTCGGACAAGATCCTGACGGCGTGGCCACGGGCGAGTTCCGTAAGCGCCTCAAGAGCAATCTCAAATTGTCGAACAAGGTCGCCAAGTTCGAACGCACCTTCGAATCCGCAGTCAAGCGTGATCTTGAGCGCAAGAAGTGGTTCACACGTCCGGGCGTGACGCTGCTGTGGACGCTGCTGGTGCTCACGAGCATCATCCTCGTCGCGAGTGTTCCCGTTGTTGCAGCCGCAAGCTCGATCGCGTGGGCCATCGGTTCCGATCCACGCACAGTGGCTACGGTCGGTGCGCTTGCGGCGGCATTCAGTGCGAGCCTGCTCGGCGTGCTGGTGCTGCTCGTGACGACTCGGGTGCTGCGAACGCGATGGACCACCAAAGGCCGGCTCGAAGCGGCTCGCTGGACGGCGTACCGCGACTATCTCGATGCGTACGGCGACATGGCCGACGAGGAGACGGCATCGCTCCAACTCTGGGAGCGACACCTCGTGTACGCCATCGCGTTCGGCTGCGCGAATGACATCCTCGACGCGGTGCGCCCCCAGGGCGCCGAGCCGGATGCGGACGGCATCAGCGACATGCGCTACTTCCGCAACGGTTCGCTCAACACATTCTCGCGCGGGCTCGGCTCGCGCGCGCCATCCCCCTCATCGGGTGGCTCCTCGAGCTTCAGCGGTGGCGGAGGTGGCGGTGGCGGAGGCGGTGGAGGGGGCGGCGCGTGGTGATCTCAGCGCCCGTGCACGGCATGTCGGGACCCCAGTCGGTAGTCTTCCCCTACTGCCGAGCAACGTGGGCCCAGGGACGGGCCGGGACGAGAGGGATCTAAGATGACCACGAGTGAGCTGGACAAGGCGTTCGCCGCCGCTACACCGTCGAGCGAGCCCGAGGCTCCTGCCGAGCGCCCCGCTGGTGGCGGGCTGCTGCCGGCTGGCGAGTACGAGGGTGTCGTCGCGAGCGCCGAGGTGCGCTC
>Ga0105047_10016599_pt1 | contig 11533 bp, 13 predicted proteins | sample MAT04_FD_78384 | JGI IMG/M metagenome (GOLD analysis project Ga0105047, IMG submission 78384) | Freshwater microbial communities from Lake Fryxell liftoff mats and glacier meltwater in Antarctica - MAT-04 (megahit assembly) | ecosystem: Environmental > Aquatic > Freshwater > Ice > Liftoff... | reverse complement strand
ATCGTCAGGGGGTCGCGACGGCCCGCAGTGTCGCGCTCAGCTCCAAGCGCCACACCCTCTGACGGTGGCGGCAGGTCGAAGCCCTGGCGGATCGGGGTGTCGGCCTTCGAAACTCGACGTTCCCCTGCCCGATGATGGTGGGGCGGGTTGGGCGACAACACGAATCGTCAGTCACGGTGCCAGCCCACGAACCGGAAGCAGCGGGCCAACCAGCTCACGCAAGAGCAAGGAAAGCCCACCCGCCAATGAAGGTTTCTCCGATGACTTTGGTCGTGATCCCCGCAGTGATCACGATGTTCAACCTGGTTGTCGCCATCATCAACGGCAGCGTGTTGTCCTGGATCACAACCGTCGCCTTTGCAACGGCGACCGGCCTCCAGCTCCACAACATGAGGAGAATGAACGCCCGCCGAACTACATCAGATGTTGAAAGCCGGCGAACTGGGCCCACAGCTGGGATCTCACCGGCCCTCCAGAGGGGATTGCTCGAGTTCCGGCCGGGACGAACATTGTGCACACGAGCGAGCGCCTCCGACCCGCGTTCGGTGACACCGTGGAACCGCGCCCAATGATCGGTTGGGAGGTATGGGGCAGTCCTCGATGCTCAGTCAGTCGAGCATTCGGGACGTTCGGCTGTTCGCGTAGTGCCGACTGATTGCGCATGGGTCCGTCCAGCGTCAGTGCTCGGCGTTCTCGATCAGGGGTTCGGCGAATTCAGCGTGGGGCGCCGCACTCATGCTGTGGTGCTGGCATCATGGGCCGGTGGCGCATCAGGAGCGATACGAGCTGCTGGACGTGATCGGCGCCGGGGGCATGGCTACCGTGTGGCGGGCATTCGATACGAGCCTTGGTCGCACGGTGGCGCTGAAGCGGCCGCATCCCGCACCGCCCGACTCGATCGTTCACACCCGATTCCAGCGCGAAGCGCGTGCCGCTGCCATGGTCTCGCACCCGAACCTCGTCACGGTGTTCGACACCGGAATCGACGACGAGGGGCCGTTCCTGGTGATGGAGCACGTCGATGCGCCCTCGTTGGTGGACACGTCCGACGACGTCGACGCAGCGACCTTGGGCGCGGAGATCGCGGCAGCGCTCGCGGCACTGCACGCTGCCGGAATCATCCACCGCGACGTGAAGCCAGCGAACATCCTGCTTCCCGCCGCGGGGGCGCAGCTGACCGACTTCGGGATCGCCCGGTCGATCGACGACACGTCCGCTCTGACCCAGGCCGGCACGACCTTCGCCACACCTGCATACGCCGCACCCGAGGTCCTTGCACATGGCGCCTACTCAGAATCGAGCGACGTCTACTCGCTCGGGGCGCTCCTGTTCGAGATCGTTCAAGGCCAACGGGTCACACCCAACTCCGACACGCAACTCCTCGTGACCGACCCTTTCTGGAGGCTGATCCTGGATGATTCACTCAGTCCTGATCCGGCCGACCGGCCGACGGCAGCCGATTTCGAACGACGTCTTCGAGCGGCGGCGTCGGGAGCAGCCGGGGTCGCGACCACACCGATGACGGTGACCGGATCCGACCGGACGGCGTCGACTCCCTTCTCGAATCTCCCTGACGGCACGGTCGATGCCGCATCGGGTGGACCGGTCAGCGACGCGGTGGCGACCGATCGGTTTCGGTATGGGACGCTGCTCGCCGTCATGGCCATCGCCGCATTGTTCGTCGCTGGGCTGGTCGCCATGGCGGTCTCACAGTCCGGTGACGACGATCTGGGTTCGGTGTCGGTGGCATCGACGATCTCGAACAACGCCGCGGCACCCCCGAATTCCGTTTCCGAGACGACGCCGCCGACAACGATGCTGTCAACGAGCGCCGAGCCGGTTGCGACGGTGCTCGACGAGGTCGGTGCGGCGCGATCGGACTTCGCTGCGTTCATCGGGGACCTTGCCGGTGACCAGATCAAGGCGAACGACGCCCAGAAGGTGATCGCCGACGTCGACGAAGCGTTGGCGCTCATCGCGGACGGCCGGGCCGACGAGGCGCAGCGCCTCTTGGACAAGTCGTTCGACCGTCTCGACAAGATCAAGTCCGACGTCTTGAAGGAGGGTGCCACGCTTCGCCTCGGACGACTCGTCGATGCGATCGGACTCGGCTGAATGGATCTCCTGAGGGCGCAGCCTCGGATTTCGTGACGAGCTCTCAGGCCCCAGATCGGGCGCCGTTCTACTCCTGCCGAGCGTCCTCCAGATACCTGCCGAGTCCACCGGAGAATCCGCGCTGACGAGGACGACTCGACCGAAGAGGAAGGGGAGTCCTTGACGTGTGGGGGATGCGGCACACATCTGGCTTTCGCACGGCATGGACGAGGACTACACGTTCGGTTACGACCAGAGTGAGTTGCGGCGCGACGCCGACCCTGACTGAGCTGCGGGGGCACGGAGGCCGACATTGGCGCCGCAAGCGGGAAGTCGACCGCCTTTCGGCCTGCCCCATCGCCGGTTGGACGGCGCCGATCGCGACGACCGTCGAACACGGTTCCCCCGCGCAAGTACCGGCACTTCCGATCGGCTGTCCGCCGAGAATCTGTCCGGTTGCGGACGGCTCCTTGGAAGTGCGCACCCCTGTGGGGAGCGAGGCGCACAGGACATGTCATTCGGCTCTGCCCTCACGTCGTCGCCGCGTGCATGATGGTTGACGGGCACGAGAGGAGGCCGCATGCAGTTGAACGCGATCCACGGCTATCAACATCCTGCCGATGCAGTTTTCGCTGCACTGACCGATTTCGAGGTGGTGAAGTCGAAGTACGAAGCGATCGGACAGGGCGAGGTGCAGCTCGTGCGACGTGATCGAGGTGCCGATGGCTCGGTCACCATGGTGACCACTCGCGTCGTGCCCCTCGAGCTGCCCGGATTCGCGAAGAAGGTGTTGTCGCCCAAGCAGCAGGTGACCCAGACCGATGTGTGGTCTGGGCCTGACAGCAAGGGGCGGCGCAGCGGGACGTTCACGGTGGAAGCCAAGGGAACCCCCGTCAAGGTGCACGGCACACTTGCGCTCACTCGTCGCGGAGCGAAGGGGTGCACCAACACCACCGAGGTGACCGTCGAGTGCAAGGTGCCGCTGATCGGCGGCAAGATCGCCGCCTTGGTGGCCGACGACACCCGTCGAGCACTCGACCACGAACAGACCTGGATGAGCGGGCACCTCGGGTCCTCGTAAATCGTGCGGCACACGGCGCGGTGGTTGAGCGCCGACGCGGCATGATTTCAAGCCCGCACCGTTCGTCAAGAGTTCCATCGCGCTCCCACCAGCGATCGGACGTCGGATCTTGACTGCGTCGGATCGCATAGAGCCGCGGACAGGGGAGGTGCGTTGCACCCGTGAACGAAGCGGACACGACCACGTCGGAACGATGGGCACGGGTTGCCAAGGTCGTGCCCATGCTGCGGTGACTGCCGAGCTATCGGTGCGGCAGGCTGCTAACGATCTGTTGGCCGGTGCGATCGTTGCCGCTCTACTTGTTCCCCAGTCACTCGGCTACGCAACCATCGCAGGCGTCCCCGTGCAGGTGGGGCTGTACGCAGTCCCGCTGGCACTACTCGCCTACGGCGTGCTGGGATCGTCGCCGCAGCTGATCGTCGGACCAGCCTCGACGGTGGCAATCGTGTCCGGTTCGCTCGTCGCGGACATCTCCCGTGACAATCCGCAAGACGAAGTCGCCATCACGTCGGCGCTGGCCATCGCAGCGGGGATCATGCCGGTCGCTGCTGGCGTGTTGCGGATCTCGTGGCTCGCCGAGTTCCTGTCGAAGCCGATCGTGACGGGCTTCGTCTTCGGGCTCACCCTGACCATCATCATCGGCGAGGTGCCGACGTTGCTCGGTTTCCCCAAGCCATCCGGAGATCTGATCGGAGTTGCGGTACGCACGATCGAGAGTCTCGACCGGTGTGGCTCCCTCTGGGCTCCCGCCTCTGGGCTTGCCCTTCATCCCGCGTGACGACATCGGGGCGGTTCTCGTCGGTGGGATGTCGCTCGGCCTCGTCGCCCTCGCCGAAGGACTCGCGGCGACTCGCCTCTTTGCGACTCGTGGGGGCTATCGGGTGGAGACGAACCGCGAGCTCGTCGGCATGGGCGCTGCCAATGTCGCTGCCGGATTCTCCGGTGGACTCGCCGTGTCCGGAAGCCTTTCCAAGACCGCGACGGCTGACCAGGCAGGCAGCGGGAGCCAGATCACCGGGCTGACGGCTGCCGCCCTCACCATGATCGTGCTCGTCGCGTTCACCTGGGTGTTCACCGACCTTCCGCAAGCTGAGCGCTCGTTCTCGACCTCGAGGCCACGACTCAGCTCGACACGACCAGCGCAGACGTCCTCACGCACCTGGCGGCCGAGCTGGACGACCGCCATGTCAACTTGTACCTCGCCAGAGTCCTCCACGGCGTGGAGGCCGTCTTGCAGAGGCCGGGATTCGGTGAGCTCGTTGGTCCTGATCGTTTCTGGCACAGCATCTCGCAGTGCGTGCGCGCCGCTCGGCGAGACACCCGGCTCATGGGCAACGGCACCGGTACACACGCAGCGACGCATGAAGGTGAGCCCCGCAAGCACGAGGCCGGGCCGGTCGGCGCCGTCGAGAACGAGGTGGACGACGTGATCGTGTGGGACGACGACGCAGGTCTGATCGATGGCGATCAGGCCGATCCGTCGACGTCGACCTCGTGAACGGAGTGCTCGCCTTGGCGGGCGGCCGGGCGGCAGAGGTCGTAGACCACGATCACCGTCGCGTTCGACCCACTCGTCGCTCCCTCGCCACGCGGGAAAGACCGTCGTGCCCGATGCTTTCCCTGACGATTCATCCGGCGTGTCGGTCACGGTTCTCATCGTCGACGACGACCCGTTGAACCGGGCGATGCTGTCGATGTCGCTCGGAAACCTCGGCCATGAACATGCGTGCCTCGACAAGAGGCGGATGGCCGATGAGCTGAGCGAATGGAACATTCGCCGTCCCGTCCCGACCTTCGAAATCACATCGCTGGCCTGATCGAGTGCAGGTCATGGATCCGTCATGAAACGCCTCGACCGCAGGCTCGCCAACATCCTCAACGGTTCGACCTCATCGGGCGACTTCATCATCGCCGATGCGAAGGACGCCGACATGGCCTTCGGTGTCACCGCAGTACCGCGAGCAGATCCGGTCGCCGGCCGCCGGCGCCACCGACACCACCGACATGTGGGCGGTGCGCGGCGGGAGGTATGCAACAGAGCACGCTTCGCGCTCGTTTCGTTCCGCGTGAGCGACAAGGCCCGCTCGGTGCGATGAAGACTCGGCTTGTTCGTTCACTTGGCTCAACGGGTGAGAGCGTCGGGTGTTAGGTAGCGCCCCGCCTGGGGGTTCGAACCCGCACCTCACGTGAGTGGAAGGGGGGTTTTCGCCCCGCGTCTGCCAGTTCCGCCACCCGGGCGGGTGCGTTCCGACACTACGCGCTCGCCCACCCGTTTGCGGCGCGATGCCAGTGGACCCGATCACCCAAGGGTTGGGTGCCTGGCCAAGTCGTGCAGCGCTCGCGCTGCGGCCAGCTCCTCTTTCACCTGGGGCATCGCGGGGTCGCTGGGATTGCGACGGCACCGTCCGTGGCCGGCCAGCGACCGACGCCAGCGTCGAGGTGCACAACCATGTCGCAATGGTCGGCGTCTTCACGGGTCTGGAACCTGAGTTTCCAGGCCTGTGGTTGATAGTTGTCCATTGCTCCACTGTCGAACGATCGTCCTCCAGCGACCAGGGCCGGACGTCACCGAGTTCCCACGGACTGATGACGTTGTCCCCTACCGGATCCGGTGGCCCGCTGAAATGATTGAACTTCAATCTTGATCACCTCGAAAGGGGGTCGGCACATGTTCGCCAGTGTCGGGGACGAATTGATCATCGAGGGTCACCGGATCGGTCTCCCTCGTCGCGTGGGGAAGGTGGAGGAGGTGCGCGGTGACGACGGTGGGCCCCCGTACCTGGTCCGGTGGGACGACACCGGTCGTGCCACGTTGCTGTTCCCCGGGGCCGACTGCCGTATCGAGCATCTGACCAGGGTTGGAAAGGATTCGGGATGAACGTTTCAGAGCTTGCCGTGGGAGAGCCCGTCGTGATCGGTTGCGACGCCACCGTGGCGGCCACTGCCGCGTTGATGACGAATTCGGGCGTCGGTTGTGTGATCGTCGTCGATGGACAGACGCCGGTCGGCATCGTGACCGATCGCGACATCGTCACTCGTGGTGTTGCTCGCCACTACCCGATGGACGGGAGGATCGATGGCCTGATGAGCATGGGCCTCATCGCCCTGGACGTCGGCAGCGACCTCGATGACCTGCTCCACGTGTTCCGTGACCATGCGGTTCGACGCGTCCCGATCGTCGACCACGACCGAGTGGTCGGGATCGTCTCGCTCGACGACGTGATGGTGTTGATGGCCGAGCAGGTCTCCGAGGTCTCCAAGGTGCTGGCTGGCCAGATCATGTTCCCCCACGCCGGCGACGACGCGAGGACACCCGTACCGGCGTCGTGATCATGGTGAGAACACGCCATGGTCGGTCGCCGGAGGACCTCGGCACGCAGGTGCTCTCCGCTCGCGGATCGAGTTCAGTTGCGAGCCCGGCTGAAGAACCAGAGCCCGATGTCGAGCATCTGGCCCGATGGGATGGTGGATCCTTCGCTCGAAGGTGACGTTTGCCGGTCGTAGATGTCGGAGACCCGGTCGGTGCTCGAAGCGCTCTCACCGCTCGCTGTCGACCATCACGCTCCGGTACGTCATGAACTCGCCCAACGCGCTCATCCTTGCAGGTTGCCGTTCTGCCCGCGCCCCGCGACCGCGGCACCGTGAATGACACCGACTCTCAGGGCGCAGCGTGGGTGCGCAGGTGGTCCAACAATTCGCGCAAGCTGGCCGTGGCGAGACAGACCACGGAGTCAGCGGCCCCGTAGTACATGTCGATGGTGTCGCCGTCGTCGCGCAGGATCCACCCGCACGGGAACACCACGTCGGGGACGTCGCCCTGCCGCTCGTAGTTCGCGTGCGGGCCCATGATCCATTCGTTGCCCCGCCGCAGCACCACCGTCGGATCACCGCGGTCGAGCAACGCCAGCCCGAGCCGGTAGATCGAACCCGATGCCGTTTCCCTCACGCCGTGGTAGCAGATGAGCCAGCCCTCGTCGGTGAGCAGTGGCGGAGGGCCGAGGCCGATCTTGTTCGCATCCCACCAGCCGCCTTGCCTGGCGGACAACAGGACCGCCGAATCACCCCAGTGGCGAAGGTCCGGACTGAACGACAGCCACATGTGCACGCCGAGGTCGGTGCGTGGCACCGGCCGGTGGACGAGGGCCCAGCGACCGCCGAATCGTGCCGGGAAGAGCGCTGCGTCCTTGTCCTCGGGCGACATCAGCACACCGTGGCGTTCGTAGGTGACGAAGTCGCGGGTCGATGCCAGGCACACCAGTGGACCTCCCTGGGAGTAGCCGGTGTACACGATCAGATAGTCCTCGTCGACCTGCGTGATCCGTGGATCCTCGACCCCCCACAGTTCCGCGAAGGTGTCGACCCGGGGTTCGAAGCGCCGGTCGTGGTCGATCGTCCAGCCGGTGCGACCATCGGCGGACGTCGCGACGGCGAACTGCGAGAGTCCGGAACGAAGCTCCACGCGAACGAGCAGCAACGTCTGGTCGTCGAACACGGTGGCGGCGGGATTGAACGCTGCGTTCACCATCCGGGGGAAGTCGGACGCTTTGAGGATCGGATTGTCCGGATGACGTCGGAAGAGTTCGAGTGGATGAATGTCGTCGTTGTTCACGTAACCCTCCAGTTGTGGTCGCCGCATGCCGATGTGGTGTCAGACCAAGCGTTGCGCACCGAGCGGTGAGCGGCGCATCCACCACTCGGCCCGCCTGAGAACCGATACTTCGCACCCGAGAATGACGACCGAACCAACCATCACGACCCGACCAGTGCGTCGGGTGTCGAACAAGCCGATCGTCTCGGCCGGATCCGTGTCGGGCTACGGCCCGATCTTCAATGCCGGTCTGTTGCACCACGCCGGTCGGTATCACCTCTTCGCGCGAGCGGTTCGCGACACGTACCGGCCGAACGAGGGTCCCGGGCCTCGGTTCCTCGACTACGTGTCCGACATCGTCGTGTTCGAGTCGCTCGATGGTCACACCTACGACTTCGCCTACGTCCTCGCCCATGCCGGTGATCATGGGGTGGACTGCTTCGAGGATCCGCGGGTGCAGCTCGTGCGCGACCGTGCCGGCGAGCACCTCGTCATGACCTACACCAACCTGCCGTGCTCTCCCGACGAGCCCTGGCGCGTCGGCGCCCATCTGTTGGACCACGACGGTGAACGCTTCCACCTCGACCCGCGGAGTGGGAGCCTGCTCGGTCCCGACGGGGTGAAGGACAAAGACGCCGTGGTGTTCACCCTGGCCGATGGCCGCGTCGCCCTGGTCCATCGCATCCATCCCGACATGCAGATCGCGGTCTTCGACGACCTCCACCACCTCTGGAACGCAGAGCAGGCATACTGGGACATGCACCTCGAGACCCTGGAGATGCACACGATCGTGCGACCCACGCCCGGTGCTCTCGGCATCGGAGCCGGTGCGCCTCCGGTCGCCTCGCCGGAGGGGTTGCTGCTGTTCTTCCACGAACGGCGCGCGGACGGCGTCTACACGATGAACCTCGCGCTGCTCGACGCCCACACCGGCCACCCGATCGCCATCCTCGATCAAACGCTGCTCGAGCCCGAACTCGACTGGGAACGGTTCGGCGACGTCGCCGACGTCGTGTTCGTCCAAGGCGCCCACCTGCAAGACGACGGCGACACGATCTTGCTGGTGTACGGCGCCGCCGACCGCCACGTCGGCGCAGCGACCGCGTCGATGTGTCATCTCCTCGAACTCCTTCGGGGAGCCTCGGGCGAGGACGACGCGACGAGTTCGGCTGCGTAACGGGTGCCGATGAACGCCAGGGTCGATTCGGCGCCCTGGTTGAGGTTGACTCCGCTCGTGGTCAACGCGTCGTAGGCGCTTCCGGTGGCCGGATCCCATACCGGCACTCCGAGATCGTTGGCGCCTTCGAACCATGCCGAGGCGCGCCGGATGACGTCGGCCCATCGACGCTCACCGGTGATGCCGTGGGCGAGAAGCGCTGCGTCGGCGAGTGTCCATGCCTCGATCGGCGGTTGGTCGAACCCGGCGGGATCGCCCGGTCCGCGACCGCCGACCGGCGTGAGACTCAAATGGCCGTCAGCGCTCGTCTCCAGATCGACGACCCAGTCGAGCAGGCCGAGCGACGCGAGCATTGCGGCGTCGTCCTCGCGCCACCAGGCCAGTCCGAGGCGGGCCTCGACGATTTGCGCATCGCCGTAGGTCAGCCTCGGTTCGGGCCAGCGCCAGGCCCCGTGTCCGTCACCGGTCGGGAGATGGGGCGCGTGCTGCTCGACGAGCCGCGCACCGAGCGTCGAGCCGGCGTTGTCGCCGAGCAGGATCAGTCCTGTCAGCATCGCGTGAGCGGCCGCACGGGGGTGCATCGAGTGGAGCCCTGCGAGCACGCCGAGGAGTTCTCCGGCCCGATCGCGCAGTTCGAGCGGTCCGGTGGAGGCGAGCGCCGGGCCCCACAGTGTCCGGGCCCAGCTGTCGTCGCTCAGGGGGTCGTTCGTGGGGTGACCGTCTGCGTCGAGTCGCAGCACGAGTCCGCGGCCGGGGACGACCGATCTCTCCAGCTGCCGCAGACAGACCGCTGCCACGAACTCCGCGTCGGGGTCTGCGGCCCGACGGCTCGCCAACCCGAGTGCCCGGCCCGCGTCGTCGATGCAGTGACCGGACCTGGGGTCGGGGACCGATCCGACCGAGTGCTCGATCACGCCGACGCAATCGATTCGAGCCCGCAGAGCGTCCAGTGTGGGCGAGGGAGCGGGAAGTATCATGGTCGCCTCGCGAGCGGGTGCCGGAGTGTTGTCTCGCGCAGCGGCGCCTCGATCAGGCCGCGGATCCGGTTGCCGATGATCGGCCAGTCGTATCGAGCGCTCTCGGCCCTCGCTGCGGCCTGCATCCGGTCGCGTATCTCGTCGTCGTAGAGGATGCGCGTCAAGGTGTCCGCAATCGCCTCGTCGTCGTCATGTTCGACGACTTCGACGGCACCCGTCCGGCTCAGCTCCACGGCATGGGGGAACGCGGTTGCGACCACAGGCTTGCCGGCAGCGAGCGCTTCGACGAGCACCCCGGACGTCACCTGGTCACGCGTGTCGTACGGGAGGAGCACCACGTCAGCGCTCCTCACGACTGCTCGTAGGTCCTCCCATGTGGTGTACGTGCCGCGGAACTCGACGAGGTCGGCGACGCCGAGTTCCACCGCGAGCTGGCCCAAACCGTCGCGGTAGGCCTCGCCATGGCGCTTGCGGACGTTCGGATGAGTCTCGCCGGCAATGACATAGCGCACGTCGAGGCCCTGGTGGCGCAGCTGGGCGATGGCGCGGATGCCGCGTTCGATTCCCTTGCCGGGGCCGAGCAGCCCCCAGGTCAGCACGATCGGGTCCGGCGAGGTCAGTGCCGGCAGGCCCGAGAGATTAGGTGTTGCGCCGTGCGGCACGAATACGACCCGCGACCCATCGAGGTCGTGCGCGGCCAACAGTCGGGCGCGTGCGACGGCGGAGTGGACGATGAGCAGCGCGGAGCGCCGGGCGATGCGCTCGATGATCTCGCGTTGTGACGGTGTGGGTTCCCGAAGTGCGGTGTGGAGCACGGTGAACAACGGGACCCGGCACGCCTCGACGAAGCGGACGACGTCGACGCCGTCCGGACCCGGATAGATGCCGAACTCGTGCTGGAGGAGCACCGCGTCGAAGCGCAAGGCTGTGCGGGCACATCGCTCCGGGCCGTCAGGATCGTCGAGCGGCCAGACGTCGACGATCTCGTCGTTCGAATCGAGTGGAGGTCGGGTGTCGAATGCGTCGCTGCGTGCCATCACTCGCACGACGCGGCAACCGACTCCGGCCTGGTCGAGACCCGACCGGAGGTTGGCCGTGTACGTCGCGATGCCGCACTCCGTCGGCGGGTACGTGCCGATCAGCACCAACGACAACCCCGACGCCGGGGTACTCGACTGCACACACTGGTTCATCGACTCACCTTCCCGCTCCGCACGTCACTGCGGAGCATGTCCGAATTCCTCGATGAGTCGATGATGCACCGCCCGGGGGCAGGCGGCAAGGGCCGAACGACTCGGCTCGCCCGGCTCAGCGCAGCCATCATCGGCGCCGTGATCGAGGCGAGTCTGCGGCCATGATGCGACAACGACGTCAGCAGCCCGTCAGCGCAGGGAGTATGACCCAAGGGCATCGCGACCTTCCTCGACGCCATCATCGCCCGCATCCTCCAGAACTTCACCGGCGAATTACTCACCGACTACCTGCAGGCCGTCAGCCATGGTGGGGGAGCGCGCTGGCTCTACCGCCCGAGCAGGCCCCGGTCTCGGCGATACTTTCGAGTTGCTCGCGCTCGACGACTGAGACCACCGGGGTGCGGTTGGGCCGCGCCCCGTGCT
>Ga0105047_10016598_pt1 | contig 11534 bp, 13 predicted proteins | sample MAT04_FD_78384 | JGI IMG/M metagenome (GOLD analysis project Ga0105047, IMG submission 78384) | Freshwater microbial communities from Lake Fryxell liftoff mats and glacier meltwater in Antarctica - MAT-04 (megahit assembly) | ecosystem: Environmental > Aquatic > Freshwater > Ice > Liftoff... | reverse complement strand
GGCCGGCATTGAAGTGATCCACCAAGGGTTGTATGTTCTGGCACAGCGCCCAGAGGCCCTGAGCGTGCTTGAGGCGTTCATGCAGACCGAGATGGGCGAGGGTTGCAGGCTTTTGAGTCGTGCAGAAGCCACGCGAGATCAGCCGTTGTTGCAAGACGGTTTGGGTGTGTTGTACAGCCCACATGAGCGTCGGGTGGAGTCGCGCCACGCGATACCTCAACTAAGTCGCTGGCTGCAAGTAGCCTTGGGCATAGATTTCTACTGGAGCACATCAGTCGGCCAAATTGATCTGCCCATGGTCCACACTAGCAGGGGTGTCATTCGCGCGGAGAACTGCGTGGTCTGCCCTGGGCATGACCTAAACACTCTTTACCCCGAGGTGATTGCTCAGGCAGGTATCCAGATGTGCACGCTGCAGATGATGCGGATTCAACCTGCTCAGCCGGTCCGTTTACCCGGTGCGGTGATGTCAGATTTGAGCCTGGTGCGTTATGAAGGCTATGCGGACTTGCCGGAGTCGGAGCCCTTGAGGGCGAAGCTCCTGCGCGAGCAAGCGGACCACCTGAAGTACGGAATCCACTTGATCGCAGTGCAATCCTCAGACGGCTCGCTGGTCGTGGGGGATAGTCATGTATACGGCAATGCAGAGGCTCCGTTCGCGAGCGATACGATCGATGCCCTGATCCTGGATGAGTTGCAACGGGTGCTGCGACTGCCCGGTGCCCATGTGGTGGAGCGCTGGACCGGAACCTATTCATCTGCTTCGGATGTTGTTTACAAATCGCAGCCAGCTCCCGGTATTGCCGTTGGTATCGTGACTGGCGGCACCGGGGCTTCGACTTCTTTCGCCTTCGCCGAGGAGCTGGTCGCCCTAGCGCTAGGTGAGTGATAGACAGAGGTACCAGGTTGTAGCCGCCGCCGCCATTTTTTCGCCGTTTTGGGCTATGCGGCCTAAGGTAACTGAAACCTGCAGGAACGGTATCAATTGTTGTCGGCGTCGCCATCACCCACTTCGTCAAATTCATCCTCCAAGCTCTCATTGTCCATTACCGCAATTTCAGCGTATTGCACCCCATTGAGCTGATGACGGTAAGCCTGGAATGCATGGCGCGCAGTTGCGTCGTTGTCGCCTTCGTCATCGGCCGTTGCTGCAGACAAATGGTGTTTGGCTGCTGCTGAAAAATGGCGTGCAGCCATACGGTGGTATTCGGCTGCAGTCTCGAATTCATCTTCAAAGTCCTCTGGGACGCTGTCGCCAGCGGTGATAACTTGAACTTCTTGAGTGTGATCGTTTGGCATGGAGTGCTCGCAAATAGTTTGGCAGCGGCGAGATGCCGCAACTACAGCATCCTCCTTGGGGATGACGCTTTGATGACAAACCTTGTTGGAACCACTTCCGTGCCAAGGCGTCACGGATGAGTCAAACCTATCAATTTTGATATTCGGTTACAGTGAAAATACATTGGTGAACTTGAGCCAATGACTTGGATGCACTATGTCAAGACGCCTCACGCATTTGATCAGTCTTTATCACGACCTGCGCGACCGATACGGGCCAGATGACGCTTTGGTCATTGAACTAAAAATGGAGGTTGATGTGTGCGAATTCGTGGGCGACATGATTCCTTCAGTGGAGAGGCGCGAACGCAATGCTGATCCAAAGTTCTGGAACCGTAAGCCACTGCAGGAAAGCGCGTTCTAATCGAGCAAAGGCGCGTTCAGCAAGCCATGTAACTGCGTCAAAACAGACTCGCCAACCCAACCAAAATTGCCCCGTTGAAGAATCCGGGGCCTTCAGATGCCAGACCCGAGTCCACTTTATTTTGCCACTTCAGACTATTGGTGGCGCACTGTCACGCACTTGGGTGCCGCCGGTTTGGTACTGCCAGTGTTTGCGGCGCAACTGATTGGACTCTGTTCAGCGCAAAGGGCATTGGCCACGCGCTGGGCACTGGCTGTACTCATGGCCGCATCGGTTGCGATGCTTACCAAATGTCTTTTTTGGGGTTGGGGGTTGGGTATTGCCACCCTGAACTTTACCGGCATCAGTGGCCACGCTTTGCTGGCCACATGCCTGTACCCCGTGCTGTTTAGGATCCATGCGCCGCAGGATTCACCGCGTTTGCAAAGCGCCGGGTTCTTTTTGGGGCTGGCTGTGGCGGTTGCAGTCGGCGTATCACGCATCGTGCTGGGCGCGCACAGCGCCAGTGAGGTGTGGTCAGCCTGGGCTATTGGACTGCTGGTCAGCTATGCAACCGTTGGCACCCTTCAAGACCGTTGGCAGCATTCAAAATTAGCACGGCTTTCGCCGCTGCTGCTTTTGTTGGCACTCAATTCCGGCGCCGCCAGCTATCTGCCAAGTCACGACCTGGAGGTGAAGTTTGCGTTGGCGGTGTCCGGTCGTGCCAAGCCGTTCACGCGGCATAAGTTATTGCGTTCTCAGCGCGCCGATAGTCAAAATGCGGTTCCTGCAAATTGAAATTTCTCAACGGAGAGCCGTCGGTTCGACTGGATTCACACGCGATCCTGCATAACCGACGCCAACCGGCTTAGCCACGGAACCAGTGTAGTGACGTCTTCCTTGCCGAGGTATTTCAGTTCCCATCCATTGGGCAGTTCGGTCGTACGCCAGCAATAGGGCGGGATGCACTCACGCAGCAACAGGGGCAGTTCGTGTTCATGCCAAGTTACCTTGTATTCGTCAAATGGACCAGCCCTATCCGAATACGCCGCAGCAATCAGTTGGCGAATCTGGCTGGCCAGTGACGCTTTGCCCTGGCATGCCCCGCAGCGCACACGGCAATCCCCGTCCAGATTGCGCATCTTTCCCGATCTGCCGCACTGCGCACAAACACACCGCATGACCTTGGCCGCCTTGCGGGCCAGACCGGTCAGCACACGATCATCAAATTGGAGCGGCTTAGGTATTCCGCCGTCCACCCACACCAGTGGCCCATGCCAGCGCTCGCAGCGAATATTTCCGTAACGCTCAATGTATTGCTGGTGCAGACGTTTCCATGGCGCTGGCCATTGGGGCTCTGTCGCGAGTTCTGCGTCGTTGTCAATTTCAGTATCTGTGCTCATCCTGTTTCTCCTTAAACGAATCCAAGTTTTGGTTTGGTAGCCGCCCTGCTTTCATCCTCGATGACGATGTCATCCGGTTGCAGCTTCAGACGTCCGTCCTCGGCTGCTCTTGCATGGGCTTCTTCGAGTGCCCGCGACAGCTGACGCGGTGTCGCTGCCTTCAACCGGTCCAGCACCGCGTGCGGCAACTCCGGCGGAAACACCACGCCCCACGGTCGGCTCTCCCGTAGCTGGCGATAAACGCTGCGTGCGATAGCAGGCATGTCTTTCGGACCGGGGACCGGAATCGTGAAGCATCGAAAGCGTGAACGAAGCGCTGGCTCCAACAAGTCAGGGTCATTGCAAGTGGCTACCACAATTACGCTGGACGCATTCACTTCTAGATCGATGTACTCGTCCTTGAAGTGCTTCGCCGAGACAGGTTCCAGCAGGGAATACAACGAACCCAACACTGGATAGCTGCCGCTGCCGGCAGCCTTATCGATCTCTTCGAGCATCAATACACCAGAGGCGCACGGTGACTGCAACAGGGTCCAGACCGCGCCGTGGCGCGCTGATGACCAAGATTCATGCGAGCCAGCCAGGGCAAAACCGGCCGTTGCGGCAGCAAGGTCCAGCCGGCAAAAGCCCTGCCCCAGGCACTTGGCCAGGGCTTCCACGAAGGCAGTTTTCCCCACTCCGGGACTGCCAGACAACAATATCGGGGGCAGCAAGAACACCTGCCCGGGCGTGACCCGTGCCAAGCTCACACGCTGGCGAATGAGATCAATGACTTCAGTGAAGTGCGGGAAGTCCCGTGCCAAGTCCTGAAGGACGCGCAGGGAGGGAGGCTTGGCCAGGGTACGCAATGACCCCAGAATCTTAGCTTTCTTCAACTCGCCTTCAAGCACTTTTTCTGACCGTCGACTCGCATCTTTCAGGCGTGCTTCGAGCATTTTGAGGTCGAAGAGCTCGATGGATCCTGGCGGAACTGTTCCACTGTTGTCCTGCCAACCGTACACCGGAAGCAGCGCCGCCAGGTGGACTTCGTGTTTTCGGATGACCTGGGCAACCGCGTTGAGTTGCTCTGCTAGGTCCCGGTTGGCGCGGCGGGTTTTATGGAATTCTTTGTGCATGATGTTGTTTCCTGAGGATTTCACTTCAAGTTCCTCAACTTGCGGTAGCAGGCTTCTCGAAGATTCCAGATGGACTCCGGGCAGCCATTTGGACCAAAATGTCGGCCGATTTCGCAGTTCTCCTGGAAGTGCAGTGCGACTTTCACCTCATCGTTTTTGCGCAGCAAATAGGGACTGATCCGGCGAATCATTTCCGCTGCACTGCGTCCGTCATACGCCAGCGAATAGGTGTCGCGGTTTTGAGTACCTTTGCGAGTTTGCTGATAGATGCGTCCCGCAACACCGACCAAGTCTTGAAAGTCGATGAGCGTCCCAAGGTGGTTCTGCGACACGTTGGCGACCAGCCTAAAGATGTAGCCACGCCGTGCGGTGAGCTTTTTCTGTCTGGCGATGTGGACGCATCCATCGCCGTCAAACATGCCTGCGGCGTAAGCCAAAGCTGAGTCGCCTTCGAGTCTGGGCGTCTTTTGATTCGCTGCGGTATTGATCCTGATATTCACTTAATGTCCTTATGATTGGCGTATATGCATCATATGAAACATATAAGATTTACTGTTGTGGTATTCAACGCTAATGATTCTCGTGTTGCACAAAAGCTACATTTGAATCATGCAAAATGCAAGATTGCTCTATGGGAGGAGACGATGATTCGGTTTCGATTGCCGGAATTGCTGGCAGACAAGGCTTTTCGGGAGAAGCGGCGTATTGAATGGAAAGAGGTGGCTGAGGCCACCGGAATACACAGAACCACTTTGTCACGGATGCTCAATACGCAGGGCTATAACGCCACGACGAGCAACCTTGATCTGTTGTGCAGGTATTTCAATTGCCAGGTTGGTGACATCGCGACCTATATCCCTGATTTGGAGTAATCGAACGGCCAACCAACACACGCAAGCGCGCGGGCAACACAGATTGAACTGGGTCCAATAACCCCCCAATGGGATTTGGAGCAACAAGATGCCGTATTGCGTGCCGCCGCCCCTCTTCAAGGGCTGGATTTGGACCGCTCGAGAGGTGGAGCTGGTAGCAACGTAGCCGAGCCGAGCAGACTCTTGGCCCGTGCCGCACGCTCAAGTTGTTGCTGATCAGTCGGCATACACGCAGCGACTCCCGGCGAGAGCGATTGCATTCTGGCTTTGCAAGCGTCAAGACAGCGCCCAATCGCATGGCGGGTTAGATCCATGGCGCGCCTTGCCTGCCCCACAATGGAGTTGGTACCCGCGGATGATCTGGATTGCGGCAGCGCCGTTGCCAAATCGGCCTCCACAGAGCCCACCGCCCCCTTTTTCTTGTTCCCGTGAACCCCGGCAGGGACTTGAAACTGCAGGAGATTGTCTGCAGTCCGCCATGCGATCACCTGTTGCATGCGCTCGTAAGCAGCCTCCGCATTCTTAAGATCCGGATCGCCGCGGCCTGCCCGAACCTGCTGCTGGATGCGCTGGCGATCCAGAACATTCTGGGCGGTGAAACTTTGTGAGTACAGCAAACCACGCAGCCTGATGACACTTTGGTGGCCTTCCGGGTCTGCGTGCAGAACGAAATCAAGAGATCCGACCCTAACGCCAACCACCGTGCCCACAGCGCTCAGGGCTTGCAAAATGTCATTGGGGCCATGAATTTTGCCCTGAAAAACGAGATCGACCAGCCAGTCCGTAATGAGGAACTCTGGATCGGGTTCCACGTCAAGGGCAGTTTCAATGTCCGCCAACGCAAAACCCAGTTCCAAATGCTCAAGCAACAGTTTCGCTTTGGCAGGACTCGGGTGGGGAGCGGGCATCGATAGCAGGCGCGAGCGCCGAGGGTCGTCGGGACGGGCCCAACCCATGCGCCAGTTCCAATAGTCACGCAGCGGCTTGAATGCCCCTTTCCATTGCGGAGGCGCCACGTTGAGCCGCTTGCCCGATAGCAGGTCAACTTTGGCAATGAAGGCGTGCACATGCCCGCCATGCGAAATGGCGGTATAAGAATACCGGTCTGGACTGAGTCCGCCAAACGCGACTGCCTCGAAGTCGTCCAGCACTGCATTGACCTCGTCTGACGTCGGATCATCTTCCGGCGCCCAAGCGATGATGCACGATGTATATCGGTGAACGAACGGCAAGTTGTTCACCACTGCGGCAACCTGGTACGGATCCCCCCGCAGCACCCGAACTTCGGGCCGAGGGGCTCCCTTGTGGTTATGACTGTCCAGAAGATAGTCGACGGCACGATCGGGATCACCGGTGCCGTGCCCCAGAAACTTAATGTGCACCTTTACGGTCCTCATGGTTGATCAGTGTGTCCAATCGCGCGCTCATCGCCTCCAGCATGCCCAGCATCTCGATGGACCGGTTATCGGATAGCTGTACATGGGTCGTTTGTACAGCCATAGCAACCTGAGTTAGGCCATTGGCCACCGACGCCAGCAATCGCACAACGACGGGGTCAGATCCACTGGGTGGCGCCAGATTTTGGGGTCGCTGCGGTCGGGACGGTGGCCGTACTGGCGCAGAAACTGTTGTAGGAGATGTGCCTGCTGCTGGCAGTACCGAGGGCGCTTGTAGAAGGCCCAGCCGTTCACGCAGGATCACAGAAACTTGCACGCCCCGACAATCGGCCGCCTCACGAATCCGTGCTGCGAACTCAGGTGGAACCTTCAGAGATAAATTGCTGGTCAGGCCCTTGGGGCGATTGACAGGATCTTGCATGTTCGGTGCCTTATGAATGGTTCGACTTATTCAACGATGAGCGCATTTCTTCTCATACAAATCGGTATACGGTAAGCTGGTTCGCTCGTTCGCTCGCCGGCTTGTTCGCTCGCCGGCTTGAATTCGATATCGCTTATCTGCTTCGCGGTCGTTCTCATTCGTCTCCTTGCGCTTTCCCGTAGACGTGCGCAAATTCCTGTTGATTGAAACGCAATCGCAGCCGAACGCTTTCGATGATTGCAACCGTCAACCTCGTAGCGGACCAGCCACTTGGAAGAGGACTTTCGCCATCTACGGAATGGCGAGCGCCCCTTCGGTCCGGTGTCGTGGAATCCACACCGATCACGAACTACCCAGAACGTTTACGTTTTATTCAGCGGTGGCGATAGCGGCTGGGGCACCGTGAACGGGTACATCGCGCCAATGTCGAGCCGACCGAAGCGGCCGTTATGGGTTACGGGTCGACGTATTTTTTGAGAATCTGCTCGAGCTTGCTAACCAGGCGTTTGTGTTCAATAGTTGGCATGGGACCAGTGATGTGAATGTCCAGTTCGCCCGCTGTCCCGGAGCACCAGGTGCCCATAATCTGCCCCCCCGCAACCAAATCTTGTGGCGTGTTGCACGGTGCAACAGTACCCGGTATGCCAGCGGCGGCGAGGAGGCGCTTGACCGTTTCACGCGCATCGGGCTTGTCCGAAAGGGCCGCGATGACCTGCGCTTCGGACAGAACTGCCGCTTGGTCACGATCCAGGGCTCTTGTCAGCGCCGGGCCATCCCGAACACGCAGTTCGCGCAGATCAATGAAAGCTTTTTGAACTAGCGGTGGAAGACCGGCAAGCGAGAGTTCACGGCTGACTTGCGTCTTGCTTTTTCCGATCGTTTTAGCCAAGGCGCTGACGGATTTAGTCCAATCATTGTCAAGGACATGGCGAATCTGTCGGCCAGACTCGTACGGACTCAGCGGCTCGCGTAATACGTTCGAGATGAGTTGCTGCAAATCAGGCGACCGGTCAGTTTGTCCCAAGACCAAGGCCTTGACTTCAAGGCCCTCATCGCGGGCCACTTGCAGGCGCCGGTGGCCTGACACAAGCTGGTACTGGGCTTCAGTATTACCGGACGTTGGTGGCAATTGCCGGACAACGATGGGGACCAGATTAACTCCAAACTCCTTGAGACTTGAGCGAAGAGGCTCAATGGAATCCCCAACAAACGCCAGATCAACGCGGGCCGGCATGGAACCTGCGCGAATCTGCTCGGTGCGCAATACCATCAACACTCCCTGCAATTGCGGCGATGGGTTGCTGAAAACGGTCGCTGTTGTTGCTTCAACTTGCATCAAGCGCGGAGGCGATTGTTCGGTGATGTCTTGCCTGGGTGGTTTAGCGCTGTCCGGGAGGATTGTTATGCCAAGGTCCAGGTTCAAATCCAAACGCGGGCACGAGCTGGTCCCCTCGGGTGTTGCGCCCGTTGCGAGATAGTTCCCCACTCCTTGAAGTGGACCGGGGACAACAGAATTTTCATGATTTATACAGTGGTTCGTATTCATTGCATTTCTCCTTCAATAATGAATTGATTGGTGTGCGTATTCAATAGCTGCTGGATTGCGTGAAGCCAATCGGGCCAATATGACCAGCCGATAAACTCCTTGTCCCTTGACGGGTTGGGTGCTATCGGCACCGGTGTATATGCACGGTGCGGCTGTGCATCTCCCAATTCGCCATCCACTCAATAACTTCGGTGCGCAAATATTGAATTTCACCACCAGCAAAACGAAGCGCGACCGGGTAACGATGAGCGCCGCCCGGCGCCCGATCATTTTTCAGCGTCTTGGCGCGAACCCGTATTGCGTCACACAAATCCTTTTCTGTCAGGTACGTTTGCGCGGGCAACTCGCGGTCCATACGCTCCTTGATTTGCTCCAATGTCGGCGGACGACAATGCACAGACCAAGGTGAATCTGGTGTGACGAAAGGTTTTGGGTTTCCAAATTTCAACATCATTCATTCCAACTAAATTAACTATTGCAAACACCGAATCGCTTGCGAGAGTTCGGTGCACCGTGCGATCTATATGAATAAATAGATTTTGGTGTAAGTAGAAAATTTTTGCTGGCTAAAACGACACAGTTTGGTCATTTCATTTTGGAGTGATTTTTGCCACTTTGAATGTTTTTGATGACCGACGATGTACTCGCGTGACGGGCGATCACAGCACACCATACCTGGCCAGGGAGTCCACGTTTGCACGGGTGCTTCGCGCACACTGACAAGCGGCTAACCGCGGCCGGGCCAAGGCGCCAGGAGCGAAACGTCCGCCCACGACCCACACCGCCACCGCCGCACGGCGCACGGCGCACGCCAAGCCTGGTCTTGGGATATGACCTATTTCCCGGCCACGGTGGTAGGCCGCTGGTTTCAGCCTTTACCAGATACTGGATCGTTACAGCCGCAGGGTCGTGGACTGGGAGACTCGTCCGACCATGCCGTTCATTTGGTGCGTCGTACCGCCTTGGCCGAGGGTATTGCAGCCCTGACGGACAAGCCGGTATTACATGGAGGCAACGGCTCCACGCTCAAAGCCGCCACGGTGCTGGCCATGCACAACTGGCTGGATGTGAAGCCCTCGTACTCGCGCCCACTTTTCTGCGTAGCCGCCGTTCAGATCAGTGGACCCACTTTCGGGAGCCTGCCATTTCCAGCCAGTGACTTAGTGCCTTTGCCACCGGGGATCGATCGAATTCGTCCCCAGGTTGCCCGACTAAATACATTACACCAATTCGCTGGCACGCCTCCCCGGTGCGTCCACGGTTTCTCTGAAACGCCCGTCCATGATCGCTGAATGCGCAATCGAGGATGAATTGCCACCTTCATGAGCCGCAGAAGAACACTCTTGGTCATCCTAAGGAGATCAGCTGTCACCGGATAAACGACGCGTTGAACCGCTGGACAAACTCACTGGTGCGTTTGTTGTAGTACCGCTGAAGCATACGCGGATCGGTGTGCCCGGTGATGCCGCCAATCTCGCTGTCGCGCAACGTTGTGCGTTCAAACAGGCGGCTGGTGGCCTCGTGTCGCAGGTCATGCAGACGCAAGTCCGTAGCATCGGCTCGCGAGCGAGCCCGTTTGAAGGACTCCTTCACCATGTAAACCGTGAACGGAAACACGAAGTCACTCGTCCTGGGTTGGGTTTGCAGAATGCGGATGGCCCGTAGCGATAACGGCACGATGCGAGGCTTGCGGTTCTTGGTAATCGGCCCAGGGAGATCCACATACCCCTCTTGCAGATGCACATGTTGCCACTGCAGCGTGAGCAACTCCCTTCTGCGCAGTGCCGTGTGCGTTGCAAAACTGATTAGGGCCCAAAACCGGCCATTGCGGCGGCTGCGTGCCTTGGTAGGGGTCGTGGCGCGCTGCCTCCAGGCACGATCACGCAAGGTCGATTCACTGACACTTGCTTTGCGGGGACGGAACCAGTGTGGGTACCGGCATGCACGCAATAACAGCTGCTCTTCGGTTTGAGGGATTTGCATCCATTTGACAAGCCCGGGGTCAATGACCCAAGGTGCACTGGCATTCACAGCAGATGACCCAGAAGGATCGTTTGCGTGGGCTCCTGTGTCTGCTGTGAGCGTGCCGCCAGCCTTGGAAGCCGGGTGCTGCTTTCGGCTATGTGTCGAGCTGAGGGGCGCGGGGGAAGCCACATGCAACTCCTTGAAGCGGCGATCCCGGATGTCACCGGGCGCATCGGCGGGTCTGGTCACCCGTTGACCCGATGCAGGATTGAACGGCAAGGCAAGCTCGTCCTCTTTCATTGCCAGATTGATCACACTGCACAAAATCGCAAGCTCACGCGTGACGGTCGTTCCCTTCACCAGTTTCAAGCGTTCTTCTCGATAGTCCGCAAAGTGTTTAGGAGTGAGCAAACTCAACCGGACTTTGGAAATGGCGTGTTCGCGCAGTTTTCTGATGCGCGTGCGCTCCGGGTCACCTGCCGGGAGGTGCGCTCGCTTCTCGCTATCAAACTTCAGAAGCAACTCACCGAGAGTGATGCGGCCGGCTTTGCGAACATCCGTGTAAACCCCGGTCACCATTTTTCCCTCCGTCTCACTCACCCAATTTTTTGCATCCTCATTCTTGTCAAATGTTAGGGCAATGTCGCGCTCGCCAACACGACGCACGCGTGCAACCCAGCACGAGACTTCTGACTTGGTTACTTGAACTGTCAGGCCTTTTGCCTCCAATGCAGCGGCATATTGCCTTGCCGCGCTGGTGCTTTTGAAGAGGGTGTTGTGCTGGGGCAAACCCCTGCAGGTGACGCGCCACTCGGTGCGGGTCCGCTTGGTGATACTGGCCATGAAGAACTCCTTAACGATCGGATTAACAAAAAATCCGGGATCAGAAGGTCATTGGCACAAAATTGGCACAAACACGCAAAAGGGCGTGAAAGCACGGACTCTATGGGATCGCAGGGACAGTGCGGGAACAAAAAACCCCCGTAAATCAATGACTTACGGAGGTTTCAATTGGTGGGCGATGCAAGTTTCGAACTTGCGACCCCTGCAGTGTGAATGCAGTGCTCTACCCCTGAGCTAATCGCCCTGAATTTTCATTCAGAATAGCCGCCAATTATACGATGCTTTTCACGC
>Ga0105047_10016597_pt1 | contig 11534 bp, 10 predicted proteins | sample MAT04_FD_78384 | JGI IMG/M metagenome (GOLD analysis project Ga0105047, IMG submission 78384) | Freshwater microbial communities from Lake Fryxell liftoff mats and glacier meltwater in Antarctica - MAT-04 (megahit assembly) | ecosystem: Environmental > Aquatic > Freshwater > Ice > Liftoff... | reverse complement strand
GCGCATCTCGTGCAGGACGGCGGGAACGCCGGCCTCGGCTGCCTGCCAGGCGGCTTCGGACCCGGCAAGGCCGCCGCCGATGATGTGCATGGGTGTCATGGGGCCTAGATAGTCTTGCCAGCACGCCTTGCGCTACAGTCGTCGCGTTGGGGCGACCTGCGGGCCGCGAAAAGGGGGGCGGCGATGGGTAATCTCTCGGCGACACGGATGGCCACCGAAGGGCTGCGGCTCATTCGCAGGGAACCGGCCTTTATCGGAGTTCTGACCGCGGCCTATGTGGCGGTATGGCTTGCGGCCGGGATCGGGGGCTTGGCGATTTTCGGGCCGACGATCGCCCAACTCGGCACGACCCCGCCCGGCAGCGCCGCCGAAGTCCTATCTATGATGGGCGCGTTCGCCGGACTATTCGCCTTGATGATCCCCGTGTTTGCGATTTTGCAGACAATGCTCGGCTGCGCGATCTTTCGAGCGATCCTGCGTCCGGACGACAAGGGGTTGTTCTATTTCAAGCTTGGCGGCGACGAATGGCGCATGTTCCTCGCCACCCTGGTGCTGGTCGGCCTCCTGTTCGGCTTCGTGTTGGTCATAGGCGGCGGAGGGGTTGCGGCCTTCCTCTCCGGCGGAGAAGCCTTGGCGGGCCCGGTCATCTTCCTTGGGACTCTGCTGGGCCTGGTAGGCATGACCTATGCGGGCGTGCGTCTGTCGCTGGCGCTGCCCATGACCTTCGCCGAGCGCCAGGTTCGAGTCCTCTCGGCGTGGCCGCTGACCCGCGGCCTTTTCTGGCCCCTCTTCGGCGGCTATCTCCTGGCCTGGCTGATTGGGATAGGCGTCGGCATGGCGCTTGAGATCGTGTCGGCGGTGGTCAGCGGGGGCGCCTCGCTGACGACGCTCATGGCTCAGGGCGGGGCGCCCCTGGCGTTGTCTACGCTCACCCCGGCCCTGGTCGCGGGCACGGTCGTCTCCGTCATCGGCACCGCTCTGCAGACCGTTCTGACTTCGGCGCCCTCGGCGTCCGCCTACGGCCAGCTTGCGGGCGAAGCGCGGTCGGTGGCCGACACCTTCGCCTGAGCCCGCGGCTATAGGCCTCGCCGGCGGATACGATTTTCCGCCGGTGTTGCGCCGCTTCGCCGCAAAATGGGCTAGGCAGAAGAAAGCTTTGGGATTCGGCAGGCATGGCGATCTTTTCGGTGACCGACGCGGCTTTCGCGGGGTTTCGCCTTCTGCGTGAACGGCCCAGGGCTATTCTGTATTGGGCGGGGTTCCAGACGGCCGCCGCCCTGCTGTTCTCCTTCCTGATGCTGGGTCTGTCGGGCTCGCAGAAGGCCAATCTCCAGGTGCTGCAGAATCCCGATCCCGCTGCGCCCGAGGCGGCGGTTGCGGCCATGCTCGGGCTGGGGCCGATGTTCCTGCTGCTGCTGGTGTTCGCCGTGCTCGTATCAGCGGTGCTGCAGACTGCGGCCTACCGGGCCTTCCTGCGGCCGCAGGACGATCGCTGGGGCTATCTGCGTCTGGGGCGCGACGAGGCGCGGATGGCGGGCTTGATGGCCCTGCTTGGGGTCTTGTTGGTCCTGTTCGTCCTGGTGCTGGTTTTCGTCCTGGCGATGGGGGTGGCGGTCGGCAATCTACTGCCCCAGGCGCTGCACGGCCTGGTCAATCTGCTCGCCTTCGCAGGCATGTTCGCCGCCGTGGCCTTTGTGTTCGTCCGCTTCTCCCTCGCGGCGCCCTCCACCTTCGCGGAGCAGCAGCTTCAGCTGACCCGGTCCTGGCGGATGACGCGGGGCCATTTCTGGCAGCTTCTGGGGGCCTACGCCCTCATGGCCCTCGCCCTGACCATGGTGGTGCTGCTGGTGGTGGTCATCTTCGGGGCGCTGATGGGCGCTCTGGCGCTGCTGACCGGGGGCGACCTCGGCCAGGTGCGTGCGGCCCTCCAGGGGGATGCTCCGGCCCTGCCCTTGCCGATGCTGCTGCTCAATTTCGCCTTCTCGATCTTCCAGCTGTGGCTGGTCGCGGCCGCGACCGCGGTGCAGATCGGGCCATCGGCGGAAGCCTACCGCGAGATCGTCGCGCTCGAAGAGGAGGCCTAGGCGCTCTGCTTGACCCTCTGATCGGCGCGGAGCTTGGCCACCCGTTCGAGGCGGCGGACCTCGTGGCGCTTGAGCACCTGGGCCAGATACCGGCCGGTCCAACTGTCGGACTCTGCCGCCACCTGCTCGGGCGTGCCCTTGGCGACGATGCGGCCGCCGCCGTCGCCCCCCTCCGGGCCGAAATCCACCAGCCAATCGGCGGTCTTCACCACATCCAGGTTGTGCTCGATGACGATCACGGTGTTTCCCTGGTCGACCAGTTCGTGCAGCACCTCGAGCAGCTTCTTGGTGTCCTCGAAATGCAGGCCGGTGGTCGGCTCGTCGAGGATGTAGAGGGTCTTGCCGGTCGCGCGGCGCGACAGTTCCTTGGACAGCTTCACCCTCTGGGCCTCGCCGCCCGACAGGGTGGTCGCCGATTGGCCGAGCTTGATGTAGCCAAGGCCCACCCGCTTGAGGGTGTTCATCTTGTCCCGGATCGCCGGCACGGCTTTGAAGAAGTCCGCCGCCTCGTCGATGGTCATGTCGAGCACGTCGGCGATCGACTGGCCCTTGAACATGATCTCGAGGGTTTCGCGGTTGTAGCGCCTGCCCTTGCAGACATCGCAGGTGACATAGACGTCGGGCAGGAAGTGCATCTCGATCTTGATCAGGCCATCGCCCTGGCAGGCTTCGCAGCGGCCGCCCTTGACGTTGAAGGAGAACCGGCCGGGGCCGTAGCCGCGCGCCTTGGCCTCGGGCTGGGCGGCGAACCAGTCGCGCACGGAGGTAAAGGCGCCGATGTAGGTGGCGGGGTTGGAGCGCGGCGTGCGGCCGATCGGCGATTGGTCGATGTCGATGACCTTATCGAAATGTTCCAGGCCCTCGATGCGGTCATGGGGGGCCGGGGCGTCCGACGCATTGTTCAGCCGCCGCGCCGCCGCCTTGTAGAGGGTCTCGACCGTGAAGGTCGATTTGCCGCCGCCCGACACCCCGGTGATGCAGGTGAAGGTCCCGACGGGGATTTCGCCGGTGATGTCCTTGAGGTTGTTGCCGCGCGCGCCGACGACCCGCAATTTCTTGTTTGAGATCGGCCGGCGATCCTGCGGGACCGCGATCTCGCGCGCGCCGGTCAGATACTGGCCGGTGATGCTGTCGGGATTGTCCATGACCGCCTGCGGGGCGCCCTCGGCGATGATCTCGCCGCCGTGCACCCCGGCGGCGGGCCCCATGTCGATGACGTGGTCAGCGGTGAGGATCGCCTCCTCGTCATGCTCGACCACCAGCACCGAATTGCCCAGGTCCCGCAGTCCCTTGAGGCTCGTCAGCAGCCGGGTGTTGTCGCGCTGGTGCAGACCGATGGAGGGCTCGTCGAGCACATAGAGCACGCCGGTAAGACCCGAGCCAATCTGGCTGGCGAGGCGGATGCGCTGGCTTTCGCCGCCGGACAGGGAGCGCGAGCCGCGGGACAAGGTCAGGTAGTCCAGCCCGACATCGACCAGGAAGCGCAGGCGGTCGTTGATCTCCTTGAGGATGCGCTGGGCGATCTCGCCCTGCTGCTGGGTCAGATGGGGCCCCAGAGACGAGAACCATTCCCCCGCCTTGCGGATCGACAGCAGCGAGACGTCGCCGATCGACTGCCCGCCGACCTTGACGGCCAGGGCCTCGGGCTTGAGGCGCAGGCCGTGGCAGACCTCGCAGGGGCTTTCCGACTGGTAGCGCGCCAGTTCCTCGCGGACCCAGGCGGAGTCCGTCTCGCGCCAGCGGCGGTCGAGATTGGGTATCACGCCTTCGAAGGTCTTGGAGACTTCGTATTTGCGGGCGTTGTCGTCGTAGGTGAACTTGATCTTCTCGCCGCCCGATCCGTTCAGGATCACCGCCCGGGCCTGGTCCGGCAGCTTGTGCCAGGGAACGTCCATCGAGAACTTATAGTGCCGCGACAGGGCCTGGAGCGTCTGAGTGTAGAGGGGCGAGGGCCCCTTGGACCAGGGGGTGATGGCGCCCTTGTGCAGGGTCTTGTCCTTGTCGGGAACCACCATGTCGGGGTCAAAGCCGAGCTTGACCCCGAGCCCGTCACAGGTTGGGCAGGCCCCGAAGGGGTTGTTGAACGAGAACAGCCGCGGCTCGATTTCACTGATGGTGAAGCCTGAAACCGGGCAGGCGAACTTTTCCGAGAACAGCAGGCGCCGGGGTTCGGCATCGCCCTCGGCGATTTCGGCCCATTCGGCCACCGCGATCCCGTCGGCGAGGCGAAGGGCGGTCTCGATGGAGTCCGCCAGCCGCTGCTCCATGTCGGGGCGGATGACCAGGCGGTCGACGACGACGTCGATGTCGTGCTTGACCTGCTTTTCGAGGGCCGGAACCTCGTCGATCGCGTAGAACTCGCCGTCCACCTTCAGGCGCTGGAAACCCTGGCGCTGGAGATCGCTGATCTCCTTGCGGTACTCGCCCTTTCGGCCCCGGATCATCGGCGCGAGCAGGTAGAGCCGCGATCCCTCGGGCAAGGCGGTCAGCTTGTCGACCATCTGGCTGACGGTCTGGCTCTCGATCGGCAGGCCGGTCGTGGGCGAATAGGGCACGCCGATCCGCGCCCACAGCAGGCGCATATAGTCGTGGATCTCTGTCACGGTGCCGACGGTGGAGCGGGGGTTCTTGGAGGTGGTTTTCTGTTCGATGGAGATCGCCGGCGACAGGCCCTCAATCAGGTCCACGTCCGGCTTGCCCATCAGCTCGAGGAATTGGCGGGCGTAGGCGGACAGGCTTTCCACGTAGCGGCGTTGCCCCTCGGCGTAGATGGTGTCGAAGGCCAGGGAGCTTTTGCCTGATCCGGACAGGCCGGTCAGCACCACCAGTTGTTCGCGCGGAATATCCACATTGATGTTCTTGAGGTTGTGCTCACGGGCGCCGCGCACGCGGATATAGCGGTGGGGTTCGGACATTCAGACTGCTCGCGAGGCCGCGGGGAAACGGCGGAGGACTGCCTTATGTAGGCATCACGCGCGGAGATTCAGCAAGAACATTCATAGAACTCAGCGCCGGGTCGCCGCCGCCTATCCCTCACGCAGCAGGGGTAGGGACAGGCCAGTCACCGGCTTTGAACTGAGCAGTTCGCGGCGGAAGCGGAACAGTTCGGCCGGACGGCCGCCGGTCTCCTCGTCGAAACGCCCGAGGCCCTCGACCAGGTTGTTCCGCTCGATGGCGCGGCGGAAGTTCTGCTTGTGCAGGGGCACCCCTGCAATGGCCTCGACGGCGCGTTGCAGGCTGGACAGGGTGAACTCCGGCGGCGTCAGCTCGAACACGACCGGGCGATACTTGATCTTGCCGCGTAGGCGCCCCAGGCCGGTGGCGAGGATGCGGCGGTGGTCGGAGATCATCGGCTGGCCCAGCGCCGGGTCGCCAGCCGCGGGCTCGTCCGCCGCGCGGCCGTCCGAGCGCCTGCGATCGCGCGCCGCTTCTGGAGCCAGGCCGGCCTCGTAGAGGAGTTCATACCGCTCCAGAACCCGCTCCTCGTTCCAAGGCGCTCCCTCCAGGGCGAACAGCAGCCGTGCGCGCGACAGACGGTTTCCGTCGCGGCCCGCCCAGCGGCTCAGAGCCGGGCCGATGACGCGGTCGATGGCGTCCGGCCGGCCCTTGCGCCAGTCCTCCCAGGGGAAGAACTGGGCCCAGGGCGCCCAGGCGGTGTCCGGGGCAGCAGTGTCGACGGCCTGGGGGGTCAGGGCCAGGTAGCCGACCGAGATCACCCGCGCGGCGCCGGCGCCGACGTCGGCCAGGGGCGCATCGCGGCCCATGTCGCCGAAGGTGTAGAGCTGCTCTACATAGCCGAGTTCGAAGCGGGTCTGTTCGGTGACGAAGGCCCGCAGGGCCAGGTCGAACGTCCGCCGACCCTGAGGATCGAACGGGCCGAACGGCAGGCCGGCGAGGGTCGACGGGCGGCTAGTCCGGGGGTCATGGGGGCGCACGGTCAGGATCACGGCGTCCTCTCCGCGAACCGCGACGATCACGGCCGACAAGCCGATGACGATGGCGGGGGAGGGGCTCATGAGCGGCGTTCCGACAGTCGGGCGAGCAGGGCGAAGTGGTCGAGATAGCGGCGCTGGGCCTCGGGGGCGGACCAGGGCTCCAAGGTCAAGGCCGCCCCCCGGGGCGGGGCGCCGAACAGCTTGCGCGCCTCGGCTACGGAAAAGCCCGCCAGCTGCACCGCCTCCAAGAACGCTGAAGCCAGGTCAGCCTTCTTCAACAGGGCCTTGACGGCCGCCGGGGTCTTGGCCGGCAAGCCGAAGCGCAGGTGGATGGCGTGTTCCAGCCGATCCTCGAAGGCGCGGTAGTCCACCCCCAGGGCCGCCTTGAACGGCGAGATCATGTCGCCGATGACGTATTCCGGGGCGTCGTGCAGCAGCGCGGCGAGGCGCCAGCGCGGCTCCAGGGCGGGCTCAATCCGGTGAGCGATCTGTTCGACGACGAGGGAGTGCTGTGCGACCGAAAACCCATGTTCGCCAAGGGTCTGGCCGTTCCACCGAGCCACCCGCGCAAGGCCGTGAGCGATGTCCTCGATCTCAATGTCGAGCGCCGAAGGGTCAAGCAGGTCGAGGCGCCGCCCGGACAGCATCCGCTGCCAGGCCCGCGGGGCCGGGACTGGCTTAGCGATTTGACGCAGCCCTTTGACCACTCGATCGTTCCTAAAGTACAGCTTGCACAAGCACCCAAGACAATCGGACCGCAAGGGCGCCATAGTGGTGGGCGTCATACTAGACCATGTTTAGGCAAGCACAGGACCGATCGATGAGCTGGGTCAGGATATTGGCGCCCTTGTCAGGCGGAACGGGAGACGCCGCGGTCCTGGCCGCCGCGGCGCAAATCGCCCGGCCGTTCGGGGCTGAGGTGCGCGCGGCCTATGCTCCCGCCGATGTCGCCGACCTGATGCCGTGGATGGGCGAGGGGTTCATGGGCGGGGTCCAGATCGCCGCGGTGGAAAGCCTCAAGGAAGCGGCCATCGAAGGCCAGCGCGCGGCCGAGGCCGCAGTCGCGGCTCACGCGGACGGCCGCTCCAGCTTCGTCGCCCTGCAATCGCCGGTGTGGTCGGCGCTGTCGATGGAAGCGCGGCTGTCGGACGTGGTTGTGTTCGATGACGAGGCTGCGCGCGGCCGCGGCCCCTTGGCCACCGCGTTTCAGGAATTGATCGCCGACGAGCAGCGGCCGATCGTGGTCGCCCGGCCCGGCCTGAAGGCCGACGGGGTGATCGCTCTGGCCTGGGACGGCGGAAAGGAAGCGACGCGCGCCGTTCGCACCGCCCTGCCGCTTCTGGAGAAGGCGGCCCGGGTCGTGATCCTGTCGGCGCCCGGCTCATCGTCGCGGGATTTCAATCCCCAGGCGTTGCAGGCCTATCTGGAAGCGCGCGGGGTCAAGGCCGAAGTGATGGTCCAGCGCGGATCGGGCGACGCCGGCCCGGTCCTGTTGAACTCGGCCAAAGCGATCGGCGCGAACCTGTTGGTGGCCGGCGCGTTCGGTCATCCTCGACTGCAGGAGTTCATTTTCGGCGGCACGACCCGCACCCTTCTAAACGGCGACGCGCCTTCGCTTTTCCTGTCTCACTGACCGCTTTCCCAAGGAGTATCCAATGGTCCTTTCGCGTATCGTCATGCGGCTCGCGCGCAACCCCGGAACCGAGTTCGCCGGGGGCGACGACCACCGGGGCTACGCCCTGACTGCGCCCCTGACCGGGGACGGCCACATTGACGAGCAAGCCTACGCAAAGGCCAAGGCGCAGTGCTCCGTGCGCCGATTTGCGCCGGACGAGGAGCCCGTCGACGGCCGCCTGGCGCGCAAAGGCGACAAGTGGTTCTTCGACTATGACGAAATGGATTCGGCCGACGACGAGCCGATCCACCGCCTCGGCCAGCACCGTTTCGCCCTCGGCGAATACGTCACGGTGGCGGATGAAGACGGCCGACTGCTCACCTACAAGGTCGTCGAGGTCCAGCCGGCCGCCTGACAAAAGGCGCCCGCATAGGAAACGCCGCGGCGCTCGCACGCCGCGGCGTATTTTGTCTGGCCTGCCGATCAGGTGATGTGCTTGACCGAGACCGGGTCGGAAGCCGGGAAGGTCTCCTCCACGCCTTCGTCCAGGAGTTCCTCCTGGCGGGGATGGGACTCGTCTTCGACATCCTCGGCGCTTGCGCCCGAGCCCTTGGCCTTGTCGTCGTCGCCCATAGTGGTCTCCTTGGTTTGGGTGTCCTGTCCGTAGCCCAGGCTGCGGACATCCGCTTGGCTCAGTTCGCCGGCCGATTCATAGCGGCGAGACAGCCGATCGGAGCTGCGGCCCGCGTCGTCCAGATTGTCGGTGAATTCCAACTCCGCCTCATTGGCCGACGCGCGGGCGGCAGAAGGTTCGCGGGTAAGGCCGCCGTCCTCCAGGTCGTCGTCCTCGTCGTCCAGGTCGTCGTCGAGATAAAGGGCTTCCCCTTCCTCCCCGTCGTCGTCCTCTTCTTCAAGTTCGTCAGGGTCGTATTCGTCGGCGTCCAGGGCGATGTCATCCTCGTCCGCGTCGCCTTGCGCCGATGTGACGTCATACGTGTTCTCGAACAGGTCCGGCTCGAACGACCGGGTCTCGTCGGGATAGCCGAGCTCGTCGGTGCTGTGGGTCTCGTCGAAGGCCTCGGCCTGATCCTGCGGATCGTAGCCGTCGGCGTCCAAGTTGGGATCGGCCATCTGAGGCTCCTGGGGCTGCGACGGGGCAAACGTCCCCTCGCTCTAACAACCCCGAGGCTAGGCTTCCGTTCCTCTATTCAGCCCGGCCAGGGCCTCCGCGGCGGCGGTCATCGCCGGGGCCCAGTCGTTGAAGGCGGCCGGCGTGAAGACCCGAACCTGGGGATACCAGGGATAGCGGTCGGTCCCCAGTCTGGGCCAGGCGCCGGGGGTGGAGATCAGCCACACGGGCGCCCCGCAAGCCGCGCCCAGGTTCGTAGTGGCGTTCGCCGGGCCAATGGACAGGTCAAGCGCGCAGCAAAGAGCGGCGACATCGTCGAGGTCGTCCTTCAGATCGATGCCCGGCGGCTGCCAGATTTCGACCCCCAGCTCCTTGCGGGCCTGTTCGATCTCGGCGGCGCATTCGCCGTACTGCAGGTTGACGAAGGACACGCCGGGGGTCTGCAGGATCGGCCGCCACTGATCGAACGGCGAGTAGTGGCGCATACGCGCGCCGTCCAGGCGCATGCTCTTCCATACCAGCCCGACCTTTGGCCCCTCTCCGGCCTCCTTGAGCGCCTCGCGCCAGTGGGCGACCCTCGCAGGGTCCGGGGTCAGGAAGCGGGGACGGTCAGGGAATTGGGCGACCGAGCGCCGGAACCGCCGCAACGGGCTGGCCATGGGCGCCCACAGATCGATCTCGGCGAGGTCGCTGATGAAGGGCGCGCCGCGCACCGTCTGGCCGTCAATCTTGAGGGTGTTGTGGTGACCGACATGGGCGTGCGGAAAGGACCGCTGGAACAGCGAGATCAAGCGGGGTTGGACGGCGAGCGACAACATTCCGTCGGGACCCAGGGCTTCGACGACATCCGGAATCACATTGGCGAACAGGATCTCGTCGCCCAGCCCCTGCTCCCCCATCAGCAGCAACGACTTGCCATTCAGATCATCGTCCGGAGTCCATTTGGGCCGGTCGATCGCAAAGTGGGTGACGTCGACATAGGACGGCGACAGCCGCTCCTCATAGCCGTCCCATCCTTCGCCAAGTTCGCCGCTGGCGATGTGCATGGTCGCGCGGGCAAGGCGCATCATGGTGCGCTCGTGGTCCTGCATCGGCCCGCTTAAGGCCTCCTCGCAGTCGGCCAGGGCGCCTTCGCAATCGCCCATCGAGAGCCGGGCGTTGCCGCGGTTGTACCTCGCCTTGTGCATGGCGGGGTCCAGCCGGCAGGACTCGTCGAAAAACACCATCGACTCGGCCACATCCCCGCGTTCGGCCAGGACCGTGGCCAGGGTGTTCCACAGGATCGCCGATTCCGGGAACCGCTGGATGGCCAGGGTCAGGATGTCGATCGCTTCTTCATAGCGGTTCTGATCGCGCACCACACAGGCGACGTTGTTGTGGGCGTCGATGCTTTCGGGATGGGCGAGGGCGAAAGCGCGAAAGAGCTTCTCGGCGACCTCATGCATGCCCAGGCGCGCGGCCAGCCGGCCCAGATCATTGGCCAGCTCGACATGGGTCGGGATCAGCTGCAGCGCCGCTTCATAGGCTTGCAGAGAACTGCGGAAGTCTCCGGCGCCTTCCCGGCTCATCGCGAGCAGATACCAGCCGAACCCGTTGGTCTCGTCGGTCTGCAGGGCCTTGAGCGCGTATTCGGCCGCCGCCTTATGGTCGTGGCGGCGAATGGCGTCGGCGGCCTTGTGCAGCAGAGGAGTGGCCGCGAGAGTTTTCATCTCCCGTAGTGCGGCGTTTAGCCGCGCAAGGGACTGGGGCGAGCCGGCTTGGCCGACGACCCCCCCAGCCAGCTTCATCCGCGAGGGCGCCGCCGCAATCTCCTGGTCCGCCGGGACTAGGGCGGGGACAGAAGGAGGCGCGGGCCGGCGAAGGGGCATGGGGGACTCTGGAACCTGGCAGTTCGGATGGTTGGGGTCGCGCGTTTGTGCTTAAGACTTCGCTAAATGGGGGCCGACCCCAGCCGGGCGTGCAAGGGCTCGTTAACCTCGGCGACCCTAGCTTGCAGCCAATCGCGTCGCCCAGTTCGTTTTCGCGCCGATTTCGTCTGGATGGTCGAGATGCCACTGAAATTATCGCTGAAACCCGGTGAGAAGTTCGTGCTCAACGGCGCGGTGGTCCAGAACGGCGACCGCCGAGGCGTGCTGATCCTTCAGAACAAGGCGTCGGTCCTTCGCGAGAAGGACATCATGCAGGCCGACGAGGCGACCAGCCCGGCGCGGCTCGTCTATCTGCCGGTCATGATGATGTATCTCGATGAACCAGGAGCGGCGAAATACTACGACGAATTCGTGCGCCGCCTGACCGAGTTCATGAGCGTTATTCGCAATGCAGACGTGCTCACCGACTGCGTCCAGATTTCCAAGCATGCAATGGCGCGCGAATACTACAAGGCGTTGATGCTCTGCCGTAAATTGATCGAGTATGAGGAAGAGAGACTAAGGGATGTCACTTCAGGCCTATCAACGGGCGGCGCAGCAGGCTGAGTCGCCGCGCGAAGCGGAATATCGCCTGTTCGGCCAAGTGACGCGCGCCCTGATGGCCGCTTCGACTGTCCCGGACGACGATTTCCTCGCGCGGATGGACGCCCTCGACTGGAACCGCCGCCTATGGACGGCGCTGGCCAGCGACTGCTCGTCGCCAGATAACCAGATGGCGGCGGCCATGCGCGCCCAGATCATCTCCCTCAGCCTGTGGGTGAACCGCCATACCAGTGCGGTAATGCGCAAGGAGGAGGCTTTCGAGCCCCTGATCGAGATCAACAAGATCATCATGCAGGGGCT
>Ga0105047_10016594_pt1 | contig 11535 bp, 10 predicted proteins | sample MAT04_FD_78384 | JGI IMG/M metagenome (GOLD analysis project Ga0105047, IMG submission 78384) | Freshwater microbial communities from Lake Fryxell liftoff mats and glacier meltwater in Antarctica - MAT-04 (megahit assembly) | ecosystem: Environmental > Aquatic > Freshwater > Ice > Liftoff... | reverse complement strand
AGTACGCCCAGGTGCGTGTGGCCGGAGCGAGCCACGTCGGCGATCGGACCTGATCCACGATCCACGAACCTGCGGGCTGGCCGGTCGTCGGGTCGAGGAGCAGGACCATCGAGACCAGTCCGTCGATGGGTGCGCCTCGGAGGAGCACCACCTCCGCGAGCTGCCAGGGTTCGGACCGAAGGCCGGCGCCGAGGTCCTTCCATGGTCGTCGTCGCACCGGTTGGGTCATGAGCACGACGATCATCACGAGACCTGTCGCTACCCAGAGAAGGAAGACCACCGTGTTGACGCCATCGGGGAGGCTCAGGGGCTCGGCTGCGAACGCCGCTGCCCAAGCCAGGATCCATGCCGCCACCGATCCGATGACGAGTCGTCGCGATCGGCGCCGTGCGTTGCGCACGACCTCGGCGGTAGAAGGGTCGTCAATCGCCACCCGCCCGATCGGGGCGACGTGTCGGGGCAGGGCGCCAGTCAACAGGGCGACGGGCCCGTCCCCGTCGTGGTCGACCTCGTGCACCCCGTCAGTCTCGCGTGCGGACACGACACCGCCCGCCGAACCGGTGGACGTTGATGACGCTCTGGGCGCATCGACGTCCACCGGTTCGGGTGGGTTCTGTCGGTGTGGCGGGCGGTCAGCGGACGAGGAGGACGCTGGAGCCGTGGCCGAACAGGCCCTGGTTGGCGGTGACGCCGACCTTGGCGCCGGCCACCTGGCGATCGCCGGCCTGGCCACGGAGCTGCCACGTGACCTCGCACACCTGGGCGATGGCCTGGGCCGGGATGGCTTCGCCGAAGCTGGCCAGCCCGCCGCTCGGGTTCACGGGGATGCGGCCGCCGATCTCGGTGTCGCCGTCGCGCAGCAGGCGTTCGGCTTCGCCCGGCTTGCACAGGCCGATGTTCTCGTACCAGTCGAGCTCGAGGGCCGTCGACAGGTCGTAGACCTCGGCCAGCGACAGGTCTTCGGGCCCGATCCCGGCCTCTTCGTAGGCGGCGTGGGCGATGGCGTCGCGGAACGGGCGGTCGGGGGCGCCGACCACGGCCGACGAGTCGGTGGCGAAGTTGGGCATCTCGATGACCGTCTCGGGATACGTCGGCGTCACCGTCGACACGGCCGCCACCTTCACGGCCTCCGTGGTGTGGCGACGGGCGAACTCGGTGCTGGTCAGCACCACGGCGGCGGCACCGTCGCTGGTGGCACAGATCTCGAGCAGGTGCAACGGGTTGGCCACCATGGGCGACGCCAGCACCTCGTCCACCGTCACGGCCTTGCGGAAGCGGGCGTTGGGGTTGGCCAGGCCGTTCTTGGCGTTCTTCACCTTGATGCGGGCGAAGTCCTCCATGGTGGCGCCGCTCGTGGCCATGCGACGGCGGGCGTAGAGGGCGAAGTACGTCGGGTTGGTGGCGCCGAGCAGGCGGAAGCGCAGCCAGTCGGGGTCGTCGGGGCGGTCGCCGCCCACCGGGGCGAAGAAGCCCTTGGGGGTCGTGTCGGCTCCGACCACGAGGGCCACGTCGCAGAAGCCGGCCAGGATCTGAGCCCGGGCGATGTTGATGGCGTGGGCCCCCGACGCGCAGGCCGCGTAGCACGAGGCGACGCGGTTGCCCTTCCAGCCGAGGGCCTGGCTGAAGGTGGCGCCGGCGATGAAGCCGGGGTAGCCGTTGCGGATGGTGTCGGCGCCGGCCACGAAGCCGACGTCGTTCCACGTGAGCCCGGCATCGGCCAGCGCGGCCTGGGCGGCGTCGACGCCGTACTCGACGAAGTTGCGTCCCCACTTGCCCCACGGATGCATGCCCACGCCGAGGACGGCGACCTGCTTGTCGTCGCTCATGACGCGTCCTCCGTGAGATCCGCGGGGGTCCACTTCCAGATGAGGTGGTCGTGCTCGTCGTCGGAGAACAACGTGTCGACCACGAGGTTCATCGTCTGGCCGACCACGAGGTCGTCGACGGACACGCCGGCGGTGACCTGGCCGAGCACCACGAGGCCTTCGGCGGCGAGGTGCACGGCAGCGATGGCGAAGGGCTCGTGCGGGTCGCTGACCGGGATGTAGGGCGGTGGCGGCTGGTAGCAGGCGTCGGTGTACGACCACAGCGTGCCGGTGGTGCTGAGTGGCACCGACGTGAACGAGCGGCTGTCGCACGACGGGTTGCGGCAGGCGAACGACTCGGCCGGGAAGGCGTAGGTGGCGCAGCCGTCGCAACGGCTGCCGAGCAGCGCGGGTTGGCCGCCGTCAGTGGTGAACCACCCCTCGATGGCGTGGATGGGTGTCGTGGTGGACACGTCGGCCTCCGGGTCGTGCTCGGTGCCCGCTGCGGGCGCTGGATGGCCACCGTAGCCGTGAGCTGACGCCCCGTCAGAAACGGGCGGAGCGGCCGGGCGGCCGGTGATCAGGCGCGAGGGGCGAGGTAGGCGAGGAAGCGCTGGCTGGCGGCCAGCTCGACCCGGTAGCCGGTGGGCTCGAGCTCGCGCACGGCCTGGGTGGCCAGGTCGACGGCCGCCTCGGTCGAGCCGCCGTACCAGGCGATCGCCGCTCGCTCGCGCAGCGCGGCGGCGGCCAGTGGCACGGCGCCGAGATCGGACAGGCGTTGGCGAGCGTCGAAGGCGGACTGCTCGGCGCCCCGCAGGTGGCCGCCGGCGCGGGCGGCGGCGGCCACGGCGAGGTCGGCTTCGCCCCGGGCCAGCGACCGACCGGATGCCACCGACGCGGCCAGTGCTGCTTCGGCCAGACGGCGAGCGGTGGCCACGTCGCCGCCGTTGGCTGCGGCGATGGCCACCGCCGAGGCGGCCGCCGCAGCCTGGGACGTGGCCACCACCCCGTGACGGCCGTGCACCCGGACGCTCAGCTTGTCGAGCACGTCGTCGACGAGGTGGACGGCTTCGCCCACCCGGCCGGCACCGGCCAGGACCATGGCCCGATCGGTCTCGACAACGGCCGACCACAGGCGGCTCCGGCACCGCAGCGCCAGCCCGGCGGCGGTGTTGACGAGGTGGAAGGCGATCTCCGAGTCGCCCCCGGCGGCGCGGATGGCGGCCTGCGCCCTCGTGCCGGCCAGACGCGACTCCACGGTGTTGTGGGGTTCGGTGAGCCACCCGGCGTGGTGCCAGGCCTCAGTCAGGTCGCCGGTCACGAGCAGGACGCCGAGCAGGGTGATGGTGGCCTCGGCCCCACCGGCCAGCTCTCGCTCGCTCGCCGAACCGGGCAGCATCTCGAGCCCCTCGCGCAGGAACTGCCGGGCCTCGACGAACGACTCCTGACCGGCCAGGAGCCCGCCGGCTCGCAGGATCACCCCAGGCACGAAGCCGCTCAGCTCGGGGTCGGCCGCCAGCTGTGGCGCCAGCCAGCGCGCCTCGGCGATCGACGCCTCGGCCGGCTGGTTGCGGCAGTGGTCGACGAAGCGGCGGTAGGCCAGCGGAGTCGAGTGTCGGATGAGGTTCACCACCCTGACGTTCTACTCGCCGCTCGGGACTCGCACGGAGAGGTAAGCCTGTCGAGGCGCACGGTCTTGTCTCGCTGCGCTCGACAGGGCTCCGTCACATGGGTCGTCTCGCCTGGCGGCTCGTCTCCCTGCGGACACCTCGTCGGTCGCGGTGCCAGACTGCCGACCGTGACCGAATCTTCAGGCTCCATGAACCTTGTGGGCGCGAGCGACGACCAGCTGGCGGCGTCGGTGGCCCAGGCCGACGTCGTCGCCCTCCTCCCCGCCGTGGCCCACCTCACCGGCGACCTGGGCGTGCTCCGCGAGGCGCTGCGTCCCGACCCGGCCCAGGTCCTCGAGCCCGACGGTGGCCTCGACGCCGTGCGGGTGGCCGAGGCCAAGGCCATCGCCTTCGAGGCGCTGCGGGCGTTCCGCGATGCCGGCGCCGTGCCCGTCGGCCATCCCGCGCCCGACGACCTGGCCCGGATGATGGGCTTCGTCATCGGCGACGCCAACGTCGACGACTACCTCGGCGTGCTCACCGAGGAGCTGGCCCCCGACGGCGACGACCTGCGGGCGCCGTCGTGGAACCTCGACGATGTGGCCCCGGGCGCCACCGTCACGGTGGCCGTGATCGGTGCCGGCATGTCCGGGCTGTTGGCCGCCCATCGGTTGCTCCAGGCCGGCGTGTCGGTCGTGGTGTTCGACAAGAACGACGACGTGGGCGGCACCTGGTACGAGAACTCCTACCCGGGCTGTCGGGTCGACGTGCCCAACCAGCTCTACAGCTATTCGTTCGCCCAGCAGTCGTGGCCGCAGCACTTCTCCACGCAGGCCGCACTGCTCGGCTACTTCCGCTCGTGCGCCGATGACTTCGGCGTGCGGCCGCACATCCGGTTCGGCACCGAGGTGCTGCGCTGCACGTTCGACGACGAGCGCGCCGTGTGGACGCTCGACGTGCGCGGCCCCGACGGCACCGAGTCGTCGGTGGAGGCGCAGGCCGTGGTCAGCGGCGTCGGTCAGCTCAACCGACCGAAGGCACCGGACATCCCCGGCCTTTCGTCGTTCGCCGGCCCGGCGTTCCACTCCGCCCGCTGGCGTCACGACGTCGACCTGGCCGGCAAGCGGATCGCCGTCATCGGCACCGGCGCCAGCGCCATGCAGCTCATCCCCGAGATCGCCGACGATGCCGCCCACCTCGACGTCTACCAACGCACGCCGGCCTGGCTGGTGCCGTCGCCCGACTACCACGAGGACGTGTCGCCCGAGCTGCGCTGGTTGCTCGATGCCGTGCCCACCTACGGCCAGTGGCTGCGGGTGTGGGTGTTCTGGCGCACCCACGAGGGCTTGCTGCCAGCGGCGATCGTCGACCCGTCGTGGCCCGATCGGACCGAGTCGGTCAGCGAGCTCAACGACTTCGTGCGGCTGGTGCTCGAGGACTACCTGCGGTCCACGGTGATCGACGACGACGAGCTGGCCGAGCGGATCCTGCCCCACTACCCGCCCATCTCGAAGCGGGTCATCCGCGACAACGGGATCTGGGCCCGGACCCTGCAACGTGACGACGTCGAGCTGCTCACCGTGGGCATCGATCGCATCGTCCCCGAAGGGATCGTGACCACCGACGGCGTGCTGCACGAGGCCGATGTGCTCATCTACGGCACGGGCTTCGAGGCGTCCAAGTTCCTGATGCCCATGCAGGTGGTGGGCCGGGGCGGCAAGGATCTGCACGAGTGGTGGGACGGCGAGGCCCGTGCCTACCTCGGGCTCACCGTGCCGGGCTTCCCCAACCTGTTCTGCCTGTACGGACCGAACACGAACATCGTCATCAACGGCAGCATCATCTACTTCTCCGAGCTCGAGGTCCGGTACCTGGTGGAGGCGATCGGGCTGCTCGTGGCCGGCGGCCATCGGGCCATGGACGTGCGCCCGGAGGTGCACGACGAGTTCAACGTCGCCGTCGACGAGGCCAACCGCGCCATGGCCTGGGGAGTGTCGAGCGTGAACAGTTGGTACAAGAACGACAGCGGCCGCGTGGCCCAGAACTGGCCGTTCAGCCTGCTCGAGTACTGGCAGCGCACCCGCCACCCCGACCTCGCCGACTACGAGCTCCTCTAGCCCCGCCTCCTCCGGTTCTGGTGCAGACGGATAGTCGTCAGCGCTATCGGTCTGCACCGGTTGGGGAGGGGTCAGTCGACGACGGTGACGGTCACCGTCTCCCCGGCACGGATCGTGGTCGGCGTCAGCGTGTACGTGAACGAGCTGGTGACCACGAACTTGACCGGTTCGCTCTCCGGAACCACGTCGATCCGGTCCGATGTGTCGGATCCGCGAACGCATGCGGCGATGGCCGATTGTTCACCCGACCCGAACCCATCGGGGAGCGGCGCGGTGATCGAGAACGAGCCGTCGGGCTCGGGAGCCGCGAACGGCATGCCCTCGTAGGGCCCGAAGTGCACCTCGACCGTGAGACCGTCGGCGCTGCTCGTCGCCGGGTCGACGCACCCCCGGCCGACGACCGTGAATGGTTGGCCGATCGTCGCGTCCACCGGTTGCACCGAGGCGATGTGGAAGCCGGACGTGTCGGGTGGCGGCGTGGTGATGGTGCTCGACCGCGGAGGCAGGCTTGGCTCCGACGACGAGACGCTCGTCGACTCTTCGGGAGCGCGCCTGCCGTCGAATCATTCGAGCCGAGGGTGACGTCCTCAACGGCGCCGCAACCGGCCAGGCGCAACAACGCCGACGCTGTCATCCCGCTGACCCACACGCCCCGTCGCATGTTTGCAGGCTTCCACAACCGCCATGGGGCAGGTCGAGTAGACCGGGTCACCGGGCTGCGGGGTCGACGATGGTCAGGTAGACCGGGTCGAACCCTCTGGTGGCCGGTGCTCGAGGCGCCATGCAAGTGGCGTTGACGAGGAGGTCTCCCGAGGTCGCCTTGGCCGAGATGGTCACGGTGCCGGAGGCGGTTGTCCCCGTGACGTCGATCGTCGACGAGCCGGGTTCGAACAGTTCGGGCAAGTCCGGGTTGGACAAGCCAAGCGAGTTCGACCCCGGCGGGCATTCTGCGGTGACGGTCAGCACACCACCTGGCTGGACGGTGGACGGCGTCAAGCTGAACGAGTACGGGCTCCGCACCCACACGTCGACTGGCGCGCTCTCGGGAATGACGTCGACGCCCCTCTCCGTGCGGGCGTCTCGCACACACCCCGCGACGGCCGATTGCCAGTCGGGAAGCACTCCATCCGGGAGCGATCCTTCGACCTCGAAGGTCCCGTCGGCGTTGGCTGCCTTGCCGGGGAGGGAGACGTAGCCAGCACCGAAGCGCACCTCGACGGTGAGGCCGTCGGCGCTGCCCGTCGCCGGGTCGAGGCACCCTGCGCCGGTGACGGTAATGGGCTCGCCGTTGATGGCCTCGGCGGGTTCGACCGCGGCGATGTGGAAGCCAGACGTGTCCGGTGGCGGCGTGGTGATGGTGCTCGAAGGTGGTGGCAGATTGGATTCCGGCGACGAATCGTTGGTCGTCTCTTCCGGCGCCGGGGCCGTCGAACCCGTCGAGCCGACGGCGACGTCCTCGTCGGTGCCGCAACCGACCAGGAGCAGCAAGCCCGCCGCCGTCATCCCGCTGATCCAAGCCCCACGTCGCACGGCATCCCCCCGATTCGTCGACCTGTCCATCCTCCCACAACCGTCGCCACAACCGGTTCGGGAGGTTCTGGCGCGGACTCTGTCCCGGGAGGGTGAAAACCTGCGCCAGTACGGGGGGCCAGTGGGTCAGTGAGTCAGTCGGGGTTGGCGGCGGCGAGGAAGGCGGGGCGTTCGCCGCCGCCGTGCACGAGCAGGTCGGCGCCCGAGACGTACGACGCCAGGGGCGACGCCAGGAACACGCAGGCGTCGGCGATGTCGGTGGGGGTGGCGAGTCGGCCGAGGGGCACGGTGGCGGCCACCGCCGCCACACCGGCCTCGTCGCCGTAGTGCAGGTGCGACTGCTCGGTCTCGATGAGGCCACCGGTGACGAGGTTGACCCGCACCTGCGGGGCCCACTCCACGGCCAGCGACTGCGTCAGGCTGCGAAGCCCGGCCTTGGCCGCCCCGTAGGCCGCCGTCCCCGGTGAGGGGCGCACGGCGCTGACGCTGCCGATGTTGACGATCGAGCCGCCACCGTCCTGGGCCTGCATGACCTTGTTGGCGGCCTGGGCCACGAGCAGGGGAGCGGTGAGGTTGAGGGCGATGATGGCCGCCGAGAACCGAGGTGAGGCCGTGGCCGCGTCGGCCGCCGGGGAGCCGCCGGCGTTGTTGACGACCACGTCGAGTCGTCCGAGGGTCGACACGGCGGCGGCGACGAGGGCGTCGACCTGCTCGGGGTCGCGCACGTCGCAGGAGATGAACGTGGCGGTGCGGTCATCGACGGAAACCGGTTCGTCCGGCTGGTTGCGGGCGGTGACCACGACGTTGGCCCCAGCTTCGAGGAAGCGCAGGGCGATGCCGCGTCCGACGCCCATGGTGCCGCCGGTGACGAGGACGCCCCAGCCGGTCAGATCGAAGCCTTGCTGCAGCGATGTCGTCATGGTCCTCAGCGTCGCACGTCGCGGGATGGGGCGGAATCGTGTGGAATGGGTCGGCCGGACCGTGGCTGATAATCTGACGGCCCGTCAGGTTTCGGGCGCGACCCTAGCAACGCGCCGAGATACAGGGGAGCGACGTCGCCATGCCGACCACGAGCACGATCCACGAGGACGGGGTGGCCGAGGTGGTCATGGACCACCCGCCCGTCAACGCCCTCACGGTGGCCGGCTGGTTCGAGGTGGCCGACATCGTGCGGTCGCTCGGCGAAGATCCGTCGGTGCACGCCCTCGTGCTGCGGGCTGAGGGTCGGGGCTTCAACGCCGGCGTCGACATCAAGGAGATGCAGGCCAGCGAGGGCCACGGCGCGCTCATCGCCGCCAACAAGGGGTGCTTCGCCGCCTTCGCCGCCATCTACGACTGCGCCGTGCCCGTGGTCGCCGCCGTCAACGGCTACTGCCTGGGCGGCGGCATCGGCATGGTGGGCAACGCTGACATGATCGTGGCCAGCCGAGACGCCACCTTCGGTCTGCCCGAGGTGGATCGCGGTGCTCTCGGCGCCGCCACCCACCTCAGCCGGCTCGTACCCCAGCACAAGATGCGGTCGATGGTGTACCTGTCGGAGACGGCCACCGCCGACGAGTTGCACGCCTTCGGCTCGGTCTATGCCGTGGTCGACCAGGCCGACCTGCGGGCCACGGCCATGGACGTTGCCTCACGCATCGCGGCCAAGAGCCCGACGGTCATCCGTGCGGCCAAGGAGTCGCTCAACGGCATCGACCTGTGGGACGTCAAGCGCTCCTACCGGTTCGAGCAGGGCTTCACCTTCGAGCTCAACCTGTCCGGCGTGGCCGACGAGCACCGCGACGCGTTCGTGGCCAAGCGCGACACCGACACGACCACCTGATGAGGAGCACCGTGAGCGTCCCCGACAAGCGCGTCACCATCGACGAGGTGGCGGCCGAGATCCGCAGCGGCATGACCATCGGCATCGGCGGTTGGGGGTCGCGGCGCAAGCCCATGGCGCTCGTCCGCGCCCTGCTGCGCACCGACGTCACCGACCTCACCGTCGTGGCCTACGGCGGCCCCGATGTCGGCTTGCTGTGCGCGGCCGGCAAGGTTCGCAAGGTCGTTTCAGGGTTCGTGTCGCTCGACTCCATCCCGCTCGAGCCCCACTACCGCCTGGCCCGCCAGGCCGGGTCGATCGAGCCGGCCGAGTGGGACGAGGGCATGCTGCTGCTCGGTCTGCAGGCCGCGGCGTGGCGGGTGCCGTTCCTGCCCACCCGTGCCGGGCTGGGCTCCGACATCCTGCGCCTCATGCCCGATCTGGCCACGGTCACGTCGCCCTACCCCGGCCCCGACGGTGCCGATCCCGAGACGCTGGTGGCCGTGCCCGCCCTCGAGCTCGACGTGGCCCTCCTCCACCAGAACCGGGCCGATCAGGGCGGCAACGCCGCTTACCTCGGACCCGATCCCTACATGGACGACCTGTTCGCCATGGCTGCGGCTCGCACGTTCGTGTCGTGCGAGCGCCTCGTGCCCACCGGCGAACTGTCGACCGGGCCGACGTTGCCCCGTCAGCGCATCAGCCGGCTCATGGTGACCGGCGTGGTGGAGACCCCGCTCGGGGCCCACTTCACCGAGTGCCCGCCCGACTACGGCCGTGACGAGGCGTTTCAGCGGGCCTACGTGAAGGCAGCTGGCGATCCCGACGCGTGGGCCGCGTTCTCGCAACGGTTCCTCGAGCTCGACAGCGAAGACGAGTACCAGGCGTCGGTGCGAACGTGGCGCGACGAGCAGGAGGTGGCGTCATGAGCGGCGAACAAGAGGCGACCCGTGCCGAGGTGTGCGCGGTGGCCGTGGCCGAGACCTTCCGGGGCGACGGCGAGCGGCTGTGCAACCCGATCGGCACCATCCCCATGATCGGTGGACGGCTGGCCCGCCTGTCGTTCGAGCCCGACCTGGTCATGACCGACGGCTGGGCCACGTTCACGTCGTCGACCCTGCCGCCCGGCGCCGAGCCCTACGGCAGCGACGACGGCGTGCTCACCGTCGACGCCGACATCGAGGCCTGGAACCCCTACCCGCAGATGTTCTCCGTGCTGTGGAACGGCAAGCGCCACGTGATGATGGGCGCCACCCAGGTCGACCAGATGGGCAACCAGAACATCGCCTGCATCGGCGACTGGCACCAGCCCCGAGCGCAGCTCCTCGGCTTCCGTGGTGCGCCGGGCAACACCATCAACCACACGACCTCGTACTGGGTGCCGGCCCAGTCGGCCAAGAACGTGGTGGCCAAGGTCGATGTGGTGTGCGGCATCGGCTACGACCGCGCCGCCGAGCTCGGCCCGGTGGCCAGCCGGTTCCACGAGATCCGTCGGGTGGTCACCAACCTCGGCGTCTACGACTTCGAGACGCCCGATCACCGCATGCGCCTCCGTTCGATCCACCCGGGCGTGACCGTCGACGAGGTGGTGGCCGCCACCGGTTTCCAGCTCGTCATCCCGAGCGACGTGCCCGAGTCGCGCCTGCCGACGGCCACCGAGCTCGAGCTCATCCGAGACGTCATCGATCCGGCGGGCCTGCGCGAGCGCGAGGTCCCCAACCCGTGACGCACGCTGTGTTGAGGACGCGGTTGTGCGAGCTGGTCGGGGTCGACCTGCCCATCGTGCAGACGGGAATGGGCTGGGTGTCAGGGGCGCGGCTCACATCGGCCACAGCCGAAGCCGGCGGGCTGGGCATCCTGGCCTCGGCCACCATGACGTTCGCCGAGTTGTCTCGGGCCATTTCGGAGGTGCAGGCCCGCACCGACCGGCCGTTCGGCGTCAACATGCGGGCCGACCAACCCGACCTCGCCGACCGCATCGATCTGCTCGTTCGCACCGGCGTGCGGGTGGCCAGCTTCGCCACACCCCCGTCGCAGGATGCCGTGGCCAAGCTGCACGACGGCGGCCTGCTCGTCATCCCCACCATCGGGGCGCCCCGCCACGCCGAGAAGATGGCCGGCATCGGCGTCGATGCCGTGATCTGCCAGGGTCTCGAGGGTGGTGGCCACACGGGCGAGATCCCCACGTCGCTGCTCGTCTCGGGCTGCGCCGACGTGGTCGACATCCCGGTCATCGCCGCTGGTGGCTTCCGTGACGGCCGAGGGCTCGTGGCTGCGCTGGCCCTCGGTGCGTCGGGCATCGCCATGGGCACGCGCTTCCTGCTCACCCAGGAGAGCACGGTCCCCGATGCCGTCAAGCAGCAGTACCTGGCGGCCAAGCTCACCGACACCGTGCGCACGTCGGCCGTCGACGGCCATCCGCAGCGAGTGCTGCGCACCGAGCTGGTCGACGAGCTCGAGTCGTCGTCGCCGATCACGCGCTTTCCGCGGGCGGCTCGCAATGCCCTCACCTTTCGGAAGCTGTCGGGCACGTCGCTCGTCGATCTGGCCAAGGAAGGCCTGGCCATGAAGCGCAACCAGGACCTGAGCTGGTCGCAGATCGCCATGGCCGGCAACGCCCCGATGATGACGAAGGCCACGCTGGTCGACGGCGACCTCGCTGCCGGCGTGCT
>Ga0105047_10016590_pt1 | contig 11539 bp, 9 predicted proteins | sample MAT04_FD_78384 | JGI IMG/M metagenome (GOLD analysis project Ga0105047, IMG submission 78384) | Freshwater microbial communities from Lake Fryxell liftoff mats and glacier meltwater in Antarctica - MAT-04 (megahit assembly) | ecosystem: Environmental > Aquatic > Freshwater > Ice > Liftoff... | reverse complement strand
TGACCCAAATGCACGCCATCGGCTTCGGCGAGCTTCGCGATATCGGGACGGTCGTTGACAATGAACAACGCTCCGGCGCGGCGCGTCCAGTCGCGCATCCGCCGGGCGCGGTCGAGGAGTTCCCGGTCGGTCAAGTCTTTTTCACGCATCTGGAAGACGGTCGCCCCACCGGACGCGGCTTCGGCGATCGTCCAGTCCAAGGCCGCGTCGCATTGCGAACCCGTGAGCAGTACGTACAGTGTGGCGCTCTGCAATTTGTCGGCCGCCGTGGCACCCCGGTCGAGGAGCTTCTCCAAGGTGTAGGCTTCGTAGCGGATCGCTTCGACCGCAGCCGCAAACGGCGCAGAGAGCACTTTGCCGAACTCTTCGAGGCTCCGCAGCGATTCTTGCAAGCGTTTCAGATTGGTCTCGGCGACCTTCGCCGTCGAAGTTCGGGTGTATTCCCCGGCGGCGCTGAGGCTCGTACCGACATCGCGCCGGGTGTCGCGGGAACCGAGGAGCAGATGCGCCGGGAGGGTCGCACTCGCCTCGGCGAGCCGGTGTCGGAGGCGTTTGAATTGCCCGGTGAGGAACGCGTCGTTCAACAAGAATCGGGCGTAATCGTCGAGGACGCGGAGGCTCTCGCGGGCGCGGTTGAGATTCGCATCGACGATCCGCGCCGCAGCGGTGACGTCGGGCGCATCGACAACACGGAACGGTTCGATTTCGATACCGGCCGACTCCGCTGCGATCGATTCGCCGCGGAGTGCGTTTTCCATCCGGATCAAGTCAAAACCCGACCTCGACAATTCCGTGCTGTAAACGTAGTCGGAAGCGATGACTGCGAGGAGCAACGCATCGGTGGTGAAGTCCGGATCGCCGCGCAGAGAAAGGGAATACCCGCGTGCCGCTGCGAATAATGCCGAGGAATCGGGGGCGACGGGCGACGAGCCCGCAGAGCCCGCAAGGTCGGCGAGGATCGCTTCCAGGTCCACCCCCAGAGAACCGACGAGTTCCGCTGGCCGGCCCCATTCTTCGCGCAAGAGCCCCAGCAGCCAGTCGGCCAAACGGATCGCATCATCCCGTTCTGCAGCGTAACTCCGGGCTGCGGATTCGGCGCGCTCCACGGCGGGGCTCGATTCGGCCATCGGCGGGTTCCTTGTGACGGAAGAACTGTTTTAGAAGGTTCCCGTGTGGCAACCGCTACAACCGTGCGCGGCCCGCGGGACGGCCGGCTTGTTTCCGTGATCGCAATCGAGAGATTTGACGCGACTCGCCGATAACTCATTTGGGCGATGGCCCTTCCGAGCGACGCAGGATGCGCCGCGATTCGGCTAAGGAATGGTCGTCATGATGTCCCCACGCCCGATACTGTTCCGCTGTTGGTTCGCCGTCGTTGCCGTAATCGGTTTGACCGTCGCCGGGCAAGCAGCGGATCCGTTGACGCCGGTCATTCCACAAGTCATTCCGATCCCGGATTCGAAAGCCGTCGCCGTCAAACAGCCCGTGAAACCGGGCGATGCGGACAAGCCGACGGTCTGGAAGCGGTGGATACCGACTGGCCAACCCATGACATTGGGGGCCTGTTTGGTGATCGGTCAAGCGAATCAACCGACGGTGAAGGCCGCGAAGGCGAGCCTCGCGTCCGGGGAGCGGGGCTACTTGGCCCTGCAAAATTTTTCACGGGCGCTCGAGTTGCTCAGCCCCGATTTGCCGGTGCGTCGGCTGCAAGCGCAAAAGGGGATTGTCGCGGCGACCGCGGAAGTGGTTCGGGCCCAACAAGAGGTTATCTACGACGTCGCTCGGATGTACTTCACCTATGTCTACGCCACGCAGCAGGAACAGACCGCCAACGATATCGTCGAGCAGATGGAGACCTTTTACCGCGTCGCGGAAGAAATCCTGAAAGCTGGCGTCGTCGATCCAAAAGTGAAGATCAACAACTTCACGCTGTACGCCCTCGATGACGCCATCGGCGAAATCCGCCGGCTGCGGGACAAAGCCACGCTCGGTCGCAAACAATCGCTCGCCGCACTCAAAGAGGCGATGGGCGTCGACCAATCGTTCCCCGTCGTGCCGTCGATTCAGGAACTCCCGCTGATGGCCGGGAGCGTGACCCTCGAAGAAGTCATGGACAAGGCGATGACCCGGCGGACGGAACTCGTCCAAGCGGCCGTGGTGCTGGACGTGACGCGGCTGGAAGCCTGTGCTCAATCGAAACTGGGCCATCGCAAAACAGTGCAAACCTTTGCCTCGGGGAGCGATCTGCATTCCCGCTCGTTGCCGACGCCGCTGCGCAACGGGGACTATCGGCCCGCCCCCGTCCCACCGGAGATGCCGAACATCCTCGCCGGTAGCCGGGAAGACCGCGTCGGCCGGGCTATGGCGCTCTGCGACCGGCAAGAAGCGGTCTACGAAAAGGTTGTGGGCCTCGTGAAGTTGGAAGCGGTGAACGCCTTTTTGACGTGGCAGTCGACGACCGAACGTGTTAAGGATGCTAAGATTCGCTATGAGCGAGGCCTCAAGATCCTCGACGAATCGCGGGCGGCGGCGGCCGCTCGACTGGAGCCGGATCTGTTGGTCAAGAACGAAGCCCTCGCGGGGAAAGCCCAAGCCGAATATCTCGAAGCGGTGGAAAAGCAAATCGAAGCGTTGATCAATCTCGAGCGGGTGACGGGTGGCGGCGTGCGGCCCGATTTTCCGGGCCGGTGACGATAGCGGAACGGAAAACAGCCCGGGATCCGGGCGGGGGGCATTGCATGCGGGTCGCACTTTCGGTTCGCGTCCTACTGGCGCTGCTTATGGTTTCGGGTGCGACCGCCGCCGCCCGCGCCGACGACAAACCCCCGGTCGATCTGAAAATGGGAATGCTCCAAGGCATGTTCCGGGACGTCCAACCGGCCATGGTGCAAGTGCTGTCCAAGCCCTTCCGCGAACTCGTCTTCAAACAGACCGGCTTTACCGGCAACGTCGATCTCTGCCCGGACGCGATGAACCTCATCGAAAAACTCAAAGATAAGAAGCTCCAACTCGGTGTCTTCCACGGCCATGAATTCGCGTGGGCCCAGCAGAAGTGCCCCGACTTGATCCCGATCGTCGTGACCATACCGCCGGGGGGCAAGGCCCAATCGATGATCGTCGTCCACGTGGACTGCAAAGCGAAGACGGCCGCCGACCTCGTCGATGATCCCGTGACGCTGCCGCGCGGCACCAAAGCATATTCGCTGTTATTTCTCGACAAATGCCGGGCCGGTCTCGGCAAGGCGGTCGCCAAGCCGGTGACGAAAGTCGGCATGACCACCGAAGACCTCCTGAACGCCGTGGTCCTCGGTGAAGTTGCAGCCGCACTCGTCGACGCCTCGACTTTGGACGGATATCAGTCGCTTCAGCCGGGCGCGTTCAAACAGCTCAAAATCTTGATGAAATCGGAGATGTTCCCGCCCGCCGTGGTCGCCTATCGCAAAGGCAGCATGAGCGAAGACGACGCCGCCAAGATCCGCAAAGGATTGAGCACCGCGAACCAAAACGCGTCCGGCAAATTACTGATGACGCTCTGGAACCTCAAAGGGCTCGAAGAGCCGCCGGCCGACTACCAACAAAAACTCGACGCGATTCTGAAGGCCTACCCGGTACCCGAAGGCAAGTGACGCTAGATCAGGATATTTGTTGAGATGCCCCCCGCAGACCAGCGGGGGCGTTTTCGTTTTCCGGCACCGCGAAACGTCGACTCCGAAACCGACGCGGGCTATGATGAATGTGTATTCGTAACTTCTCGCCAACTTCGCGGAGCAAATCGTGTCCAAGAACAGTCTGTGCGTTCTCGCCGTCGCGTCCCTCGGTCTCGGCGTCCTCGGTTCGATTTGCGTCCCGAATGCACGAGCGAAGGATGAACCGGCCGGTGTGCCCACGAACGCCCTCGCGGAAGCGGATGTCGCGTTTTTGAAGAAAGGCCTCGCCAAGAAGCCCAAGGATGGAGAACTGAACACCCTCAAGGCGACGGCGATGATGCTGGCGCTCTATGCCCAAGCCAACACCTCCGGCCCGGATGCGGCCAAAGCTGCGGGGCAACGCGATCAAGCCCTGTTGATCGCCGCTGCGATCACCAAAAAGGATTTCACCGCCGCGAAGACTGCACTCGACGGCTTGACGACCGCGAAGGACGGCGATCCGAAAAAAGTTGTGAAACTCCACGAACAACACGCCTTCGATCTCTCCGAATTGATGGCGCAGTTCTCGCTCGGTCGCAGCGGTGGCCGGCATATCGAGGCCGATTTGAAAGCTCAAGCCGCGAAACTGACCGACGTCAAACTCGCCGGGGAACTCGGCGCCCGCGTGGCCACCATCGGCCAGTACGCGGCACTGATGCCATCGACCGAAGCGGTAGGGGCCAAAAAGAAAAAGTGGGACGATCTCTGCACGGAGATGGTCAAACTCGGCACCGACGCAGCCACTGAGGGTGCGAAGGGGGACAAGGCCGACAAGCCGGCACTGGCCAAGAAGCTCGCCGCGATCAACCTGAATTGCAAAAGCTGCCACGACGCATTCAAGAATAATTGAATCGCTCGCGGAACCGTGTTTCGGGGAAAGTAGGGGGGTTGGGACGCCAGATCGAGTCGGTTTCCCGTCTTCCCGCAGCGGAGTGTATTTACCGAACCCCGACGGCGCTCTATACTTCACCAAATTCAGGCTTTAGGCGTCCGGGGGCCAGTGGCGTGAAGGCGATCATCAGCGACATCCACAGCAATTTGGAAGCCCTTCAGGCCGTCCTGGCGGACATCAAATCCCAAGGCATCACCGACATTTACTGTCTGGGCGACGTCGTGGGCTACGGCCCGAATCCCCGCGAATGCGTCGATTTGGTCATGGAAGCCAAGCTCGTTCTGATGGGCAACCACGACCAAGGGGCCATGTTCGACCCGGACGGATTCAACGCCTCCGCCGAACGGGCCATCTTTTGGACGCGTCAGCAACTCGAATCGGGAACCGAGGCCCGTGCCCTGCGTGAGAAGCGCTGGGACTTCTTGGCCGAACGGCCGCGATCCCACAAAGAAGACGGTTACCTCTTCGTCCACGGCTCGGCCCGCAATCCGCTCAACGAATACGTCTTCCCGGAGGACATTTACAACCAGCGGAAGATGGAGCGGATCTTCACCCTCGTCGAGCGATACTGCTTCCAAGGGCACACTCACGTGCCGGGGGTCTTCACAGAGTCGCTACAGTTCCTCAGCCCGGAAGACATTCAGTACGTGTATAAACTCGACGGGAAGAAGACGCTTTGCAACGTGGGCTCAGTCGGTCAGCCGCGTGACGGCAACTGGCGTGCCTGCTACGTGGTGCTCCAAGACGACGTCATCAATTTCAAGCGCGTCGAGTACGAAGTGGAAAAGACCATCAAGAAGATTTACGACATCCCCGATCTCGAAAACTTCTTGGGCGACCGCCTCCGTGAGGGGCGCTAGAACGCCTCGGTCCGCTCTTCCCGGCGTTGTGCCCAGCGTGACCCACGCGGCTACGTTCCGTAACATAAGCTTGCCTGCGCCGCGACCGCGCCGCGGCGGAGAATCGCCCCGATGAACAGCAGTTTGTTGATCCGCATCGCTTTGTTCGCGACTCTCGCCACCGGCTTGGGAGCCTCGTGGTGGTACATCGACAAAACCTATTTCCCGAAACCGGTTCCGCCGACGCCGCCCGAAATCGTTCAGCCGGAAAGCATGCAAGCGCTCGCCGGCGTGGCCGCCACCGTGCGGGCGCCCGCCAAAGTCGTCGAACCACCGAAGCCGGAGACGCCGAAACCACCGTCGCCCGAGGTCAAGCCGAGCGAACCGACGATTCTCGTCGCGCTCGGTAACGCCGATTGTTTCCAGCAGATATTGCTCTCGAATCGAGGGGCCGCGATTCAGCAGGCGATCTTGCCGAAGTTCGACGAGTCGACCCGCGGCGGCCGGGATGCGAAGGACGGCGAGGGCAAAAATCGGCGATTGCATTTGATCCCCGGCTTCCACGGATTCACGAAAGGGAGCGAGGACCGGACATCGATTTTCGACGATAACGCGTATCCCGGTTTGCGAGCGGGCCCGATCCCGCGAGGTTCGCTTCCGCTCGCGGTGCCCTCGTACACGCTATCCCATTACCCGAGTGCCGGCGACAAGCTGCGCCGTGGAGAAGATTCGGATTCTTACCCGTCCAATGAACTCGCCGAGCGAGTTTGGGCGATTGTCGAGCAGGTTCCGTCGGTCGACGGCTCGGACGCCAAGGTGGTCTTCGAGACAATACTCGACGCCCCGTACTTCCTCAAGATCCGCAAGACCTTCACCCTCGGCCCGAAAGACTACCACGTCGGGATGAAGCTCGATTTCGAAGCCCTCCCCGGTCGCCCGAAGGATAAAGATCGCGCCCGCTTCAAGTACCAAATCAGCGGGGCTCTGGGACTGCCCGTCGAAGGGGAGTGGTACACCTCGACCTATCGCAACGCCCTCATCGGTTGGATGACTCCGGCCGGCACCGCCAAGCGGGACATCCAAGATTCCGCGTCGGTCACCACCGGGCACGGCGGGAACAAAATCGAACCACAGGGGAATACATTCACTTACGCCGGCGTCGGCACCCAGTATTTCGCCAGTGTCTTGGCTATCGACGACGCGATGCCCGACGATGCCCGCAAAAATCTTTGGAGTTACGTCCGGCCGAGCCGGGAGCCGCTGCCGTCGGATCTCGCGGACAAGCCCGCTTTGGGCGACATCACCGTCCGAGCCGTGGCGAACCCGATTGACCCACAAGACGGCAAACCGGTCTCGCATAGTTACGTCATTTACAACGGGCCGATGAAAGTCCGCCTGTTGAACCAACTCGGAGGCGATCGTGCCGTCGATCCCGCGCTGACGGATCGCTATCTCGACAAATTGACTCTGAAAACGCTCGCCGATTACCACTCGCCCAATTTTTTCGGCCGGCTCGCCAACTCGATCTGGTGGTCGGACATCGTCATCTGGATGACGAACCGGATGCACGGCATCCTCGGCTTCCTCCATGATTACGTGCCGATTTGGGGCCTCGACATCTTGCTGCTCACGGTGATGGTGCGGATGCTGCTGTTTGTGCCGAGCCGCAAACAGCAGCAGGTGATGGCAAAGACGCAAGAGAAAATGGCCCTTCTCAAACCCGAGATCGCCAAACTCGAAGAGAAGCACAAAGGCGATTACCAGCGATTCAACCAAGAGCGCACCAAGCTGATGGTGCAAAACGGCGTCAATCCGCTGTCGAGCATGAGTGGATGCATTTTGATGTTCGCGCAGTTGCCCGTGTTCATGGGCTTGTACTTTTGCCTCCAAGAATCGATTTTTTTCCGGCTCGAGTCGTTCCTCTGGATGCCGAATCTCGCCGCGCCGGACATGCTCGTGAAGTTCGGCGAGGGCGTGCCCTTCATCAGCGATTTCAGTAGCCTCGGCGGCACCGTGTACCTCGGGCCGTACTTGAACATCCTGCCGTTGATCGCGGTGACGCTGATGTTCATCCACCAAAAATTGACGATGCCGCCCCCGACCGACGAGCAACAAGAGATGCAGCAGAGGATGATGAAGATCATGATGCTCGTCATGGCCGTGTTCTTCTACAAGATGGCGGCGGGGATGTGCTTGTACTTCATCGCCAGCACCTCTTGGGGGCTGACCGAAAAGTGGCTGATCAAGCGTAAAAAAGGGCCCGGCAGTACCGTGTCGTTGGCTCTCTCACCGGTGACGCCGAGCGGCGGAACATCGACTTCCGGTGCCAAACAGACCCCGCCGACCGCACCGGTCCAAGGGACTGGGTTCATGGCCCGCATGAAAGCGAAGATGGAAGAGATCCAGCAGCAATCTGAAACCCAACGGCAAATCCGCAACGACCCGAAAGGGACGCAGCCGGGTGCGAATGGCACGAAGCCGAACGGGAAGAAGAAAAAGAAGAAGTAATGGCGGAGGACTTCCGATGATCCGAGCTCGATTGGAGACCGAATGGCCGCGAAGACAATCTTGATGATCATCGGCGACTTCACCGAAGATTACGAGACGATGGTACCGTTCCAAGCGTTGCAAATGGTCGGGCACACCGTGCATGCCGTTTGCCCGGGCAAGAGGGCCGGGGAGAAAGTCCGCACGGCCATCCACGACTTCGAGGGCGACCAAACCTACACCGAGAAGCCCGGGCACCTATTCGCGCTGAACGCGACCTTCGCGGACGTCCGGCCTGAAGAATACGACGCCCTCGTTATCCCCGGTGGCCGCGCGCCGGAGTATCTCCGGCTCAACTCACAAGTTTTGCGCACCGTGCGCCATTTCTTCGACGAGAACAAACCGGTCGCCGCGATTTGCCACGGCCCACAGATTCTCGCTGCGGCCGGTGTGTTGACCGACCGGGTTTGCGCCGCCTACCCCGCCGTCGGTCCAGATGTGACCCTCGCCGGCGGTAAGTTCGCCGACATCCCGGTGACCGAATCGATCGTCCAAGGGAATCTCGTCACCGCCCCGGCTTGGCCGGCTCATCCCGCGTGGCTCCGCGACTTCCTCAAACTACTCGACGCGGATTCCACCCGATAATCCGTCCTCGGCACACCTTTTGCTTTCCAGATTTACGACTCTGGAATTCCTTCCCCAACACGCAATATTTCGCCGAACCCGGTCGATAGGCATTGTATGCCGATGATTTCCAACAAACCGAGTGACGCGCGAATCGGGCCGTCGCATTTTTTCCGCGACGGTTCAGCATGAATCTTGGGCGAATCGCGCCGCCCGCGCTTTTTGCTGATAAGCAGCACCTACACTTGGGTACTTCTTGTCGATCGATGAATCGCGTTAGCAGTCTCAGCACGAGAGGAGAACTCCCATGGCCCGCACCGATGCTCTCCAGAAGATCACCAAAGTACTCACCCTGCGCCGGAACGAACTCCGCAGACGCTTGAGCCGCGATTTGCAGGATCTCGGCCATTCGATGGCGCATCCGACCGGGGATGTCGCGGATGCCGCGTTCGGTAACAGCGGCGACGAAATGACGTCCCAACTCGCCCAATTCGAGGCGAGGGAAGTCTCTCAGATTGACCTCGCGATGTTGCGGATCCAGCAGGGCCGCTACGGCACCTGCGACGTCTGCTCGAAGAAAATCCCGCTGGCGCGATTGAACGCTCTCCCGTACTGCGTGATGTGCGTCACCTGCCAAGCCGATGTCGAAAAGGATTCCGACTGGATGGAAGTCCACTCGGATATGGCATGGGGCGACATCCGCGACAGCCATGACGATTCCGAACGGGACTACGCGGTCGTGCAGGCCGAACTTGGCAAGTAAGTTCCCATCGAGACGAAAATTCCACGCCCGCCGGTCGCGATACCGGCGGGTTTTTTTCGTTTGGTATCGTGGCACGACGCGACTTTTCTCCTGACGATTCCACTTTCGGTCAAGCCCACTGGACTCGCGCGGTAAATTACGACTGAGTTCCCACATCCGGAATTCGACACAGGGCATCCCCATGCGATTCCGATCTGCGCTCTTGACCACCGCCATTATCGGGACGGCGTTTGCCGGAGGGTGGGCCGGCGACTCGTTGTCGTCTCCGCGGCTCGCCATCGCCGCGCCTTCCGGCGATCTCCCCGTCGTTCCGCCCGGCTCGATCGACGACAAACCGACTGTCCCGGTTCCGGCACGGTTCGAATCGCTCGTGCAGAAGATCATGCCTGCGGTCGTGTCGGTCGATGCCGTCAAACCGGCTGCGCCGGGTGCGGCCAAAAACAAACCGACGGAAGAATCGGGCTCGGGCGTGCTCGTCCAACTCACCGGGTACCGGGGGACGTTCGTCATTACAAACAACCACGTCGTCGCCGGGGCGAAAGCCACCGAGATCACGGTGACGCTCAACGACGGCCGGATCCTCGTCCCGGATTTGGTCCGCACCGATCCGGAATCGGACATCGCGCTGTTGCGAATCGTCGGCGACAACCTCCCCACTGCGGAACTTGGCGACAGCGACACGGCGAAATCGGGTCAATGGGTTCTCGCCTTCGGCAGCCCCTTCGGGTTCAACCAGACCGTGACCCACGGCATCATCTCGGCGCGTGACCGCGGACAAATCAGCTTGGGGAACACGATCCGCATCAAAGAGTTTTTGCAGACCGACGCGGCCATCAATCCGGGTAACAGCGGCGGGCCCCTTGTCGACTCAGCGGGTTCGGTCATCGGCATCAATACGGCCAACGCCTCGACCAACGGTTACAGCAGCGGGGTCGCGTTCAGCATCCCGATCAACCTCGTCAAGCGCATCGGCAAGCAACTGCTCGATCAGGGTACCGTGGCGCGCGGGTACATCGGCATGCAGATGTCGTCGGCGCTCGATCCGCACACGGCTCTCAAACTCGGGTTGACGCGGTTGCGCGGGGCGCTCATCGACTCGGTTCACAACGGTGGCCCGGCCTCGAAAGCCGGCTTGCAGAGCGGCGACGTGATTATGAAGCTCGACGGAGTCGAAATTCGCGACGAGAACCACGTCATCAATTTGGTCGGGATGTTGCCGGCGAATCAGAAAGTGAAACTGACGATCTGGCGTAACAAGCAAGCGTCGGCAATGGAGTTGGTCGTCGGGGAATGGCCGCGTGGCAAATGAGAATGCCCCGGACCTCCGGGGCAAAGTTGGACCGATCAGTCGTCCGAAGGTTTTTTGATCACGCGCATGACGACGAACGCGACGATCAGCAAGACCGCGACGCCGACCAAGGGCCAGAACACCATGTCTTGGGACATGAAATCGATGAATCCGCCGAAGAGAGCCATGGGACGCAATCCTTTCTGAAGGGGGCGAAGATAGAAGGTTCGAGTGCGTCCGAGACGGGTCTCGCTCCGCTTTCGAATTCCGCGTAGTTTTACTTCCCATCGGCACCGGATACAAGTGACGACCCGGAAAAATTGTCCATTTCGCGAACCCCCCGTACGACCCCACAATCCTAACATTGAGTCACGGTGCGACAAGATGCTCCCGCCCGCGGTGGGTTTCTGTTGCAAGTCCGAGGGTCGCGCCGTTAAATAGCATCGTTTGCCATCGCGGGTCGCGGATGCACGGGAGGCTGGAATTCAAATGATCGACGGCAGAGCGCTGACAGAGTCGGGTGCCCTTCTTTTCACGGACAGCGTTGGCAAAGACGCCTGCGGCATTGGCGGCATCGCATCGAAAGACGGGGCCGCGTCGGCCGAGGTCTTGCAGCGGGCTCTGCTCGCACTCGTCTCGCTCGAACACCGCGGCGGCGTCTGTGGAAACTCCGGCGACGGTGCCGGACTCACTTGCCAGATCCCGCAATTTTTCCTCCGCGAAGAAGCGAAGCGGCTCGGCCTGCCGGGCTCCAAAGACCTCAAATCCGATACCCGCTTGGGCGTCGGATCGATCTTTTTCTTCGATGCGGACGCGACCAAACTCGACGCGGCCCGTGCGATCATCGCGAAGCACTTGCAAGGCGGCGCTCTGCAAATCCTCGGCTTCCGCCCGGTGCCGACGCGCCCCGACGGCTTGCCACCGATGGCGAAGAACTCCCGTCCGCAAGCGATCGAGCAG